>Ga0081539_10000317_pt1 | contig 107746 bp, 129 predicted proteins | sample TabmetS4T2R2_FD_71023 | JGI IMG/M metagenome (GOLD analysis project Ga0081539, IMG submission 71023) | Tabebuia heterophylla rhizosphere microbial communities from the University of Puerto Rico - S4T2R2 | ecosystem: Host-associated > Plants > Roots > Rhizosphere ... | reverse complement strand
ACGCCGGCGAGAGCTGGGCCGAAGTGGCTGGCGATCATCATGTCGTCAGTGCCAATGCCAGTGACACGCACCCCGCGCGCCTGCTGGCCGTGTTTGTGGTCGATACCGACGAAAAGAAACTAGTCATACCTGACCAAGAGTGAGCCGCACCAGCGCGCCTGCGATCGCGCTGCATTGGCATTGAACTAAGAAAAATTCATACACGCGACAGAGTCCAAGAGTTGAGCGCGGGATGCGGGCAGAAAGCCGCTGCACACGTTTCCGTATCCTGCTCTAGCAATGGAACGAGCATGGCCCACCGCGTCAATGATCTTGAATGATCACCCATAACGGCATCGGGGCTGCGCTCGGTATAGAAAGTTAAAGAGGGAGTGATGACCAACCGTCCTGTCTTGATCGTTGGGGCCGGGCCCACGGGCTTCGTCCTCGCGCTCTGGTTGACCCGGCTCGGCACCTCGGTGCGGATCATCGACAAGACCGCTGAGCCCGACACCACCTCCCGCGCCTTGGCCGTCCAGGCGCGGACGTTGGAGTGCTACCACCAAGTCGGCCTGAGCGACGTGGTCATCGCCGGCGGCGTGAAGATCGCGCACCTCACCTTCTGGGTGCAGGGGGCCAAAGCCGCGCGCGTGCCGTTAGAGCGTCTCGGGGAAGGGGTCAGCCCTTACCCCTTTGCGCTGATCTTTCCGCAAGACGCCTACGAGCGAGTGCTGATCGAGCACTTGGGCGCTGTGGGGGTGAGCGTGGAGCGCCAGACGGAGTTGCTCCGCTTCGCGCACCACGCCGGCGGCGTGCGGGCGGTGCTGCGGCGACTGGACGGCTGCGAAGAAGTCTGCGACGCCGCCTATCTCGCGGGCTGCGACGGTGCGTCATCGACCGTTCGAGATGCGCTTGCCATTGGCTTTCCAGGTGGAACCTATACGGGGCTGTTTTACGTCGCCGATGTGGAAGCGACGGGGCTGGCGACAGACGATGAACTGTACGTTGATCTCGAAGATTTCATAGTAGATAGCAGAGACAGCGGTCTGCCTGAAAGAATGACAATTGCCCAAAATAGGAGACGTTGCAGGGAAATTAAAATTATAGTGAACTCACCGCCAGTTTCCAATATGACGGAGTAGGTCGCCGGAAACAAAAGACGGTCAACGGAACATCGACCGTTGTTCTCTACGACGACCTCAACGTCGTGCAGGTATTCAACGGAGTCCGGAGTGTCCTCCACCCCACTTTGGCTACGGAAGCATGTTGATCCACAGATCTGCGGTGACTAACCGCGCCGGGTGGCCAACATTGATTGTGACAATTACCAACTTAACCGGTGGAGCCTCGAGGGTGAGAGCCTAAGCAGCCAGCAAGACATCACGATCCAACTCTTTCGCATCGGCAGTCGGTAATCCGACAGTGCGTGTTTAGCCCCAGAGCTTGGCCGCGAGTCGCAGCGCACTATCAGCGAGTGGCAGATAGCAATCTGCCTGCGTTGTGTTAAAGACATCCAGTCGGGCGAGGTTTTTCTAGTGTTTTCTCCTTACTATGGATGGCACTGTCAAGAAGGTTGTTCCTCCAGATCTGAGTGGATGAAAAATCTACCTCCTCATGGTGTGACTCGCTCTAGCATACGCGGAAAGGGAATCGCCTCGCGCACGTGATGCAGCCCACAGAGCCACGAAACCATACGCTCGATACCCATGCCAAAGCCGGCATGCGGGACTGATCCGTATTTGCGCAAATCGAGATACCAAGAGAACGCTTCCTCTGGTAACCCATGGGCGTGAATCTTTTGCTGTAAGACCGCAAGATCATCTTCACGCTGACCACCGCCAATAATCTCGCCATACCCTTCTGGTCCAAGAACGTCCATACATAAAGCGACTTTCGGATTGTCTGGATCAGCTTTCATATAGAAAGCTTTGTTCTCGGTCGGATAGCGATGAATGATAACCGGTCGATCGAACGATTCAGAGATGACGGTTTCATCGTCACCCCCGAAATCAGCGCCCCATTGAATATCTATACCTTTCTTCTGCAGTAGCTCAATCGCTTCGCCGTAGCTGATACGCGGGAAGGGCTTTTTGACCTGCGCTAATTTTGTCACCTCGCGTTCCAAGGTCGCGAGTTCTTGGCGGCGGTTGGTCAACACGCGTTGTACGACATACTCAATGAAGTCTTCAGCAAGGTCCATGTCGCCGTTGAGGTCACAATAGGCGACTTCCGGTTCGATCATCCAGAACTCAGTCAGGTGGCGACGTGTTTTCGATTTCTCGGCGCGAAAGGTAGGACCGAAGCAGTACACTTTGCCGAATGCCATCGCTCCAGCCTCCATGTACAGTTGCCCACTTTGTGTGAGGTAGACAGTATCACCGAAATAGTCGACTGGGAACAAAGTGGTCGTGCCTTCGCACGCTGCTGGCGTGAAGATCGGCGCGTCGAGCAACGTAAACCCATTGTTATCAAAGTAATCGCGGCAGGCTTTGATGATTTCGCTGCGGACTCGTAACAGTGCGTGCTGGCGAGAAGAGCGTAGCCACAAATGCCGATGGTCAAGCAAGAAGGCAACGCCGTGCTCTTTTGGGGTAATGGGGTACTCGTGCGCTTCTTGCAAAACTTGCAGACCTTTGACTGAGAGCTCAAAGCCGAGAGGCGAGCGGGTATCCGCGCGGACAGTCCCAGTCACAGTCAATGACGACTCCTGCGCGAGGTGGTCGGTGAGCTGAAACGTTTCCGGGCTGACGTCGCCCTTGAAGACCACGCACTGGATAGTACCGGTGCCGTCGCGGAGCTGGAGAAAATGCAGTTTACCACTTGACCGTTTGTTGTACAGCCAACCTTTTAGTGTAACTTCTTGCCCTTCGTGTTTACCGATTTCATTTATATACACCCACTGTGGCATACGCGTCCCCTCTCCAATTGCTGTGTTCTTCTTTGTGAGGCACTATAGCACAAGGTAAAGGAGAAAATGATGATACGTTGGTTTATCAGCGCTCTGCTGTGTCTCTCATGCCTACCGTGGTCTGCGGCCTTTGCGCAGCGAAATACCCGCGACGATTTGGAAGAGGCGTTACGCGACCTTCCGCCTGCGCAACGTACGGAGTATAGCCGGATGTTGCTTCAGCTCGACCGTGTCTCCCGTCGCATTCTGCAAGCGACGCCGAAGGCCCCGAAGGTAAATGTCATTCTAGCTGCGGGAGAGAAGTCCGTGAACGCTGGGACGACGTATGGCAAGATCATCGTCGCTGAAGGGCTGCTCAGGTTCGTCCATTCAGACGATGAATTAGCCATGATTCTTGGGCACGAAGTCGCGCATTTGACCCAAGGACATGTAACGCGCGGGAGTATGAACAACGCCCTCGTCAATATCGGCAGTATTATTGCTGGGGCTTTTATCCCCGGAGCAGAGGTTGCGACCGGATTAGCGGGAAAGTTGTTTCTTAATCACTTCAATCAAGGTCAGGAGCGCGAAGCCGATCAATTCGGCCTCCGTTATGCGTACGATGCGGGCTATGATCCGATTGTTGCGGCCTATGTGATGAGGCGCATGGCGGAGGAGATTCCAGAGACCGCCAATGCAGGATTCTTTTCTTCTCATCCAGGTTCAGAGGAACGTTTTGCTGCGCTTATGCAGGAGGCCGAGGATTTGAAGCCCGGACACGAAACGCGACGCGCGTCAGGCGATGTTGGACCACCACCGAAACGAATGCTGAGGCGTGACGAGCAAGCCTGTCAACAAGCACGGCCGATCTTCCTACGCGCGAAAGATGCTAATGATCCAGACCGCAAGATTGCGCTTTATCAACGTGGGCTACGGACGTGCCCGCAGAGTCCACGTGCGCATGCTGAGCTTGCGAAGGTTTATGCGGATTTGGGAGATACGCAAGAGGCGATCGAAGAGTATCGGGAAACGCTGCGGTATGATGCTGACTATCCCGGCGCACGAGACCGATTGTCTGAGCTACAGGGTAGTTGGTCACAGAGCGGAGAATAGTGACGGAGGAAGGAGAATCGCTATAGCTAGAAACTTCCTGTTACATTTTCCTACACGTGAAAATGATGCTGTTCCTCTCAGGAGGAATTTTGCGGTTACTAAATCGAACCACACGATATTGGTACACTCCACGCCAAGGATTTCAAATGAGTGCAAGGCGAAGAGGGTGTCACGTACTTCGCGTCCTCGCCTGGCAATTATCGGGGTTTCTGTCGCGTGTGCGGCTCCCCTGTGCTCAGCAAGTCTGACAATTTGCCAGCCGATTTACCTCCACGTTGCTTATTAGGAGTCGGCAAACAGCTGTACGTTTTTGGATTGTTCTCTCTTGCCGTTCATGCAGACCTGTGCTGGACTTGTTGGTATGGAGAAACGTAGTAAAGATGCGGTTGCTCCCGGCAAGCGCCCGTTTGATATCGACCAAGCGATCCTTCACATCCGTGAGGCGGTTCGCCCATTCCCTAAAGCGGCGCTTTTTGAATTAGCTGAGGAAGGTTTTCGCTCGCCCTTTGAACAGCTTATTGCCTGCATCATTTCTATCCGCACTCTCGATGAGGTGACATTACCAACGGCGCGGCATCTCTTTGTCCTAGCCCGTACCCCACTCGGCATGAGTCGTTTGACCGTCACAGCTATTGATGAATGCATTCGCACCTGCACCTTTCATGAAGCGAAGGCGCGACAGATCCACGAAATCGCTTGCCGCATCGTCGAGGAACATGATGGCGTTCTACCCTGCGACTCGGCAGTGCTCCTCTCCTTTCACGGTGTTGGTCCGAAGTGCGCCAACCTTGTGCTCGGCATCGCATGTGATCAACCGAGCATCGCTGTCGATATCCACGTACACCGGGTCACCAATCGCTGGGGGTATGTCACCACGCCGACTCCGGAAAAGACCACGGCCAGGCTCACAGAAATTCTGCCGCGCTCCTATTGGATAGAAATTAATCGTCTGCTCGTTCCGTTCGGCAAGCATATCTGTACCGGGCGTTTACCCCGTTGCTCGACGTGTCCAGTCCTCGACATGTGCCGCCAAGTAAACGTGAGTACGCATCGCTGAGCAGCCTCTGAAGATTTGTACTAGATAGAGGGGTAACGACAGCTATTGCCACTTTTAATACAGCCACTCAGTTCTTTACCTCACCAGTCTTCTGATGACGATTTGCCAAGATACTTTCAACCATCGACGAGAGTGACTGGATCGGTGGTCGTTCTGGAGTTTCTGTTGCTGGTTGTTTGGTGACTGCGTAGAACAAACTCGACTCGCGCTGGAAAAATCCTTCGGTGTGATACGACTCGCGCAGGTTGAAATAGACATAGTCCAGATGATGACACACTTCGTGCAATAACGTGCGGAGAAACGTGCGAAAGGCAACTACCTGCCCACGTTTAGCTGTGCGCATCCAGACCTGAATCGAATCTTTCTCACTCCCGCCGGCGTATTGAGTATACAATCCGTGCAGCTCACCGCGCCGATTTGACGGGCGCACGCCTTGGATTTGCACACGGATGGTACGCACGCTGAGCCGTGCACAGATGTGATTCACTATGGTCTGGGCGAGCGCATGCACCTGCTGCTCTTCCTCTGCGGCAAGTGCAGCTTCAAGGGCTTGGGTTGCTGAAAAAAGTTGTGTCGTTGGACTTAGGGGCACAGCAGAAATGGCGGTGCTGCGATCATAGATCCGCTGCTGTGGTGGAGTAAGTCGCGCACGCCAGTTCCGCATACAGTTTCTCTAAAGCATTTGTGGCGAACACCGTTCATACTTCGATCCTTCGACAAGCTCAGGACAGGCTACACGTAGCGAAGTCGAAGGACAGACAGAAATATAAGTCCCGCTCTTAAGTTCCCTGTAGTAAACCCTTCACGTGAAGTATTGTGACGTGAAAACGCGGCAGCAGCAAGTCTTTTTTCCCTTTTCTTCCTGCGGAAAATATCGTAGACTCCGACAGCGCAATTTGCTGAACGAGGTTCCTCATGTCGATATCACGAGTCTTTTGCAGTTGTGCAGTTGTCGTCTTTACACTCCTTGTGAATACGCAGACGTGGGCCGACCCGTTCGTTGAGTTTTTTACCAAACAAAAAGTAGGACAAGAAATCACTGTCACAGGGGGATTCCGCAAGTTTTCTTACAAGCGCCAATTTTATGAACGGGACCACAAAACCGGCGATGTAAAGTATTACGAGTATTTCGGTATGTCGATGGTGCCGACGCAGATCTTTGGCAATGGTGCGCTTGCACTGAAAGCCAGCCTCTATAACACGCTGTTGTTCGTCTATGCGGATGACGCCCTGGTGAAAGATCTGCCTGAAGAAGGACAAGATTTGTGGTTTACGGGAACACTGATCGGCTACCAATATGGCATCAACGGAATCACGAGTGGAGCTCTGAGTGGCGGAGATCCATATATTCTTCTTATGCGCATCTCGAACCAACCTCCACAAGAAGCCATTCCGGTCCCACCTCGTACTTTGCCTCCTGTACAAGAAGCCCCACAACCACCGGAAGTACGGTCTAGCCGCTAGCGCGCTCCCTTGACAAGAACTGCCAGCTTCCATATCTAGTCGCTCGTTACTCCGGTTTGGTTCCGCCGTTGGCGGATGAAAAGGGAAAGGGGTGTAATTCCCCTGCTGCCCCGCAACTGTGAAGGGGGACGAAGGCCGCACATGCCACTGGATGGCCCGGGAAGGCGCGGCACGTAGGACGATCCCGAAGCCAGGAGACCTGCCCGACCGGCCCTAGCCAGGATACCTTCCGCGGGGAAGGTCTGCGCGCCAGTGGTCGAGTCTCCTTGCGCCCTGATTTTCTCCGTGAAGATCGGGGTTTTTTATGCGCGCAGTTTTGTTGGTTGTTCTTTCTTTTGTGTGCGTCCTGAGTAATTGTTCATCTCTTCTCGCCCAAGTTCAGAGTTCTCCTGCTCAACCTGCCACTTCCGCTCTCCAGCAACAACCAGTGATCCTCAGCCCAGTTGTGGTGACTGCCACTCGTACTGAGGTGCCGCTCTCAGAAACCACAGCTTCGGTCACGGTCATTACGGACGAGGAAATCCGCCAGCAACAAGCCTCGACAGTTGTAGAAGCGCTGCGTTTCGTGCCGGGCCTCGACGTAGTGCAAAACGGGTCGCTTGGGACCACGAGCAACGTTTTCATTCGTGGGGCGGAATCAGACCAGACGTTGGTGCTCATCGACGGTGTGGAAGTGAATAGTGTTACGCTGGGCGCGTTCGACTTTAGTAATTTAACGACTGAAAATATCGATCGCATTGAAGTGCTGCGTGGAGCAGGCGGCACGCTCTACGGATCACAAGCTGTTGGTGGAGTTATCAATGTCATCACCAAGAAAGGTGAAGGCACTCCAGCGGTGACGGTCTCAGCCGAAGGAGGGAAAGGAAGCACGCATCGTGAGACACTTTCCTTCTCTGGTTCGCATGGGATTGTCGGTGTTTCTGGTGGGGTGTCTTCCGTCGATACTGATGGATTTCGCCCGGTCAACGACGGATACCGCAATTTTTCAACCAATCTGCGTGTTGATGTTGATGTGTTGCCGCACGGAACGTTTCGCCACTTTTTTCGTTACACTGACGCCAAAATCGGTCTCTTCAACAACAAGAACTATCTTAGCGTACCGGACCTGAACGCTCGGCAACTAACAAATTCAGGGTTTTGGAAAGGCGAATGGGAGCATACGCTCCTCGACGCTTTCAATTATCGGTTTGCTGGCTCTTACGTACGCGATAATCAACGCTTCCTCGATGAACCTGATCGATTCGACTCTAGCTCAGGAATCTCGCGTATCCCGGTTGAAACCTTCACCGGCGAGTTCCAGGGCAATCTTTACTGGCGTAACCTCAGTGTGATCACTTTTGGTTTTGAATTTGAAGAGAAGTCGGCTGATGTCGAATCGAACTTTGGTGGGTTTCGTTCAAACTTCAACAAAAGCCGGAATAATTTTGCCTACTACTTGCAAGAGCAATTGCGCTTGCTCAACGAACGGTTATTTATTACTGGTGGTTTCCGTATCGATGATAACGAAGACTTTGGCACGCATATTACTCCGGCCGGTTCGGTTGCCTACCTCATTCCGCAAACTGGCATTAAGTTGAAAGGCGGATTTGCAAGTGGCTTTCGTGCGCCGAACTTCAATGAGCTATTTTATCCAGGGTTTGGGAACCCCAACCTTGACGCTGAACGTAGTAGTGAGTGGAATGCCGGATTTGAACAGACCTTGTGGGGACAACGGTTCTCGTTAGAAGCCGTCTATTTCAACCGGCGCGTCAAAGGGCTCATTGAAGGCGTCTTAGTTGATCCCGACAATTTTATCTTTAAAGCGCAGAATAAAGGACGAGTCGATATTCAAGGGGTAGAAGTAATTCCGGTTCTGCGTGTAATACCTGGACTAACTGTGAGTGGAAATTTCACCTTTCTCGATTTTGATACCCAGGATGGAAAATTGCTGCGTCGCCCGACAAAGCACGGGTCAGTTAGCATCAATTATGAACGTCGCGGGTTGTCCTGGAGTGACGATCTCCTTAATTTGCACCTGAACGTGAACGTTGTCGGCGAGCGAGATGACGTCGATCCAGCTCGGGGGCCACGGACGAACCCCATGTTTGCGCGCACGAACTTTGCGGCTTCATACTCGTTTGCGCCGAGTTCCTTTGCAGGTGCACGACTTAGTGTGTACACGAGAGTCGAAAACCTGTTTGACCGCAATTACCAAGAAGTGTTGGGATTCCGCTCGCCACCGCTGAATTATATTGCTGGTGTGCGGGTGACGTTTTAAGGAGCCGTCTCCCTGGCAGGAGAGAGCCATAGACGAGAAGCGGCCGTGAGCGAGGGTATTAGGCGACGTATGTCAGCGAGAACCGTTTTTATCTTGTTCTTATCTTTTTGCTCCTGCACTCATAGTGAACTAAAGATGGATGCGCCTTCACGCCGAATCGTCTCCCTCGCACCTTCAGTGACAGAGACGCTTTTTGCCATTGGAGCCAAGGCGGAAGTTGTGGGAGTATGTACATTCTGTGACTTTCCACACGAGGTCGAGAAGATTGATCGGGTCGGTTCGTATAGCACCCCCAACGTTGAGACGATTATTGCAAAAAAGCCTGATGTGGTAATTGGTGTGCCGCCGAATAACCCCGAGGCCATTGCGACGTTGCAGCAACTTGGCATACGGGTGGTGATTGTCGAAGTGGATACGATTGCGCAAATCCGAACGGCGATACGAACGATCGCGCATGAAGCTGGACGTGTCGAACAAGGGGAAACTCTGTTACGCGACATGGATAAACGTATAGATGAAATACGTGCTCGTCTGAACGGAGCACCTCAGCGGCGAGTGTTGATGGTGGTTGGACAGGAGCCACTCATCGCAGTTGGCAGTGGAATTTTTCTTAATGAGTTGATTAGCCAAGCGCAGGGGGTCAACATTGCGGCAGAAGCAAATCAGCCGTGGGTACGCTTGAGCCTGGAAGTTGCTGTGGCAAAGCAACCAGAAGTGATCATCGACGGTTCGATGGGTTCAGAGGAAAATGATAAGCACCAATACCTTGGCATGTGGCAGAATTTTCCAACCATACCAGCAGTGCGAGAGGGGCGAGTGCATGGCACTCGTTCTTATACTGTGTTGCGACCGGGGCCCCGTCTGCCTGAGGGCTTTGAGGAAATTGCGCGGCTGATTCATCCTGAGCGGTTTCAATCCGGTGATGAGTAACGAGTAATGAGTGACGAATAATGAGTAATGCGTAACGAGTACTAAGAAACAAGGAAAGGACCATTTTTCTACTCATCACTCTTAACTCATTACTGGAGGGAGACGACTTCCCTACTCATCACTCAGTACTCATCACCCATCACTGTAACTCATGTCATACCTCACCAAGCGCAAGTGGCTCCTGGTCAACGGTACGTTGTGTATTGCGCTCATTATGACGATGCTGACCTGTGCAGCAATTGGTGCTGAACGGGTGAGTTTTGCTCAGCTTTGGCAATCTTCCTCGATTGATAATCCTGAAGCGGTGATCCTCTTTCGTATTCGCTTGCCGCGGGTGTTGCTTGCTGCCGTCGTAGGTGGGGCACTGGGTGTTGCTGGCGCAGCATTACAGGCGTTGCTTCATAATCCCTTAGCGTGTCCGCATCTGCTTGGCGTTTCCGGTGGTGCATCCTTGTGTGGCATCCTAGCGTTGGTGGGGACGGGCATGGTCGCCGCCCATGCTCCTAGCTTTCTCAAAATATCGCTGGTGTCGGCTGCTGCCTTCGGCGGCGCGATGGGCACAACGCTGTTGATTTATCGTCTTGCATTGGTGCATGGAAGATTGCAACCCTATGCGTTGTTACTGACTGGTGTGGTGTTTAACGCCTTCTGTAGTGCCATCATTATGCTAGTGAATTCACTGGTGGATTTCTACCAAAGCCATGCAATCCTCTTCTGGCTAATGGGCAGTTTGGCAGCACGCGATTACATGACGGTCGGAGCTACCTCACTCTACGTTGGTATAGCGGCTGCCTGGTTGATAAATCAGGGACGGCGGTTAAATCTTCTTAGTCTTGGTGAAGAAAGCGCTCTGCAACTTGGCATCGATGTCGAGGCACTTCGTCGTGGTATTTTTCTTACGTCTTCTTTGCTGGTCGGAGCGATCGTTGCCGTCAGTGGTATGATCGGTTTCGTGGGACTTATCGTGCCGCATCTCCTGCGTCTGCTGTTTGGCGCAGATCACCGACTGTTATTGCCTGCGTCGTTGTTTGGCGGTGCGATGTTTCTGGTCGTCGCTGACACTCTTGCACGTACTGTCGCTAGCCCGATTGAGCTACCGGTCGGAGTAGTAACTGCGCTGTGCGGGGGTCCTTTCTTTGTCTATCTGCTGCGCAAAGAAGGCCGAAAGGTGTTCGTCCGGTGAAGAGTGAAACTCCACCCATCCTATGCTGTGAAGGCGTGAGCTTCGCATATGGGACAATAGAAGCTCTCAATGACGTTTCACTGGTAGTAAATACCGGTGAAGTGTTTGGTTTACTCGGACCAAATGGCTCAGGAAAGTCGACGCTCGTCCGTTTGATAAGCGGCGTGGCCAGACCGCGAACTGGTCAGGTGTTTTTTGCTGAACGAGCGTTGTCTACCTATGAACGCGAAGCGTTAGCGCGGCAAATCGCTGTTGTGCCGCAAGAGCCACGGCTGGAACTGCCGTTTTCTGTTTTAGAAGTTGTCTTGATGGGACGCTCCCCGTACCTCAAGCGCTTTGGCTTCGAGCAAGCACATGATCTTGCCGTCGCGCAGCAAGCGATGGAGCTCACTGGCGTGAGTGCGCTCGCCCATCGTGAGATTCACGAACTCAGTGGAGGAGAGCGGCAACGAGTTATTCTTGCACGTGCACTCGCGCAAGAGCCGCACCTGTTGTTGCTTGATGAACCAACAGCGTTCCTCGACATCAAACATCAAGTTGAGGTGTATGATCTGCTTAAGCGTTTGAGTCGCCAGCAAGGCCTTACCGTAGTGGCGATTCTACACGACCTGAACCTGGCGGCATTGTATTGTGATCGTTTAGCACTGCTGAAAGCCGGAAACGTTCTTTCCTCCGGAACGCCAGAACAGGTGCTCACTTACAGCAACATCAAAGCGGTTTATGACACCGAAGTGTATATCGGCCTCAACGATATTACCGGGAAGGTTCACATCCTGCCGCTTGATGAAGAAAATCGCCGTCGGTTGCAACACAGAGACATGAACCGTTGTTGACAAAATAGACCTTATGAGTCTACATTACGACAGGATCATGATTGCGGAAGATCTAAGGAGAAAACATATGGTGCAGCGGGTCATTTATATGGACAACCAGGCAACAACGCCAATGGACGAGCGGGTGTTGGCGGCGATGTTGCCCTATTTTCGCGAGCAATTTGGCAACGCTGCTAGTCGTAGTCATCCGTATGGATGGACTGCTGAAGAAGCAGTTGAACAAGCCCGCGAGCAGATTGGTAAGTTGATTGGGGCCAAAGGTAAAGAGATGATCTTCACCAGTGGCGCGACCGAGTCAGACAACCTGGCGATCAAAGGTGTGATCGAGTTTTACAAAGACAAAGGCAACCATGTCATTACTTGTGTGACTGAGCACAAAGCGATCCTGGATACTTGTAAGGCGCTCGAACGTGTAGGAAAAGCGACAGTTACTTATCTTCCCGTCGATCAGTACGGCCAAGTCGATGTTGAGGCGGTGAAGAATGCTATCACCGATAAGACTGTGCTGATTTCGATCATGTATGCTAATAACGAGATTGGCACCCTGCACCCCATTCGTGAGATCGGCAAACTTGCCAAAGAGAAGGGCATTCTCTTTCACTGCGATGCAACGCAAGGCGTGGGTAAAGTCCCAGTGAACGTTGATCTAGACGGGATCGATTTGCTATCGATGAGTGCGCACAAGATGTACGGGCCGAAAGGTTGCGGTGCACTGTATGTTCGCTCAAAAGGTCCCAGAGTACGGCTGAGCCCGCAAATGGACGGCGGCGGGCACGAGCGCGGCATGCGTTCTGGTACGCTTAATGTTCCGGGTATTGTCGGGTTTGGTAAAGCCTGTGAACTGTGTGGTCAGGAATTGGAAGTGGAAGTGGCTAAGCTCGTGACCTTGCGTACAAAGCTCTACAACGGGATTACCAGTCAACTTGAAGAAGTGTACCTCAACGGCCATCCAACTGAGCGTATTCCTGGCAACCTCAATCTGAGTTTCTCTTATGTTGAAGGCGAATCGTTCCTGATGGGAGTAAACAAAGACATCGCCTTGTCTTCTGGTTCGGCGTGTACCTCAGCTACGTTAGAACCTTCTTACGTTCTGAAGGCATTAGGGGTTGGTGAGGACCTCGCCCATACCTCTATCCGTTTCGGTCTTGGACGGTTCAACACAGAAGAAGATGTTGATTACGTCGTGAAACGTGTAGTGGAGGTTGTGCAGCGGCTGCGAGACATGTCCCCTCTCTACGAAATGGCCAAAGAAGGGATCGATCTCAAGCAAGTGCAGTGGAAACATGCGTAGGGCATAAAACGTAAAGCGTAAAGGGAAAGGTGACGGTGGTTACGTATTACGTGATGTGTGCTGCGTGTTAGAAAACGATCGTATTTCTTCCCTAGACTTTGCCCGTGAGTTCTCCATGCCAAGCGAACAAGAAGTGCGTTTACACCTGCAAAAGATTGCTTATCCTGGCTCTCGACACGACATTGTGACATTAGGATTAGTGGGACACGTCGGAGTGCAGGGGAATGACGTGGTCGTTCACTTCCGTCCTTCCAGTGCCAGCGATCAAGTGTTGCAACACTTGGGTGGGAAAATCACTGCGGCGTTATCAGACTTACCCGGTGTTGGACAAGTCACAGTGCACGATGGTCGCCGCCGCGTTGGTGGTGGCGCACAAAAAGTAGCAGCTCCAGCGAAGACACCTCTTCCTGGGGTGGGAAAAGTGATTGCCGTGGCTAGTGGCAAAGGTGGTGTGGGTAAATCTACAGTATCAGTGAATTTGGCATTAGCGCTCAAAGCGTTGGGCAATCGTGTTGGGTTGCTCGATGCTGATGTGTATGGCCCGAGTATTCCCTTAATGATGGGCAGCGAGGCGACGCCTCGTGCCGGTGACGACAAAAAAATCTATCCAGTTGAGAAATATGGCGTCAGTCTGATCTCGATGGGGTTCTTTCTTGACGATCAATCGCCGGTGATTTGGCGCGGTCCGATTGTGATGGGCATTATCCGTCAATTCCTGCGTGATGTTCTGTGGGGTGAGCTGGATTACCTAATTGTTGATCTGCCTCCAGGAACCGGCGATGCAGTGTTGACTCTTGCGCAAGAGATTCCTTTGAACGGTGGGGTGATTGTCAGCACTCCCCAAGACGTTGCGTTGCTCGATGTGAATCGTGGGATTGCCATGTTCAAGCAAGTAAATGTGCCACTGCTCGGGATAGTAGAGAACATGAGTTATTACCTCTGTCCGCACTGTGGTGAGCGAGAGGAAATCTTCGGACATGGCGGGGTGAAAAAGACTGGCTTAGAGGTTCTTGGTGAAATTCCCATTGTCGAAGAAATTCGCGCTGGTGGTGACGAAGGGAAGCCAATTGTTCTTCAGTCTCCTGATCACACGGTGGCTCGTGCTTTTCACACCATTGCCAATCGTATTATACAAGCAAGCCCGAAGACCCTGCACTGAACAATAACTGCTGAGGTTGGTGTCTAAATTTCAAACCATACGACATGAGTACAATCCCTGACAAAATCCCCCCGCGCTGAGCCTGTAGTGAGCCCAGTCGAACTACGCGGCTCCCCCTTCGATAGGCTTCGGACGGGCTTTGCTAAAGGGGGCATTTGGGTTCCCTCCTTTGAAAAAGGAGGGATGGGGAGGATTTGACAGCAAGTGCGACAGTGTACGAATGTTCTGTAGTCCGATTAGAAGTCTGTGTTCCAACATGGAGAGCTACCTATGCCGTATCCGGCATTGATTGTTCCGATCATGGAAGAGCAGTCGTTGCGCATCCTGTGGGATGACGACCTGCTCAGCGAGTATTCTTTTACATATCTACGCGGCTGGTGCCCTTGTGCCGTATGCCAGGGACATGGTGGGAGTCGAAACTTCATTCGAGTTGAGAATCCGCAACTCGAGAGCATCAGCGCGGTGGGAAACTATGCGATCAGTCCGCATTGGGCTGACGGCCACGAGACTGGTATCTATACCTTTGAATACTTGCGCACTTTGAGTGAGCAATACGCCACCCTTAGTCAAGAACAGGCGAAAGGATAACGTTTGGTTATGCCAACACCACAGGAGCTACTCGAAGTCTTGAAGCGCGTCAAATATCCGGGATTTAGCCGGGATATTGTTGATTTCGGGATTGTCAAAGATATCGAAGTTGGTGGCGTGAGCGTGACCGTTCACCTGGCGCCCTCGACCGATAATCAAGGCGTCTTTGCACAACTCCGCCAAAGGGTGCTTGAGGCTCTCTCTCCGCTGGTGCATGTACCGATCGAGATCGTCTTCGAGAAACCTGCGCCAGTGCAGATGCCTGCTCCACCGAAGCCAGAGATTCCTGGGATTCTCCATATTGTTGCAGTTGCCAGTGGGAAAGGTGGCGTCGGAAAATCGACCGTTGCCGTGAATTTGGCGCTGGCGTTGTCGGCCAATGGACAGCGCGTCGGATTGATGGACGCAGATGTGTACGGGCCGAGTGTGCCGCTCATGTTAGGGATTACCGAGAAGCCTGCGACAACTGAAGAGAAACGTCTTGTTCCGGTGATGAAACACAACCTAAAAGTGATATCGGTTGGCATGCTAGTGCCAGATGGACAGGCCATTATTTGGCGTGGACCGATGATTGACAAATTACTCACCGAGTTCGTCCGCAACGTCGATTGGGGGGAGCTTGATGTGTTGGTGATCGATCTCCCACCGGGAACCGGAGATGCACAGTTAACCTTAGTACAGAAGACTGCGCTTTCAGGTGGGGTTATTGTGACGACTCCACAAGATGTGGCGCTACTCGACGTGCGGCGCGGCGTGAAGATGTTTGAAGATGTTCATGTTCCTGTGCTCGGTGTGATCGAGAACATGAGCTATCACATCTGTAGTCATTGCGGTCATCGTGCCGAGATTTTCAGTCACGGCGGTGGGGCAAAAATGGCTCAGCAGTTCAAAGTGCCTTTCCTTGGCGAGGTTCCCTTGGTGCGCGAGATTCGGATCGATGGTGATCAAGGTGTACCGATCGTTGTCGCCAATCCCCAACATCCGCAAAGTCAGGCGTTTCGCAAGATCGCAACCCAAGTCACACAGCGGTTAGAAGAACGTGCACGACGGCAGCTTGTCGTTCACTAGGTGTCTAAAGTTCAAGGTTCAAAGTTTAAAATCCTAGGTCCAAAGTTTTACGTATTACGCGTCGCGCATTACGCATTACGGGTTTCTCACTGAGAACTGACTACTTTTCCAAGCATGGCCACACTCCGTATCCTCTATGAGACCGGTGACCCGGAAAAAACCATTGAGTTTGACCTGGACAAGGCCCCGTTCCAGCACGATGGTCAGCCGGGGTCGATTCTTGATGTCATGCTTGGGCACGGTATCTCGCTTGAGCATGCGTGTGGTGGTAACTGTGCCTGCACAACTTGTCATGTAATTGTAAAAAGTGGCATGGCGAATCTTTCCGAGAATGAAGAAACTGAGGATGACCTCTTAGATCGCGCGCCAGGACTGACCCCGACCTCGCGGCTTGGCTGTCAGGCCGTGTTTGAGAAGGACGGTGAAGTGGTCATAATAGTGCCACGCTACACGATTAATCAGCAGGTTAAATGACCTGAGGTCTTGTTGATCAGACTGCTGCGAGTACGTATGAGTACCGACTCACGCCAGGTATCCGAAGCGACCATCGAGCGGATCGTTGAGCATAATCCCGACACGCGCTCTTTTTTTCTTTGTCCTCGTACCGACCAGCGATTCAACTTTGTCCCTGGACAATTCCTCTCATTGCAACTGCCGGTTGATGGGAAGATTCTCACCAGGCCATATTCCATTGCCTCGAATCCAGAGGATGAGGAACCGTTGGAAATCTGCTTGAATCTCGTTCCTGGCGGACAAGGATCTCACTATCTGTTTTCCCTCGGCGTTGGCGACAGCGTGAACTTTACCGGGCCGTGGGGGACCTTCACTCTCGATCAGGCTCCGGCTGCAGAGGGTATCTTTCTTGCTGACGGGATTGGTATTGTCCCGATCCGTCCCATGATTCATCGAGCTCTGATGCAGAACGCGCAGTTTTCTTTGCGGTTGTTGTACAGCACTGACTGTGAGCAGGACTTGTTATACCGAAATGACATCGAGATGTGGACGCGTCAGTATGTGCAGTTCTCGCTTGAAATATTTTTGCGTCACCCATCAGAACGCCGGCCAGCGTTGCAAGGATCGTTACTGGAATATGTCGAAGACCGCTATGTGAAGCGAGATGAAGACCGAAGTCGGTGCTTTTATATTTGTGGTGTTGGAGCACAAGTTACACAGTTGCGCGATTTGCTACGCGGCGCTGGCTACCAACGGCGAGCGGTTTTGTATGAGAAGTGGTGAGCCTTCCCTGTGATTGACAAAGTGGACTCTATAAGTCTATTTTAAGGCTAATAGAAAAATTCTTTATTGCGTTGTTATTGGCATTGGCGTAATTGCTGAAAGGAGTAGAGTATGGCCTATACCGACAAAGTGCTTGAGCACTACGAGCGCCCCAAGAATGTGGGCAGCTTCACTAAAGAGGAAGAGAACGTCGGTACCGGTGTGGTTGGTGCCCCAGAATGTGGGGACGTGATGAAGTTGCAATTGAAGATCAATCCAGAGACAGAAGTCATCGAGGACGCAAAGTTCAAGACGTTTGGTTGTGGTTCTGCAATTGCGTCTTCGAGCTACGTAACTGAATTGGTGAAAGGCAAAACGGTTGCAGAAGCCTACTCAATTAAAAACTCGGAGATTGCCAAAGAGCTTTCTCTTCCACCGGTGAAGATTCATTGTTCAGTGCTGGCAGAAGATGCGATTAAGGCAGCAGTAGAAGATTGGCGTGGTCGAAGCAAAAAGGACGACCAAGCTGCGTGAGGATATTCTTGCGTCTGATGAAAGAAAGGAACGCTCGATGGCGAGCCTGAAAACAGTTACTCCCGCTCCGGTAACGCGAACCCAAGGTGGTGAAGAGGTATTGATTGCCGATACGGTTGTCGTGACCCAGCTTGATAAAGTGATTGGCTGGGCGCGCAAGTATTCGCTGTTTCCCTATCCATTTGCGACCGCCTGTTGTGCGATGGAATTTATGGCTTTGTCGCTCACACCATATGACATTGATCGCTTTGGTGCGTTGTTGCCGCGCTTTAGCCCTCGACAAGCTGATCTCTTGATGGTGATTGGCACTGTCACGTGTCGCCAAGCTCCGATCTTGAAGCGTGTCTACGAGCAAATGAGCGAACCGAAATGGGTAATGGCCTTTGGGGCGTGTGCGTCGACTGGTGGCTTCTACGATAACTACACTACTGTGGCTGGCATTGATCGCATCATTCCAGTTGATGTTTACGTACCGGGTTGTCCACCGCGTCCAGAGAATGTGCTTGATGCGCTGATGGCATTGCAACGTAAGATTCAGACACAGAAACAAATTGTTCGTGGAGCGCAATTGTAACCCCCACGAAAAAGGGAAAACGCATGCCAACCCAAGAAGAAGTTTATGAGGTATTGCGCACCTGCTACGACCCGGAGATCCCGGTAAACATCGTCGATCTCGGCCTTGTGTATGATGTTCAGGTTGTGGATGAGAAGAAGATCGACGTCAAAATGACGTTGACTGCGCGCGGTTGTGGCATGGGGCAATACATTACAGCTGAGGCTGAGCAGAAGATACTCGAAATGCAAGATGTTGAAGAAGCGAAAGTCGAGCTTGTTTGGGAACCGCCCTGGGAGCCAAGCATGATGAGTGTTGAGGCAAAGAAGATGCTTGGAATGCCGGAAGACGAGTAAACGAAAGGCGAAGGTAGAGTAGGAATGACACAGGTTCGCCACGAGCCAGCGGTACGTGAAAAAGCGCGAGCGAAAAGCGTGCATAGACGGTCTACTGAACGTAGCTCGCTGATGAATATCGGCAAGCGTGTGGACTATGCTTTACGTGCGCTCTCGTATCTTGCAGCTCAAGCCCCTGAATATACAGTGTCTCGACGAGAGATTCAGACGAAGCAAGATATTCCGGCTCACTTTCTCTCGAAGATTATGAAACGCCTGGAGAGCGGCGGATTCGTCCAATCGCATATGGGTGCTCGTGGCGGATTCACGCTCAAACGCTCGGCACAGGAGATTACCCTCAAAGAAGTCTACGAGTGTCTTGAAGGACCCTTAACGCTTATGGGCTGTCTTGAAGAGAAAGAACGCGCCTGCCGCTACTGTTCGGTGTGTAGTCAGATTTCTATTTGGCACGAAGCCCAACGTATTCTAGGGAATTACTTAGCTAGCATTTCCCTGCAACAAATTGCGCATAGAACCGGTTTGCGCGAAGAGCTAGCGTTGTGGGAGCGCCGTCCGTGGAATACATCTCCAGCGATGCGCGCGCAGATCACTTCCACGATGAGTACGCATTAATCTTTAAAAGCATCATTTGTTGTTTTGTCAATCACAGGGTTTCATCATTAGAAGAAACCTGCATCCTCCTTGCGCTCTCTAGTTGGGTTTGTTAATCGAATTTCGCAAGCGACAGATCGGGGCGTAGCGCAGCCTGGTAGCGCACCTGCCTTGGGCGCAGGGGGTCGCTGGTTCAAATCCAGTCGCCCCGATTGCACAGCGAGACCGGGAAGCGAGCGGCCTTTTCTGCGTGGGGTTCCTGACTCTCTGCTGGTGAGGCGCCAGTAGCTCAGATGGATAGAGCAACGGCCTTCTAAGCCGTGGGTCAGGGGTTCGAATCCCTTCTGGCGCGTGTAGGAACCTTTATGGTGGGTGTAGCTCAGTTGGTAGAGCACCAGGTTGTGGCCCTGGGGGTCGAGGGTTCGAGGCCCTTCACTCACCCTAAGCGAGTGATGAGTAATGAGGACTGAGTAGATGGAATACGGAAAGGTTTTTTACTCAGTCCTTATCGCTCAGTCCTCGGTACTGTTTCGTGGGCCGCTAGCTCAGTTGGTAGAGCAGCTGACTCTTAATCAGCGGGTCCGGAGTTCGAATCTCCGGCGGCCCATTGGCAACGCGAGAGTGGCGGAATTGGCAGACGCACTAGACTTAGGATCTAGCCCGCTTAATCGCGGATGGGGGTTCAAGTCCCCCCTCTCGCACTATTTGTGGCCACGACTCCACGACGGAGGAAACGTCACAGGAAGCTCTTATCATTAGCAATTCGTTATTCACCCTCCCTTTTTTTATTATGAAAGCACTCGTTGAATCTCTCAGCTCTGTACAGAAGAAAATTAATATCGAAGTTCCTTCCGAACGTGTTCAAGAGGAACTTGAAAAGACCTATCGTACGTTCCAGCAGAGCGCACAGGTCAAAGGATTCCGCGCGGGGAAAGTTCCGCGTCCAGTTCTTGAACGTCGCTTTGGTGAACAAGTTGCAGCTGAAGTGAGTTCGCACCTCGTCGAAGAGACCTATTGGCAAGCACTTCAGGAACATTCTCTACAAGTCGTGACTGACCCGCAATTGGTGACTGAGAAGCTGGTTCCTGGTCAGCCTTTTCGTTACTCGGCGACGGTCGAAGTTCGTCCCGAAGTCACGGTGTCAAACTATGCAGGGTTGGAGGTTGAGAAGCGGCTTAGTACAGTAACAGAAGAGGATGTGAATAATGCACTTGCGCGCTTGGCTGAAAATTTTGCCCAACTCCACCCGATCATCGATCGAGATCGGGTGGAGAATGGTGATGTCGTGACAATCGATTACTCGACGTCCCTCGGCGGACGTCCGCTTGCTGGATTGCAAGGGAACGGACGCTTGGTCGAGGTAGGAAAAGAAGCAATCTTCCCTGGATTCCAAGAACGTTTGCTTGGCGCACAAAAAGGCGAGACGCTACAATTTTCTCTGCCGTTACCCCAGCGTGCCGAGGAAGCTGCGGCGACGACTGAAACCGAACGTATCGCCGCGTTCCGTGTCTCTATTCATGATCTTGCGAGAAAAGAAGTGCCCGCGTTGGATGATGAATTTGCTAAAGACCATGGCGAGTGTGATACGCTGGAGGAGTTACGCGAAAAAGTGCGTCAGAATCTCCAGCAATCAGTCGAGCGGCGAGCCGAGAACCAAATGCAGGATGCGCTCATGACTCGACTCTTGGAGGCGAACGCTTTCGAGGTGCCGCCGAGTTTGGTACGAGAACAGATGCGACGTATGCTCATCGAGGCTGGAGTTGTACGGCCAAATGCCGATGGAACCATTAATGACGCTGCTGTGCCAGAGACGATACGAGAAGAATTTGCGAAGCAGGCGCGAAAACAAGTACAATCGGTTTTCTTCCTCGAGGCGGTAGCCAAGCAAGAAAATCTGGCCGTCTCTGACGAGGAAGTGCAGAAGCAAATTGCCGAAGTGATTGCTTCGGTTGGTGTCGAGCGGCAGTCGCAAGTTGATGCCTACTACGCGAGAGAAGAGAATCAGCGGATGTTACGTAACCGATTGCTGCATGACAAAGCGTTACAGCTTGTTGTAGAGAAATCAACGGTAAAGATGGTCGAAGGAGACGTTGCTGGTGGGGAGGAAAAAGATTAAGATCGGACAAGATAACTGCTTATGAACCTAGTTCCTATCGTTGTTGAACAAACTGGAAGAGGCGAACGCGCGTATGATATCTTCTCGCGCCTGCTTAAGGACCGCATTTTGTTCCTGGGGTCGGCAGTGACAGACGATGTGGCGAACCTTATTACTGCGCAACTTCTCTTCCTTGAAGCTGAAGATCCGGAAAAGGACGTGCATTTCTACATTAACTCGCCAGGCGGTTCAGTAACTGCCGGCCTCGCTATTTACGATACGATGCAGTACATCAGACCTGATGTCTCGACGTTGTGTCTTGGACAAGCAGCGAGTATGGCGGCGTGGCTCTTGGCGGCGGGGGCCAAAGGGAAACGCTATGCCCTGCCACATGCTCGCATTATGGTGCATCAACCGTTAGGGGGGGCCCAAGGACAGGCGACCGATATTGATATTCAGGCAAAAGAGATCCTGCGCTTGCGAGAGCAGATGACTCATATTCTGACCAAACACACCGGGCAGAATATGAAACGCATCGAACGCGATACTGATCGAGATCTGTTTTTTACCAGTAAACAAGCGCAGGAATACGGAATCATCGACGAAGTAGTGACAAGCCGATCCGGGAAAAAATGACGAGGAGCCGATATGGCGAGACATGGTGACGATCGTCCGGGCAACTTAGTCTGTTCATTTTGTGGCAAGAGCCAAGACGAAGTTCGCAAACTCATTGCTGGCCCGACGGTGTACATCTGTGATGAATGTATAGATCTTTGTAACGATATTATTGCTGAAGAGGGCGACCAAGAAGATTCGTTCTCGTCAGTGTCAGCGGTACCGAAGCCCGCTGAAATCAAGCGTGTCCTCGACCAATACGTCATCGGCCAAGAGCGAGCAAAGAAAATTCTCGCTGTTGCCGTACATAATCACTACAAGCGCGTCGACTCACAGATGGTCACGAGCGACGTCGATTTGCAAAAATCCAACATCCTTCTCATTGGCCCCACTGGTTCAGGAAAAACGCTCTTGGCGCAAACGCTTGCGCGTTTCTTACAAGTGCCTTTCACTATTGGTGATGCTACGAGCTTGACAGAAGCCGGTTATGTCGGTGAGGATGTCGAAAATATCATTCTCAGTTTGCTACAGAATGCGGATTACGATGTAGAGAAGTGTCAGAAAGGCATTGTCTATATCGATGAAATTGATAAGATTGCCAGAAAGGGAGATAACCCTTCGATTACGCGTGATGTGTCGGGTGAAGGGGTTCAACAAGCACTGTTGAAGATCATCGAAGGGACTGTAGCAAGTGTGCCACCGAAAGGCGGACGAAAACATCCGCAACAGGAATTCGTACAGGTTGATACGACGAACATCTTGTTCATCTGTGGCGGAGCATTTGTTGGGCTCGATGACATTATCCGCCGCCGCATTGGTGGTAAAAGCCTGGGTTTTGGTGCTGACGTGAAAGGCGCGGCCGATAAGAGTGCAAGTGCATTGCTGGCGGAAGTGCAGCCTGAAGATCTCCTGAAGTTTGGTATGATCCCAGAATTTGTTGGCCGTCTCCCTGTGCTCGCGACGCTCGAAGAACTTGATGAACAGGCGCTTGTCCGTATCCTGCGTGAACCGAAAAATGCGTTAGTGCGCCAGTATCAAAAGCTCTTTGATATGGAGAACGTGCACCTGCGCTTTACCGAAGGCGCTTTAGCCGCTATTGCGCGTGAGGCTCTCAAGCGCAAGTCAGGGGCACGCGGACTCCGCGCGATCATGGAAAACATTATGTTAGATGTAATGTACGACATTCCTTCCCAACCGAATATTAAAGAAGTGCTTATTTCGGAAGAGGTGGTTTCGCGCAATGCACAGCCGATCGTGCTCTACCAGAAAGCTGCTGCTGAAAGTGCGTAGGTGAGACGCTCGCGCCATCTGTAGGGGAGGAGTAAGCGGTGTATGTTGTTCCGCAATGACAAAAAAGATTCCCGCGAAAGAGGAGGAAGTGTGCGTCTGCCACTCTTACCGTTACGAGATATTATTGTCTTCCCGCATATGGTGGTTCCGCTCTTTGTTGGTCGTCAGAAGTCCATCAAAGCGCTTGAAGAGGCTGTTGCCAACAAACGGCTCATTTTTCTCGCCACTCAGAAAGATGCGAAGGTGAACGATCCGGTGGCAGAAGAAATGTACCAAGTTGGCACCATTGGTAATGTCGTGCAACTATTGCGACTCCCCGATGGCACCGTGAAGGTATTAGTCGAAGGGAAAAAGCGAGGGCGGATTCTTCGTCATCTTGACCAGCACGATCTTTTTTGGATTGAAGCTGAAGAAATTGAAGAAGCCCACAATCGGGGCTCTGATATCGATGCGCTGACCCGTACCGTGAATTCGACATTTGAGAACTACGTACGGCTCAATAAAAAGATCCCGCCGGAAATGATCATGTCTGTCGCTGCGATTGATGACCCTTCGCGGCTTGCTGACACGATCATTGCTCACCTTGGCGTCAAGCTTGAGGATAAGCAGGTTCTCCTCGAAACGATTGATCCGGCAGAACGGTTAGAAAAAGTTCTTGGCCATATGCGGTCAGAAATCGAAATTCTCGAAGTCGAGCGGCGAATCCGCAGCCGGGTCAAGAAACAAATGGAGAAATCGCAGAAAGAGTACTATCTCAACGAGCAAATGCGAGCGATCCAGAAAGAGCTCGGCGAGAAAGACGAATTCAAGAACGAGATCCAAGAACTCGAGGAAAAGATTCGACAGAAGAAGATGTCAGCCGAAGCTCGAGATAAGGTCGAGAAGGAACTCAAAAAACTGAAATCGATGTCACCAATGTCAGCTGAAGCGACGGTGGTGCGAAACTACATTGATTCTCTCCTTTCGCTTCCGTGGTACGAGTACACTGAGGACCGGCTGGACATTCAGGATGCGGAAAAGGTCCTCGATGAAGATCACTACGGGTTAGAAAAAGTCAAAGAGCGCATTCTTGAATATCTGGCGGTGCAGAGCTTGGTCGGGCAGTTGCGCGGACCGATCCTCTGTTTTGTGGGACCTCCAGGGGTAGGGAAGACCTCGCTCGGCAAATCTATTGCGCGAGCAACCGGAAGAAAGTTCATTCGCGTATCTCTTGGTGGAGTGCGGGATGAAGCTGAGATTCGTGGCCATCGACGGACCTATATTGGAGCAATGCCAGGAAAAATCATTCATGGCATGAAGAAAGCCGGTTCCGGGAATCCCGTTTTCTTGCTTGATGAAGTGGACAAGATGTCCACCGATTTCCGTGGCGACCCGTCTGCTGCACTGATGGAAGTGCTTGACCCTGAGCAAAACACGGCCTTTAACGATCATTATCTAGATGTCGACTACGATCTTTCCAAAGTGATGTTTATCTGTACAGCCAATACGCTGGAGCGGATTCCTCGACCGCTGCAAGATCGGATGGAGATTATTCGCCTTCCTGGGTACACCGAATGGGAAAAGCTCCACATTGCCAAAAAATATCTCCTCAAAAAACAACGAGAGTCTAACGGTCTTACCGAACAGAATATTGACTGTCCTGATAGTGTCCTCTTAGCGGTGATTCGTTCATATACCAGAGAGTCTGGGGTACGTAGCTTAGAGAGAGAGATTGGGACACTGTGTCGAAAAGTCGCGGTTGAGGTTGTTAAGAAAGATCGCCATGCCCGTGTACGTCTGACAACAAAGAATCTGGCGAAGTATCTCGGACCGGCAAAGTTCCGGGTGAGCAAAGCGGAACAAGAAGATAAAGTTGGTGTCGTTACTGGACTGGCATGGACAGACATGGGCGGAGAGATCCTTGCCACCGAAGTCACCGTTGTGCCAGGCAAAGGAAAACTCACCGTTACTGGCAAGATTGGTGACGTGATGCAGGAATCGGCGCAAGCGGCGATGAGCTATGTGCGCTCTCGCGCTGAAGAGCTTGGTTTGGATAAAGACTTCTACCAGAAAATCGATATTCACCTCCATATTCCTGAAGGAGCGATTCCGAAGGATGGACCTTCAGCGGGAGTGACGATTGCGACCTCTTTAGTGTCGGCATTGACCGGGACTTTGGTGCGTCACGATTTAGCCATGACTGGGGAGATCACTCTTCGTGGAAGAGTGCTTCCTATTGGTGGGCTAAAAGAGAAAATCCTCGCGGCTCATCGGGCTGGGATAAAAAAGGTAGTGTTCCCGGAAGAGAACGTAAAGGACCTACAGGAAGTGCCAGCTGAAGTCCTGAAAGCGATACAAGTCGAATCTGTTTCTCATGTCGATGAGGTGCTGCGCAAAGCTCTCATTCTTGATGATCCGGGGAGCTTCTTGGTGCGCCGCGAAACGGATCTCTCGCAGGCGATATACCCTCCGAATCCAACGGTGCCTCCGGTTTCCTCAGAGATAGTGACTCATTAACGTAGGGGATTGACGGGAAGTTTCTTGAGTGTTACTGCTCTCGCCTCCGGCCACGAAGAAGGAAGGCATGCCCCCGTCGATCCCCTATTCAATCCTTACGCAGGGGCGGTTAGCTCAGCGGAAGAGCATCGGCCTTACAAGCCGAGGGCCATCCGTTCGAACCGGATACCGCCCATGGTGGGGTCGTAGTTCAGCTGGTTAGAACGCCGGCCTGTCACGCCGGAGGTCGCGAGTTCGAGTCTCGTCGGCCCCGCCACCCTTTTGTATAGCGGAACAGAGAGTGACGAAATGAAGAAGGAGACAAAAACAATCTCAAGAGAAACCTTGCTCGCGGCACGGCGGTGGCACATCGTTGATGCCGCCGGCAAGACTGTGGGGCGTCTCGCCACCGTAATTGCTGCGACGCTGCGGGGAAAGAATAATCCGGCCTTTTCTCCTCACCTCGATTGCGGGGATTTTGTGGTCGTTATCAATGCCCGTCAGGTACGGTTTACGGGGAACAAACTGCAGGACAAGGTTTATTATCGCCACACCGAATACCCCGGCGGCATTCGGGCAACCTCTGCCGGGCAGATGCTGGCGTCGAAGCCTGAAGAAGTAATACGGCTGGCAGTCGAAGGAATGTTGCCAAAGACCCGTCTCGGACGGAGTATGGCAACCAAACTCAAAGTGTACGATGGCCCAGAGCATCCACATCGTGCGCAGCAACCGGTCACATTAAATGTTGGAGAGTAGGGCATGGCTGAACGGAAAACAGAATATTGGGGAACTGGGAAGCGGAAAACGGCGGTTGCGCGGGTACGCCTCTTTTCCGGCAACGGAAATTATGTGGTGAACCGGCAGGCTCTCTCATCCTACTTTGGCAGAGAAACGGCGCAGATGGTCGTCCAACAGCCATTTGCTGTAACCCAAACTGAAGGACAGTACGATTTGATTGCCAATGTTCAAGGCGGAGGAAATGCCGCCCAAGCCTCTGCCATTCGTCACGGCGTGACGCGTGCATTGCTGAAAGCCAACCCGGATTTTCGGCCGCCATTGAAGAAGGCGGGCTATATTACGCGAGACTCACGCGAAGTGGAACGTAAAAAGTACGGCAAGCATAAAGCCAGGAAACGGCCGCAATACTCAAAACGCTAAACTCACTGCGAGTTAATCCACACCGAGGAGAAAGAAAACTCCGACCAGACACGTAGCACTATTTGCTATCCACGCCGAGACGAATGGTGATAACGCGCCACTATGACCAAGGGAAACCGACAGTGCGAGAAGCACCCAGTAACTAAATCCTACCACCAAGGCGAACCCGAGTGAGGTTGCCAGCGTGAGCTGTTTTGCTCCTGGGACAGCCAAAGATAGCCCGAGCAGTGTCATCGCTAGTGTTGCAAGGGGAAGCGCCGCCTTAAGATAGAGGTCAACCTGATACTCCGTGGTGTCCAACCCCTTTCTTCGCAGGTCAAGAATATACTGCCGCAATTGGTGAGAGGAGAATTCTTCTGCTTCTAACGCGACAATTGCGAAGTCCTCCGGAGTTTCCTGGAGTAACGAACTACACGATTGTGCTGAAGAGAACGCGCCGGGAGCGAACGCTCGTTCTGGTGACGGCTCACATTCCCACTTTTCACCCTTCCACACTGCTCGTGCGATCTCGACTAAGGAACGAACCTGAAACTGTCCATCGAGCTTGTAAATGGTCAGCCCTGAAAGAACGCCGTCGTGCGGGTCAAAATGCTCGATATGGTAAAAGACCTTCTCCCCATGGTACCAAAAACCCCGTTCGTCAAAAAACCCTTTAAATGGCTTCTTTTTGATCTCTTCAGAATTAATCACGCGTGCTTTGTGAAACGCAGGAGGAACGACAACTTCATTCCATCCCCAGACGCCAATACTTAATAATGCGGCGACCAACAGTAACGGACGAGCAATCTGAACTGTGCTGACCCCGCACGCCTTCAACGCCAGTAGCTCACGGCTGCGCGAGAGAAGGCTCAGGCTCAAGAGCGAGCCGGTGAGGGCAGCGGCCGGTGCCATTTGCGAAACAAAAAGCGGCGCTTTGAAGAAAAAATAGCGAATGACTGACATCAGACTCGCATCCTGACGAATGAAATCGTCAAGGCGGTCAAAGAAATCGATGAGGAGCGCTAACGTCCACAGAAAGAGCAGACACAAACAAAAAGTGCGGAGAAATTCTCTACCCAAATAGAGCGGAATAATGCGAAAAGAAGATGCATTGGCAAAAGACATAATAACTCGTCACCGCACCACTCTGTATTTCTCGAGCAACGAATGAAAGGGAAAAACGTTCCTCACTCAGAGAAGAGTGAACGGTTTTCCTGTGCGGTTCGCATAAACAGCGCACTCCCCACGGTTCCGAGTACCAGGTTGGGCAACCACAAGGCAATAGCTGGAGGCAGAGAACCCTTCTTGCCGAGAGTTTCTCCTACAGTGAGGAGAATATAGTACGCAACAATGATGACAATACTAATGGCAAACCCGTGCGAACGAAACCCCCACGCTGGACGCATACTCAAGGGCAGCGCGAGTGATGCAAACACCACACAGGAAAAAGGCAGAGCAAATCGCCGATGAAGCTCCGCGCGCTCTGCGTTCGCGGGTTCTCCATTATTCCGCTTCTGGATGATCACAGATTGTAACTCACGTAGCGAGAGTTCTGGCGGAGCGGCTGTTGTTCGCATATCCGAAAGTGCTGCTGCCAGGTTGAGGGTTAAATCGTAGGTGGAAAAATATGTAGTTTGGTACCCTCTGCGCGACGCGTCGGTACTATGGACAGTACCGTCGAACAGCCGCAACGTCAGCAACTGGTTGTCTTCGTTAACGACAACCAAGCCCTGGCGAGCGAAGATCGTATTCTGCTTTTCCGCGCTGCGATTGTCTGCGATCATCACACCTTGGAGCAGAGTGCCTGGTGGCTGAATTTCATCAGTGTACACAACCACCCCGGCGAATTCATCATTAAACGTTTTTTCTTTTAATCCTGCGGTGGCTCGGGTCTTGGTAACTTCATAGATCTCGTGCCGCAGTGCTGCGTTACTCCACGGCCGCGCGTACAGTGTGAGGAAAAATGTTCCGCAGAGTGCAAGGGTCGTTACTACAGCGACAGGAAATGCCATCTGTAGGAAACTGATGCCACAACTTTTGAGCGCCAGGACTTCTCGATCAGAGGACAAGCGGCCAAAACCCCACAGGAGCGCTAGAAGGAAAGACATCGGGACCGTGACCTCGAAGAACGCTGGCAGAATGTACAGGAAAACCGCGAGCAGTTGTTCAAGTGGAACACCGCGATTCACGACTAACTCAACGAGCTTGAGGATACGTACGGTAAATAAGATAATTGTAAAAATCAGCAGAGCAAAGAAGAAGGGAATCGCAAGTTCACGATAGACATAGCGACATAACGTTTTGCCCATGCGCCCACATCCTAGAAAAAAAGACCACAATAGTAAATCGCGACGCCTATATGGCTGGCATCCCGTCCACGAACATTTGCGTGCACGGCCTCACCATGTGCTCGAACTCTATTTGTTGCCCTCTCTCAAAGGGACAACGCTTGAAGCCCTTGCCCGTCAAGCGCAAATTCCAATCCGCTATGAGACTGTGGCATTTTTCGAAGATTTTACCGAAGGCGGAGTTCACCAAGGAGTTGCCGCTCGTCTGCTCCCGTTTCCTTATGCCTCACTGTATGACGTTCTTGCCCAAGAAGGAGAATTGCTCCTGATACTTGACGGGCTTGCTGATCCACGTAATCTTGGCGCTCTCCTGCGCACGGCGGAAGGGGCAGGTGTCGCTGGGGTAATCATCACTGAGTCACGGTCAGCGCCCTTATCGCCGGTCGCTGAGAAAACGGCAACCGGCGCGACGGCATATCTCCCAATCTCACGTGTCGAGAATCTCGCCCGTGCCTTGTCTACTATTCGTGAGCGAGGCTATTGGGTTGTAGGGCTCGTGCAAGATGCACCACAATCTCTCTATGAGCTGCAACTTTCTCATAAGATTGCCCTTGTATTGGGAGGAGAAGAAAAAGGATTGCGTCAGTTAACCCGGCAGATGTGTGATTGCTTGGTTTCTATTCCCATGTTAGGCCATGTCGACTCACTGAATGTTTCCGCTGCCGGTGCAATTGCTTTATATGAATTCCTCCGCCGCAGAACGCTGCAGAAAGAAGAGCGTGGGAGTGATTAATACGTAACGAAAGGAACAGGAAAACCAGAGTTCCTATGTCGATGTTTTCCAAAAATTTCCTTATGTTCTCCTTCACTTGGCACTCGGCACAGTCTTTGTGTACTGCACTTGACTTACGTGTAGTGAATCGATAAGGTTTACAGCTCGTATTGATGAAACGTAAAACATGGTCTCGCCTGTCGTATTTCTCTTCGGGGCTACGAAAAACCTGCTTCACGTCTGCAGGAGCCGAATAGTCGCTGGCGTAGCTCAACGGTAGAGCAACTGATTTGTAATCAGTAGGTTGTAGGTTCAAGTCCTATCGTCAGCTTTGTGTCAGTTATGACAACGTAAATCAAGATATGGAGAGATTCCCGAGTGGCCAAAGGGAGCAGACTGTAAATCTGCCGGCGTACGCCTTCGGAGGTTCGAATCCTCCTCTCTCCATAATTTAAAGTGATAAAGTAGGTGGGGTAGCTGAACACAGTGATGCGGGAATAGCTCAGCTGGCTAGAGCGCAAGCCTTCCAAGCTTGGGGTCGCGGGTTCGAATCCCGTTTCCCGCTTTTTACCAGGTTTTGCTTGAGCTACCCTACATGAAGTAAAGTAGTAAAGATGGGGGCAACTCGTTGCCCAGGTAGCTCAGTCGGTAGAGCACGTCCTTGGTAAGGACGAGGTCGGCGGTTCAATCCCGCTCCTGGGCTTCTTTTTTCTTTTTTGTAAAACGTAAGGTTCCCGGACTCTAAACTTAAAAACGAGGAGAGCGACGATGGCGAAGGCGCGGTTTGAGCGGACGAAGCCGCATGTGAACGTGGGCACGATTGGGCATATTGATCATGGCAAGACGACGCTGACGGCGGCGATCACCAAGGTGTTAGCCGAGAAGAAGCTGGCGCATTTCGTGCCCTTTGATCAGATTGACAAGGCGCCCGAGGAGCGGGAGCGGGGGATCACGATCAACACGGCGCATGTGGAGTATGAGACCGATAAGCGGCATTATGCGCACGTGGATTGTCCGGGGCATGCGGACTATATCAAGAACATGATCACCGGGGCGGCGCAGATGGATGGGGCGATCTTGGTGGTAGCGGCCAGTGAGGGGCCGATGCCGCAGACGCGCGAGCATATCTTGTTGGCCAGACAAGTGGGGGTGCCGGCGATTGTGGTGTTTATGAACAAGGTGGACATGGTGGATGATGCTGAACTCCTTGACCTGGTAGAATTGGAGATGCGCGAATTACTCTCCAAGTATGAGTTTCCGGGCGATGACACGCCGATCATCCGTGGGAGTGCCTTAAAGGCGCTGGAAGGGGACAAAGAGGCGTTAGGGGAGCCGGCGATCATGGAGTTGATGGCGGCGGTGGATAGTTTCATCCCGGAGCCCAAGCGGGATGTGGACCGCGCGTTTTTGATGTCGGTGGAGGATGTGTTTACGATCTCGGGCCGGGGCACTGTGGCGACGGGCAGGATAGAGCGAGGCAAGGTGAAGGTAGGCGAAGAGGTGGAGATAGTGGGGATCAAGGCGACGGTGAAGACGACGGTGACGGGGGTGGAGATGTTCCGCAAAGTGCTGGACGAAGGCGTGGCGGGCGACAATGTGGGCTGCTTGCTGCGTGGGGTGAAGCGGGAGGAGATCGAGCGGGGGCAGGTGTTAGCGCAGCCGGGGAGCATTACGCCGCATACGAAGTACGAGGCCGAAGTCTACGTGCTGACCAAGGAAGAGGGGGGGCGGCACACGCCGTTTTTCAATGGGTACCGGCCGCAATTTTATTTTCGCACGACGGATGTGACGGGCAACGTCGCCCTGCCGGAGGGGGTGGAGATGGTGATGCCGGGGGACAACACGCGGATGGTGGTGGAACTCTTAACCCCGATCGCGATGGATGAGGGGTTGCGGTTTGCGGTGCGGGAGGGGGGGCGGACGGTGGGGGCTGGGGTCGTCACCAAAATCTTAGTGTGATTGTTGATGTTATGGCTACGATGAACGAAAAAATTCGTATCCGTCTCAAAGCTTATGATCACAGGGTGTTAGACACCTCAGTGAAGGAAATTGTTGAGACGGTGAGGCGTACTGGTGGGCGGGTGGCTGGGCCGATCCCTTTGCCAACGCGATTAGAGCGATTTACCGTGAACCGCTCTCCTCACGTGGATAAAAAATCGCGCGAGCAATTTGAGATCCGCACTCACAAACGATTACTTGACATTCTTGATCCAACTCAACAGACGATCGACGCTTTGGGAAAGCTCGAATTGGCTGCTGGAGTTGATGTGGAAATAAAGCTTCAGTAAGGAAGCACATTGTTATGATCGGTCTGATTGGCAAAAAACTTGGCATGGGGCAGGTCTTCACCCCTGACGGGACACTTGTACCGGTAACGATCATTCAAGCTGGGCCGTGTACGGTTGTCCAAAAGAAGACCAATGAGCGAGATGGATATTCCGCCATTCAGCTCGGATTCGGGACGAAGAAATTACGACGTGCCACCAAGCCTCTGATAGGCCACTGTAAGAAAGCCAACTCTGAACCATTCGCTGTCCTCCGTGAATTTCGCACAGATGACATTGATCAATACGAAGTTGGCAGTGCCGTTACTGTTGCTTCCATCTTTAAGCCCGGAGAAGTTGTCGACGTCATTGGCAAGACAAAAGGGCGTGGGTATGCCGGAGTCATGAAACGTCACGGGATGGCTGGCTTTCCTGATGGGCGTGGAACGCACGAATACTTTCGTCATGGCGGGTCAATTGGCAACCGGTCGTTCCCGGGCCGTATTTTTAAGGGGAAACGAATGGCTGGCCAATACGGGAACGACCGCATGACGCAGTTACATCTTCGTGTCGTCGAAGTCCGCGACGATGGGCATTTGTTATTGGTACGTGGCGCTATTCCTGGAGCGGCGGGCGGGATTGTCCTCGTGCGTAAAGCAAAGATAGGAAAAAGATAGCATGGAAGGGCAAGCGCAACGTATTCCGGTGTTCTCAGCTGAAAGAGAAACTGTCGGTGAAGTCGAATTGCCTGCGGCGATTGCGCAGCAGCCTGCGCGTGAACACCTCCTCTATGAGATAGTAAGAATGCAGCGCGCAAACCGACGCGCGGGAACAGCAGCCACGAAGACGCGTGCTTTTGTCAGTGGTGGGGGAAAGAAACCCTGGCGTCAAAAAGGCACAGGTCGCGCCAGAGCTGGAAGTACCCGTTCGCCGATTTGGGTTGGTGGCGCTACCATTTTTGGTCCGCAACCCCGTTCCTATGCCTATCGTTTACCGAAAAGTGCACGTGTCACCGCATTGAAAGCCGCCCTAGCCGGCAAGCATCGGGAAGGCGCGCTCTTCGTCGTCAACGACATCGTGTTGCCGGAAATGAAGACTAAGAAAATGGTCGAGTTTCTCTCTCGGTTACAGCTCGGAAACAGCGTCCTGGTTATTATTGCCGATGCGAATGCACAGATTGAGCGAGCAACGCGGAATATCCCGTGGGCTAAGGTTTTGCGTTGTGAGGGGATCAACGTCTACGATCTGCTGCACTACAAACAAGTGCTCTTTACCCAAGCGGCGTTTCACAGAGTAAACGAAAGGCTCGCAGCATGAGCAAGGATATTTATTCAGTTCTCATGGCACCACTTATCACTGAGAAAGCTACGCTCGTGAACGAGACCGGAAATCAGGTTATCTTCCGTGTGCGTCCTGAGGCAGACAAGGGAGCAATTAAGCGGGCGGTTGAGGCGCTGTTCAAAGTGAAAGTAGCGAAGGTCCACACCATTCAGTACTTGGGCAAACAGCGGCGCGTAGGAAAAATCGTAGGTCGAAGAAATGCCTGGAAAAAAGCCTACGTCACGCTCGCTGAAGGCAGTCATGTTGACTTTTTTGAGGGGGCCTAATTCATGGCCGTAAGACAATATAAACCAACATCAACGGCACGGCGTTTCCAAAGTGTCGTTGATTTTAGCGATCTCAGTAAAAAAGCGCCGGAACGTTCGCTCCTGGCCCCGCAACGTGAAAGCGGCGGACGGAACAACCGCGGTCGGGTCACTAGCCGTTATCGTGGCGGAGGACACAAGCGGCGGTATCGCATTATCGACTTCCGACGTGACAAAGACGGGATCATCGCAAAGGTTGCCGCAATTGAATATGACCCGAATCGCTCTGCCCATCTTGCCCTTCTCCATTATGTCGACGGAGAGAAACGTTACATTCTCTCTCCAGTGGGGTTAGCGGTAGGAGACTCGGTGATGTCAGGAGTAGATGCCGACATTAAACCGGGAAATGCTCTTCCACTCAGCAATATCCCGCTCGGGACCATGATTCACAACGTTGAGCTCAAGTTGGGAAAAGGTGGACAGCTCGTCCGTAGTGCGGGTGGGGCCGCGCAGTTAATGGCAAAAGAAGGCGACTACGCTGCGGTGAAACTTCCTTCTGGGGAAGTCCGTCGTGTGCACATAAAGTGCAGAGCCACAATTGGCCAAGTTGGCAACCTTGATCATGAAAATGTGTCGATAGGCAAAGCAGGTCGTTCGCGCTGGCTCGGCCGTCGCCCGCATGTTCGCGGCGTTGCCATGAACCCGGTCGATCACCCGATGGGCGGGGGTGAAGGACGTGGGAAAGGGAATCATCCGCAGAGTCCCTGGGGCGTCCTAGCGAAAGGATACAAGACGAGAAAGAACCCGCGGACTGATAAGTACATCATGCAAAAAAGAAAGAAGAAGTAGACTACTATGCCGCGCTCGGTAAAAAAAGGTCCGTTCGTCGACGACCATCTGTTGAAAAAGGTCGAGGCGCTTACCACTAGTGGTAACAAACAGGTGGTGAAGACTTGGTCGCGACGCTCGACCATCATTCCTGAGATGATTGGGTATACATTTGCGGTGCACAACGGCAAAAAGTTCGTGCCTGTCTACGTCACGGAAAATATGGTTGGACATAAGCTAGGAGAGTTCTCACCGACGCGCACGTTCTATAGCCACTCGGGAGACCGTAAAGGCGAGGTCAAAAAAGCGCCGGCCAAAGCATAGGAGTAGACAGTATGGAAGCAAGAGCAGTCTTGCGCCAAGTGCGCATCTCTCCGCAAAAGGGCCGGCTCGTAGCCGACCTGATTCGTGGTAAACAAGTCGAACAAGCCTTCGCCATCCTTCGCTTCACGCCGAAGAAAGCGGCGCGGCTCCTCGCTAAGACACTACGATCTGCGGTAGCAAACGCGACCGACACACAGAATGTTGACCCGGACAGACTCTATGTTAAGGCAACGTATGTTGACGGCGGAACGACGTGGAAACGCTTCACGCCACGGGCACACGGTCGCGCTACACCGATTCGTAAGCGGACTAGTCACTTCACGGTGATCGTCGAAGAACGGGAATAAGGGAGTCGAGTATGGGGCAAAAGGTACACCCAAAAGGCTTTCGGTTGGGCGTCATTGAAGGATGGGAGTCGCGCTGGTTTGCGGAAAAAGACTATGCGCCTTTTCTGCACGACGACATCCGGGTCCGCAATTTTATCAAAAAACGTTTACAGCACGCGGGCATTGCCAAGGTGGAAATTGAGCGTGCGGCGAATAAGGCCAAGATCAACATCCACACAGCCCGGCCCGGGATCGTAATCGGCAAGAAGGGTGCAGAGATTGAGAAGTTGAAAGCTGAACTGGCTAAGCTCTCGAACCGCGAAGTCTACTTGAACATTCACGAGGTCCGTCGCCCTGATCTCGACGCGCAGCTAGTAGCTGAGAACGTTGCCCTGCAGCTTGAACGGCGGGTCGCATTTCGCCGCGCGATGAAGGAAAGTGTTGCGCGTGCGATTCGTATGGGTGCACAAGGAGTGAAGGTGCGTTGTTCAGGGCGTTTAGCCGGGGCAGAAATCGCCCGCACCGAATGGTATCGAGAAGGACGGGTCCCGCTGCACACGATTCGTGCAGACATTAGCTACGGCGTGGCCGAAGCGAAGACGACGTATGGCATCATTGGCGTGAAGGTATGGATTATGCGGGGAGAAATCATTACCCGCGAGGAAGAACAGCAGCGAACGACGATGAGTGCCTAAGGAGCTACGACCATGCTAGCGCCGAAGAAAGTCAAATACCGGAAACAACAACGCGGTCGGATGTATGGAGAAGCTCATCGCGGAAGTTCTCTCGCTTTTGGCGATTTCGGCCTCAAGACGCTGGAACGAGGCTGGATTACCGCCCGCGAGATTGAAGCAGCACGTGTCGCGCTCACGCGGCACGTCAAACGTGGCGGACGGGTGTGGGTGCGCATTTTCCCGGACAAGCCGGTGACAAAGAAACCAGCGGAAACACGAATGGGGAAAGGAAAGGGGCCACCGGAATTTTGGGTGGCGCCGGTGAAGCCGGGACGTATGCTTTTTGAGATGGAGGGAATCCCGCGCGATGCCGCGCAAGAAGCCCTGCGTCTGGCGTCTCACAAACTTTCAGTGAGTACTCAGTTCTGTGAACGCCGCGGAGCAACATATGCGAGCTAAAGAGATCCGCGATTTAACTGACAGCGAAGCAGAGCAAAAAGAAAAAGATATCGCAGAGGAACTCTTCCGCTTGCGATTCCGCCGCAGTACTGGGCAGCTAGAGAATCCGATGCAGGTTCGGAAACTCCGCCGTGACCTCGCGCGGATCAAGACGATTCGGCACGAGCGCAGTCGTCGTGCCACAGGAGAATAGCCATCGTGCCAGGGCAGAGAAGAGAACAACAGGGCGTTGTCGTCAGTGACAAGATGGATAGGACCGTAGTCGTCATGGTTGAACGTTTTGTGCAGCACCCTGTGTATAAAAAATACGTTCGGCAACGGAAAAAGTATAAAGCTCACGATCCGGAAAACCGCTGTCATATCGGCGATCAGGTCATGATCGTTGAGACCCGGCCTTTGAGTCGTGAAAAACGTTGGCTGGTGCGTTCGATACTCAAGCAAGCAGCGGCAGAATGAGTGGGCCAGGGAGAAGTGGACAATGATTCAGGTGGAGACCATTCTAGACGTGGCCGACAATTCTGGCGCCCGCAAAGTTCGTTGTGTACGGGTGCTCGGCGGAACCCGTCGCCGGTATGCCTCTATCGGTGACGAGATCGTCGTTTCTATCCGTGAAGCTATTCCCAACGCGAAAGTGAAAAAAGGCGACGTCATGCGCGCCGTGATTGTCCGTACGGCAAAAGAAGTGGGGCGCCCTGACGGGTCATACATCCGTTTTGACAACAATTCCGCCGTTCTCTTGGACAATCAACGTGAACCCATAGGCACTCGGATCTTCGGCCCGGTGGCCCGCGAGCTACGGGCGAAACGGTTCATGAAAATCATTTCTCTGGCTCCTGAAGTGTTGTAGGAAAAGCGATGTTAGCGCGTATAAAAAAAAACGATACAGTCATGGTAATTGCCGGCAAGGAGCATGGCAAGATCGGGAAGGTCCTGCGTGTACTACCCGACGAGAACCGTGCCGTGGTTGAGCGTCTGAACGTTGTGAAACGGCATGCGAAACCACGTGGACCTCAAAGTCCGGGGGGAATCATTGAAAAAGAAGCTCCGATCCACCTCTCGAACTTGATGCCGATGTGCGAGCGCTGTAATGCACCGGTCCGGGTCGGAACACGGGTGTTTGAGGATGGGAGAAAAAGTCGGTTTTGCCGACGTTGTAAAGAATTGCTGGACAAATAGTTATGGCAGCACGTCTCAAAGAGTTCTATCAACAGAAAGTCATTCCCGCTCTGAAACAAGAGCTCGGCTATGACAATGTGATGCAGATTCCGCGCCTCTTGAAAATCGTGGTGAATATGGGATTGGGCGAGGCGGTACAAAACGCCAAGATTCTTGAAACCGGGGTCAACGAGCTGACGCAGATTACCGGACAAAAACCAGTGGTGACCAAAGCGCACAAGTCAATTGCCAATTTCAAGTTGCGCGAAGGAGTAGCGATTGGCTGTGCGGTGACCTTACGAGGTGATCGGATGTATGAATTCCTTGATCGCCTTGTCAGTGTGGCCTTGCCACGGGTGCGAGATTTTCAAGGGATCTCGGAGAAAGCATTCGACGGACGTGGTAACTACTCGTTAGGTATCCGTGAACATGTGATCTTTCCGGAGATCAACATCGATAAAGTCGAACAAGTGAAAGGGTTTACTTGTTCCTTTGTAACCTCGGCGCGCACAGACACCGAAGGGCGTGCGCTGTTGCGCGCCTTAGGCATGCCGTTTCGGAGTTAATGAAGATATGGCACGAACGTGTTTACGCGTGAAAGCGCAACGCAAAGCAAAATTTTCTGTCCGCCAACATAACCGTTGTCCCCTGTGTGGGCGGCCTCGGGCTTTCTATCGTCGGTTTCGGATGTGCCGCATCTGCCTGCGCAACTACGCGCTCAAAGGGCAGATTCCTGGCCTCACCAAGGCCAGTTGGTAAGGAGGAGTAAGGATGCGTACCGACCCCATTGCTGATTTGTTGACTAGCATCCGTAACGGCCTGCACGCGCATAAAGAGCGCGTAAACGTGCCCTGGTCGCGCCTCAAAGAGGCGATCATTAAGGTTGTCGTTGACGAAGGATTCCTGAAGGAATACGCGAAAGTCGAAGAACAAGGGCGTCCGCTGCTCCGTATTTGGCTGAAGTACGATGCTGCAGGGAAGCCGGTGTTACGCGGTGTGAAACGAATGAGTAAACCAAGTCTACGCTTATACGCCGGGACAAGCGATATCCCTCTAGTACAAAACGGACTTGGGGTGAATATCCTTTCGACTTCTCGTGGTGTTATGGCTGACCGGGAAGCGCGGAAGCAACATGTTGGTGGCGAGATTCTCTGTAGTTTGTGGTAAGACTCGGGTGAGAGGAGAAATGGAGACATGGCAGGTATTGGACGCTGGCCAGTGCCGGTACCCGATAAAGTGAAGATTTCCGTGCATGACGGAAAAATCGCTGCCCAGGGAGCAAAAGGGCAACTTGAAGTTGCATTCGACCCCTGCGTGAATGTCCAGGTTAAAGACAGTGAAGTGCTGGTGTCACGCTCGGACGAGTCACGTCGAGCCAAAGCGATTCACGGTATGACACGCAAGCTGATTGCCAACATGGTTGAAGGAGTCAGCAAAGGATTCACCCGTACGCTTGAAATCAGCGGTGTTGGGTATCGCGCAGAAGTTGTGGGTAAAACTGGTGTCCAATTTAGCCTCGGATATTCTCATCCGATCTTTTTCCAGCTCCCGGATGGTATCCAGGCCAAGATTGAGCGCCAAACGGTCATCACGCTTGAAGGCATCGATAAACAGCTTCTGGGTGAAGTGGCAGTTGCGATCCGGCGCCTCCGCCCGCCTGATCCCTATAAAGCAAAAGGGATTAAGTTTACCGAAGAGACAATTCGCAGAAAGGCCGGCAAAACCGCTGGGACGAAATAGGTGGAGGTATGGCACGCACGAACCCGCGAGCACGTGCTCGCTCTTTACGGCAACAGCGAGTCCGCGATCAGGTCCATGGCACGAACATTCGTCCCCGTCTGTGTATCTATCGCAGTGGACGGCATATGTACGCGCAAGTCATTTCCGATGAAAGCAGGACGACGCTCACCTCGGTGTCGACACTCTCATCTGAGATGCGGACAATCGACAAGAAGGCCGCCACGGTTGAGGCCGCCAAAGAGGTCGGCTCGCTCATCGCGCGCAAGTGCCAGGAAAAAGGTATCTCACAAGTCGTGTTTGACCGCAACGGATTTTTGTATCACGGACGTGTCCGCGCAGTAGCAGAGGGCGCGCGCGAAGCCGGATTGCAATTTTGAAGGAGTAGCGGGTGGCGGAAATTATCGAACGTATTAGTTCCGACGGGCTCGAAATTAAAGAAAAGGTTGTCCATATCAGCCGCGTGAGCAAAGTGGTGAAAGGCGGACGACGATTCAGTTTCAGTGCGGTCGTTGTTGCTGGCGACGGCTCCGGTCACGTCGGGTATGGCTTGGGAAAGGCACACGAAGTTCCCGAGGCAATTCGTAAAGGAATCGAACAAGCAAAAAAGTCCCTGATCCAAGTTCCGCTCGCTGAAGGGACAATTCCCCATGAAGTCATCGGAAAACATGGTGCTGGCCGTGTGTTCATCAAGCCGGCCTCGCAAGGAACAGGACTTATTGCCGGGGGAGGAGTTCGAGCAGTCATGGAATTAGCCGGGGTGAAAGACGCGCTAACGAAGTGCCTGGGTTCGACCAATCCTCACAACTCAGTGCGAGCGACGCTCGAAGCGTTGCGTAGTCTTTCTGTCCCTGCACAAGTTGCTGAGCGACGAGGAAAGAATATTGCCGAAATTCGCTGAATCGAGTGAAGAGCGCTATGGCTGAGCAAGCAAAAGGGAAAGTCCTGCAAATTACCCTCAAACGAAGCGAGATTGGATGCACTCGCCGACAGCGCGAAACGCTACGCGGACTTGGTCTGACGTATAGGGAAAAGACGATCCTGCGTCATGATTCACCATCGCTGCAAGGTAGGTTGCGCATGGTCGAGCATCTTATCGAGGTAAAAGAACATGGATCTTAGTCATCTACGCCCGGCTGCTGGAGCCACGAAGAAGGGCAAGCGCATTGGTCGCGGCCCTGGTTCAGGCCACGGAAAGACCTCAGGCAAAGGACATAAAGGGCGTGGTTCCCGTTCCGGCGGTAATACCCCGCCCGGATATGAAGGTGGCCAGATGCCGCTCTCCCGCAGATTGCCCAAATACGGTTTTCATAACCCGTTCCGGGAAGAATTTCATATCGTGAATATCGGCAGCCTCGAACGATTTGATTCCGGCTCTGTGGTCGATGCGAGTAAACTAATTGAAGTCGGGTTAGTGAAAAGTGCGAAGAAAAAGATTAAGATCTTAGCTGACGGAACCTTGACTAAATCCTTGACTGTAAAGGCCCAAGCTTTTAGTAAACAGGCACAGGAAAAAATTGTGTCACTAGGCGGTGCTACTGAGGTCGTTTGACCATGCTCGAAGGTTTCCAGAACGCGACGAAAATTGCTGAGCTGCGTAGACGGCTTCTCTTCACCTTTGCGCTGCTTGCCGTCCACCGTGTGGGTGTGGCGATTCCGACTCCGGGAATCGACGGACAAGCACTCGCCGGGTTTTTTGAACAAGCAAGGAACACCGTCTTCGGATTAGTGAACCTTTTTTCTGGCGGAGCGTTGGAGCGGTTCTCCATTTTCGCTTTGGGCATCATGCCCTATATTAGCTCCTCGATTATCTTGCAGTTGCTTACGGTTGTTATTCCACCGCTAGAGCGGCTCTCGAAAGAAGGAGAGTTAGGGCGGAGAAAGATTACCCAATACACCCGCTACGGTACTGTCGCACTCGCTCTCTTACAGGGATTTTTTATCAGCATGGGATTGGAACAGATTCACACTCCAAGTGGTGGATCAGTCGTTTTTCATCCAGGGTGGGGATTTCGTCTCATGACGATGATGACTCTATCCTCTGGAACTGCTTTTATCATGTGGCTTGGGGAACAGATTACTGAGCGGGGCATTGGTAATGGTATATCGCTCATCATCTTCGCCGGTATTGTCGCTAATATCCCGTCGGCAATTACTTCGACCATAGAGTTTGTGCGTGAAGGCGAACTCAGTATCTTTGTGGTGTTGCTCATTCTTGCACTCATGGTCGGCGTTGTCGCGGCGGTCATCTTTATGGAGCGTGGGCACCGTCGTATTCCTGTACAATACGCAAAACGCGTCGTTGGACGTCGAGTGTATGGAGGGCAGAGTTCGCACCTTCCGCTCAAGATTAATACGTCCGGCGTTATTCCCCCGATTTTCGCCTCGTCAGTTTTGGTTTTTCCTGCAACGATCGCTGGCTTTTCGGATTATCCATGGTTGAAGTCTGTCGGTGACGCGTTGACACCTGGCACGTTGATCTACGACCTCTGTTATGTCGCCTTGATTATTTTCTTTTGTTACTTCTACACGGCGGTAGTCTTTAATCCTGTCGACGTTGCCGACAATATGAAGAAAAATGGCGGCTTCATTCCAGGCATTCGTCCTGGGCAGCGAACGGCTGAGTATATGGATCGCATCCTTAGCCGCATCACACTGAGTGGGGCGATATACATTTCCTTGATCTGTATATTGCCAACCCTTCTCATTGGTGCGCTCAATGTACCGTTTTACTTCGGCGGTACCGCATTGTTGATTGTTGTGGGAGTGGCACTTGATACGATTGCGCAGATTGAGACCCAGATCATCATGCGTAATTACGAAGGGTTCATGAAACGCGGACGATTACGGGGACGGGCAACTGGGAGGATTAACTGATGCGCATCGTGCTAGTCGGCCCGCCTGGCGCTGGAAAAGGGACCCAGGCGCGGGTGTTGCAAGGCATGTTTGGCATCCCGCAGATCTCAACTGGTGACCTACTGCGTGAAGCGGTACGAGCCGGAACGGCTCTTGGGAAACAAGCCCAAGCGTTCATGGATAAAGGCGAGCTTGTCCCTGATCAGCTGGTGACGGATCTCGTAGCAGAGCGTATAAAAAAGCCTGACTGTGTTCCAGGGTTCCTGCTTGACGGATTCCCGCGCACCATCGCCCAGGCCGATGCGTTGAACCAAGAACTCGCACGTCATCGACAGCGCCTTAATGCGGTGGTCAGTATTGTTGTGCCGAAAGAAGAACTTGTGGCTCGTCTCAGTGGGCGATGGGTTTGTCGTGCCTGTCAGGCGATGTATCACGAATTGTTTAATCCGCCGAAGAAAACTGGCAGCTGTGACGTATGTCAGGGAGAATTGTATCAGCGCAGTGATGACAAATTGGAAACTGTCAGTGCCCGGTTGGAAGTCTATGAACGTTCGACGGCACCGTTGCTTTCGTACTATCGCGAGGGGGCGCTCTTATACGATATTGATGGCACTGGGGAACCTGAAGAAGTATCAGAGCGTATTGCACGGACACTAAAAAACCTCCAGTCCTCAGCCGCCTCATGATCTTTCTCAAATCTCCTCAGGAAGTCGAGATTATGCGTGCTGCCAATCGCATCGTCAGCGAGATCCTGGCAGAACTGCGTGAAACCGCCCGTCCAGGAATTTCGACTGGAGAGATTGACCGGCTTTCGGCTGACCTGATCAAAAAGAAAGGGGCTCGTTCTGCCTTCAAAGGCTATCAAATGCGCAATGGGACCGTGCCGTTTCCGGCGACTATCTGTATCTCACTCAATGATGAGGTCGTTCATGGTATCCCGTCTACACAGCGTCTGTTGCGTGAAGGAGATGTGGTCAGCCTCGATTTTGGCGTGATCTATCGTGATTTTTATGGCGATGCAGCGGTCACTTTTGCTCTTGGTCGCATAGGAGAGAAAGCCCAGCAACTGATCGAAACTACCGCTGCAGCGTTGGAGGAAGGAATTGCCCAGGCACAGGTCGGGAATCGTCTGGGAAATATCTCTGCGGCGATTCAAGAGCAGGTGGAAAAAAATGGCTTCTCTGTGGTGCGGGAATTTGTCGGTCATGGGGTTGGGCGACGATTGCATGAAGACCCGCCAGTGCCGAACTATGGCACGCCAGGTCGGGGCATACGCTTGCGAGAAGGCATGGTGATTGCCATTGAACCGATGGTGAACGCGGGCCAGGCAGACGTCATGTTGAAGAGCGATGGCTGGACCGCGGTGACGAAGGACGGCAGTCTTTCCGCTCATTTTGAACACTCGGTGGCAATTACTGAGAAAGGACCTCAGGTTCTTTCTCGCTTATGATGAACAAAACTGAAGAGGGATAAACGTATGAAAGTCCGGGCTTCGGTGAAACAAATCTGTCGCAAATGTAAAATCATTCGTCGAGCGGGCGTGATTCGCGTTATCTGCGAGAATCCGCGCCATAAACAACGCCAAGGGTAGGTACCGACGAGAAGACGGATAGCAGCGGAGGAATTGTATGGCACGTATCGCAGGCATTGAGCTGCCCCGCAATAAAAGGTCCGAGATCGCGCTCACTTACATCTATGGTATCGGTCGAGCTACCGCAGTGCAGATCTTAACCCAAGCTGGAGTGACCCTCGGCAAGAAGACTGACGAGCTGACGGATGAAGAAGTAGTCAACATCCGTCGTGTTATTGATCAATCGTATCGAGTAGAAGGTGACTTGCGGCGCGATGTGACCGCTTCCATCAAGCGACATCTCGACATCGGTTCCTATCGCGGTCTTCGCCATCGCAAGAACTTGCCTGCCCGGGGACAGCGGACGCGCACCAATTCACGCACCCGGAAGGGGCCGCGACGCACCGTTGCCGGTAAGAAGCAAGCCCCGACCAAGTAAACTGACGGTACATAGAGGAGACTGTTCATGGCCAAAGCGGCTGCGGCAGAGCGTTCAGCGGCACCACGGAAAAAGAAGACCCGTAAAGCGGTCCCTGAAGGAGTGGTGTGCATTCACTCGACCTTCAATAATACGATTGTGAGTATCACTGATCCGCAAGGAAACGTGATTGCCTGGGCAAGTGCGGGGACAGTAGGATTTAAGGGATCGCGCAAAGGAACGCCCTTTGCCGCGCAAGTGGCGGCAGAGAGCGCCGCCCGCAAGGCTGCTGATGCCGGTATGCGCAGTGTCCAAGTTCATGTCAAAGGGCCAGGCGCAGGGCGGGAATCTGCGCTGCGGTCGCTGCAAGCTGCGGGTTTTGCCATTAACGTAATTCGTGACGTAACTCCGATTCCGCATAATGGTTGCCGTCCACCAAAGCGGAGACGAGTATGATCGTTGGCTGTATATCACATACTGTGAGACAAGCACACAGCGTGTCGAGAGAACAGGAGAAGCAGGAGGTTTTGTGGCTCGCAATATAGGCCCAGTCTGCCGGATGTGTCGGCGTGAAGGGATTAAGCTCTTTCTCAAAGGAGAGCGCTGTTATACCGACAAGTGCGCGATTGAACGGAGGGCATATCCTCCTGGTCAACATGGACAGGGGCGCGGGAGAAAGGCCACCGAGTACAGCGTGCAGTTGCGGGAAAAACAAAAGCTACGTCGCATCTACGGTATGCTCGAGGTTCCCTTCCGCCGTTTCCTTGGTCTAGCCGAACGACGCAAAGGGATTACTGGCGAGAATTTAGTTTCTCTGCTTGAACAACGATTGGACAATATGGTGTATCGCATGGGTTTCGCCACTTCGCGCGCAGAGGCGAGACAATTAGTGCGACACGGTCATTTTCTTGTCAACCAACGCCGAGTGACAATTCCTTCATACCTTGTTGATTCCGGCGACGAAGTGCAAGTGAAAGAGGCGAGTCGGAAGATTGCCCGCATTCAGGAATCTGTAGACCTCGCGCAGCGTCGTGGCGTCCCGGAGTGGTTGGAAGTGAATAAGGATACGTTTACTGGCCGGGTCCGTGCACTGCCTACGCGCGAGCAATTGAATCTGCCGGTCAACGAACAGCTCATCGTCGAGCTGTATTCAAAAGTGTAACGCCGGTTTCGGTACTCTGCCGAAACAGTGAGTACTGGGAAGAGGGAGCAGCATGCAAGATAGTTGGCGTGACCTGATTAAACCCAAGGCTCTGGAGGTGGAAGAGAAGACCCTCACGCCGACCTACGGTCGGTTTGTAGGGGAACCGTTTGAACGTGGATTCGGGGCGACGTTAGGGACCTCGCTCAGGCGTGTGCTGCTCTCGTCGTTATCCGGGGCAGCGATTACGAAAATCAAAATTCGTGATGTGTTGCACGAGTTTTCTACTATTGCTGGGGTGACCGAAGATGTGACCGATATTCTGCTGAATCTCAAAGAAATCCGCTTCCGTTTGCGTGAGAGTGAGGTTGAGACCGTCCGCCTCGATTCCCGCGGCGAGCGCAGAATCACCGCGGGTGACCTAGTGGTGGGACCGCATGTCGATATTCTCAATCCCGAGGTGCATATCGCCACCCTCGGGAAGGGCGCACGGCTTGAATTCGAAGCGTCGGTCCGCTGGGGGCGCGGCTATGTCCTTGCCGAACGGCATAAGGCGCTGGAAGAAAGCCCTGTGGGTACGATCTTTCTTGATGCCGCCTTTTCTCCCATCCGCAAAGTGAACTTTACCGTCACCAATGCCAGGGTGGGGCAGCGCACTGACTACGAACGGTTGACCTTAGAAGTGTGGACCGATGGTAGTATCCGTCCGGACGCAGCGGTGACTGATGCGGCCCGCGTGCTGCAAGACCAGCTTGCGATTTTCGTCAGCACCCCGGAAGAAGGGGAACGTCCCCTCGAGGTTCGCGAGGAGCCGCCTGTGCTGCAGAACACCAATCTGTTCCGTCCGATTGAGGAGCTCAATTTCTCTGTCCGTTCGGCGAATTGTTTACAGAGTGCGGACATTCGCTATATCGGCGAGTTAGTACAGAAAACAGAAGGAGACCTGCTCAAAACCAAGAATTTTGGCCGCAAATCCTTGAACGAGATCAAAGAGGCGTTACAGGCAATGGGGTTAGAGTTAGGCATGCGAATTGACAATTACCCCTCGCGGGAGGAACTTGAGCGGCTCCGCGCTGCAGCTGAAACAAGCGAATGAAGACCTGAGAGAAGCAATTATGCGACACCTGAAGGATGGACGAAAACTGAATCGCAGCGCGGCGCATCGGAAAGCGCTGATGCGAAACCTTGTGAAAGCCCTGATCCAGCGTGAACAGATTCGCACGACGGACGCGAAAGCAAAGGAGCTGCGACGTTGGGCCGATCGGATCGTGACGTTAGGAAAACGCAACACGCTGCATGCCCGTCGGTTAGCGTATACATATCTGGGGAGCCGCACGCTCGTCAAACGGTTATTTGACGAAGTTGCTCCACGCTTTCACGGGCGGGCCGGGGGCTATACGCGGGTCTTGAAGCTTGGCATCCGGCGCGGCGACGCGGCGCCACTCTCGATTGTTGAATTCACCGAACGCGGGGAGAAAAAAGCGAAGGCCGCAGGGGAAGGAAGCGAAAAGACGCAATAGTGAGCCTGACGAAACGTTACTCTCACGCCGAGTGAAGGGGGAGTGCTGAAACCAGCCTCCCCCTTTGTGTTTTGTAGAGAAATTGACGATCATCAAGCAGATGACCTGTGCGAGGAGAAGGATGTGTCCACGACCTCACAGAATGTTGTTCCGAGAGCGAACGGTATTGTCAAATCTGCACTTGCACTGGCTTCGCTGATTCAGGACTCTGTCAGTGCGACGGAATGTCCAGAGGATCAGACAGTCTCAGGTCTGAGTTGACAGCTGCAAGTTGGTCAGAGTAAAGGGTGTCGTAAGGGGGTCTTTAGATCGTCCGCTGTTGGTCTTCTTACCGCGAGCACGATGGTCTAACACAAGCGCCGTTGAATGCAAGTTTGCCTTTTCAGGAGGGAACACGCTATGGCACACGCAAGGCTGATCACTGGATGGATTCTTGGTTGTTGTCTCATCGCGGTTCAAGCGAGTTGGGCCCAAACCGACATGGGTGGCGGCATGGTGGGCAACATTGCTGGGGATTTGGGAACTGCCAACTTGGGGAGTGGCATCGGCGGTGGGACTGAGGCGATACCAGGGGCAGTGCTGATTAAGCTTAAAGCTGAGGTTCAATGTATGAACTGCACGTTGGAGGAAATGGGAATGGATCAGACGCCAGGAGATCTCTATCAACTCAGTCATGACAAAACCCACTTCGTGATCAAAGTCACTGCTGCATCGCCGGATATCATCTGGCAGATGCTGAATGGACACAAATTGTTCTTGTATCCCGGCGAGCGCCCCGAACGATTGACGCAGTTAGTCAATGAAAGCGCTACTGGGAAGCACATCGAGGTGACTGGAGGTATCGCTCCTGATCGTAGTGCGCTGATTCCTGTGATTGTGAATGTGAAATAACTTGCTTCGCCGATACTGTTCTGCACTCTAACCCGTGGGCTCAATGAAGTTGATCGGATTTCTTTTTCCAGTGAAAGAGTTGCATTGATGGCGGCTGACAGACGAGCCCACCAGAGCGACCTATCAAGCGCTACCCGATCTCGCCATGTCACGCTGCAAGCGATTGTCCTTCTATAGGACCCGCAAGGCAAGGAGCGGCTCCGTCGTACACTCGTACCGCGCCGCGTGACACGCACAGCCACCAGAGAACGGGGTGGGCATTAGGCTGTTCCTCTTTGTGGGGCCTCAGTTCAGGGCTCCGTCATTGTGGTTCCGTGATAATCGTCACTTGACGAGCTAAAGCTGCCTAACGCCCCTGCGCCGCGAGTGGCCCTACCGTATCCTTTCGGCTTCAGGCGGAACCGCAACCGGGCGGTGATGCAGTGCGGCGCAGAGTTAGGCCACGATCGTCTGGATCTCTGTCGGCAACTTGCTGAGTATCAACTCTTTGAGCTGTACTTTCTTGCTGGTATTGTCTATATCAATCCCGACGAGGTTCCCGCTGGCATCGTAATCGAGCACGATCCCTTCAGAGATCTCCTGACTTTCCGCGCTCGGTTGCTATGTAGATACCCCGTTTCCTATCTCTTAGTAGATGGCCCCTCGTGGTCACTCCCATCTCTGAGTAGATGGGCGCTCCACTGCTTCCGCCTTGGCAACAATTCTCTCCATTAGCTCCAAGGCGACGACTTTCCCCGAGGGCCACTCCCCCACACTGCTTGGGATCCCCTTCCCGCCCGCGGCCTTCACTCGCGGCCTCGCTTCTCGCTCCGGCGCCGCGCCCACCGCGATTCAAGACATGGGGGTAGATCATCGGGGTGTTCGCACCCCGATGACTGAGTAATTTCTGGATCGTGCGAATGTTAGAGTCGCCTTCCAACAAGCACGTGACCAAGAAGTGACTGAAGTTGACGTGCCGCCTTTTGCTCTCGCCGTTGTCTTGCCTGATCGTGCATGGTAGGTTTCTCGCACTTTTTCGGGGAGTGCTTCACTGTGGCTGATGTGAAGAAAGTTGTACTCGCCTACAGCGGCGGGTTGGATACGTCGGTCATCCTACGGTGGTTGATCGATACCTACAAATGCGAAGTCGTAGCGTTCTGCGCTGACCTTGGTCAAGGCGAGGAACTGGCGCCGGTGGAGGAGAAAGCGAAGAAGGTCGGCGCAAGTAAGATCTATATCGAAGATCTGCGCGAGGAGTTCGTGCGCGATTTCGTTTTTGCGATGTTGCGGGCCAACGCGTTTTACGAAGGTGGCTATTTGCTCGGCACGTCGATCGCGCGACCGTTAATCGCTAAGAAACAAATCGAGATCGCACGAAAAGAAGGCGCAAATACTGTGTCCCATGGCGCTACCGGCAAGGGCAACGATCAAGTGCGCTTTGAGCTGACGTACTACGCCCTCGAACCAAACATCCAGATCATCGCGCCGTGGCGCACCTGGGATATGCGTTCACGGTCTGATCTCATTGTTTATGCTGAAGCACGCAACATTCCGATCCCCGTTACCAAAGAAAAACCCTACAGCACTGATCGCAACCTGTTACATATCAGTTATGAAGGTGGCATTCTCGAAGACCCGTGGCGTGAGCCGTATGACGACATGTTTGTCTTATCCGTCTCGCCAGAAAAAGCGCCAGACAAACCTGAGTATGTCGAGATCGATTTCACTGTAGGAAATCCGACTGCGGTGAATGGAGAGCAACTTTCACCCGCTGCATTGCTAGCAAAGCTTAATACACTTGGTGGGAAGCATGGCGTCGGTCGTCTCGATTTGGTCGAGAATCGCTACGTTGGCATGAAGTCCCGCGGAGTGTATGAAACTCCAGGCGGTACGATTCTCCATGCCGCCCATCGGGCGATTGAGTCGATAACGCTTGATCGTGAAGTGATGCATCTGCGCGATTCGCTCATCCCGCAGTACGCCGAGATGGTGTATTATGGCTACTGGTTCGCACCTGAACGCGAGATGTTGCAAGCCGCGATCGATGAATCACAAAAGAATGTCACTGGTACGGTGCGGCTCAAGCTCTATAAAGGCAATGTGGTAGTTGCTGGTCGCAAATCGTCAAAGACGCTGTATAACCCGGACGTGGCGACATTCGAAGCGGGTGGTGATTATCGCCAAGCCGATGCCGAAGGTTTTATCCGTCTCAATGCTTTGCGCTTGCGGTTGCGGGCGTTGGCGCAGAAATAGTGCTCAGCTCAAAAGGGGAAAAAGGTACACGGGGAAACTGCGAAATGGGGAAAAGGGTAAACGAGAAATAGTACGAAAGAGTGGCCTCAGTTTTTTTCTCCTCCCCTTTCGCCATTTATCCTTTTTCCCATTTCCCCTACGCATCGACGTAGAGTGGAAGGTTCGCCCTCCCCCGTATGAAACCACAACGAACAAAAAAAGCCTGGTCCGGTCGCTTCGCCGAAAGCGCGAACCCCTTAATGGAGGCATTTACCTCGTCGCTGCACTTCGACAAAAAGCTTGCCCCGTACGATATTCGTGGCAGCATCGCTCATTGTCAGATGTTGGTAAGGCAAAAGATTCTCACTCAAATTGAGGGTGACAAAATCATAAAAGGACTCGAAGCAGTCGGGCGCGAACTGCGCCAAGGGAAATTTGTCTTTCTGCCTTCGGATGAAGACATTCACATGGCGATCGAGCGACGGCTGACAGAAAAAATCGGTCCGGTTGGGGGAAAGTTACACACCGCCCGCAGTCGGAATGATCAAGTGATACTCGATGTCCGACTTTATCTGCGCGATGAAATTGCTCACATTGTTGATCTATTGAAGGCCCTGCAGAAGCACCTGACGCACATGGCGAAACGGTACAGTAACTTCGTCATGCCAGGCTATACTCATTTGCAACGGGCACAGCCGGTGACGCTTGCTCACTATCTGTTAGCGTACTATGAAATGTTTGGTCGCGATCACGAACGATTGCAACAGTGCCGCGAACGTGTGAATGTACTTCCCCTCGGCGTGGGAGCGCTGGCGGGGACAACGTTGCCAATCGATCGTCATTATGTCGCGCAGTTACTTGATTTCCCGCGTGTAAGTGAGAATAGCCTCGATACTGTGGCCGACCGCGATTTTCTCGTCGAGTTTCTTTCCCTTGGTGCTATACTTGGCATGCACATGAGTCGTATGGCAGAGGAATTGGTACTGTGGGCAAGCAGTGAATTTGGCTTTATTGAGCTGCCTGACGCCTTTGCTACTGGCAGCTCGATGATGCCGCAGAAGAAGAATCCTGATGTGGCGGAGCTGATTCGCGGCAAAACAGGTCGGGTCTATGGCAATCTGGTGACGTTACTGACAATTCTTAAAGGGCTTCCACTCTCCTACAACCGTGATTTGCAAGAAGACAAAGAGCCGATGTTTGATACGGTCGACACGCTTCAGGGTGCATTAGCGATTCTTACGGCGATGTTGCCACGACTTGTCTTTCGTGAGGACCGTTTGCGTGAGGCCGCCTTAGGCGGGTTTACGTTGGCGACAGATGTCGCTGACTACTTGGTGGAAAAAGGACTACCGTTTCGCCAAGCCCACGAAGTGGTCGGCGCTGTGGTCCGTTGGTGTATAGCCGAAAAGAAGGGACTTGAGGAACTTTCGCTGGCACAGTGGAAAACCTTCTTTCCTTTGATAGAAAAAGATCTTCTTTCACGTTTGACCTTGGAATCTGCTGTTGATCGCCGCCGCTCGTATGGCGGCACAGCACGAACGAATGTACAAACACGATTACGGACGATCGGAATATGAATTTCAGGTTACAAGGGACAGGTTACAGGGAACAGAAAAGCAGTTCGGAGTTCGGAGTTCGGAGTCCAGGGTCTAGGGTCCAGAGTCTAGAGTCCCGAGTCCCGAGCCCCGAGCCCGAAATCTTACGTATTACGTGTGGCGTGTGGCGTGTGGCGTGTGGCGTGTGGCGTGTGGCGTTCCAAGTTTTCAGTTTTCAGCTTTCCCGTTTTCCCGTCGCGTTGCTTTACTCTCTCTTTGTCACCTGTGCCCTGTTCCCTGTAACCTTCTTGGCTGCGTGCGGCCATAAAACCCCGGTGCGTCCGCCGGAATGGGTAGCGCCAGAAGCGATTGGTGATCTGGCGCTCGACGTCGACAGTAAAAAGAATGTTGTTGTCCTGAAGTGGGGACGTCCGCAAGAATATGTCGATGGCAGTAACATGGACGACCTTGGCGGTTTTGTTGTCTTGCGCGCAACTGAGGAAGGGCAGGGCAAGGACGGTGGATTCACGCAAGTTGCAACCATCGCAGTCACGGACCGCGATCGTTTCCGTAAAGCCAAGAAATTCAGCTATACAGATACACAACTCACGGCTGGCGTACTGTACCGTTACCGCGTGCGGGCGGTGACGCTCGATGGTTATTCGAGTGGCATATCAAATACAGTCGAGCTGGTATGGAAAGATAAACCTACCGACACCGCCGCACCGGCTCAGGTTCCGATGAAGCGCTAGTTGACGAAGTTAACGCGTGAGTGAAGAATGCAAAAAAAGAATGAAAAATTAAAAATGTAAAATGACAAAAGAAAAAGAAGAATGAGAAAATCGCTGTCCTCCCTCAATTCTTCATTTTCAATTCTTCATTCTTAATTGGTGTGTATATGAAACTGCCTTTCACCAAAATGCATGGGATTAGTAATGACTATATCTATGTCGACGCTTTCGCGACGAAAGTGACTGACGCGCCAACTGTGGCACAGAAAGTGAGTGATCGTCGTACCGGAATCGGCGGAGACGGGCTCATTCTGATTTGTCCGTCCGATACCGCACACGCGCGAATGGAAATGTACAACGCTGATGGTAGTCGCGGGAAAATGTGTGGCAACGGTATCCGCTGCGTCGGCAAGTATGTATATGACCACGGCTTAGTGCGAGCCAATCCTTTGACCGTTGACACTGACACTGGTCCGAAGACCCTTTTCCTGGAACTAACCGACGGGAAGGTCTCGCGCGTGACGGTTGATATGGGAGAACCGATTCTCGATGGTCCACAAATTCCGGTGGCCGCGAAGGGGCAGGTAATCAACCAGCCATTAGAGGTAGGAGGGAAATCGTATCAAGTGACGTGTGTGTCGACGGGGAATCCGCATTGCGTTACTTTTGTCGACGCGGTTGAGCCGTTGGACTTAGAAAAGATTGGGCCGAAATTTGAACACCACCCAGTCTTTCCTGATCGTGTGAACACCGAGTTCATCCAGGTTGTGAGCCCAACCGAGTTGAACATGCGTGTATGGGAGCGCGGTTCAGGTGAAACCTGGGCCTGCGGGACTGGTGCATGTGCTGCCGCAGTCGCCGCGGTGCTTAATAACAAAGCTGGACGGCGTGTGACTATTCACTTACGTGGTGGTGATCTAGAAATCGAATGGCGAGCAGAAAACAATCACATGTATATGACCGGACCTGCTGAAGAAGTGTTTGAGGGGACGATAGAAGTTTAGTAACGAGTGACGAGTAATGAGCAATGGGTAATGCGTAACGAGTAACGAGTGAACTAATTAGCAACTCATCACTTATCACTAGAGTGAAACGACTTCTCCACTCATCACTCGGCACTCATTACTTATTGCTTGTTTAACGGAGGAAATTATGGGAACCGCACCGACGAACTTTGCTGGCTCTTTTGTTGCACTCGTAACGCCGTTTAAGAACGGCAAAGTCGATGAAAAGCGTCTCGGTGAACTTGTCGAGTGGCACATCAAGAGTGGGACTCATGGAATTGTTCCGTGCGGCACAACTGGTGAGTCTGCTACGTTGTCGCACGAAGAACACACGCAAGTTGTGAAGTTCGTTGTGAACGCGGTCAAGAAACGCGTGCCGGTGGTTGCCGGGACAGGATCAAACTCAACGACAGAGGCGATTCGTTTGACGCGTGAAGCGCAAGAAGTCGGCGCAGATGGGGCGTTGATGATATCGCCGTACTATAACCGTCCGACCCAAGAGGGGATTTATCAACACTACAAAGCGGTCGCCCAGGCCGTGCCAGGCTTTCCGATTATTTTCTACAACATTCCAGGCCGGACTGGCTCCAACATCGAACCTTCGACGATGGCGCGTATGGCCGAAATCAGTAACCTCGTCGGTGTCAAAGAAGCGACAGGTTCTATCGATCAAGTAATTAACATTCGTCTGGCGTGTGGCGAAAAACTCGCGATCCTTTCTGGTGAGGATACGCTCACTTTTTCGATGATGTCGCTGGGTGGCAAAGGAGTCATTAGCACTGTAGCCAATGTCGCTCCGCAGGAAATGGCTGAGGTCGCCAATGCTGGGTTGGCGAAGCAGTGGGACAAAGCTGCTCAACTGCAACTGCAATTAACGCCGTTAATTCGTGCGTTGTTCATTGAGACTAATCCGATCCCGGTGAAGACTGCGCTCTCGCTCATGGGCAAATGTGAGTTGGAACTCCGGTTGCCGTTGGTTCCGATGGCTGAGGGCAATTTTGCTAAGCTGAAGGACACGCTCAAGGAGTACCGGCTCATCTAGGGAACAGGGAACGGAGTTTAAGGTTCAAAGTTTAAAGTTCAAAATTAGGACGTGGATCACGCGACACAAAACTTCCTAATTTTCAACGTCTGTCGTCGGCGTTTTCCTACCTCCTCTGTTATCTGCCGTAAGCGAGAAGGAAAAATCACATGCCCATAAATGTCATCGTCTGCGGTGCAGCGGGTCGCATGGGAAAACTGCTTGTGGGTCTTGTGCATGAGAATCCGGCAATGGAGGTGTGCGGCGCAATTGAAGCGTCTGGCCACTGGGCGATTGGTAAAGATGCCGGCGAAGTCGCCGGCATCGGACCGATAGGCGTCAAAGTAACAGACAATTATGGTACAGTTGCAAGGCCAGATACAGTAACTCTTGATTTCACCATCCCCGAAGCTGCACTCAATCATCTACAAACAGCTGCAAAACAAGGTGCGGCGATTGTGATTGGCACTACCGGGTTCTCGGCAGCGCAACGGACCGAAGCTGAATCCCTGGCGATAAACACGCGAACAATCATCGCCCCCAATATGAGCATTGGCGTGAATGTCCTGCAAAAGATCGTTGCTGATGTCGCGCGCATTCTGAAGGACGGATTTGATCCGGAGATCATTGAAATTCATCATCGCTTCAAAGCTGACGCTCCGAGCGGTACGGCCCTAGGGCTTGGGCGAGCCATTGCGGCTGCACAAGGCAAAAACTTTGATCAGGTCGCAACCCTGGCTCGTCAAGGGATAACTGGCCAGCGCAAAGATGATGAGATTGGCATTGTTGCGTTGCGCGGTGGTGATGTCATTGGCGATCACACGGTGGTGTTTGCCGGTTTTGCCGAACGGCTTGAACTCACCCATCGCGCACAGAGCCGTGAATGCCTTGCGCGCGGCGCGATCCGTGCCGCCTCGTGGCTGCCTGCGCAACAGCCCGGACTGTACACGATGAAAGATGTGCTCGGATTATAGAGCGAAATTCGGCACGTTCTGGGAGCGCAGGCGTCCCGCCTTTAGTCCCCAAAAAGTAATGTCCGATTCAAGTGCATTGCCCTACAGGATCGACAGCGGGTTCTTTCGTTTCGTGTGAGAGGGTCGCTGTTGTGGTTCTTGACGGCCTTTTCGCTGCGAGGCTTCAGCAATCGCTTCCCTCACACCAAACCGACCAGTGGCGCAAAGGCCAAGAATGGTTTCAGTAACAGATTGTGACGAAATTTTCGCTTTCGCTGCAGTTGTGCGCATTTGTTGTTCCTCCACTTCCGCAACCGCTTTCACTACCCCCCGCCCTCATACGAGAGATCGGCAGTTCTGGGAATTTTTAATCTCTCTCTGGCGAGTCTGCGCTGAATTTTGTTCTTCCCTATTTTCCCTGAAACTTGGCAGGCCGCTTTTCTAAGAAAGCAGCTACTGCTTCTTTATGATCTTGGGTCTTAAACAAATAGTCAAGGCCGAACGTTTCTGTTTGTACTGCCGCATCAAAATCGCTCTCCGCACCCTGGAGCAATGCACGTTTTGAGACGGTGAGTGCCAGTGGAGGCATAGACGCAATTTGTGTCGCCATCTCGTGCACTGTCGCCATCAGTCCCTCACCTGCAACAACCTGATTAACGAGCCCAATGTCGAAGGCCTCTTTCGCCTTCAGTACTTTTCCGGTGTAGGTCAATTCCAGTGCTTTGGCGAGCCCAATGAGTCGCGGCAACATGAAGGTTGACCCTAACTCCGGCATCAGACCCATACGCGCGAAAATCGCCCCAATCGACGCCTCTTCAGCCATGAGGCGAATGTCTTGCAATAGCGTCAGTGTCAAACCGATACCGACCGCCGGTCCGTTGATCGCGGCAATTGTCGGTTTCGCACAATTGTACAGTGCGTAATGCAGTCCCGAACGCGGGTGCACAACTTGTGCGGTGAGGCGAGCAGACGAGGCAGGTTTGCCTTCGTCTTTGATCTGTTTTTGAAACACATCGCCGACATCGGCTCCCGAACAAAAGCCGCGACCGGCACCGGTCATCACAATAACGCGAACGTCATTATCTTTGCTGAAGGTCGTATAAACGTGGGTGAGTTCGTCGCCCATGCGCGTAGTATATGCATTCAACTTCTGCGGGCGATTGAGTGTGACCGTAGCAATGTAATCTTTGATCTCGACGGCGATGTCTTGGTATTCCATGCGGCCTCCCTACCTAGGCTAGTGGTCGAAAGATAACCAATCTTGTGCCGCTGGGAAAGCCGGTACATGGCAAGAGCCTGACTCCTGCTATTCAGGACGGCGCGGTCCACACCGTCCTGCGGGTAAGCTCAATGCACCAAACCTGCGCGGAGAACTGTAAGTTAAAAAATCTGATCCGACGTGAACTGATACAATAGCGGTGGGTCTTGGGCAGGGACAGTGACCTGTACAGGTTTTAGCCATCCGCACTGCTCGGCTTTCTCGTAGAAGGTTTTCACCGAGTGCCCTACTAACGCGACAAAAGGAATCACGATCATGCGCTCGTTACCGATCGGCTTGATAAACCACTCGTGCCCTTGATCAATCACGTAGTCATAAGCAGTGAGCATCTCTTGAATCGAATTATACTGTGCTGCTTTGATGTTCATCGTCGTCAGTCCCCCAGGTAAATAACCGATCCTAAGCATCCTTCGTGCCACCGTCTGTCAATAACCATTCAGCGCCTAACAGTAGGAAAAAGGACGATATTCTTCTTCATTCTGTTAGATGCTGCAAAATAACGGGCCTCAGTCGTGAGTATAGAAATGACGGAAGCGGCATTTTTTTGTCGCCTCGAAATGGGAAGATGCCAGATTGCTTATCCTCGCCTCTCTAGAAGCATATGCTTGCACTAGCCTACAGGCGAAAAGTAGGGCAGGGGTTGTTTCGTGTATTCTGTGTACTGCTTCTCTTTTTCCTGGCTCCGTTGTAGGAAAGAGGCTTAGGGAGGAGGATATCTCATGCAGTGGATCTCACGGCTCATCTGGATTGCGGCGGCTTGCATTGGTGCTTGGGCGATCAGTCTGATTGCGACGACCCGCGCCGAAAATATCAACGCGATTTGGTTCGTTATTGCTGCGGTTTGTGTCTACGCGATTGGCTATCGTTTCTACAGCAGCTTTCTCGCGGCGAAAGTGCTGTGTCTTGATGATGCGCACCAGACGCCGGCTGAACGTTTCAATGATGGTCGTGACTTTGTGCCAACCAACCGCTGGGTGGTGTTTGGCCATCACTTTGCCGCGATTGCTGGGCCTGGTCCGCTGATCGGTCCGACTCTTGCGGCGCAGTTCGGCTATCTTCCAGGTACGTTGTGGATTCTGGCCGGCGTTGTGCTCGGCGGTGCAGTGCAAGATTTCTGCGTCTTGGCTGGCTCAGTGCGACGTGAGGGTAAATCCCTGGGACAGATGGCGAAAGAGGAGATTAGCCCGCTCGGTGGTTTTGTCGCACTGGTTAGTATCATCATGATTATCACTATTCTGATTGCTGTTCTCGGCTTAGTCGTAACTAATGCGCTGAAAAGTAGCCCGTGGGGCACTTTCACTGTTGGTGCAACGATTCCTATTGCACTCATTATGGGCATCTATATGCGTTTCCTTCGCCCCGACAAAGTACTGGAAACTACGATTATCGGTCTCGTGCTGCTTGCTTTTGCCTTGGTTGGCGGACGCTGGGTGGATGAACACCCAACGCTCGCCGCATGGTTCACGTTTAGTGGACCACAGATCGCATTGATGGTGATCTTTTACGGCTTCGCGGCGTCGGTGTTGCCAGTCTGGTTGCTGCTCGCGCCGCGTGATTATCTCAGCACCTTTATCAAAATCGGAACTGTCGTTGCGCTTGCACTTGGCATCGTTGCGCTGCGTCCCGAAATTCACCTTCCTGCAATCACACAGTTTGTTGATGGAACTGGTCCAATCTTTGCCGGGACCGTGTTTCCCTTTGCGTTCATCACCATCGCGTGCGGGGCGATTTCCGGGTTTCACTCTCTAGTGTCATCAGGAACCACACCAAAACTGCTCTGTAACGAAACCGACGCGCAGATGATCGGCTACGGCGCGATGCTCATGGAATCTTTTGTCGCCATCATGGCGATGATTGCGGCAGCCGCACTTGACCCAGGTGTCTATTTCGCGATCAACAGCCCGCCGGGGGTGGTTGGCGCGAGCGCAGAAATGGCAGTGTCAACGATCACGACTTGGGGCTTTCCGGTTACGGTGGACCAAATGTCGATGCTCGCGAAAGACATTGGTGAGAGCACGTTATTTGCTCGTACTGGCGGCGCACCAAGTTTAGCCGTAGGAATGGCGCATATCTTCTCCAACAGTTTAGGTGGCAAAGCCTTGATGGCCTTGTGGTACCATTTCGCCATCATGTTCGAAGCGCTGTTTATTCTCACCACGCTCGATGCGGGTACGCGAGTCGGTCGTTTCCTGTTGCAGGATCTGCTCGGCCATATCTGGGAGCCGCTCGGGCGAACAAGCTGGTATCCAAGTGTGATCCTCAGTAGCGCATTGATGGTGAGTGCATGGGGGTATTTTCTTTATCAAGGAGTAATCGATCCTCTAGGCGGCATTAACAGTTTGTGGCCGTTGTTTGGCATTGCTAACCAGCTGTTAGCAGCGATCGCGTTGTGCGTTGTTACGACCATCCTGTTGAAGAATAGCCGAGTCCACTATGTATGGATTTCGTTGATACCGTTGTCCTGGTTACTAATTGTGACTATGACGGCTGGTTACCAAAAGCTCTTTCACGCCCATCCTCGCATTGGCTTTCTTGCCCACGCGGCGAGTTTGAGTGACAAATTGATGAAAAGTGAAATCCCAACCGAGAAGGTCGCCGAAACCCAGACGTTGATTTTTAATGATCGCCTTGACGCGGCCATAACTGCGTTGTTTATGGTTCTCGTTTTGGTGATTCTGGCCGAATCTGCGAGGGAGTGGTTCCGGGTCTTGCACGGCGGAAAGCCGATCCCGGTTCCAAAATATGCGACAGCGGATTAGCCGCACGGCGTCGACCAAGTGTTCGTGTCGATAAAGCGCTTTTCCTAAATCGAACCCCATGGCTGCGGAAGTATACGAGTCTCAAGTGGTTCGATTGAGATAATGGGTCCTTATCTCTGTCAGAGTATACGATTGCCCTGAGGACTGAGAGTTTTCTTTGCAATCTTGTCTGCGCCAGCCTTTTCCCTGGTAATCAGCGGTTAAAGGCTTGTATTTCTCTTGCATTTTCCCTGTTAGCTGCTATTTCCCCAATCGATAGAGGGGGAGGAATGTCTAAAACTAATTTTTTTCACCTTCCTTGACAAGGATACGTTGTCGGACTGGTACGGATGCATCTGGTTAAGGCATAGAGAGCCGGACCAGAGAAGAAGGGTAGGAACTGGGAGTGAAGGGGTGGATCGAGGTAAGGGGGAGAGGAAGAGCGCGGCTGATCTGGGTACCCCTGCTCTTTGTGTTGCTCGGCCTGTGGCAAGCTCAAGCCGCAGCTCAGGTACCGACCCCCGCAGTTTCTCTGACTGTTCCTGCGTAACCCTTTATTGGTGACCCTCTTAGTTTTACTGTTAATTTTGACAACGCCGCCTCAGCGCCGGGAAATGTTGGTTATGGGCCGTTCGTTGACCTGATTTTTCCGGTCAACGGCATCGACGGTGCAGCGGGAACCAGTACCCCGGACAGGATTGACTTTGTTAGTGCTACGTACTTGGGAATACCAGTGACGGCGGTTCCGCTCATGTTTCCCGATGCCGACGGTGCAGGACCGGAACGACGGGATGCGTCAACCATCCGTATGCAGTTGATGTCACTAACCTTTAACGATTCGCACTCGCGCCGGGTTTCAGTTCGGTGCCGATCCGCTCAATAATCCGGCCTCAGATCCATCCCGAGTGAGTGATAGCGCGATCAATAGTAGCACGTGGAGTGCGAGTACATCGACGACGCCAACCCTGCTGAGACTCACCAAGACGTATATTGGTCCAGAAGATGAAACTGCCACTGGTCCAAACTTCCGGCGCCGCTATACCATTAATATCGATATCGCCAACGGTCAGACACTGACGAATCTCGATGTAACCGACCTGCTGCCCAACAATGTAGCTTTTCTCAGCGTCATTACGACGCCGGCTGGCGGAATCGTCATCGCTACGCCGACGGTAGGAAGCGCGGCCAATCTGCCCAATAACAACCTGACTATGCGTTTTCCTTCTGTGACCGGTGGCGCCGGAGCGAACGATGCCATAGTGACCTTTGAGTATTTCATTCCTCTCAATGATGCGAACGGGAATCCGGTTATTACTCCTACGACAGGTGACGATGTGCAATCGCTCAACCAAGCCAGTGCTCTTGGCAACTGGACGCCGATCGATCCTCGTGATCCCAGCGGTGTTGCCACTGCGGTTGTTGATCCCGTCGGCCCCGAACATACGCTGACCAATAAATCGATCGCGATTCAGAAATCCGTGCGCATCGTCAATGATATCCGTGCGACTGGTGCCAGCCCTGGGGACACACTGGAGTACACTCTCGATTTTCAGAGGTGCGAACGCAGCAGATCGCACCCTCGCTGTCGGTGAGTCGTTGACGTTTCGCTTCAGCGCAACCGTCAAGTCCACCGTTGCAACCGGATCGAGCTTCACCAATACGGTTAATGTGCCTGGCGATACTCAAGAGGGAGCGATTACGCAGCAGCGCGCCAAGACTGGGAGTGCGAATGCCTCGATTGGTACGCAGACCGCGCAGACCTTGAAGCAAGTGACGGCGACTTCGGAGAATTTTACTAATCCTGGATGATAGCCAGCTCAATAATTACTCAACTATGGCAGGCTCACCGGGAATAACCATCGGTGATCCGGTCGCGATCAGTAAAACGTTCTTCCCTAATCCGACGAAGACGACCTACACGATTGGGGAGGTCGCGACATTCCGCTTAACCGTCGCGCTCATAGTTCAATCAGTTTTGATGGACTGCGTGGTCCGGTGACACGTAATATTGATACCGATGCAAACACGCCGGGAGATCAGCCGTTGGATCTGCAGGTTGTTGAACCCCAGCTGCAAGTGACAAAAACGACGACCCCGACGAGTGTGTCGTTAGGCGACCTGGTGACGTTCACGATTGTTGTGGATCACACCGCGGCGAGCACCGCCGACGCCTATGACATCGTTGTGACAGATACGTTGCCAGCGGGGTTGGCGTATGGGACGGGGTCGGCGGTGCCGGCGCCTACCAGTGTGAATGGACAGCAGGTGACATTCACCCCTGCGGCGCTGACGTTGGCGCAGGATCAAACCACGATTATGTTCCAGGCGCGTATTGACTTATCCGCACCGGTTGGGGTGCCACTGGTCAACACGGTGAATACTACCTATACCACTCGTCCTGGAGTTGACCCCAACGAACGGACTGGGGCGGACGGTGTTGGCGGACTCAATGACTACACCAGTAGTGGTAATGCTCAAGTGACGCCGACCGCAGCGACGACTATTGACGCGCAGAAGACAGTGGTGGACCTCAACGGTGGGACGCTTCTGCCCGGAGATGTATTGGCGTATACCGTCACACTCAGTGCAAGTCAACGTTGGAACAGTGAATCCTGGCGGGGCGGTGACGGTGCGATTCCGGGTAACAATCACTAATAGCATCGCGGATCAGTATATCCTGATGAACCAAGCGGTCGTACACGGAAGTAACGTTCCTGACACTCCGAGTGATAACAATGCGAATCCGAGCGACGGCTTGAATCCAGTGGCTATTCTCGTGCAGAAGAATGCGGATTTGATGATTCGGAAGACGGCAAGCTCGACCTCAGTTTTCGTGGGCGACCCTCTTGTGTATACGCTGACGGTGGTGAATAACGGTCCCGCGACCGCGACCGGTGTGGTGGTGACCGATGTGTTGCCGCCTCAGGTACAGTTCGAGGCTGTGACTGCAAGTGCAGGCTCGTGTAGTTGCACGAGTACTATCGCCTGCGTGTTGGGGACTGTTGCCGTCAATGCGCAGGTAACCATTACGGTGACGACCCGGGTCCTCGCACCTGGTAACTTCGTGAATGCCGCGATGGTTCATGGGCAGCAGCCCGATCTGACTCCCACTAATAACGAAGCGGTAGTTCCGCTGGATGCCGTCGTGCAGCCTCCACTCCCACCCGAAACTCCACTACCTCCTGGAGAAAATCCGACCACTCCGGTGGCAGCCATTCCGACCTTAAGTGAGTGGGGGTTGTTAATCTTGGCAACGTTGTTAGCGGCACTAGGCAGGCGGCGATTGTGGCGAGTTCGCTAAGCGAGCTTTTAACTGCATGTTTGAACAGTGAGAGATGTGTCAGTGCGAGCCCTTCGGCTCCATTGCACGACGCTCAGGATAAACTCTGCTAAGCAATCTGGGTCCGAAAACAGAGAGTGCTTCGTCACCGAAGCCTGTCCTGCCTGCGCCAGTGCCGCAGGCACTGGTGAGCCCAGTCGAAGGGGGGCTCCTCACAATGACCCTCTTACCTTTGCTGCCAAACTCTTCGTCCGGGGTTTTATCTCAAAGTCCTAAGTGAGTAAGGAGTCCAGCCCGTCGTGCCGCTCACTTCACGTCACACAGACCAACACCGCAGGAAACCCCTACCGTATAGGTATCACTCCCGTCCGTACGTTGTTTTCCCCGCATGATTCCGAGGTGCATACAGCAGCATTCAGCCGTCAGCCTTCAGTCTTGTTCGGTTATGGACCCTTTTTTTCCTGCTGAGAGCTGAGTGCTGACGGCTGTCTGTCCAATCCCCTCTGATCGGGGCATCACACTGAGTCTCTCAATGGAGAGATTTTGAAAACGTCTTCCTATTGTTTCAATCCCCTCTGATCGGGGCATCACACTGAGTCTATAGAAAAGCGGGGATACGCAATCGTCTCGATAAAAAGTTTCAATCCCCTCTGATCGGGGCATCACACTGAGTGCAGTGTCAGGTCACGATCATTTGATGACGCCTGATCTCGTTTCCATCCCCTCTGATCGGGGCATCACACTGAGTTGTTCTCTATCCAATGGCAAAGGCCGTTGGGGAATTAGTTTCCATCCCCTCTGATCGGGGCATCACACTGAGTGCTTTATATATCCTAAGTCGCGTCAGTTTCCGTTCGACGAGTTTCAATCCCCTCTGATCGGGGCATCACACTGAGTTCGTAGGGACGATAGGCAGGGAGCTTCTGGAATTACTTAGTTTCAATCCCCTCTGATCGGGGCATCACACTGAGTATGGGAAGACGGTGTCGCGGCTCAAATGCTCGATGAGTTTCAATCCCCTCTGATCGGGGCATCACACTGAGTGCAGGAAGTCATTGGCGACAACTTGAAATCCGCTGGGTTTCAATCCCCTCTGATCGGGGCATCACACTGAGTATTCAAACAGATGTCCAGGTACCTCGTGCGCCAATTCCGTTACGTTTCAATCCCCTCTGATCGGGGCATCACACTGAGTGATTGATTTCAGCGTATTTCGTGGGAGTAGCATCGGGAAGTTTCAATCCCCTCTGATCGGGGCATCACACTGAGTCTCGTAAAAAACGGAGAGGCGACTAAGCTAGAAGTTTCAATCCCCTCTGATCGGGGCATCACACTGAGTGGTTTTACACAACTCATGTTGGCATTGGCACTCACAAGTTTCAATCCCCTCTGATCGGGGCATCACACTGAGTTTGGAATGAAACTCGCTCAGGAAGGACATGGCGACGAGAAGTTTCAATCCCCTCTGATCGGGGCATCACACTGAGTACACGAATGCAATGAGTTTTGTGGGTCATCGGCCATAGAGTTTCAATCCCCTCTGATCGGGGCATCACACTGAGTGAAATATAAATAAACTTCTAACCATTTACCGGAGGTAGTATGAGTTTCAATCCCCTCTGATCGGGGCATCACACTGAGTCGGGGTTCTCCGAGGGGCGTATCAGATTCTCCTCTTCGGGTTTCAATCCCCTCTGATCGGGGCATCACACTGAGTGAAGTAACAAAGCGGCAAGAAGAACTAGCCAAACTGAGTTTCAATCCCCTCTGATCGGGGCATCACACTGAGTTTTCAGACCATCGACTCGATGATGCGAACCTATATTGTTTCAATCCCCTCTGATCGGGGCATCACACTGAGTTCGTCGCCAAACGGGATCAATCGGAGGGATCCCTGAAGGTTTCAATCCCCTCTGATCGGGGCATCACACTGAGTAGATGTGCCGCTACCTCTCGATGGAGATATGATCTACTGCCATGTTTCAATCCCCTCTGATCGGGGCATCACACTGAGTAGAGATATTGGATTCTTAGACGGCGGCCAAGATGAAGTTTCAATCCCCTCTGATCGGGGCATCACACTGAGTCCGATATCCGTGTGGATCGTCTGAACGAGCACTTTGACGTTTCAATCCCCTCTGATCGGGGCATCACACTGAGTGTGCCAAATCAAATACATGATGAGGTGGTAGAAGCAATTAAGTTTCAATCCCCTCTGATCGGGGCATCACACTGAGTGCAAAGACCAAAGGTAGCGAATTCTAGTGTCGAATATCGTTTCAATCCCCTCTGATCGGGGCATCACACTGAGTGTGCTCAGAGGAGCGCGGCTGATCGCTACGGGCAGAGAAGGGTTTCAATCCCCTCTGATCGGGGCATCACACTGAGTTAGTCCTTGCAGCATACTACATCGAGCGTAGCGGCACAGGTTTCAATCCCCTCTGATCGGGGCATCACACTGAGTCCACCCTGCAAAATCTCTTGGTGTGATCAGTGCTTATCTCTACAAAATCGCACCTTGTGTCTTTTCCTTTGCGTCACTCCTCCTTTCGCTGGATACAATGCACCCAACTCGTTGATTTGGCAAGAGCGCAGGGGGTCAGTGCAGGCATACTGACCAACTGCCTGACACAGCATGTATTTATCGGCTTGCCAAAAACCGTGCCAGGGTTGCTCGCCCCTTGCGCTTCAAACCAGGTAATAATCTGGGTCGGAAGTTAATGGTACCGGCCCGACCACGCGACTCTGTGCCAAGCAGTCCTGACACACACGGTAATACCGCAGGTTATCTTCGCGTTCGACAGTCAACTCCTGGAGTCGCTCTTGTAACTCTGTTTGCTGCGCGGGCGTTACATGACATTCAAAGACGCTCTCTTGAACGCGCGTACCGTAGTTCTCTAACGTCTCGCTGACTTTCCGGCGGCGATCATCGTCAGCAATATCATAAGCGACGACAAGAAACATCACCGCATCCTCATTGGTTGGTAAACATTTACCTCACCACGAATCCAATCCGCCATATGGCACACTTGTAAATCCAAGCAGCGACGATAATCGACTACGAGCCCGGTTTGCGCATGCGTGATTTGCGTGGCCATCTTTTGCTCAAAGGCTCGAATAAACGTCTGTCGGGCTTTATCCTTTAATAGACAAGGGCCGTTGGCAAGTTGTGAGAAATCGGCTGGTGTAAGTACTTTGCTATTCACCACGTAGAGCACTAACGAATCGACGATCGGAGCGCGGAACTCTTCAATCAAATCAGACGCCAACGCAGGATGGCGGTCGCGGAGCGCGTGCAGATGGCCGACATAGGGATGTAATCCCCGCGCCGCAATCAGCGCATAAAGATTATAGAAGAGCAACGTATAGCCGAAGCTCAAGAGACTGTTGACTGGATCGGTCGGCGGTTGGCGGGTGCGGTGAGCAAAGCGAAAGCTTGGGTGCACAAGCTGGCCGAGCGCGGAAAAGTATTGCGCTGCTGCCGCGCCTTCGTAACCGCTGGTTTCTTCCACGGTTTCAGCTTTTGCCAGACGTACGGCGATCTGCCCGATCTGATCAATCGCTGCGGCAACGGCAGGAATCTGTTTGCGGCGCTGATGACGCTGGAGCAACAAACGACAGTTGTGTAACTTTCCTGCGACAATCGTTATGGCTGTGGCGAGACGAAACGACGGGTCAGCCGCACGCGCGAACTGTTGGCGATGCAAGCTGACGTTATCTCCCAATGGAGAATCAATGATACCGTAATAGTTGCCGTGTGAGGAAAACAGGATGATAGGAATATCTTCCTTGAGACAATAGGTCATGGCTGGTGTGGTTACCGTGCAGTTACCGAAAATGAAGATTTGGTTGATCTTGGCGGCTGGAACCTCTAGCAAGACTTCTCCTTCTTTTTTGACCACCAGCCGTTCGTCATCTCGTGCCAACACGCTGCCCTGCTCCTGGACGTAGAGCGTCCGACGAAAAGGAATGTGGACGCGCCGCATCGTTCGGTTACTGGACTGTTCATCCTCGGCTTCCTCGGAGGTGGGTTCTCGCGCTTCGGACTCAAGCGTTATCGTCTGTGTCGTCGGTGGAGCAGGGTTGGCAAAAACTTGTATTGGCTCTGGTTGCGGTGTGGTAGAGAGGGCTAGAGCAAGGGGAGAAACCTGCGCAACTGTAGTGAGCGGAAAATCGGCTGTGCGCTTTCCCACCTTACCCAGGGCCTCGTTGAGTGCAAGGGCCATCGCACTCCCTGTGCTGGGCAAGGGGCTGAGAGGTCCTGCCTTTTGCACTATGTGTGTTTTTGCTGCTGGCATATCCAGCGTCCGCAAAAAGAGCGTGCCCAAATAGCGAAAGCCTTGGTTGAAATGGGTGAGCCGCGTTTTCTCCAACTTAAGGGAGAGATGCAACTCGCCCAAGAGCGACTCGGTCAGTTGCAAAGCTTTTTCAGCGTGTGGCTTCTCCTTACATAGAATCAAAAAATCGTCTGCAAAACGCACCAGCTTGTACCCACGTCGGATCATTTCCTCGTCGAAGCGATCGAGGAAGAGATTCGCGAGGACTGGGGAAATTGGCCCACCTTGCGCGATTCCTTTCGTCGGTGTGAGGAAGCGACTCCCCTCACGAACTTCCGCGCGTAACCACAAGTCAACGAGCTGGAGAATGTCAGGATCAGAGATACTCTGTTGCAATCGCACACGAAGAAGGTTCCAATCAACATTGTCGAAAAAGGAATCCAGGTCCGCATCCACCACCCATTGATAGCCGTCATCGCGGTACTGTCGCACCTTGAAGAGTGCCTGTTCGACCGAGCGTCCACGGCGGTAACCAAAGCTCACGTCCTCAAACTCGGCTTCAAGGATGGGGGTGATGACCTGCGCAGCGGCGGTCTGGGCGATACGGTCACGAACAGTAGGAATAGCAAGGGCGCGCACACCACCGTGCGGTTTAGCGACAGTGACACGAAGGAGCTGCTGCGGTCGGTAGGTATGCTCACGCAACTCGCGCTGCAACCGCACGAGTTCTTCCTCAACCGTCGCGCCGAAGACATCGACTGAAATGCCATCCACCCCTGGTCCACCAGCATTCTCCTCCACCTTTTCCCACGCAGCGAGGAGGTTCTGACTATCGATGATAGCAGGGAACAAGAGACGGTTGCTTGGTTGGAACATCGAGTTTGTCATACAGTAAGCTCTCAGCTATCAGCCGTCAGCTTGTGAAGACAGAAAGCGATTAGCCGTCAGCTTTCAGCGAGAGCAGAGCGATCAACATCCAGTTTTCAGCTTCTCAAGTTAGAAAGCCTTCAGCTATCAACTTTCAGCAGAAAAAATCTGAAGTCTTCCCTCCTTTCTTGGCTGATAGCTGACCGCTGATGACTGATAGCTTTTTCACTTCTCAAAATTCATCAGCGCCGGTCCATAGTTCTGCGGAGCCAGGTCGACATGCGCCGCCTTGCAGTAGGCCAGCCAAAATTGCTGGACATCGAGTGCTTTGTTCGCAGTCGCAGCCGAGGCTCCAGCGACGTAGAGCTTGGCACCGCCGAGGTCAGGCAAGCGGCCCTTCTTTTTTTGCTGCTCGATCACGTGCTGAGCAAAACCATCAGTGAGTTTGAGACGCTCAAAATTATACTCCTCTGAGTCTTCGAGCATGTCAGAAACGAGGACCAACACCCGCCGGCGTTGCTCGTCGTGAAAAATTTTTTCGGCCAGAGTCAGTGCGTGCAGGATGTCCGTTTTCTGAGAACGCGGGCCTGCGAGCGCCTGGTCGAGCGCCTCGGCGAGTTCTTGTCGGATTTGTTTCTGTTGCTTCTCGTACCTCATCTTGTTGTCAGTAAGCGGGTTAAAGGCGGGGAATTCTCGATCTAGGACAGGTCGGAACTGGGTTAGCGTCTCAGCACTGATGCGAGCTAAGACGATGCGATCGCCATTGTCGAGACTCGCCAAAATCTTGGTCCAGCTCTCATGGTAGGGAGTGAAATCCCGCACGCTGGCCGAGACGTCCATAAACACGAGCACGACCTTGGGCGGTTGAGCTGGTGAGGATTGACAAGCGGCACTTAACAACACCGACGCCAGGATGCCGATCCACAAAAAGGCTTTCCCTTGCAAGGGGGAACGAGAGAGCATAGTTAATCCTTCGAAGCTCTTGCTTGCGCGGCAACAGCAGGCTGTGCGCCAGAGTGGTGATGTTGCTCGATCTCCTGGATTGCGGCAAACGTGGGAAAGTGGTTTTTCTCACTCTCATTATCAAAATAGCGGGGCACGTTCTCGCGATGGCGACGATTGATTTTCCGATAATACGCCATCAACCCCCAACCGGTTTCCTTGAGCATTTCGACTTCAGTACGAAAAGTATTGGCCCACTGGTCGACCTTCCCTTCCAATCTGCGCACCGTTGCGTTGTTCCACTCAAGCTTGGCTTTTGCCTCGGCAAAGCCCGGCTCGGGATCGTGTGCTAGGTACGATAGCAAAGTCGCAGCCATTACGATAAGGATATTAATCGCCAAGAAGGCGGTGTTGAGTTCGGGGTGAGCTGTGACAAATTCCGGAGCCAACTCTTGCAAGTAGGCAAGACGGGCGCGATTCATCCCCGCCAGCACCGGAACAACGATTGCTACCAGGCCGATCAGGTAAAGCGCAGTTTTCCACCAGGGCGGCGGCCACTGGCGAAACCAGATTCCCAATACATGAGCGCAGATAGGAACGGCCACCCCCACCGCCAATGCCATGAAGAGCGTATAGAGGGCTGGCTCTTGAAACACGTTGAAAGCGGCAATATTAAAGATCATCTCACCAACAGTGAGCGTGGCCAGGAGGAGGAGATAAATTGGAAAAGACAGAGCGATAAGGGCGTCGCGGCGCCCGGTTTTCTGCTGCAGGCGCAGGTACTCTGGCTCAGAGATCTCCTGCAAAGTCTTGCGCAAATCGGCGAGTTTGCCCTCAACTGGATCAGCGCGCTTTGTGAACCATTGCTCCGCATTGCGAATCGAGATGTTCACATGATTTTGGATCTGCCGTTCTGTCTCACTCAGCGCCGTGGCGTCGGGAGAAGGGATATTCTTGCGCGCATCAAGCCGCGCATTCCACCAGGTCCAGAGACGCCAGGGAAACCAGCCGTGCCATCGCATAGAATTCACCTCCCTAAGAACCACCGTAGAGGTGCATAAATCAACAGAAGAATCAAGAAGCTGCTCAGTGCTGAGCCGCCAAAGGTCGTGCTGTTGTCGATGAGGAATACTGCCAGCGCCGTCAGCGACACCAGTGTCTCCAGGGGAGGAATGAAAGCCATCGCCGCCAGCACGACGACTCCCGCGCCCAGGGCGGTTTCAGGGCGCAGTGCACCGGAGGTGTAGCGTTCAAAGAAAAACTTATAGGCCACAGCAAAGCTCAATAGACTCGCCAGCGTTCGGCCCAAGGCACCTGGGCCAAAGCCAACCGGTGGGGCGAGTGTGGGTCTGCTGCGTAGGCCAGAGAACACCCCGCGCACGATCAATATCAGCCCGAGCAGCAGCAACGCTAGGAGCGCGAGTGAACCGATCAAACCTGTAGCAGCGTCACGCTCCATAGATGTTCTCTCGTTTGCTGTCTTTGCTAGTCTTCACTTTTCTTCCCATTACGGGCCACTGATAGCTGACTGCTGACGGCTGAGAGCTGACTGCTTAATAGTGCTCTATGCCTCTTCTGAGACTTCAACCCTGCCAATCACAAATCCTCCATCCCGAGGTATCTCCTGTCCCTCCTCCTTCAGACTCTCAACGTGCAACTCGATAGCCTCTCTGACATTTGCCAGGGCTTCATCGATGGTCTCTCCTTGTGAGAAACACCCCGATAGAGCAGGGACCTCCACCCAGTACCCGCCTTCCTCAGCTGTATGAATGATCACTGTGTATTCCATAGTCACTCCTTCATAGAAGATCGGAAAACTCCTCTCGGTAAGTCCGGCTTTCCGAATAGCAGCTTTGAGTAGACCGATTTTCACCTCTCTGCGCACGGGGATAGTAACGAGCTGACCATTCGGCATTTTTATGTTCACATGATCTCCTTTGCCCTTCCTTTGCGCCCCTCCAGCCTTAACAAAGGCTTTAATGGCTTCCTCTCCTTTAATTCCCCATAGCTGCCTGCCTTCCATGTTCCCTTTTTCCTAAGCTGAGCGCTGATTGCTGATAGCTATTTTGCTGACGGCTGATTGCTTCGTCAAAGCTAATCGACCAGATCGCCCACTCGATATTTATTCCCGTGCGCTATCGCTACCACATACTTGGACAGCTTCGGGTCATAACAGGCAACTGCTTGATAGAGATGGCTAAGACCATGTGCCAGCACCATAGCTACTGGCACACTTGCTGGGCCAGTAATCCGTATGATCTCACCACCGGTGATTTGTCCACCCTTTATCAGATTGTCGAGGCATTGTGCTGCATCCTTGACGATTTGATCATTCTGCGCCGGGTCACCGAAGTGAACTCTTAGTGTATTTTCTTTCTCAAGAATAATGAAATAGGCAGCCATGTTAGTCTTCCTCTGTGGTGGTCATGCGGACAAGAATATGAGCGAGTTGGATCACAGTTGGGCGTTGTTGGACAGATAGATCTCCGCGTTCGAGATGATGGATTGAACCATGATAAACTCCATCACTGCCAGGTACCAATCTGCAATCTGACACTCCGGAATAGTCACTATGCAACTCGGCGATTACTTGCAGTCCGAGTTTTTGACAAAATGCCCGCCATTCTACTAACTGCTCAAGGTCGCCAGCGAGCAAAATTGCGTGGGTCGCAGCGGCACAGATCTGTTCATTCTTTTCGTCAACAACGCCACCGATATCGATCAACGTCAATGGGACTGAGCAGTTCTTTACCGACTCTGAGATGCGGTGGGTATAGTCTTCGGTAAACTCGCTCTTATAGGCTGCTTTCAATGCGATAGCGAGTTCGGGATTGTGATTGGCTGCCTCTTGAAACCAACTGCCCTCGCCGTCAGGACAGGCTGTAATAATATATGGATAAGGTGCTCCAGGAATACTCTTGATCGCTTCTTTGAGCCCGAATCTCAAGCAAGATTTCCCGGAGTGAGGTGGTCCGCAGAGAACGACTTTCACAGCGAGTTCCTTTTCTTAGTGATCTTTGAAATAAAGCCACACCGGTCCAGGGCTGGTTAGCACGACTTCGTTACCCTTGCCGGCGAGTTCCAGGGACTTGGTGACGTAGGAGGCTAGGTCATTTAGGTTGACTACTTCTCCGTAAAGCTGTTTTAAGTCAATTTCTATGATCATGCTCAGATTCTCTTTTCAGAGATTGTGCAATAGAGGGTTAAGAAAAATTGTGGCGTAGAGGTCCCCAATTTTCATACATTCCTGTCTCCCTGTTTCGTTGGTACAGAAAGACTCGGCGGACATTGGCAAATTCCGCTCCAACTAAAGCCATTGGTGTAACAGGACCTGCATAGAATAGATGTAGTGTATCGACTCCAGCTTCGATAATATTTTCGGTTACTTGCCGAAGTTCTCTCGCAATTTCAGGCATATCGTTAGGAAACAACTCCTTCTTTCGATTCACTTTGAAAATCCTATCAGCAGAGATGCCTTTGAGTTGTTCGTGTTGCTGTCGATAATGTTCAACATCATTTGCAATGTTTCCCTTTTCGAGAAGGTCGACGATGAAGAGGCCTGGTCTTTCACCTGGTACATTCCGTACTTCGCGAAACCAGAGGCTATGCCGACGTCTACGACCGAACGTTACTTCCCACCACGTCAATAAAACGGGAATAATAGTAATAATACCTATAATAATACTGACAGGGCCAAGAACATTGTTTATAAAGTCTTTCAACCAGTACATCTCGTCTATTCCTTGTTAGCCTCTCTTTATCGGTTTTTAGATATTGCCTTCGCTAAGGAGAAGGTTGAGCTGTTTGTGCCAGTCTGCGCTTGCATGAGGCTTTTGGTTCCAGAGGTTTTCCTTCAGCAACCATTTTTTGAGCAATTCAGCACATTCGTGACGAGCGATATCGTCAGCAATGCGAGCAATTTGCGGAACAATATCCTTCATGCGGCTGACTTCACCCTTGGATCGCAGCCCCTTAACGCGGGCCCTGACCTGAACTGGATCTTCAGGTGGTGGTAAGACAACAGCCACATGCCCCGTCAAATTACCAAATGCTTCTGGGGTAGGGAGGACCGGACGCTCGCGATATTCATTACGCTGATCTACAGGAGTATTAGGTAACTGGACAGTCATGTAACGTGTGTTCGGTCGATTCTGGCTTGTCAGGAAACGATTTCCTGGCGTTGCTGGCAACTCAGGTAGAAAACCGTCTAGCTCAAGTGTCTTTAAAAGCATTGCAATCCGCCTCAGTTCAAATAAATGAGTGCGTGGTGCATCAGGTGTCAGAATACTCAGAAGATGAACCTCAAACGGTTGTACGAGCCGTTCTAAAGTAATGCGGTCGGCCAAAGCTTGCCCTGTTTCGACTCCGGTCTGCCAATTTTGACCGTCAAACAATGAAGCATAACGCTCGAAGCGATTAGTCAGGTGTAACGTTACGCTCAGTTGTACCACCCCCATCCCCAATGGTTTTCCCATTCCAAGACTGTGACAATAGGTCTTTGTTGGATCGCCTAATGGATGTAACACCCAACAGAGTGCTCCTAACTCTCCTGCCGACAAGTTCTCGAAATAGACACGAAAAGTAAAGTTCACTTCTGGTTTGACAGGCTTGAATTGAGTGTGTTGAGTGTCAGGTTTGCCTTGAGCTTCCTGTTCGGTGATCCTTTGTAGAGTGTTTCTTTCCTCTTCAATCCTTTCACGGATTTCATCGAGAGAGAGGCCGTTTCCTAACCCCTGATGCCAGTAGCGTTTGTGTCCACGGATGGTGGTCTCATGAAATGGCGGGCTATCGTAATGATCGAGTTTGTTTTTGTCATCTGATTCTTGTTGTGTCAGGTAATGCTGGAAGGCAGTTGGCTTAGGTGTGGCAAGAATCTTGGGTACGAAAATTGGGTCATTAGGAAACCAAATATCAGTCTGCCCTTGAACGAGTGTGGCGTCGGTCACAAATACGCGGCTGGCGTACGCACGGGCTTTCTCGCCTTGTTGCGCATTTACACCTTCTGTGTCTCCCTGGTGTTTCTTTTTTGGCTTTGCGTAACCGAAGAGAGCGTCGGCATAATCAACAATCGCTGCATTGCGTAATTCCGTTGGAACGAGGTTACGGGGAGTCTTGTTGTAAGGCAGGCGGAACATTTGCGCACGACCCAAGAAACTCAATTGGCCATTTTCGCGCAGAAAGAACACTGGCTCGCCGTCGCGCAAATATCCATCACGGACACGGCAATCTAGGAAGGGCTTATTTCGCGGGAATGCTCCTCGTTGCCACTGGGTAATCTGATCGTCGTCGTGGAACCGGTCGATAAGGCGTCTATTGAGGCTTTCTTCTGTAGGATCGTTCGGGACATCAACGATTTCTGGCTGTGAATCTGGTATAAACACGAAAGCTCTTTTCTTGGACTGCATGGGACCTGTTACCACCAACGTGCCCTTGGTATGGTTTGCAGTGTTTCTCAGTTCCAGACTCATCACTTCGCGGTAACGAAGGAACCGACCGCTTGACCTGTGTTCGGTCGGAGTTGGTTCGGCCTGTACCCAAACATCTCTGTGTTGAAACTCCCAGAGAGGCGTGTCGCTGGGGCGAGTACCACTGCATAAATTGTATTGCTGAGGTAACCCGAACTTTTCTGCTACTGTTTCCATCTTAGCGCGCGCAACCTGGCATTTCTCTATTTGCCATCTTCCATCAGTCCGGCGACGCAAGAAGCCAGCCTCAGCTCTGGAACGGAAGCCATCAGTGGATGAACCGGTTCCTTCCGACATTCGTTTGCCGTAAGTATCACCAAGTGAGTCCGAACCTACTGTCCGAAAGAACAACCTTTTATCCGTCACCCACTGGATTTTGCCGTAACTGACTATCTCTAATACGCCGCGCAGCATCCCGCGCAGGCTGCTGCCTGGAATGACAGGGTCAGCAGGATAGCGGGTATAGAAGAAATGGGGTGTGTTCTTTACCTGCTTATGGAAGGAATCATTTTGATCTTCTTGCCGTTCTTGTCGCAGGAACTCTGGCAGTGTGAGTGGGCAACGCACGTAGAGGGGTGATTTGGTTGTCAGTATCACCTCAAAATAGCCGGTATGTCGGTCTGCACAGTAACGGTCATGATCGGGCAAGTCCTTAGCATTGTTCACGGCCTTGACAACGATTTCTGGCAACGGCACGAAGTTGTAAGGTGCACTAGCCGTGCGCCCTGGCCCAGGGTTTTTGTGTTCGGATAGGCTCATGAAGTGCTCTCCTGTTTCAGGTCAACCAATCGACTAACAACAATACGCGTGAAACCGTCTTTGTTGATATAGTGTCGTACCATCAGGTGTGGAGGTTTCGCCTCATGATTTGCACCTAAAGAAAGCTTTTGTGGAACAGCATGACGCAAACCTTGCGCCCCGTCTTCCAACAAGGTGAAGTTGGAGGAAAGATATCTCCCATGTGTGCCCCATAGTAGTTGTGGCTCATCAAAGGCTTCATCCCAATCGGCTGACTCGCCGTTCTTCGCATCGCGAATCAGGCGCGCATGCCAGACATTATCGCCGTCGCGCCATAGAAGTAACTCTCCGTGTGCGGCGAAGAGTCGCGCCTGTTGCAGTGTTTCAACCCGTAACGGTGGACAGACTTTTTTTGCATCGTTATCGTTCTGTGCAGCCTCATATGAGGTGATGAGTTGGCCATGGTTGACTCGACCCCAAATTACACCGTCGTCCGCGTGCGCTAACAGCCACACCAAACCGTGCGCGGCGGCTTGGGTTTGCAGCCACTGTCTTACATCGGTGATATCGTTGGTAGCGACAGGCTTAACGACAGCTGGGTGAGGGTGGATTTCGCGTTTCATGCCACTACCCCTTTCAAGTGCTTATTGAGTGCAGTGGCATATCCTTCCAAGATAGCCTCGTCCCCATCTGTAATAGTCAAGTTCTTCCCGTTCGCTACAATCTTCCATTGGAGTGGAGTCCCACCAGTCTGGTAGACGAGAGTAGAAGTTTTTCCTTTCACTCGCCCGCGTCCGACACTACTCTCACCACCAAGCGGTAAATCGCCTGTCCACAGGTCCTTGAGTAGCAAAAGCAACAAGCCAATTTCATATGGCTTCGGATTTCCTAAGTGTAGCTCGATTGTGACTGTTGTACTGTCATCACCGAACGCGGGTTGCTCATTGAACAGCGCCGTATCGCGTGCACCACCTGTGAAACGGTCGATGCTGACGCGGTTCTGCACCAGGTCTATCCTTGCATTCTGCACAACGTGTTCTTGAACACTGATGCGGCTAGCGGAGGGTTGAATGCCCGGCCGGATTTCGACACCGAACACGTCGTTAATCAGTGCTTGCGTTCTGTTGCTAGTATCTAGCGTATTAGCGATTTTTAGTGCCCGTGCCCGTAATGCACCACCTAGACTTGTACCTGACAGAATAGGCTTTTTGTTGCCGTTCGCTTGCCGTGCGTGCAAATGTACCATATCTGGACCGCGGTCGTCCTGCCCGCCACCAGAACGAATAAGGAGCGAACCGTCCAGTGAAAAAGTGGCATTGATGCAGAACGACTGGCGGTGGTCGTTAATCAACTTGGCAATGCCAAGCGCCTTCTGGATGTCTGGCTGAGGTGTCACACTGTCAAGCGGTCGATCTCCCCTTTCGATCCAATCAAGCAGACCAGAAGATTTGGTCAGATCGTAGGTTTTGACACGCCACTGCGACACTTGCACTCGCCCATATCCGCGTCGTTTTCGTGCTCCCAGCGTGATGCCCCCATCGTTGAACCCCGACAGCGCGGTCGCCAATGCTTGTTTAAGTCTATTGGTGTCGTCAGTTTCGCGTATGAGCAACTCAAACCGTAGCGTGAACATCGTTCCTGCCTGCCAGAGTTGGAGGTCAAATTTGGCCTTGTCAGAGGCAGTGCGCGTCTTGCCGTCCAGTCGCACGCCATCGCGCATTTCAATACCGAAATTTTTTCCTAACATGTCGTCTATGACGAGTGGACTCTGCTCTCCATCATCTTCGCTCTTTCGCCCCCCGAACAGGAGCACGCTTGCAGATTGTTTAGACGCGAGATGTCCATAGCCATGTTCTCGCTCGCGCAGGTAACTTCGTAATGCCCCAGCGATTGAGGTTCCCGTCAAGAGCGGAGTCTTACCATCCAAAGGATCCACCAGAAGTGGCATATCTGTGAGATCATCTGTGTCACCGTTGCCGAAATGCGCTGGCGTTTGCAGGGTAAGAGCACCTTCGACGACGATGCGCATGATGATTTTCCGGGATTCAATCCCTGACCAGAGAGACCTAGGCATGACTCTTATGCCTCCTTACGTTTCTCTTTGGCTACGCGAGCGAGGACAGCATCAATAAGCCGTAGAACATATTCGGCACGTAGTTCATCAGTCAGCTTCGCTTCCATGCCTCCCACTTTGCGCACCTCTTGCGCTTGAAAGCCAAACAAAATTTTCCAATCGTTTTCGGCGGTTTTCCGATGCGTGTGGTCAAGCCAATCACCTAAGCACTCACTACCAACGCGTGCCCGTTCAAATTGCTTCCGTGCCGTGTTGCGCTGTATGACACTATTTAAGAACTCCCCTATCCGTTGTGGGTTAGGCACCTCCTTCATCAACTCGTCATAGATGACGTTCCGCAGTCGCGACAGTTGCGCAGTATGAATGCTACGTAGATTGCTCAACGTGAAGGCGTTTGCCGCCACAACCAGCCGTTCCTCCAGTCGCTGCCTCAGCATCCGTTCTGTCATACGCTTGGCTATCCTTTCGCCTGCCGTATTGACAGGAATGGCAATAGCTGAAGGTGGAGGAGGAGGAATTGGTCCTTCGACCTCCCATTTTTCTTCTGTATGCCAGTTGATCGCCACGCGGCCAAAGCCTTCGGCGCGTCGTTCTCCGATCCCTTGCATTTCCAGTTCCTGGAGTTTAGCAACATTGCCTGATGGCGCATCGTAAACGAATACGCTGCCCATTTGCACTGCAAGTGACTGTGGAAGAGGCACCCCCCATTTACGGTTAAAGCCACCGATCGTGTGTCCGCGAAGGAAGGCTTGCTGCAAGTGGAGCGGTTCTCCCAATCGGACCGATAACACAGCAGTGACAGCGGCAGGATCAACGACAAACTGGCCAGTACCGTCACGTAGCAACGCATCACTCAAAAGGGTGACTATCAACTGATCAGCTACATCAGACACAAGCGAGCCGTCTATTTCACGCCAGGCTCCCTCCTCTTTAGCATTCTCAAACCGCACTCGTCCGTAGCCACTACTGCGCGAGCCGCCAAGAGTGACTTCGCCTGTGAGCAAGGATTTAAGGACGTTTGTGTCTGTGTCGTCACAAAGGATTATGGCGGCAAATGTCTGCTCTGCTGCCAATGCATCGTAGCGATAGACTGCCCCGGGGTCTTCACCTTTTCGCACGCGGCGTGGGTCTTGTGGTCGTCCAAAGCGCCGGTTGCGTGCCGTATGCACGGTGATATGATGGTCAGGCTGGACAAGACGGACGTGATCTTCAGTCAGCGTGCAAAATGGCTTAGCAGTGGATTGCCATTGCTCTTTCCCAAGCGGATCTGGCGATTCGACGGCAAAATCGTAAAGAGGTGTTTCTTCGCCTTTCTTACGCTGCCATGATTGCGGTGTGGGCAGCGTGCGCTTGTGCTGGCGGTCAAGTAGGTAGCCGTTGAGATAACGAGTCGTACCGTCGAAGAATAGCCTCCGTGCCTCAGGGTCGGTAGCATCAAGTTGGTCTGTTGCAAGATTTTTCGTACGCAGATATTTGCCAATGACTACACCGCGTAGAACGCTGCCAGGTAGATAATTGAATGCCATAGCGCTGTTCGGATCGCCATCGAGCGCAGTCACCAGTGTTGGTTCCAACAAATTGATGCGGTAGGAGATGATTTTCACTACTTTGCCCTCTCTACGAGCTGACGGAAGTAGGCGAAGTGCGGCATTACGGTGATGTCCTTACCTTGTTCATTGTACAGTCGGGCAGATAGTCGCCCACGGCCGCGATTACGCCCCGTGCCAGTACGACGCAGAGACATCACACAAGCCGCTAACAACGCGAGCACGTCTGAATCAGGGTCCTTGTCGAAATCGAGCCGGGCTACAAATGGCGTCTCACGCAACACAACACGTAAGGAACGTAGGCTACCCTCATCGGGCGCACCGGTTTCATCATTAACAGCAGTCTGTCGGCGAATGGCGGTAAGCGATTCCAGCACCTCTGCAGAGTTCAAACGCTCCGCTTCCACATCAGCTTTTACCGCGTCACGTAACTCTTTGGGCAACATTGCTGCGCCAATATGCATCAAGGCGTCGTCGTTGAGAGTACTCCCTGCCTGCCCAAAGAGAAACTTTGCTGCGTCTTGTAACTTATTCAGTCCAGGAACTTTTTGCTGTTCTAAAGAAAACAAAATGTTTGCACATTCTTCTACCAACAAACCTTTGAGGGATCGTGCTCGCAAAAAAGGTAAGCCTGTCGTAGTGTCATGCTCCACTTCGGCATCCACTAACCCCGCTACACCATCGCCGCGCCCAAATGTAGCATCGCTCTGTAACATGAGATGAATTTCCAGCGTCACCGAGTTTGTTCTCCTTCCAGCGGAATGAACCCATCCACGAGTTCGATAGCGTCGAAGTAGCCACAATAGCCACCATGCCAGCCTTCTTTTGGCCAGTTCGCCATGGAGGGCTCAGTATCAGGGAGGTTTTTACTCTCGTTGAACTTCGTCAGAAACTGCTTTACGGCTGCAGTTCCTTCACGCAGCGTATCGCGTAAGGCTTTGACCTTATTGCGGCGTCCTGCCCAATCGTCACCTTGGAAGGTAGTAATTCCTTGTTGCACTACATCCCATGTGCGATGCGATTCTTTGGTATTCTTATTCAAAGTCAAAGGACGAAGCGTCAGGTGTCCTTCGTTGGCCGTGTATTCGCGCCTCCGAATCTCTTCAATACCGCCTGCTAACCCGCTCATAGCGAAGTGCCAGTCAAGGCAAGAGCCTGTTAGGTTTTGTTTGCGACGATAGCTTTTAGCGGATTTGCACAGCTCGTCTGCTAGTCCATAGGCTCGCGCAAAGGGATAGTGTGTCTTGACAATGGCGATACCAGCACACGCGGTTGCTTGGCCCTTGCCGTCGGGAAGCTTGGCGGTTTGGATTTCGAATTGTCGCAGATATTCAACTGCCAGTGATACCCCTAGTCGCCCATCGCACACAAACGTTACGTCATCTCCGCCGAAAACAACGGGGCGAAAAGGTAGCAGCCACTGGTCATCTTCTCGCTTGAGTTCGATGCGTGTTAATTCTTTGCCTTGAACACTCTTATGAATTAGGAGACCGGTGGTGAGATCAATCTTCTTTTTCAGGCGAACCAAGATGTTCAGCAGGGCAGATTGAGCGGCCCGTTCGACAGCACCGGAAAACTGACGTAGGGTAGTGATGTATTCTCGATTCTGTTCGGGCTTCTGATAACACTTGCCGATCTCTTGAATCCTCTTGCCTATTCCATCCCCATCTGCATGAACAATAGCAATGTAGCTGTGTTCACCTGCACTCCGTCCGAGTTCGTCGAAATCTCGCGGGAAAGAATAAGTGTCATCCAGTGCCGCCGCAAACATCTCTTGCAAGCGTTTGTGAGCTGCAGGGGCAGCATCCAGTTTCGCTGCAATCTCTGCCGATGCGGGGTAGCCCAAGTCTCTCCCAACCGGTGGTGTAACCCCGACGGCAGGCAGGCCCGTGGATCGGCACATCACTGTCACACCCAGGCCTAACAGTGGCGCCGTGACTAACCGAGAGCGTTTCTCTTCTGCCAGCTTCTTGAAGGTAGCTTCGACTTGTTCGTAAAGCGACTGATTCCAATCGAATGGTTGCTGAGCAAGGACCAGTTGCAGGTTTGGTGCATCTGTCAATGTTTTCCGGGACAACTGACGAGTGAAGATTTTTGCATCAGCCTCGTCACGGAACAAGACGATAACATTCCCACCACCCGCGTAGAGCACTTCGGCTGCGAGGTTGGTTCCTGAGTCCTCGATGCGCTTCGTACTGTCCAGCATTCCATCAACCTTGATGTTGTTCCGCGCAGCTACCGATTGAACCGTTTTCAACGCCCACGTCTCAGTAGCCTCAGAAACTAATTGTGAAGCGCCAGTGTTCTCGCGCAGGCGGTTGCTGCCGAAGACGTAAGGCTGAATTTGCGTAGTATCTACAATGACTAGATACATGAGGGTCACTTCTCTCCACTTTGGTGTTGAATCCATTGGGACACGCGACCAGCGAGGTCAGGTAGATCGCGGCACCCGAAGACTTTGATATGCTCGTTGCCCTGCTCAGGTGGACCGTCGGTACTCCCGGCGAAGACGTGCCGCATCTCCCTTTGCAACTTATCTGGGTTGTCACTGCAACAAACCAACGCCACACGCGCCTCATCACCACCTAGCTGGCGAGCACGGATGGCGGCCTCGAATAGTTTCTTCTTCAGGCGGTCAGTTCCACCTTGTACGCTCTCTGTGTCGGTGCTACAGGAAAAGGCAAAAAGCTGATAGCCCCGCATTGCAACGACATCGAACTCGAAACTGGTAGGATTGTCACTACCCGATGCGGGTTCGAGATTCATACTCACATCATGTAGTGTATTAGCCTTTGTGCAGTCGTGTAGTGTCTGCAGCAGCGCGGATTCAAGCCATAATCCATCCAACCACTTGCAGAAGTCTACAGGGTCGCTGTAGCCGCATTTCCTCGCGGCATTGCCTAAGTGCATTGCGTCTGTCTGTTGGGTCTCTCTTTTAAGATTCTCCGCAAGAGGTTGCAATGCTGTCTCAGTTGGGCATTGCAGTATCACTTCCTTGAGTTTGCTCTTGTTCCACCATTTCCGCGTGGGTTGCTCTACAGTGCACTCTTGATCGTCAGGAGCACGGCGACATCGCACTCGGAGTTGCTCCAGGCGTGTAGCCTTGTTGAGCAACTCCCCCCGTAGCCACACTCTCCATATTTCTGCAGTCTCTCGTTGGGTGTGGATGGATGCTAATGAACATGCACTGTCCAACAAGAGCGGACGTGTCGTTGGAGCATGCTTGAGTGTCCAACCATGGAGATCCAACAGGTCTGTCAACGTCAAGGGCACTTCCAGTCCAACATATTCCCTGCGTCCATACTCACCGCTGGAAGGATCAGCAGGATCAAAGATTATCTCCAACTTACGGGCGTCGAGATAGCTGAATACGGTTTCAACGTTCCTGCCCTGTTTGTGCTGCGCGTTTGCCCATTGCTCGACGGCACGATAGGCATGAACAGACATGGCTTTTGTACCACCCGTATAGTTCAATCCGACACGCTGCACGTGGACTGATTGCAATTCGGCCTGAACGCTTTGAGCGACAGAAACAGGGTGAGATTCTTCCACCTCCTTGAGCCGTGGATTTGAGAAGCCTTTTTGGTATAACCATCCTTGCAGCCGTTGTGCGACTGGAAAAGAATTCTTGGAATGGACGAGCGTAATTGTCCCACCTTGAGCGGTCAGTAACTTACCCGCGACAGCATTCGGCAAAGGATTGCTACCGACCAATAAGAGCAAGTGGTCAGATTGAGGAAGAGAAACACTTATGGTCATAATCTTGTTCCTGTTTCTAAGATACGACGACAGCTATTTCATATCTTCCCAACCCAAACGTCACTCCCTTACCGACGTGAGTATATGTGCCCAGAAGCAGGTAGGGAAGGAAATCGGTGAAGTCACCGCGATACGTTACTTGGCCGACGAACCCGCCCATGTGCACCATGTTCTGTTGACGGTTGGAATATCGCTCCCAGTCTATCCAACGGAGGTCGCTCTTTACCGTCTCGATTGCTCGTGCGCTCTCGACGAACTCTCGCCGCTCGGGCGGAAACTCGCCGCCGCAGTGAAAGTAATCGAGCAAGGCGATACGACGGACCAGGTTTCGAAACAGTACGTGAAACTCACAGTCAGCCACAAGCCGATTTTCAAACTTCAAGCGGGTGGGGGTGAGAAAATGAAGTGTAATCTGCGAGTGACTTACTCTCGTATCCGGGATTGTCCATCCTTCGACTTCACTGGCGCGTAGCCTGTCCTGAGCGTCCTTCGACTTCGGCGCTTCGCACCTACGCTCAGGATGAACGGAGGCAAAGGGCTCAGGACGAATAGGGGCAGGAGTATCGGATTGTGCGAGAGACAACAGCGAATGACGATGAGAAGAAACCGTTAGCGAAGAAAAGTCGGTAATCGTAAGTGGACGAAAAACATCAGTCAGTATCTTTCGCTCACCATCATAGAGAGGAATCGCCGCCTCAGTCGCGTCCAGCCAAGCCACTGATTCTAAGGTATAGTTGCCTTTGCCTCGGCCTAAGCCGACACGTCCTAACTCGTCGAATGTGTAAATAAAGTACGGCAGATAATCGAGCGCTTTGCCAATCAAGACGAGGTGGAAGACTAACTCTTCGCCAGGTTCATAGCCACGTTTGTTTTCCAGCGGCGGTTCGATCACAAACGGTTGGGGTGCTGTGGGGACTTTGTCGAGAACGACACTACCAGCCGGCGGCGGGGTCTCGAAGATATAGTGATACGGACAGCGATCACTAAGCAAACAGTGAGTAGCGCCATGATCTGCGCCCAAGCAGGCAATGCGACGAAAGACCTGCCCAAACCCGCCGCGTAGCGCTGATCCTTTATACGCGGGAAGCAAAAGAGGAGTTCTGGCTTTCAGGCACAAGCGAAATCGTGTGAGCCGAAGTGTAGCCAATGTAGTAGAGATAGTCTCCTCAGCGTGCACGCTGATTCCCCTTTGCTTGACGTCGACTGGCTTACCCCCACCTTCTCTCAACCCCTGCGGATGGCAGCGCTATCTTGATATACGGACTTTGTCAAGGAAAAAGTTGCTGGTGAGAGCAAGGGGAGAAGCCAACTACGAATTCTGCTACCGTAGTTCATCCCTGCATAGCAGATACACTACTGCGAAGCCGGGGCCAGGGCAGAACCGTCGAGGATCTGCCAAACCTGTTTGGCTCGCGCGAGTTCGGCAGCTTCGGCGGTCAGTTGCCTCCCAGCAACGACCGGGATCACCGGAATGCCTAAGTGAGAAAGTAACTCTGCCCGTCGCGCCGCTCGCTCGACGTCGTACGGACCAACACCCCAAGAGACTTCAACTAACAGATAGGCGTCGCTACCATCTGTTCGCTGTTTTCCCCGCACGATGATGTCAGCCAACGCGAGATCATCGGCTTGCCCCTCAGACAACGCCCCTTCATCGACAGCATCATCGAGCAAACCAGCGACCTCGTCTGATGAGAGTACATGCAGCCGACGGAGGAATCGACCAAAGTACGCACGCGCTTTCGTTCGGTACTCTAGTTCAGTTGTGATTCCTTTCAATTCTCCTACCGAATCGTTGAGCGTGTGTACTGAGTGGGTGAGGTTTTCAATTTGCACCTCCACCCGCGTTTGCACGACAGCTAATGCTGATACTTTCGCCTCAGTCTGTGCCTGAGCTTGGGCCAAAGTTTCCAGGCGGGCTTCGGTGCGGGTTTGGGCTGCTGCTAATTCCTGAAAGCGCTGCTCGGTGTATACGCGGAGTTCGGCAACTTGACTCGGCAGAGCCAGCAGTTCTTCGCTGAGTACCTGACGGCGAAGGTCGTCTCGCCAATCGGGCCGCTCCTTAAGAATTCGTATGAGGTCAGGAAAATCCTCCACGGTAAAAGGCACATATACTCCTCATCCCTCGGTACCTGGTTTCGTTTTCTTTTGCAATGCGTAAAGCAGCTTCTCGAGGTTACGAGTGCCGCTGCCACAAGTCGTACCAATAGAAAGCTGTCACAACCAGTGCGTGAGTGATTCGTCCCTGACGAACGAGATTCGGGATCTGGGTATAGGGGACAAGCACGACTTCGGTCTCCTCAGTCGTGTCAAAGTGAGTATCAAAGTGTTTCTCGACGTTGCGTGCCAAGAAGGTGTGACAGCGATTTTCTTGAATCGCAGGATTGGGATGAATTGAACCAATCTCGATGACGTCATCAGAGTCATATCCGGTTTCTTCTTGCATTTCGCGCCGTGCGGCATCTAGAGGAGAGGGGTCTTCAGGATCGACCATGCCACCGGGAATTTCCAGTGTGATATCGTTAATGCCATGGCGGTGCTGGTGGATTAACACGATGTGACCATCTGACGTGACGGGGATGATATTGACCCAGTCGCCGCTCTCCAGCACGAAAAAATCATGCTCGCGTCCATCTCGTGGCGAACGATTGCGGTCTTTGCGCAACGAGAAGATACGGCAGGTATAAACTGTCTCGGAATCGAGGCGCTGCCACGGCTTGATGTCTTTGGGTGAATGGCGAGTCATAGGACGTATAGGACACGTAACCCGCAACACGTCACATACGATACGTATAACGTGCTACGTATTGCGTGTTAAAAGAGCCGTCGGTATTCAATCGCTGGACAGCGGTCCATCACCACAGTCAGGCCTGCGGCTTGGGCCTTCTGGGCAGCGGATTCGTTAATCACATCGAGCTGCAACCAGAGGATTTTTGCTTTTACGGCGATCGCATCATCAGCAATCGGCCCGACATGTTCCGGTCGGCGAAAGACGTCGACCATATCCACCGGCACCGGAATATCGCGTACACTGGCATAACAGCGCTCGCCAAGAATTTCTTGGCAGCTAGGATTAACCGGAATGACCGTGTGGCCTTTGGCTTTCAGCAGTGCAGCAATTTCGTGGCTGTCGCGACTGGGATCTGGAGAACAGCCGACAACGGCTATGGTACGTGGGGTGGCGAGAATTTCACGAATTTTTTCGTCTGAGGGGTTTTTAAATGTGCTCATGCGACAGTCTTAGCAGATGATCGAAGGACTTTTCTAGACAGTGCTTAATTTCATCAAGCCGGGCACGAAAGACTTCGTCACCTTGCATGGCCGGATCTTCGATGTCACCACTCTCGCCGGCGAATTCCCGTAACGTGTAGGCAGGTTTTCCTGTCGCCTCAGGATAGGCGTCGAGCATACGCTTTTGCTCCTCAGTCATGGCCAAAATCAGGTGCGCTTGTTCGATGAGATGACGATGACGCTTGAGATCGGTGGAGACAAACTCGCCGTCGTTGATGTGAATACCGATATCGCGCAGAACAAGACGCGCATCAAGCGAGGCTAGCATGCGGTCGCGGGCATAAATGGCAATCCCACCGGAGCGGACATTGATATGAGATGCCCCACGATCGGCCAGCATTCTTTCGAGAAGTGCGTGCGCCATGACACTACGGCTGGTGTTGGCGTGGCAGATAATCAGGACATTGTAGATTCGTGGTTGTGTCACTGGCAATGTTGTGTCTGAAAGGCGGGTAGGGGAAGGTTAAAAAAGCCTCCCCTCCTACACTCGTTCCTTCCCCCGTTTATTCCTCCCCCCGACCCATAAGACAGCAGACGGCTGACCGTTGCTGTAGGGGAGTTTACGATTTTAGCCCGCGGAACACTTCACCAAGACCTTCCTTCTTGGTGCCGCCTTTGGCGAGTTCGACTTTGAGTTTAGCGCCCAGGTCGGCAGGTTCCCACGTGCCCTTTTTCTTGACGGTTCCAACAGAATGCCAGCCCTGCATGAGCCATACGCATCCCCCGCCGACACGAAAGACTTCACCGTGTACGTTCGCTGCATCATCACTGGCAAGCCAGGCGACGAGTGGCGCAACATGATGCGGGCTAAAGTAGTCGTGTTCGCCTTCTGCCGGTGCTCCCATCAGTCCCGCTGTTTGTGGTGTCGCATCGACCGTCATCCGGGTGCGTGCAAGGGGTGCAATTGCATTGGCAGTGACGCCATACTTCTGGAGCTCTCCATCAACGATGATCGCCAGTGTGGCAACGGCAGCCTTTGCTGGGCCGTAGTTTGGCTGTCCAGGGCTGCCGAGTAACCCTGCATCCGACGAGGTATTGATGACCCGCCCATTGAGGATATTGCCCGCTTTATGTTGCTCTCGCCAGTATTCCGCCGCATGACGGGTGCAATTGAAGGTGCCTTTGAGGTGAACACCCACTACGGAGTCGAACTCTTCTTCGCTCATGTTGAAGACCATACGGTCGCGGAGAATACCGGCATTGTTGACGAGAATGTTCAGCTTGCCAAAAGTGTCGAGGGCGCACTGTACGATACGCTTCGCCGCTTTGAAATCGGAGACACTTTCATAATTCGCTACGGCTTCTCCACCAGCTGCTTTAATTTCTTCAACGACCTGCTGCGCCGGGCGGTTATCTGCGCCAGTGCCGTCAAAACTGCCACCGAGATCATTGACGACAACTTTGGCTCCCTGCTTCGCTAACAAGAGGGCTTCTTCGCGACCAATGCCACGCCCCGCGCCGGTAACGATTGCAACTTTTCCGTCTAGTAATGCCATAGCATTCTCCTTCTCTTGGCGAGTTCCAACAGGTGGGAAATTTGAGCCACTCCCATCTGCCTGAGCCGCGAATTTTTGTCAAGGAGAGAGGAAACCGACGCATACACAAAAAAAGGGACAAGATTTCTCCTGTCCCTTCTCTTCATGCGACGGTTTCCTTGAATGGATTACGCATCATAGTACAACGAGAACTCGTACGGATGTGGACGCAGGCGCAACGGATCAACTTCCTTGGTACGTTTCCATTCGATCCAGGTTTCAATCACGTCCTGGGTGAAGACATCACCTTTCATCAAGAAGGCATGATCTTTCTCTAGAGCTTGGAGTGAGCCTTCAAGTGATCCAGGAACTGACGGCACATCTTTTAGCTCTTCTGGTGTGAGTGCGTAAATATCCTTGTCGAGCGGATTGCCTGGGCTCAGTTTGCGTTGGATGCCATCGAGTCCAGCCATCAACATGGCAGAGAAAGCGAGGTAGCCATTTGCGGAGGGATCAGGGAAGCGGACCTCAATACGTTTGGCTTTCGGACTTGGCGAATACATCGGAATACGCACTGCTGCTGAGCGGTTGCGCGACGAATACGCGAGGTTTACTGGCGCTTCGAACCCTGGCACTAAGCGACGATAAGAATTGTTGGTTGGTGCAACGATCGCGCAGAGTGCTGACGCGTGAGCAAGAATACCGGCGATGTAATGCATCGCCAATTCACTCATGCCGCCGTAACCGTCGCCTGCGAACAAGGGCTTCTCACCTTTCCAAATCGACTGATGGCAGTGCATGCCAGAGCCATTATCACCGAAAATCGGTTTGGGCATGAACGTGGCAGTCATGCCATGCTTGCGCGCGACGTTTCTGACCACGTATTTGTACCATTGGAGCATGTCAGCCATTCTTACCAGCGACGCAAACCGCATGTCGATCTCGGCTTGGCCGGCGGTGGCGACCTCGTGGTGTTGGCGCTCGACGCGGATACCTACGCGCTCCATGTACTGCACCATTTCGGTGCGAATGTCTTGCTGCGTATCAAGCGGAGCAACCGGGAAGTAGCCTTCTTTGTAACGGATCTTCGAGCCGAGGTTAGGGCCTTCAGTTCTGCCCGAGTTCCATACTGCTTCATTCGAATCGATGTGATAGTACGCTTCGTGTTGATTCTGATCGAAGCGCACGTCATTAAAAACAAAAAACTCCGGCTCTGGCCCAAAGTAGGCAACATCACCAATGCCTGTGGACTTGAGGTAGGCTTCGGCTTTGCGAGCGATGTTGCGTGGGTCGCGGGAATATTCTTCTTTGGTGATCGGATCGACGATGTTACAGATCAGACTTAATGTCGGCACTGCGCAGAAGGGATCGATCACAGCGGTCGAAGCATCGGGCATGACCAACATGTCTGACGCGTTGATCGGTTGCCAACCGCGGATCGAGGAGCCGTCGAAGCCTAACCCTTCATCAAAGATGGCTTCTTCGAACTCACTCATAGGAATAGTAAAGTGTTGCCAGGTGCCGAGTAGATCCATGAACTTGAGATCAACGGCCTCGGCTTGTTGCTCGCGTGCCAAACGCACAGCGTCTTTGGGTGTCATTGCCTACGTTCCTCCTTGATTAAAATACGAAAATTTACACTGCGTCATCACCCCGTTCGCCAGTGCGAATCCGCACTACATCCTCGACCGGAGTGACAAAGATTTTGCCATCACCGATTCGACCAGTGCGGGCAGCTTTTTCAATCGTCTCTACGACTTTGGCGACCATCTCCTCTTGGACAATGATTTCCAGTTTGACCTTGGGGAGAAAATCGACCACATACTCTGCACCGCGATAAAGTTCGGTGTGGCCTTTCTGCCGACCGAAGCCTTTGACTTCACTCACTGTCAGACCGCGAACCCCTACAGCATTGAGGTTTTCTTTGACTTCGTCCAGCTTAAAGGGCTTTATGATTGCTTCAACTTTTTTCATAATGCCTTTCATACGAGACGACCTCCTGAGAGGCCTCTCTAGAGCAAAATAACGGCCTTGTAAAGCGAACTGGCCAAGTTCAACTATCAATTTCCTCCATCATGTGATGACTGCCGCAGATAAAAATATTTCCGGCACATCCCATGTAGGCTTACTATATTTTTGTCTTCTCTAGCGAAAGAGCAAAACCAGTGCCAGCAGCCTCCTTGTATGACAAGGGAAATTCCCGCGCAACTCTACGCCTTACCCTCGTACTGTTGCCTAGTTCCCAGGCAGCGCTGTATTTTTAGGCAGCAGATGGTGGCTTAGCAAAACTAAACTTTGATTCTTCCCCTCTGAAGAGCCGAATAATATTTTCCTTATGTCGCACGATGACGAGAAACGCCATGATCGTTCCAGCCCAGAGATAGCTTGTTGGATACGCAAACCCTATCAATAGAGGTGGAAGGATTGCCGTGGCAACAATAGAAGCCAAAGAAACAATGCGGCTGACGGCAACAGTCACGATAAATACGACCAACGCGATGAGAATTGCTTGTGGGGCCATACCAAGAAAGACACCCAGGCCAGTTGCTACTCCTTTGCCACCGGAGAATTGCAAAAACGGCGAAAATATATGGCCAAGAAGCGCAGCCACAGCAGCACAAGCAAGTGCAATTTCGCCGAGGCCGAGCATACGTACGACGACGACGGGAATGAGACCTTTGAGCGCATCACCAAGGAGGGTGAGGAGCCCAACTTTCTTTCCGGCAGTGCGCGCAACATTAGTTGCGCCAACATTGCCGCTACCGGTATTGCGAATGTTGATGCCGAGGCGACGGGTCAGCAACACGCCGGTTGGAATCGATCCACACAAGTATGCCGCGAGAGAGACGCCAATAATGCGCAACATAAGAAACGCCCTTCAGGTCAATGAAGGGAATAACGGAACTGAAAGTGATACACAGGGAGGCGGAAAATGGTCGGGGTGACTGGATTCGAACCAGCGACCCCACGGTCCCGAACCGTGTGCTCTACCAGGCTGAGCCACACCCCGACATGATGAAGCGTTACAGTGTTGATAGGGTTGTAATAGCGTTCTCTGAGCAAAAGGGTCAAGCCCCGCCGGGCTTGGGGAGGGGGGAAAGGGAAAAATAGCGAAATGGCTACAGGGGGCCGACTCTTCCTTTTTCGCTCTGGGCGTGGGGCGGGCTGTGCCCGCCAGTATATCGGGTTGTTTGTGAGCAGAAGCGGAGCGCCGAAGCAATCTCGTTCACATCACGACGGCGACGGCGACTCTGCTGGTTGGTTTATCGATCCGCCTGATGGTTCTTCTGGTTTTGTAGCAGAAGAATCCGGCGTTGCGGAGGAAGGAGCCGCCTCAGCGGCAGAAGATGAGTGCAACGTTTCGAAGCGACGTTCAAGGGCAGTAAACCTCGCTGCTGTCTTGTCCATGGTGTTGGCAGCTTCTTCAAGTTTTTGGGCTAAGCGCTCTATTTGTTGATTCGCTTGTTTCACTTCTTCTTCTAAATGACGTGCTCGTGTAACGACGAGGAGGTCACCACCACTTGAGGACAGATATTGCAGGACGCCTGCAACGCCGAGAATGAATCCTATTAGCAAGCCAATGAGCATTCGTACCACGGTGACCTCTTTTCTCTGCCCCCGAAGTTTACGGAGTTCCCTGTAAAGAGCAAGATAACACTTCTCCAGCGCGAAGAAAGCCTGTTTGCAGCAGCCGCGTCAAGGGCATCCGCTGCTCACTATCGCTGCTGTACACAATGATATGTTGGCAGTCACGTTTGCGAGCACGAGTCTTGGCGAAATCGATCAGCCCGCGGCTTATCTCATCGGATGCCAGAGGTACAACTGCGATATCAAGGATCGCCAGCCACCCAGGACGAACAAGTGTCCGCACATAGGACACCAGCACCATTCCTTGAAGCGTGCCGTGTTGTTCGGCAACATAGAAGTCATGTGCAGGATCACTTGCGAGGCGACGCCAATGTTGCACATACTTCTTCTCAGTATCGAGCGCAGGTGGAAAGGAAAGAAGCGGTACCAATACGGGGAGGTCTGTCCGTTTTCCTCGACGAATTTTTATCTGGCCGTGCGGCATGGCCCGCTGTTCTAGCACACCGCATCTGAAGTTTCACGTTTCTCGCTTCAGGTTTCGAGTTTTGGGTTCAAAGTTTAACGAAGAGGCGGGGTGTTCAAGCAGAACGACGAAGGCACACGCCGAGATCATGAAGAGTCCGGCTCCGTACCTTCCATACAGTTCCTCTGGCCACTAACTATTGAAGGTCTCTCGCCGTGATATGCGCCATTTCTCTGAAGTACGCGACGCTGCTGGTGACTCTGAAGCTGCAAGGTTGCTGGCCACGGCTAATTTATCTGGTAATGAACCGCTGAGATATGGTCCCCAGCATTTCCAGTGGGCTTTGCGGTCGCGGGATTCTTGCAGGAGTTGTTCTTCTGCGGTCATAGTCGCTCTCCCTCTCCTACGGCTCTGCGTGTCCCAACATTTCCACACCTAGGGCAGGTATGAACTTCTTCCACAACTCCGCCGAGGTCAGGGTCGATGGCATCGGGGTCGGTCAGTGCAGCCATGTAGTCGATCTTCTCGGCATGATAGTTCATAGCGATGCCACACTGTGGACACATCATCGCGTTCGTCTTTGCCATAGTGTCTCTCCTCAACAGTCGTTCGGCAGTTATTTCTCTCGCGGGATGTTTTCTCGCCCGTAGCGCAACGTACGTGCCATCCACACCAGTTCCTTGATGAATTTGTCTGTGCGCTTGAGATACGCCGCGTCGACGAGCGCACCGTTGGCATCAAACAGATGTTGCACGCTCGAGAAGTTCCCATCCCAGAAGATCGTCACCAAGCCTAACTCGCGCATGACCGGGAGCAAGTTCTGGATGACTCGCGTGCCACCGAGGCCGCCAGCTGAGACGCCGCAGATGCCAACGGCTTTGTGAATGTATTCTTTCAAATTGGTATCGAGGATGTGTTTGAGTAGCCCCGGATACCCGTGATTATACTCCGGTACGACCAGCACGAGCGCATCAGCTCGCATCATGGTCGCAGAGAATTGCGGATCTTTGAGTGCCTCGCCAGCATCGGTGATGGGCAGGGCGAGGGTGCGAATGTCGATCAGCGTAGTTTCAATGACCTCGCGTTTGCTCAGCTCCCCTAACACGAAGTGAGCGACATGTTCACTCATGCGGCCTTGCCGTGGAGTGCCGAGAATTACGGGAATGAAAAGTGGTCGAGTCGTAGCCATAACGCTTCCCTCTTTAGAAAGCACTGACAAGCACCAGAGCCAGTTCGTTCACGGTCGCATTGACAGAGAGCCACTCAAACCGGAAAAGGGACAATCCAGTTCCGCTTATGAGGGTTGCTAACCCGATGATGATAGTGCGTTGTTGCATACAAGGACCTCGTGGACACAATCGACGGTGTGATAACAAGTCCGTTGGTGAGATGTAGCACTGTGGAAAAGGTTTCACCGAGCGTTACAACGGGCCTAAGAAGCTATTAATAAATTCCTTGGCGGCTGTTCAAAAAAGCGAAACCGTGCTTCGACAAGCTCACACAAAATTCAAAAAGGAACACTACAGTCACTCCCTACGTTGTCTATACGATTAGATACTAAAGACGAGTTTTGGTTTCATGAGTGCGGAGGACCACGTTGCATCGCTCCATTGTAGCGAATAATTGAACGTGACAAGGAATCTGAACAGTGGGAAAGAGCAAGCCGTCAGCGGTCAACCAAGAGGGAACAGCTAACAGACCAACACTGTACGTTGCGTTTAGGTGTTTTCTGCCCTATTCCCGGTACCCTGTCACCTAATAACTTATTCTGGCTGACTGCTGATAGCTGAATGCCTACGAAGCAAGCAAGAGCACATACGTTTTGTATATTTTGGAAAGATCGTGAGCGCAGCAGTGAATCTGGAGGGCATCTTACGCACTATTGTGGAGGGAGCCGAAGCGGAAACTGGTGAGAGTTTCTTTTCCTCTGAGACAGCAGCGGCGCTGAAGATCATCGCGAACGCCGTCAAGATTCGCCTGTATCGCGCCCGGCAGGCATTGCGGGCACTGTTGGAACGTCAGCTTATGGCGGACGCGAATGGGTTGCGAGTTGTGACTCCGATCTCAACGCAAAATGACGCAGGGAGAATTTCAAGAGTGCTTCATCTCAATGATTTTGAGGGATAACAGGAGTAACGTCATTCCGGGCGAGCAGCGCAAGACCCGGAATCCAGGCGACATCACCACAGGCTCGTGCCGAATGCTCCTGGATGCCCACTCCCCTAAAGGATCGGGGACAGGTCCCGGTAGGACTTGGGATAAATCCCTGGAGGACCTGGGACAGGCTACGCGGGCATGACGAAACCGTACCCGTCAGAATTTATGAGATAAAGTACGAGCAGTTAACCTTTTCATCATGCTAAGCAAAATCAGTGCTCCCGCAGCATCCGCTCGTATCTTCTACGGCTGATGGATCGTCGCTGCACTGGTTGTGTGGTGCTTTGGGTTACGCGCGTTTAGCCAGATTTACGCGATGACGATGGTTGCCTTCGGTCTCGGGTCGATGACCGGCCCGTTACTCGGCGGTTGGCTCTATGAACTGACCGGCTCCTACCGTCACGTGCCGTTGGGCTACATCGTGAGCCTTGTCTGCGCCGCTCTGCTGTTGTCATTGGTAAAGAAATATCCAGGGCAAGAAGATGCAGGCTAAATCAAACCACACGACATTGGTACACTCCGCGTAGCGCGTGCTGTGCGCGCGAACCCTCAGCTGCCACCATTGGTGCGCATGGCGTACGCTACATTAGCGCGTGAATGACTTTGATCTCTTTCGTCCGTAAACGGTATTACTTATCCAAGAAGCAGGCCGGTTCTGTGGGTTGGTTTCGCGTCTGCCCCGCAATGCTTTTCTGCGCTTGTTTGGTTATCACGCTTACGGAGCAGCCCGTACGACTTGATTTTGGTCCTTTGATTATGTCTTTCTGTCCTCCCCTGGCATCTTTGTTACTCCTCCTGCATTCTTGCTACATGCCAGAACAGATTGTCCGCCTCACAATCGGTCGTCTCTCGTACGGTCCGGCTGGGATTGGCCGCGGTGACGGGAAAGTAGTGTTCGTTCCCGGTACTGTTCCGGGCGATGAGGTTGAGGTCACAATTGATGAGGAGAAAAAGAACTACGCTCGTGGTCATGTTGTTGCCATCCATCAACCTTCACCACACCGACGAACGCCGCCCTGTCCGTATGTGACACGTTGTGGAGGTTGTCCCTGGCAACATATTTCTTATGAGGAGCAACTCAGGGCTAAAGAAGCGACGGTCCGCGAGCAGCTCCAACGTATTGGTGGTATTGCTGACCCGTCCGTGCTTCCGATCATTGCTGCGCCGAGCGAGTGGCATTATCGTCACCGCATTCGTTTACGGGTCGAGAATAATGCGCGTCTTGGGTTCTCGCCGCCACAGTCACATGAGATGATCGAAGTTAATGAATGTCTGATTGCTAGAGAAGCGAGCGCTTTCCAGCTCAAGGCTGCACGTGAATGGATGACGGCATTGCATACACTGCTGCACCAGATCGAGATTGTGGCGCAAGGGCAAGCAAAAACCGATGGTGCGTTTGTGTTGATGGGTGAAACAAGCGGCACGTTTCGGAAATCCGACCATGCTGTTTGTTTGCAGTTTCTGCGAACGCATCCTAGCGTTTCGGGACTCCTTCTCTCTGGCCAGGACTGGCGGCGAACCTGGGGCAATCCAGCGGTAACGTATGATCTTGGCGTCGATGGACTTTCACTCCAAGTGAGTCGTGGGACATTTACGCAGGTGAATCTTGTCGGTAATCAGCTGCTCATCACAACACTCTTGCAGCTGGCTGGCTTTCAGAAGGGACAACGAGTGATCGAACTTTATTGTGGAGCAGGGAACTTCAGTCTGCCGATCGCGCGCCGTGTAGCTTCACTCATTGGGATCGAGTCGGTGTTCGACGCTGTGGCTGATGCGCGCGCTAACGCTGCTCGCGCTGGAGTAACAAACACGCGGTTTGTGCATGCCTCAGCCCAAGCCGGCGTCCGCCAACTGCTGCAGAGAAACACCCGCTGTGAGGTTATCGTGCTTGATCCGCCACGTACCGGTGCGGCAGAGGTGATTACAGAACTTCCTCGTTTTGCAGCGCAAACGATCGCCTATATTTCTTGTGACCCTACCACGCTCGCGCGCGACCTCCGTCAATTGCAGCGACATGGTTATCGTTTGCAGCTAGCGCAGCCGATCGACTTATTTCCGCAAACGTATCATGTAGAAACGATTGCACTCTGCGTCTTGACTTGAATCCGCTCACCTCCTATCTTTCCTGAACGTATAGCAGAGAACGTAGTTGCAACGTTGGTCGCTGTTGGAGACGCATGATGTCTATGTCACCACAAGAGAAGCCGAAACGGCCGAAGGTCACGCTCATCCCGGCGAAAGGTGTCTCGCAAACCATCAATTACTTATTGGAAGATCGTAACGAGCTCGAGTGGCTAGTGGCGATCGGGCGCAACAAAAAAGGGGAAATCTTTTTCTACGATACAGGTGGTGATATTATTGAGGACGTTGGCACCCTCGAATATCTGAAGCAGCGATTGCTCCGCGCGCACTTTGGAGATGAGTGGGAATAAGCGCAGTGGTCAGAGGCTGTCTTAAAAGTGGACGAGCTCTGGCATTGCGAGGAGCTGGAAGCGACGAAGCAATCTCTTTTTCAGGCAAAGATTGCTTCACGGAGTTTATCCTGAGCGCAGTCGAAGGGTTCGCAAGGACTCGATACCCTACCTTCTCAGACAGCCGCGTAGGGCGGAGCCCATTTCTCTCCAGCGGTGTGCTACCAATCTTCTTCGTCCAACGGACGGTGGGCGATCACCTGATCATTGTCGATAGAGAGTGGGACACGAGCCAGGAACTTGCCACACGGTGGGCCGAAGATGCACTCTCCACTTTCCGGCTCGAATGCAGCGCCGTGCGTCGCGCACAGGATATAGCGCCCGTCCTCGGTGAGAAATTGGTTGTCTATCCAGTCCATGGCCATCGGGACATGACGGCAGCGGTTCACGTACGCGAACAGCCGGCCTTCGTAATTAACTGCAAAACACTCCGTCTCGCGGCCGTCGACGAGCAACATGAATTTCTTTGTCTGACCGGGGGGAATTTCTCCGACGCGTGCAACAATGGCTTCAGTATCGGTCACGAGCGCCTCCACAATCAAGGTAACATTTTGTAGCATACGAATGAACGGAGAAGCTAGCAGTAACTCAAAGTTCAAAGTCCAAAGTCCAAGGTTCAAAATCAAAGAAGGTGCATATCGGGATTTTAGACTTTGGACTTCGGACCTTGGACTTTGGCTCTTGGGCCTCGGACCTCAAACTTTCAGCCAGATCCTCTTGCTCGTGTTCCCCGTCTTCTGTTGGGTAGGGCGAGCGTATGCACAGGATGCCATTCCCGTCCCACCCCTTGAAGAAGGAGCCCTCTTCATCTTTCATCCTATCGCTGTTCACTTTGCCATTGCGCTTACCTGTTTTGGGTGTGTCCTCGACTGGTTGGGGAGCCTACGTACACAGCTCGTGTGGCAGCAGGCTGGCAAAATTTGTTTCTTCGCGGGGGTTGTTGCTTTAGGGTTGGCTGCCCTGAGTGGTTGGATTGAGCACGAGCTCCCACGTCCAGCAAGTGCGTTTGATACCCAGAGCCAGAACATTCTCTTCTACCATGAATATGGAGGATATGCGCTGGTCGGATTCTTTCTCGTCCTCGTGATTTTGCGCTTCGGGATTCACGAACAGCTACCACTCTTTTTTGTCCTGCTCTCTGGTGTCGGGTTGATTGGCTTGCTGGTGCAAGGGTATCTTGGTGGAGAACTTGTCTACCGTTATGGCGCAGGCATAAGAGCAGTGCAGATCCTCACGACGCAAGTGCCGCGCTCTGAGCAAAAAAAAGCCCCAGAAGTTTCTTCCGAGGCTACAAATACAAAGGAGTAATTTTCTCTAAATCAAAACATATGGGATTGGTACGATGTTCGACAAAATCCCCCCTTTGAAAAAGGGGATAAGGGGGGATTTCACACCGAGTGCTACAGTGTACGAATGTTGTGTGGACTAATTTAGCTTGCCGTCTCTTCAGCCTTAAACCCCACCTTAGTGTGGGTCCCGTCGCAGAACGGTTTGTTTGCGGATTGGCCGCAACGACATAGATAGATCGGGTCAGCTTGCCCGGTGTATTGGTTCTTTTTCTGATCGGTCACCATTGCACCACCAGAGACTTCATACGGACCATTCTTTAGAACACGGATTGTGACATCTGCCATAGCCTTCCTCCTTACTTTGCGGGAAAATATCGGATCTTGTGATCACCCTGCAGGCCCGAAGTATGACATAGCGCTGCGCGGCGCGCAATGTTTTTTTCCTCCCTAAATGATTCCGTCACTTCTGAACTGCCTCACTTCCTCCTCTGCATATCCCAGCGAACGCAGAATTGCCTCGGTGTGCTCACCCAGTGCTGCAGAAGGGACAAGCTCGGTTGCTGGCGTATCAGAGAACTTCATCGGCTTGCCGACCATGCGGACACGTCCGGCTTTGGGATGGACATTCTCAACCACGAGGTTGCGGGCGAGTACCTGCGGATCTTGGAACACCTTGTCGTAATTCTGCACCGGCCCACACGGAATTCCCGCCTCTTGAAGCTGCGCCAACCAATAAGCGTTCTCACGTTGCGTGGTGGCACTTTCGATTTGTTCGATTAACAGCGGGAGATTCTTCCGCCGCAGGGTGTTATCGGCAAGCTGCGGATGAGTTTCCAGTTCTGGCTTGCCGAGTAATTGACAGAGCGTCTTCCACGTACGCGGTACCGAATCTGCCGCAATCGTGATATAGCCGTCTTTCGTCTTAAATGCGCCATGCGGAGCAATGCGACGATGGGCCGAAGCCAATGGCAAAGGCAGTTCGCCACTTGCGAGATAATCACTCCCGTCAATAAGTCCTAACGCGACTGATGTATCTAAGAGTGAGGCATCAATATGTTGGCCTTTGCCGGTTTTTTCGCGGGCGATGTATGCTGCGAGAACTCCTAGGGCACCAAACATACCTGTGCCAAGGTCAATAATCGGTACTCCGGATTTCACCGGTGGGCCGTCTGGAACTCCAGTGACCATCATAATTCCACCCATACCTTGTGCGACCGTGTCGTAGCCACCTTGGTCGGCCATTGGCCCGGTCTGGCCGAAGCCGGAGATTGAGCAATAAATCAGACGTGGATTGACCTGCGACAATGCGTGATAATCCAGCCCAAGCCCTTTCATAACGCCCGGACGGAAATTTTCCACTAGCACATCTGCCCATTTTGCCAGGCGTTTGCAGATTTCTTGTCCGCGAGGATTTTTAAGATCGACGGTCACACTTTTCTTATTGCGGTTACTGGCCATGAACGCCGCGCTCTCGCCGTTGATGAATGGTGGGCCCATACGACGGACTTCGTCTCCGCCACTAACACGTTCAATTTTTATCACTTCTGCACCCATATCGGCGAGCAGTAACGTGCAGTGTGGGCCGGCAAGTGCCCGGGTGAAATCCATGACACGCATTCCTGTGAGTGGGCCAGACATATCTCCCTCCCTTTTCTCTCAAGTTGCCAGTCGTCAGTTGTCAGCTATCAGTAAAAACTGATAGTGCCCTATATTCTTTGTGACAACTGATAACTGTCTTCAGTCTGCTTCATCCGGTGACTCACCCTCCGGCGGTGGCGGTAACGGTTCACGCGGAAAGGCAAAAGGCTCCAGTGATATCGACGTCTGACTAGTAGTGATAAGCTCGCAAATCAGCTTTCCAGTAATCGGCGCAGCCACGATACCATTACGATGATGACCAGTGGCAATGATGAGATTGTCGATTCCAGGGGTACGGCAGAGAATCGGTCGCCGCGTCGGAGAGTACGGCCGTAACCCAGCCCACAAGCGGCTGAGCGGTGCTTTACCAATACCAGGAACAAGTTCTTCAGCACAGGCAATCAGCGAGCGCAGCGTTTCTAACGTGACATCCTTATTGTGACCAACGAACTCGACCGTGGAACCGATCACCACTTCACCATTCTTGCGAGGCACCAAATAATGGTCATTCCACGACACTACGTATTTGACCTGTGGCGCGTGTACGGCGAGCATTTGGCCTTTAGCAGGTTCAACTGGAATAGTCAGACCAAACATGTCACCGACTTGTCGCGACCAAGATCCTGCAGCGATGACGACCGCGTTGGTATTCACCCAGTCGTCGCCGATACGGACAGCGGAAACTTTGCCGTTGGCAATGCGCGCTTCGTTCACGGTGACACCAGTACGCATGTCAACACCTCGTTGTGCGGCTGCTTTGGCCCAGGCTTCTGCAAGTTTGCCGTTATGGAGGTGATGATCGCCAGCGAAATGGACAGCACCGCGTAAATCAGTGGTTAAGGTTGGTTCGAGTCGCCGGGCTTCGGTCGCCGAAAGCCACGTGGCGGTGTAGCCCTGCTCTCGACGCAGTTCACAGAGTGGACGATACTTCTTTTCATCTGCATCGTTGCGAATGAGATCGAGCAGGCCCACAGTTTGATATTCGATATCGATACCTGTCAGCTCTTCTAGTTCACGCACCAATGCCGGATACAAGTCTTGTCCAGCGCGTTTGAGTTGATACATCGGCCCGCGCTTCGAGCGGCCACTAGCCACGGCGAGAATCCCAGCCGCCGCCGCTGAGGCCTCCTGGCCCGGTTGATTCTTCTCGACGAGTATCACTCGCTGTTTTTGTTTGGCGAGTTCATAGGCAATAGCCAAGCCTACCACTCCGCCACCAATCACGACGACATCAGTTGTGGTTGTCATGGGATGCTACTATAGCGAGACGACGAGGCATTAAGCTATAGGCTAGAGGGAGAGGAGGCAAGGAATTGCGGAATGATGAATGCGGATCGCGGAATCTGGAACCAGCAGCAGCGTAGCGTGCGCTCTGCGCACGAACAGAACTCAGGTATGTCGGGAAGAAAGGAGATTCTCCATGTCAGCAAAAAAACTGTCTGCCGAGACACAAATCGCGCAACTCAAAATCACCTTGAAGCATCTGAAACCGCCAGTGTGGCGACAGGTCCAAGTGCCCAGCTCGATGACCTTGGAGAATCTTCATTGGGTGGTTCAACTCGCGCTGGGGTGGGAGAATTCGCACATGCACCACTTCAAGGTCGGCAAAACGTATTACGGAACTTTATACCCTGATGATTTTGACGGAACCACTGAAACGAAGGATGAGCGAAAGGTCACTGTGGGTGAAGTCCTTGCAAAACCAAAAGCGAAAATCGAATACGAATACGACTTCGGCGACAGTTGGGAGCATGAAATAGTGTTGGAGAAAGTACTTTTGCCAGAACAAGGAGTGAAGTACCCTGTGTGTCTCGATGGCAAAAACGCTTGCCCGCCAGAAGATTGTGGTGGCGTGTGGGGCTATGCCAATCTGCTTGAGGTGATCGATGATCCAGAACACCCAGACCATGAAGAGACCATGGAGTGGCTCGGTGAAGAATTTGATCCTGAGGCGTTTAGTGTGGAAGCAGTGAATAAAGCGTTGCGGAAGATCCGGTAAATCAGGAGAGTGAGAGCTACGTTACTACCAGTCGCTTTTGCGTTGCGAACCGCCAGGTCCGCTATAGGCTACGGTATAACCGGGTTCACGTCGAAACAGATCTTTGGGAATAGTTGCGAGCGCCTGTTTCCAGGCGGCGACGAGCCGATCCTCGGCTGCATAGTCGAACGGATCTTGCAGCATGCTTTCACTCTTTCCGCCGCGTTCTAAAGGATGCTGGCTCAACCACACCGCGGCCTGCTTGATGCCCTCAATCGGCGAGACGACGTCGTGATATCCGAGCTCTGCTTTGATTTTGCCCAGATCAAAAACGCGATGGGTCGTCCAGGGTTGCCAGATTAACGGTCTGGCGCTCACGGCTAACTCGTAGGGCATCGAAATGATTTCCCATTCGTGATCCAGCGCTTGCGCGCACAGTTGCACTACCTGTTTGAGAGTAAGGATGTGCTCGTCGCCACAGTTGTACACCTGTCCGGACGCAACCTCCGGTTGATCGACCGCCAGCAGCAAGGCATGCGCCATGTTCGCCGCCGCGCCACTGTGATTCAGTGATAAACCATCGTCTGGCAGGATGATGAACGGACGCTTGTCTAAGATCCGCCGCACGATCGGCCATTCTCGCGGCGCAATTTGATAGGCCCCGTAGATTTGCGGATAGCGGAAATGGGTGGCATTAGGATGATGTTGAAAGACCACTTCCTCCGTACGATACACACGATAGCCTTTGCCATCTTCTGCTTCAGTCAAGGCCTTGGGAGCCGTCTCGGCGGTGGGGACGGGAAGCCCTGGTGGATCGAACATATCCGCATTCATATAGCCTCGGTAGGCCGGGCCACCGCCGACTGAAATGAACCGCTCAGTGCGGCCAACCATAATTTCTGCCACGCGGCGCAACCGACCGTACATGGCGATCGTCAGATCAAAATGGGCGTCGCCTAGAGCATCGATTAGGGCGAGGTCATCAAAGGGGTTGGTGTGAATGTGGGTCACAGTCGCGGGAATTTCGTCCACCTCATGCTGGCCGGTGTGTAAAATAGAGACGGTGAAGCCACGCTCGATCAATCCATTGACGATGAAATGTCCGGCAGGTCCAGTGCCGCCAATAACCAATGCTTGTATCATTGTTGCTCTCCATCTCGGGGCTGGAGTCGGGATTTTCCTTGGGCCGTTGTGATTATTGCATAAACAGATTGTTTCGGCGCTGCCAGCTACTGCGAGTTTAGTCGCCTGGATACTGTACAGCACAATCCACGAAGCGTAGTGTTTGACAAATCTAAGATCCAATTTTAGATTTGTCAGGTGTACGTACAACGGCAGTTACTAACCACCTTACAGACTGCGCTCAAACAGTTCCTATCAGTGCTGGTGACTGGTCCGCGCCAGTCAGGCAAACCCACTTTCCTCCAAACAGAGTTTGGTGAGCAGGATGCATATCTGACGTTCGCTTCCTGACTCAGGTCGTGTTATTCCTGAATTCCCCGAGTTGCCTCACCGTGAGGTGATTGTTGCGCCTTATCGATTCTTCTATCGCCGTGTCGGGAACACTATCTGGGTGGTGGGTGTATGGTACGGTGCTCAACTTCCTCAAAAAACCGGGAAGATGAAGAAAGTTGGGTAATGCTACGCTTCTGCCCAACCTACTGTCGTGCGCGCGTGTGCCTTTCGTGAACAGTCTTTACCAACTCTTCAAACGTCATCTCCGCGAGTGACGAAAGTTGTAAATCTGCATGCGCGAAGGTGAGCTGTTTAGTTACGTGATTAGGAACGGCTACACAGAAAATCCCAGCAGCTTTGGCGGCAGTGACGCCGTGCGGTGAATCCTCAAAGGCGACGGCTTCATGCGCGTGGAGCTGCAACGAGGATAGTACAGCGTGATATAACTCTGGGTGTGGTTTAGTAGCTGTCACCTCATCGCCGCATGAAAGATGATCAAACAACGACAGCAGATCTAACCTTTCGAGATGTCCGGCAACCCATTCGCGCGACGAACTTGACGCGACACCGAGCTTCAATCCGCGTTGTTTCGCTTCTCTGAGGTAATCCTCCACTCCTGGCAAGACTGCCTGCTGGACAATGATCTCGGTGCAGCGCTGTAAGCGTCGCTGCTGCAGTGCGTCACGATCGAGTGACTGACCGATTTGTGCTTCTAGATGATCATATACATTAAACGCGCGTGGCAAGGTGCCAATATTATTTGCATATGCTGACACAGGGAAGGTGCAACCATACTCATGGTAAATCTCTTGCCAGCATTGAACACCCGGAAGTTCGGTATCGAGAATCAGTCCATCGAAATCAAAAATCAATCCACGAATCATCTAGCGCCCGAACGAACGTTGCGTACTATGACTGCCTGTCCCAAATGGCATGTGTGACGCGCCAAACGGCATGTGTGATGGCCCGCCTGGATTTGTCGTGAACGGTCCGCTTGGAGAGTTTGGTGTCTGCGTCTGCGGCACATACCAACGGTCGGTATGTGGTCCGGTAGGTGGAGCTGGAGCGAAAGACCCATTGCCTGGTGATGGATTGTGAGGGTGGTGGTGGGGACGGGAATAGTACGGCACCACTGGTACTGGGATATACACAGGAACTGGCTCCCGCTCGACTTCAATGATTTGGGCGGGGGGAGTCTGATGAATAATAATTTGCTGCGATGGAGTTTCCTCGCGCACTCCTTCCTGTACTGGTGCCGGAGACGGCAGGACCGCAGCAGCAGCTTGCTGGACAATGGCCTCAACCCCGTCGGCTGAGAGCAAGAGTCGTCTCGCATCCGCGGCGCGCCGTGCTGCGGATGCCACTTCATCGACCACATCGGCCGTCAGCGGTTCGGTTGTCTGCCAACCGCTCGCTGGTCGGATGCCAACACCAATAAGTGGGCTAATCGCGTCCTCTCCACGATTCTTGATTAAGCCCAAGTCGAGAGCAAGCTTTTGCGCAAAGCGGCCTTGACTCGACAAAGGGTAGGTCTGACTGGGGGCGAGAGGCAAGGCACCCGGTGGGATACGAGACTTCTGTGATTCAAAGACTTTGACTTTTTCGCGATAAGCACGGGGAATCTGGCTGGACTCATCGACAACATGGATCACGCCATTATCATCGGTCCATTGATAGAGATCGGCCCAAGTTATTGTCGCGACGGAGAAGAACAGGCTGCAAACAAGAAGAAAGACGAGCATAGCTCCTCCTTATCTTTCTACATAACACGAAATGAGCGAAGAAGTTACAGGGCCCAATAAGAAAGGGGGAAAAGGGGAAACGGAGAAGGGAGCAATAATCCGCAATCCTATTGACCCTCTACCGGTGACAAGGCATAAAGCTGCTATCTCTCTGAAGCAGGCATGGTGGTGAATACAGTCATTGAGAAAGCCGATACTCTTCTCGAAGCCCTTCCGTACATTCAACGGTTTTCCGGCAAGACGTTCGTCATCAAATATGGCGGACATGCGATGGAAAACGAGGAACTGCGCCAGCACTTTGCGCGTGACATCGTCTTGCTCAAGTTCGTGGGCATGAATCCTGTGGTCGTCCACGGTGGCGGACCGCAGATCGGCGATATGCTGAAGAAATTAGGCGTGAATTCACGATTCGTGCGTGGCATGCGAGTAACCGACGACCAGACGATGGATGTAGTGGAAATGGTCCTGGGCAAGATCAATCAGGAAATTGTCACGCTGATTAATAACCAAGGCGGAAAAGCAGTGGGCCTGAGCGGGAAAGATGGGGAGATGGTGATTGCTCGCAAAATGCTCCTGACTGTGACAGAGAATGGACAGACGGCGACACACGATATTGGCCAGGTAGGGGAAATTGTCGGTGTGAACCCACGTGTGATTCATGCGCTTACCCAAGCTGACTTCATCCCCGTGATTGCGCCGGTTGGTGTCGGAGCTGATGGAACTCCCTACAACATCAATGCTGACTTAGTCGCCGGAAAAGTCGCGGAAGCCTTACAAGCGGAAAAGCTCATTTTATTAACCGATATCGAAGGCATCAAGACTAAAGAGAAGATGCTCATTCCTACCTTAAAGAGTGATGAAGCCGAGGTGCTGATCCAGGATGGCACTATCGGTGAGGGAATGATTCCTAAAGTGGAATGTTGTATTGCCGCGCTCCATGGTGGAGTGAAGAAAACGCACATTATCGATGGCCGCATGCGGCACGCGACGTTACTCGAAATTTTCACCAAGGAAGGGATTGGCACCGAGGTGATACGGAGGACCGCATGACCAACCAAGAAATTATCGATCAGAATGCTCAATATCTTTGCACGACCTACGCGCGGTTTCCCGTCGCCTTCGTGCGTGGCCAAGGCTGTCGTCTGTGGGATGTCGAAGGCAAAGCGTATCTCGATTTTTTTGCCAGCTTAGCAGTAATGAATCTAGGGCAATGCCACCCCGCAGTGGTGAAAGCGGTCACCGAGCAAGTATCCACGCTGACACATATCTCCAATTTGCATCACACCGTACCACAAGCTCGTTTATCGGAACTGCTGTGTAACCATTCGTTTGCTGACAAAGTGTTCTTCTGCAACAGTGGTGCAGAAGCCAACGAAGCGGCGATTAAGCTCGCACGCAAATTTGGTAGTGACAAGCGTGATGGCCGCTATGAAATCCTTACAACGCTCGGGTCGTTTCATGGCCGGACGATGGCAACAATCTCTGCTACTGGACAGGAGAAAATTCGCCAGGGGTTTGCTCCGACTCTGGAGGGGTTTCGTTATGTGCCGTTTGGTGATCTGACAGCGATGGAAGCCGCTATCTCTGAGCGCACCGTTGGCATCTTAGTCGAACCGATTCAAGGTGAAGGTGGAGTCAATGTCCCCCCCGCTGGGTATTTGAAAGGACTGCGCGCACTGTGTGACCGCAATGGCTTGTTACTGATCCTGGATGAAGTCCAGACTGGGATGGGACGCACCGGCAAGCTATTTGCCTATGAACATGATGGAGTCAAGCCAGACATCATGACACTGGCCAAGGCGCTTGGCGGTGGCATTCCTATTGGTGCGATGCTAGCGCGTGGGGAAGTGGCAGAGAGTTTCAATCTGGGAAGTCATGGTTCAACATTTGGTGGAAATGCCGTGGCCTGTGCTGCGGGCGTGGCTGTCATCAACACACTTTTGCATGGTGTCCTAGAGAACTGCCGCACAATGGGTGAATATTTTACTGCCAAGCTCCTCGCCCTGAAAGAAAAATATGCCTTCATTAAAGAAGTCCGTGGCCGAGGCTTGATCCTCGGGGCGGAACTGGATCGTGAAGGCGCGGCTATTGCTGATGCTTGTCTCAGAGAAGGATTGTTGATTAACTGCACTGCCGGGAAGGTCCTTCGCTTTCTTCCTCCACTAATTGTGACGAAAGCGGAGATTGACGAAGGGATAGCGACGGTTGAGAAAGTGTTGAAAACCGTGTGAAATGTGGATAGATCATGGCAAAACGGATTGAACGCAAACGCGATCTGATTAGTATTGCTGATCTCACTCGTACGCAACTCGAAGAGATATTGACGCTGGCGCAGCGGCTCAAGGCCGACCGTCGGGCTGGATGGCCACATCCGCTGCTCGCTGGCAAAACGCTCGCCATGATCTTCGAGAAACCGAGCTTACGGACCCGCGTCACATTCGAGGTCGGGATTGGCCAATTGGGTGGGCACGCGGTGTACTTAGCGCCTCAGGACATTGGCCTCGGCACTCGCGAAACCGTCGCGGATGTCGCCCAGAACTTGTCGCGTTGGGTAGATCTCATCATGGCCCGGACCTTTGTGCATGCGACCATCATCGAACTCGCTCAGCACGCGACTGTGCCGGTCATCAATGCGCTTTCCGATCTGCTGCATCCCTGTCAGATTCTTGCCGATTGTTTAACCTTGATCGAACAGCGCGGCCAGTTAGATGGACTAAAAGTGACGTTTATCGGAGATGGTAACAATGTAGTCAATTCCTGGATCAATGCCGCGAGCAAGTTTCCGTTCTTCTTTGTGCTGGCCTGTCCACCAGGATATGAGCCGGACGCCGAGATTCTCAAACGCGCGCGCAAGAACGGCGCGCAAGTGATGGTGACCGCATCGGTGGAAGAGGCTGTTCGCGACGCTGATGCCGTCTATACGGATGTGTGGACGAGTATGGGCCAAGAGAACGAACGCGAGGTTCGACTGCAAGCGTTCAAGAACTACCAAGTCAATGCCCGTGTGATGGCGCGTGCGAGAAAGAACGCCTTGGTCATGCACTGTTTGCCCGCGCATCGCGGTGAAGAGATCACGGCTGATGTGCTCGACAGTTCACAGTCAGTCGTGCTTGAGCAATCTGAAAATCGCCTGCACCTCCAAAAGGCGATCATGGTGTGGCTGTTACAAGGGTAACGCATGTCTTTGGCAGGAGGCCAACGCGCTGTCACGGCCGTCGCCCTTGTGGTGGCAAGTCTAAATCAAACCACAAGACATTGGTATACTGTGGCACTTTCTGTGAAATCCTCCCTGTCCCTCCTTTTCCAACGGCCTGTATGCCTACCGTATAGTGCGTGCTAATCCCTCTTAGTTCAGGAACCGACGATCTCGTTCAGTCCTTCAATGACTTGGGCAAGTTCCTCCGGTCGCTTGGACTAGAGGGGGCACCGTTTGCCACCTACACCGAGATCTTTCAGATGTACTTCAGACACAACTGGGCAGCGACGCGGTATAGTTCAGTGTTCGGCGCGGATCATATCCTTCGAGATCGAGCGTGTATACACCAGGACGCGATCTAGCGCTGCCTTGAGCATGAATAGTCCACGTCTGGCAACGAAGCACCGTTATGCTTGGTTATGGAAAAGCTCACTGCATCCGGACTTCCCAACCAGTGAACAGCGCCCCCTCTGATCCGCTCGTAAACTATATATGCAACAGTTCCTCTCCACAAATTGTCAAACAGAAACTTCTGATCATCGATTCCTATAAGCAGCCCAATCTTTGCTATGAAGTCAGCTTCGGCGAGCGCCCCATGCGTTGGCAATGACTGTAAGGCAAGATGTACGGCTGGATCTCAACCTGAAAACTGTTTGGTCCCTTCCTCTCCAGTATACGGGTTAATATTTCCAGACGTAGTCCAGTTATTATAGAAACTTCCGTCCGGAGCCGAGCGATAATGAGGCGGGACATAAGCCCCATCTTTCCTGAAATACCCTCGTACGTGCGTGCTCCCACCCAATGATCGAGTACCACCGCCTGCAAGAACATGAATGTTATCGCAGATCAGCATGCTTAATAGACCAAGAGGACATAGGACAGGCAGTTTCATAGAGACCTCTTGATGCACTGCTAACTAGGGATAGGCTGTGTATCAAGGTTCCTATTAGCAGCAATATTTTGCCACTGCTAGCGACACGTTTCTATAGGGAAAACACACCAAGATGTGGAATGTGAGTCTCACACAGTTTGAGGGAGTGGCTCAATAATCCCGTCCACCCAACGGTAGCCAAACTTCTGTAAGAAATTCACCACGTGGGTCTTCC
>Ga0081539_10000316_pt1 | contig 107841 bp, 104 predicted proteins | sample TabmetS4T2R2_FD_71023 | JGI IMG/M metagenome (GOLD analysis project Ga0081539, IMG submission 71023) | Tabebuia heterophylla rhizosphere microbial communities from the University of Puerto Rico - S4T2R2 | ecosystem: Host-associated > Plants > Roots > Rhizosphere ... | reverse complement strand
GCGCGGACGACGAGGCCGTGGTCGACGCGGAGCTCAGGGTACGCGGGGTCGAAGGCCTTCGCGTGGTCGACGCATCGGTCATGCCGCTGATTGTCAGCCGAAACACCAACGCGCCGACGATCATGATCGCTGAGAAGGCATCAGACTTGATCCTTGGTCGGCCTGCCCCAAGGCCGGCTTTCGCCGTTTCGACGCGCCCAGTTCCGGCTGCCCGGACTGCTCGGTAAATCCTGGCAGGAGCACGACTTCATCGTCACCGCAATCAACCCCGACTGCGACCGTGGCTAGCACAGGACGAAGCCCGAAAAGCGGATGTTCGAGGCCGGGGACGACACCCGCGGACGTGATCGCCACCGCCATGGGCGAAGGCGAGCGTCGCGACTACGAGGGAGCCGATCTGAAGTAGCTTTTGCGTGATCAATCCTGTGATGCCTCGAGTTCGGCCGAGCGCATCCGCTCAGCGACCTGAGATGACGAATTGTGAAGCGGCGGAACGATCGCCTAAGAGGCGCGCCGCAACAAAGCCGAGACGCCTCTGTTCCGTGCCGTCGTGATAGACGAAGGCAAGGCGCCGTCGATGCGAGGTGAGCGGCGCCGGCAGCGGGTTGTACGTGACACCGGCGCCGCCGACCAACGGCATGACCGCGCCGACATCGACCGTGTCCTCCGTCTCGACGCGCAGCAGATGCAGTAGTTTCCCTCCCGTCTCGCCGACGAAGGGGATGCCGGCCAGTCGCAAGAAGCTCGACACGTCGGGCGCTCGCGAAAAACCTTCGATGAAGGCAGTCTCCACGAGATCGAGATCCTGCGTCGCGGAACCGGCCGGCCGCTCGTGGTCTTGTGGAAGATGCGGTGTCTGCCACTGCAATGGCCTACCCGCCGGGCCGTTGTGGCCGACCGGGCGCGGATCGCGCTGGTGGCCGTTCACTTGATGGTGATGCCAATCGCCGTCGCCGTGATGCTGGTGATGATGATCGTCGTGCATGGTCAGAAACTCGCCGGCTTGTCGATGATCGCCTTGTGCTTGCCGAGCGTTCCATGCGCGACCATCGAGCCCAGCGCCTCGACCACCACGCGCACGCCGAACAGCGCAGTGATGTCGGAAGTGTCGTAAGGCGGCGAGACCTCGACAACCTCCAGCCCGCAGATGCCGGGCGCGGTCACCAAGCCAAGCAACTTCAGCGCCTCGCGCGGCAGGAAGCCGCCTGGCTCGGGCCAACCCGTGCCCGGCACGAAGCCGCAGTCGACGCTGTCGACATCGAAGGAGATGTAGACCGCGTCGGCGTCCTTCCAGGCGAGCTCGAGCGCGATCTCGGCTGTCTTCGCCAGCCCGAGCTTCTCGATGTCGTCAATGGTGAGCACGTTGGTGCCGCGTTTCCGCGCCTCGGCCACGCCATAGCGCGGCACCTGCCAGCCGCCGATGCCGAGCTGGACAAGATTTGTGGCTGGCACGTTCGGTAAGTTGGTCGCCCAGTACCAGGGCGTGGTGTGCATGCGCTCGTCGAGATCCTTTTCCTGGATATCGATATGGCGGTCGAAATGGATGATACCTATCCGCTTGGACGTCACGTCGGCGATGCCGCGCACGCATGGAAAGCCGATCGAATGGTCACCGCCGAGCATGATCGGCAGCGCGCCGGACGACGCGACGTGGCTGACGCCCTTGGTAATCTGGTCAAAGCTCTTTTCGAGATTCGCAGGGATGGTGAAGACGTCGCCGGCGTCGCACAGCGTCATCTGCTCGCGCAGATCGACGCCAAGCTCGTAATTATAGGGCGTGTAGAGAGCCGAGATGCGGCGGATACCCTGCGGGCCGAATCGGGTGCCGGGGCGATAAGTGGTGCCGGAGTCGAAGGGGACGCCGATCACAGCGGCGTCGTATTTGCCGACGTCGCGGACATTCTCGACATAGGGCGCCTTCAGGAAGGTGTTGATGCCGGCGAAATGCGGCAGCTCGCCGCGCGCGAATGTCGGGATCGACTTGTCGATGATCGAATCCGACCCCGGCAGGCCCATCTCTAGCGCCCATTGTTGCTCCTTGCGCCAGCCGGCTTCCGACAGCTTTCCCTCCGCCTCCAGCGCCTTCCAGCCCTGTGTGCCGCGCGTATCGAAATCAGGATGGTGGCGGCGCTCCGTTGGCGCACGGCCGAACACACCGGCGCGACGGTGGCCGCGTTCGGGGATGTCTCTGGGCATTTCAATGTCTCCCTTGCGACGCCGTCGCCGCCACGTCGTTCTCCGGCCGGGTCGTCCCGACCAGCGCAGCCACCCTGGCCGCATCGTCCTGAGAAGCCCGCGTCTTGCGGTCGAGCTTCAGGTCGTAGGTGATCGTCGCGCCGTAGGCGGACGGGAATTGCGGATCGTGACGCACCTTGTCGAAAACCAGCACCCGTGTGCCGAGCTTGAAAGCCTCGCCGATGTCGTGGGTGACCATCACCACCGTCATGCCGTGCTCGGTCCAGATCTCGGTGAGCAGCTTGTGCATCTCGAGGCGGATGCCGGGATCGAGAGCGCCGAACGGTTCGTCGAGCAGCAGGATCTGCGGGCGTCCGAGCAAGGTCTGCGCAATCGCCAACCGCTGCTGCATGCCGCCGGACAGCGATGCCGGATAGAAGTCACGCGCATGCGCGAGACCGACCCTTTCCAGCATGGCTTCGGCTTCCCGTCGCGCAGCCCTCCGCTTTGCTCCGAACACGCGGCCGAACGGGCCGCCGGAACGGAAATCCGCGACCAGAAGAAGGTTCTCGATGGCGGTGAGATGCGGGAAGACCGAATAGCGCTGGAAGACTATGCCACGCTCGGGCGTCGGCTCCGGCACGATCGGTTTTTCGCCGACCACGATGACTCCGCGACTTGCATCTTCCTGCCCGAGCAGGATGCGCAGGAACGTCGACTTGCCGCAGCCGCTGGCGCCGACCAGCGATAGGAACTCGCCGTGGTCGGCGACGAGGTTGATGCGCTCTAGAATGCGGGCGTCCCCGTAGCTTTTCTCCAGGCCGTGCACGACGATCCGGCTCATTTGCCGTTCGCCGGGTGCGCCCAGGGAAACAGGGCATGCGAGGCGCGCACGATCAGCCAATCGGTGGTGACGGCTAGCAGCGTGATCCAGGCGACATAGGGCAGGATGACATCCATCGACATGTAGCGCCGCACGAGGAAGATGCGGTAGCCGAGCCCCTCAGTCGACGCGATGGCCTCGGCCGCGATCAGGAACAGCCAGGCCGGCCCGAGCGCTAGCCGCACGCAGGTCAGCAGCCGCGGCATGACCTGCGGCACCACAACCCTCAACACCATGGTCCAGCTGTTGCCGCCCAGCGTCTGCGCCTTCGCCACGAGCTCCGGCGGCACCTCGATGACGCGGTTGGCGATGTCGCGCACCATGACCGGCGCGACGCCGACCGCAATCAGCGTGATCTTCGCTGTCTCTCCCAGGCCGAGCACGATGAAGAGGATCGGCAGCAGGGCCAGTGGTGGGATGACGCAGATGACTGTCACGAAGGGAGCCAGGAAGGCTCGCACGCGTGGAATGAAGCCAATTGCGATGCCAAGGCAAAGCGCAGTAAGCGTGGCGGCGCCTACTCCGGTCAAGAGCCGCAGCAGGCTGGCACGGGTGTCCGCCCAGAGGAGGAGAGCGCCGGAGCGCTGGTCCGGCACGGTCGCAAGCTCCATGAACGCTGCCCACATCTGCCCCGGCGACGGCAGCAGCTTGTCACTGGGATTGACCGACAGCCGTTCGCCCGAGGCGATCAGATAGGCAATTCCCACCGCCAGGAAAGGCAGCGCTCCCAGGAAGAGCGCCGCGCCTCTCGACGGTCTGACATTGATCAGCCGCAGGCGGGCCTTGTGGTGGCGATGGCCTCGGGGCGCGGGCCGGACGCCTGCATCCACCGCCGCATTCACCAAGCCGATGCCCCTGGACAGCATGCTGGGCTCCGGCTCAAAGCGTTCCGGCCGCGGCCTCCGCCATATAGGCCGGGTCGAAGCGCAGCCTCACATTGTTTGCGTCACCGAGGGTGGAGCCGTCGGGGAAGCGCATGCCGACGAAATCGACGCTCGGCGCGTTGGTGCCGAGAATGCCGTGGCTGAACAGGAAGTTGCGGACATGGTCCATGATCTTCGGCAGATCAGCACTTTTGGTGAACTCCACTGCCTTGGCCGGCTCGTAGAACATCGCGGTGGTGGCAAGCTGCGCGTCGAAGCCTGCGAGATCGGTGCCGGAGGCCTTGGCCATCTCTTCCTTGGCGGCCTTGCCTTCCGCGGTGTCGCTTGCCATCAGGCCCAGGATTTCATACCAGGCGCCGACCAACGCCTTGCCGAGGACCGGGTTGTCCTTCAGCGTCTCGGTATTGACCACCATCATGTCGATGATCTCGCCTGGAATCTGCGAGGAATCGAACACCTTGCCGGCGCCCGGCATTGTGAGGATTTCCGAAACCAGCGGGTTCCAGGTGACGACCGCCGTCACATCGGACGTGCCGTAGGCGGCGACCATGTCCGCGTCGGACGTATTGACAACGGTGATGTCCTTCTCCGCGAGCCCAACCGTATCGAGGGCGCGCGCGAGCAGGTAGTGCGAGACGGACAACTCGACCAGATTGACTTTTTGCCCGGCGATGTCCTTGAGCGCTGTCTTGTCCTTCAGGATCACCGCGTCGTTGCCGTTGGAGAAATCGCCGATGATGAGCGCGGTGGAATCGACGCCGCCACCTGCGGGGATCGATAGCGCGTCCATATTTGTCATGGCGCAACCGTCGAAGCCGCCTGCCGTGTACTGATTGATGGACTCGACATAGTCGTTGATGCGGGTGATCTCGATATTGATGCCATATTTGTCTGCCCACTTCTTCATGATGCCGCTGTCGGCGACGTAGCCCCAGGGCATCCAGCCGACATAGATCGACCAGCAGATCTTGAAGTCCTTTTTGGCTTCCGCCTGGGCCGCGAATGACGGCAGGACAAGGAAGGCGACTGCAGCGACTACGGCCAGTCTGCGAAGCATGTGTTACCCCTCTGTTCGCCCGGCTCGCGGCCGGTTCTCCTGTCGGGGTCCGCTCGGCGCATACCGGGAGGAGGTTCGCGCCAGCAAACCCGTGCAGTGTCCTCCCGGGATTTTGGCCCGCCGTGTCCCGCCTGCGCGCACGGCGCTTCCTAGCGGTTGCGTCTCTCGGACCAGCGCCGCCGATGGCGGCCGGAACCCTAGACGCTCTGCACGCCAATAGAGGAAGCAAGGAGTATGCCAGCCTCGCAACTTCGTGCCGGCAAGGCGTTTTGCGGCTTCTGAAGCCTGGGTCATCGAGACGAGTGGCGCGAAAATAGTCGCATTGCCGACCGATTGTGCGGCGGGCGGCCGGGACTCTGATCTCCGATGCCCAATGGCCTCAGAAGGCATCAAGGCCATCCCGGAAGTCGTTGAGACCTGCGTCGACCGACGAAGGTGCGTCGATCCATTCCTGCATGATCTGCCCAGTAACCGGGTCGCGTGCCGGAATAGGCAGCATCATGATGCGCTTGGCGGCGGCGCGCCGCACGTCCTCGGTGATGTGGTCCTCCTGGATGTTGTCCCAGTCTCGGCGTCGCCCGCCTCGATCCGGATGCGGGTGCCGCCGCGGCCGAACAGCTCGACCACCATCCAGCCTGCTGCCAGGCCCAGGCACTCGTGTGTCGTAGAGTGGAAGTGGGGGTAGGTGTAGATGCCCGGGTAGCGCCAGTTGTTGAGCCATCAGTTGGACCGGAACCGCTCCTGCACGGTATCCGCCCCGCCACCTGGAATGCCACTGCGGTGGACCAGCAACGGGAAGCGGCTGTTCGGTAGCATTCTTGTTGGTCTCGATGAATGCTGTTCGGGCGCTTGCTTGGACATTACGCTTCTCCCTTCTACTAGCGGCATCAATGCCCCAGGTGATGGCGCGCGGCCTTGAAGGGTGGAACTGCATGTTCCGCCCGCTCCGAGGACTTGCGTCCGGCGCCTGGCGTGCGCCGGCCAGCCCGCAATGATCACTCTCCCACGGATCGCGTAGCGCTTTTCTGTACCTCCGTGCTTGGCGACGGCTTAGGCGAGGCTTTCGTGCTTTGCCGGATCACCAGCTGCCCATGCAGCAGGCTTGTGCGCGGAGTCGGAAGCGCGCCGTTGGCGTCGATCAGCTCCATGAGTCGCGCCACTGAGTTATGCGCAAGTTCGTCGACATTATTGTTGATGGTCGAAAGCGAAGTCGCGGCGTGCCGGGCCGCCTCCACGTCGTCGAAACCAATGATGGCGAGCTCGCCGGGCACGCTGCGTCCATGAATGCTGGCCCAACGAAGCGCGCCGAGCGCGAGGACGTCGCTGCTGGCGAAGATTGCCGTCGGCGCGTCGGGAACCCGCATGACACGCTCCATGGCCTGGATCCCGCCCTCGATCGAGTGGGTGAGGCAGGAGCCCACGATACGGCGATCAATTGGCAGGCTGGCAGACGCCATCGCTGCCGTGTAGCCGTTATATTTCAAGGCCGTCTGGTACTGCGGAGTGACGAGAGCGCCGATTCGGCGGTGGCCTTCCTCGATGAGGTGCCGCGTCGCATCGTAGGCGCCGGCATATTCATCGATACCGACGGCGTCGATGCCAGAATCTTCAATGCCCACCAACAAGACTACCGGGAAGTTTTGCTGCCGCAGCCGCTTAAGATGATCGAGCTTCGAATGCAGAAGAGGATAGATCAGCAACCCATCGACCATGCGCGAGCGGAACATCTCGATCGCGCGCAGCTCCGCTTCGAAGTTGCCGTTCGAAGTCGCGAAAAGCACGCCGTAGCCACTCGATGCCAAGGTGAGCTGGATCTTCTCTGCCGCGCTCGTGAGGATCGGATTGGTGATCTCGTGCAAGATCAGGCCGACGGTATTGCTTCGGCGCGAAACCAAGGACTTCGCGATATGATTGGGCACGTACTCGAGTTCGCGCGCGGCTTCGGCGATTTTCTCGCGAGCCGCGGCCGAGATGCGAGTGCTGCCACGCAATGCCAGCGAAACTGTGTTGGTTCCGTAGCCGGTCTTTTGGGCAATGTCCTTAAGCCGCGCCTTCTGTTTGGCCATCACGTGTTCCTGAAACTTGCGAACGCAGATTGGGCCGTGCGGCCCCAGGTCAGAGCGCCTCCCGATCCGACCCAAGCGAAAAACCTCTTGCCATAGGACTGTAGTAACGATACAGCGTAGTAACGCTACTACGCAAGCGGCAACGAGCCGCGGCGTTAGCTACGGGCCTTGACCACTTTCGGAGGAGAAAGTGTTGCCTGCCGCTATTTTCGCTCGCCTCGCGCACTGGCGTTTCCGCCGTATTGGAGGCCATGCGCTCGAGAGCGCGAACGGTCCTCCACGCGATGACGATCTGGCCATCGGCCCATGGCACGGTGGTTGGCCCGACGCGAACAAATTTCAGCCGAGGCCGGTTGTCGGCTGCGAGGACCGTGACTGACGGGACGACTATCAAGAACAAGCTGGAGGAGGAATGACCATGAAGATGATCTGGGCTGCGGCATGCGCGGCGCTGCTGATGGCATCAACGCCGCAGGCCTTCGGGCAGGACACGACGATTCACGTGATGTCCTGGGAGCCGGTGCAGGTGGCCGGCACGGAATGGTGGGACAAGATAACGTCCGGTTTTGAGGCGCAACATCCTGGCGTGAAGATCGAAACGAACTTCGTCCCGTTCAACCAGTACCTGACCACGCTTGCCGCCATGACCGCCGGCGGCTCTCTGCCGGAGGTCTTTTACGGCCACGTGAAGGCCGCCGAGCTCGGCCGTGCCGGGCTGGCCGTCAACTACAAGGACGTGGTGGACGAAGCATTCCTCAAGCAGTTCTATCCGGGGCCGCTGCGCCAGTTCACCTTCGACGGCTCTGACATCTACGCACTGCCCTGGACGGCGCAGATATTCGGTCTGTTCGTAAACGACCGGATCATGAAGGAGCTGAGCCTCACGCCGCCCAACACCTGGGACGAGCTGATCGAGATGGCGCCCAAAATTCGCGAGGCGGGCCTGACGCCGATTGCTTTCGGCAATCTTGCCCACAACGTCTGTCCGGATTTCTTCTTGCCGCTCGTTACCCAGTATGGCGGCGACGTGTATGCGCTCGACGACCTGACACAGCCGGGCGTGACGTGGGATTCGAAGCCGGTCGTCGACGCGCTGACGCTGATGCAGAGGCTTGTCAAGGCGGGTGTGTTCCTGGACGGCGTCAATGGCATCGACGAGCGGCCGGCCTGGCAGATCGCCTATCAAGGCAAGGCCGCGATGCTCTATACCGGCTCCTGGGCGCCGGCTGTATTCGATGCCGAAGCGACCCAGGACTGGCTCGACAACTACTCCGTCCGCAAGGTCCCGGCCGTCACGGCCGATGGAGTTCACTACACTGGCGACGGCAGCGGCGAAGGCTGGGTCATCAGCGCCAAGAGCCCGAACAAGGACGTCACGATCGAGTTCGTGAAATACATGTTCTCGGCGGAAGTCTACGACGCCCATATCGCCGGTCTCGGCGGCTTCCCGGCGATGCCGAGCGCGCTCGACCAGGTCAAAAGCCCCAAGGTCCAGGAGATGGTCAAGTGGATGGACACGGATGGATCCGATCACATCCTCTTCGGCGCCGGAAGCTGGGACGCTGTGTCCAACGTCTGCCAGGGCATCCTCGACGGTTCCATCGAACCGGCCGCTGGCGCCACGCAGATCCAGGCGGACGTAATGGCAACGCGATCCAAGGCGCAACAGTAGCTAACTTTCGCCCAGCCCTTCGGCAGCGGAGGGCTGAGCGGTCCCCGCGACCTCCGCAATGGTCCCTTGCGCATGGCCGCGTCATTGCCGATCGGTTAGCCCTGATCGACTGCCGAACCGGATTCAGGGGTCGAGCGGTTCGTGCCATCGAACCGAACTCCGCCGGACGAGTTTGGAGATCACTCCATGACGCAAGCAAGCCATGCCGGCTACGGCCTCGCGGAACGCCTAGGGCGGAACTGGCTTCCCATCGCCTTCCTCTCGCCGGCCGCCTTCGTGCTGCTGGTCTTCATGGCAGTCCCGATGGCCAACTCCATCATTCTGAGCTTCGAGTCATGGAACGGAATGTCGGAGCCGAACTGGGTCGGGTTCGGCAACTATCGGGCGCTGTTTGGCGACCGCATCTTCCTGATCGCGCTTGGCAACACCGCCTATTTCACCATTGCGACCGTGGTGCTCCAGACAACCATCCCGCTTCTGATCGCAAGCCTGCTCAGCTCCGGAATCCGCGGCGGCGTCCTCTTCCGTACCATGTATTTCATTCCCGTCATCATTTCGCTGGCGATCAGCGGCTTGCTCTGGGCAATGATCTATGAGCCGAATTTCGGCATCCTCAACGAGTTCCTCCGCTCGCTCGGCCTCAGCAATTTCACGCAGCTCTGGCTTGCCGACCGGCAGACCGTGATGCCGAGCATCATTGCCGTGTCCGTCTGGCAATCGCTCGGCTTTTACCTGGTCATCTACTATGCCGCCATGCAGAGCATTCCGACGGAACTCTACGATGCTGCCAAAATGGACAACGCCAATGCATTGCGGCGGCTGTGGCACGTCACGATCCCGATGCTGCGGCCGGTGATCGTGCTCGTGATCGTGCTCAATACGATCAACGGGATCAAGGTCTTCGACCAGATCTGGGTCATGACGGCAGGCGGGCCAAACCACGCCAGCGACACGCTCGGCACCTATCTCTACAGCACATCGTTCGGCGCCATGGGCAGTTCGAATCCGCAGCTCGGGTATGCAACCGCGATCGCCATCGTCATCCTGGCGCTCAGCGCCATCCTCAGCATCGTCCAGATCCGCATCGGGAAGCGGCAGGAAATCGAATACTGACCCGCGGAGACGAGACATGAACGAGATAGCCCAGCGCCAGGCGCCCGCCATGACCTTCGATCTCGCCCGCACGCCGTTCCCGGTGATCTTCGTGCGGACCCTGATCTATGTGACGCTCATCCTGATCATGATCGTGCAGGCGTTTCCGTTGGTCTGGATGATCCTGACGTCGGTCAAGAACCAACGCGAGGTCTTCAGTTCGTTCCTGCCGGCACGCCTCGACTTCTCGAACTTCGTGCGGGTCTGGAACGCGATCGACCTGCCGAAACACCTCCTGAACTCGCTTTATGTGACGACGCTCACCGTCGTCATCGTCGTCATCGTCGCGACCGTCGCCGGATACGTCTTCGCCCGCTTCCATTTTCGCGGGAAGGACATGCTCTTCTACTTCTTCATCGGCGCCATGATGATCCCGGGCCAGGCCATCCTGATCCCGATGTTCCAGTTCCTGAAGGGCATCGGCCTGCTCAACACGCTCACCGGGCTCTCGCTTTCCTATCTCGGCGGCTCGGTCGCCTTCTCGATCTTCCTGATGCGCGCCTTCTTCGTGAGCCTGCCGCGCGAGCTCGGCGACGCTGCCAAGATGGATGGCGCCGGCGAGTGGGGGGTCTTCTGGTACGTCTATCTGCCGCTCGCCAAGCCCGGCATCGCCACCGTCGTCATCATCCAGTCGATGGGCATCTGGAATGAGTTCATGTTCTCCAACACCTTCATATCGAGCCCCGACTCCAAGACCATCCAAGCCGCCCTCTTCCAGGCCGTCGGCCGCTACGCGACCGACTATACCGCGCTCAGTTCGGGCCTGATGCTGGCGCTGATCCCGATCTTCACCATCTTCCTCATCCTGCAGAAGCAGTTCATCCAGGGACTGACCGCCGGTGCGCTCAAGGGATGATGCCTGACCGAGGTCCCAACGCCATCATCGCAAAGCTTAGAGAAATCCATGCCAGACACGACGCCAGTTTCCGTTGATCCGTCCATCAAGCCCGTCGGGATCGGCCACGGCTTTCGGCCGCAGCTTCCGCTCGGGTTCGGCGGCTCGTGGTTCATCCCGTATTCCGCTCCCGGTGAGGAAGACGCTCGACTGACGGGCGCGATCGAGGCCGCCTACGAGAACGGTGTGCGCCACTTCGATACCGCCGGCGGCTATGGCAACGGCCATTCCGAGGAAATCTACGGCGCGTTTCTGGCCGACAAGCGAACGGAGGTCTTCCTCGCATCCAAGGCCGACCCGGCGCAAACCACGGCGGACGCGATGACCGCCGAGGTCGATGCCAGCCTGCGCCGGCTGCGCACCGACTACATCGACCTCTATTACATCCACTGGCCGCACAGGGGCGCCGACATGCGCCCGCGCATGGAAGCGCTCGAGCGCGCACGTGAGCAGGGCAAGATCCGCGCCATCGGCGTCAGCAACTTCTCGGTCGGCCAGATGCGGGAGGTCGCTGAGGTCGGCCGCGTCGACGCCCACCAGCTCGGCTACAACCTTATCTGGCGCTATGCCGAGGACGATCTCATCCCCTTCTGCGTGGATCACGACATCGCGGTCGTCACTTATAGTTCCATCGCCCACGGCATTCTGACCGGCAAGTTCGGAAAAGTTCCCGCTCTCGCTCCCGGCGACCAGCGGCACCGCATCCTACCGTTTCGAGCCGATATCTGGCCGCATGTCTATGAGGGCGTCGAGAAGCTCAAGGCGATTGCGACGGATCTCGGCCGGCCGCTGATGCATCTCGCGATCCGCTGGAACCTCGCGCGGCCGGGCATCACCTCGGTCGTTGTCGGCGCGCGCAACCGGGCTCAGGCGGAGGCCAATGTGAGCGCGCTGTCCAGCGCGATCCCAACGGAGGTATTCGAGCGCATGACGGCGATCAGCGACGAGATCGCCCGCCACGTCCCGAACGAGGGCAACCTCTTCAACCATCACCCCTGAGCCGCTTCCAACAAACCACCGAAAGGGAAGAACTTTATGGAGCCGATACAAGGACTTGGCGACCGGGTTTTGGTCCAGATCTGCATCATCGTGGACGACGCCGACAAATACGCTAGGCGCTACTCCGAGCTGCTCGGCATTCCCGTCCCGGAGGTCCACGTCACAGACGGCTACTCGGAGACCGAGGCCAAATATTTCGGCGAGCCCACTGAGGCGAAGGCACGCATCTACCACTGGCATTTCGGCAACGTCGGCTTCGAGCTGCTGCAGCCGCTGGGCGGCAAGAGCGTCTGGCAGGACTGGCTCGACGAGCACGGCCCGAGTGTCCACCATGTCGCTTTCCGCGTGAAGGATAGCCAGGGCGTCGCCCGCGAATTCGCCCGCCACGGCTATCCCATGACCCAGCAAGGCTTCTTCACCGGCCGCTTTTCAAATGGCGGACATACGGGAATGTACACCTACCTCGACACCGAGAAGGCCCTGGGGATGACGTTCGAACTGCTTGAATCCTTCGATCAGAACGGGGAGATCCGCTGATGAGCACGCCAGTCCTCCAGCCGGAGATGCTGTGCCAGGTCGGACTTGTCGTCCGCGACGTCGAAGCAACGGCGCAGAAATATGCGGCTGCCCTCGGATTTCCGGTCCCTCCGATTATCCAGACGCCCGGCTTCGACAGGGCGCGTACGACACTGAACGGCGAGCCTTCCGAGGCAACCGCCAAGCTCGCCTTCTTCCAGACCGGGCAACTCGTCGTCGAGCTGATCGAGCCTGACGAGAAGCCGAGCGTCTGGCGCGAATTCCTCGACAGGAACGGCGAGGGCGTGCACCACATCGCATTTCGTGTCAGCGATACCAAGGCTACGGAAGCCAAGCTGACCGAGCAGGGTATCAAAACGCTGCAGCAGGGCCTCTTCGTCGATGGCAGCGGGGTTTACACCTACCTCGACAGCGTGCCGCAGCTCGGCGTGATGATTGAGTTGCTCGAGAACTTTCCGAAGAAGAGCGCCCATCCCGCTTGAGCACTCGGCCCAGCCGGCGCAGACAGAAGGATCGGCGTTGTCAACGAGATGCTCCCAACAAAAAGGAAAACAGGATGAAAGCGATCGACGGACTCGGCCATGTGGCCATCAAGGTCAAGGACGTGGACAAATCCATGGCCTTCTACAGCGGCGTTCTGAAGTTTCCGGAGATGCTGCGCCTGCATCATGATGACGGCAGTCTGTTCCTGATCTACCTGCGCATAACCGACACCCAATATCTCGAGATCTTTCCCAATGCGACAACGGACCAAGCGCCGGGCGGCGATATCAACGGTGTCCATCATTTCTGCCTGACCGTCGAAAAGCTCGAACCCGTCCTCGATGCCATCGTGGCCGATGGCGGCACGCTCTACGCCTGGACCAGGACTGAGAACGGCATGGAGCTGCGGCCGTCCCCTGAGCCGAAGATCTCCAACGGTCTCGACCGCAACCGCCAGGCCTGGCTGCAGGACCCGGACGGCAACCGCATCGAGCTGATGGAAATGGCGCCCGACTGCCTGCAGTACGAGGCGATCCGCCGGCTCCGGGCCGGGATGGCCTGAGCCAGGAGGAATCGAGACCATGGGCACCATCCAACTTCGCGACGTCAAGAAGGCTTTCGGCGCGGTGACGATCATCCCCAAGATCAACCTCGACATCGCAAACGGCGAATTCGTCGTCTTTGTAGGCCCTTCGGGCTGTGGCAAGTCGACCTTGCTCAGGCTTATCGCCGGCCTCGAGGAGACCACCGGCGGCAGGATCATGATCGACGGCCGCGACGTGACAGGCGAAGCCCCGGCCAAGCGCCAGCTTGCCATGGTCTTTCAATCCTACGCGCTCTACCCGCATATGACGGTGGCGAAGAACATCGCCTTCCCGTTGAAGATGATCGGCGAGAATCGCGCCACCATCGACAGGAAGGTGGCCGACGCAGCGGCCACCCTCAACCTGGGCAACTATCTCGAACGCCGACCCGGCCAGCTTTCGGGCGGCCAGCGCCAGCGTGTCGCAATCGGCCGCGCCATCGTTCGGCAACCTGTCGCCTTCCTCTTCGACGAGCCGCTTTCCAACCTCGACGCGGCGTTGCGCGGCACGATGCGGCTCGAGATTCTGGAACTCCACAATCAACTCGGCACGACGATGGTCTACGTCACCCACGACCAGGTAGAGGCGATGACAATGGCCGACAAGATCGTCGTGCTCAACGCCGGCAACATCGAACAGGTCGGTTCCCCGCTCGAACTCTACCGCAACCCGGCGAACCTCTTCGTCGCCGGCTTCATCGGCTCGCCGAGAATGAACTTCCTTGAAGGCGCGGAGGCCACGAAACGCAACGCCAAGACCATCGGCATCCGGCCCGAGCACATCGCCGTTTCCACCACCGCGACCGAAGGCGCATGGCAGGGCCGGGTTGGCGTTGCCGAGCACCTAGGCGCCGACACCTTCATCCACGTCAATGTCGACGGAGTCGGCATGATCAACGTGCGCGCGGGTGGCGAAGTGCCGGTGCGCCATGGCGACACCGTTTACCTCAGTCCCGATTCCGGCAAAATCCACCGGTTCGATCAGCACGGTACGGTCATCAACGCTTAACGCACTATCCGCACGAGGACTGCGATGCCGACAGATGCCTACTCCCTCGAAGACCTCGCCGCCGAGCAGGAGGCGCTTCAGCTTGACGCCTTTGACTACGATTTCGCTTGGGAGCTCGGCAGGCGAATGCGCGCCCGGGCCGTGACGATGCGAGCGCCGGTCGCAATCGAAATCGCCCACGGCTCTGATCTCGTCTTCTCGACCCTCTTGCCGGGCGCCACGCCGGACAATTCGGATTGGGCAGCGCGCAAGCGCGCCGTCGCACATCGTTTTCACCGCAGCTCGCTCTTTATGCGTATCGAGGCGGAGAAGCTCGGCTATGACTTCAACCATCGCTTTCGCCTGCCCGAGGCCACGTTCGTAGCGAGTGGCGGCGGCGTGCCTTTGATCCTCAAATCAGGAACGCTGATCGGCACTGCCGGGGTTAGTGGCCTGCCCGATGTCGAGGATCACCGCCTGATCACCGATAACCTTAGCGAGATGCTCGGTCGCGCTGTCTGAACCTCGTGCCACCGTCATTGATGAATTTGGAGCCCGACATGGCCTACAAGATCTCCTTCCAACTCTACTCGGCGCGGCAATTCCCGCCGCTGGAGAGTCAACTCGAAGAACTTGCCAGGATCGGCTACGACGCGGTCGAACCGTGGCTGCCGGCCTATGAGCAGAGCGCTGCTGAGTTCCGCCGCAAAATCGATGCAGCGGGGCTAGCCTGCTACGGCTTCCATCTGCCTTTCAAGGAATTGGTGGCCGACCCGCAGCGCTTCATCGACATCGCCAAGACCATCGGCGCCTGGCTGTTGATCCCACCCTACCTGATGCCTGAGGACCGTCCCGCCACAGCCGAGAGCTGGCGCGCCGTCGGGCGGGAGCTGGGGCGCGTGCGCGAGATCGTTGCTGAGGAGGGCCTCAAATTGGCCTGGCATAATCATGACTTCGAATACCACGCTCTCGCGGACGGCTCGCGCCCTATCGACCTCCTCTTCGAAGGGGCTGGCGCGGATGTCGGTTACGAGATCGACTTTGCCTGGGTGCTGCGTGGCGGCGGCGATCCGTTGACCGAGCTGAAGCGATACGGCAAGCGGATGTTCGCCATCCAGGTCAAGGATACGGCGCCCCTCGGCACTAGGGAGGAAGGCGGGTGGACGGCGATGGGCGACGGCATCGTCGACTGGAAAAGCCTGTGGCCGTTCTTCGGCACGACGCCCGCCGACCATCTGGTCGTAGAGCACGACGAGCCGAGGGATTGGCGGATCGTCGCGACACGCTCGCTCGATTTCATTCGCCGGCTCGAAGCAGAGCGCTAAGGGCCCCGGCAGACAGGCCGAAGCTGCTCCGTGTCATCCGCGTACGCTAACGCTGCTGCACAGTTGCTTACGCCCGGCTGGCAGTTCGCGGCGATGATAACCGCCTCGGTCCGCCCACAGTGCTTTCGCGCTCGATCACGCTTCCGTTGACGAGTTCGGTCTGCGGGGGTGGTAGTCCGTTCTTGCGCGCTGCGATGAGGTCGATGAGGCGGTCGACGGCGCGACGTGCGGTGATTTCCACGTCGCTCTTGTAGGTCGTCAAGGGTACGGTGGTGTACTGGGCATTCTCTATGTCGTCGAAACCGGCGATGGCCAAATCCCGAGGTACGCGGACGCCATGCATCGCTGCCCAGTGCAATGCTCCAAGCGCATAGACGTCGCTGGCCGCAAATACAGCCGTCGGTGGTTCGGCACGGCTCATGAGCTGGCCGGTGACGTCAGCCCCACAAGCGATAGAATGGACCGGGCCGGTCACGACCAAGCTTCTGTCGAGGGTGATCTTGGCGCGCCTCAACGCTGCCTTGTACCCGTTGAACTTTTCCATGTTCTCGGTCGGTTGCCGCATCGAGAACCCCTGGGTGATCATCCCGATGCGCCGATGCCCCAGGTCGATCAAGTGTTTGACGATCAGATTGGCCCCCCGAAATTCGTCGACACCGACCGCGTCCACCGCCGCATCTTCGGCGCCGATAAGAAGCACCACGGGGAAGCCCTTCGCCCGCAGCTCGACGAGATGAGCGAGCCGATCGTGAATCAGAGGGTAGATGAGCAGTCCGTCGACCATGTGCGCGCGGAAATTTTCGACGGCGCGCAACTCCTCCTCGAAGCTGCCGTCGGAGGTGGCAAACAAAACGCTGTAGCCGCGCCCCGCGAGTTCGAGCTGAATCATCTTGGCGGCTTTGGTCAGAATGGGATTCGTTATGTCGTGCAGGATCAGACCGACGGTGTGGGTCTGGTTGGCCGCCAGCGACTTCGCGACTAGGTTGGGGACATAGTCGAGTTCGCGAGCCGCGGCTCCGATGATCTCGCGTGTCCTCTCGCTGATCCGCCGGCTGTTGCGCAATGCCAGCGAGACGGTGTTGGTCCCAAAACCGGTGCGCCGCGCGATATCGGCTAAAGTCGGCTTGGCACGCTTCAAAGAACTGTCCTCCCGGCACTTGGACATCATCGATATCGCCGAGTGCCTCGAACACGTCAAATCCTTGCGCCGGCTCAGCCCCCCGAGCACCGATCCCTCGAGGTCTACCGACCATGGATTGGAGCGCTTTGCCCTGGCGACGATCCTCGGCCCGAGATAGCCGTAGGTCCCGCAAGGCACTTCAACCACGGTCATCAGCGTGAGGGATCGCACGTCCTCGATTCGGTGAGCTGCTTCCGATCGCCAGGCGCTGCCAACTCTCGTCCAGTGGCGCGCAGACGCTGATCACTCTGGCATACGGTATGCATTCGCCGTGTCGACCATCTCCTCGATCTCGAGGATGAGCCCTGTATCGTCGAACGCGAAGATACACCAGATGTCGATCGGGCGGATGCCTTCTCCGAACGTCAAGTGCAGGCGGGCGAGCACTCGACTCGCGTCGGCGAACGGCTCTGTTGCCACGTCGATGCCATAAGGCGGCCGCACCTTGAACTTGCGCCGCGTGGCGCGCACCAGCGCCTCGCGGCCCAGAACCGGCGACACGTCTTTCGATAGGTGGAAGCTCTGCCGTCCTGCCGGATGCCAGAGCCGTGCCCAGTCATCGAGGTTCCGTCGACGTTCCGCGTCGTATAGCGCTTCAACCGCAGCGACATTGCGCCGCCTGATCTCGTCTGCTGAGGGGCTCATCCCTTCACCGCTCCAGACGACAGCCCCTGGACGAAGGGCCGCTGCACGAGAGCGAAGGCTATGACGATCGGCACGCTCGCCAGGATCGAGGCCGTCATGATGATGTTCCAGCGGATCGGGGCCGTCGGCTGAGCGACCACCGCGGAGAGGGCGATCGACAGCGTCTGCGTCCGGTTCGTCGTCAGCACCGACGCGAATAGAACCTCACTCCAGGATACCACCGTGGCGAACACCGCGACGGCCACGATCGCTCCGAGATGCGATGGCAGCACAAGCCGGACAAACGCCCCCACGCTGCCACAGCCGTCCATCATTCCAGCCTCCTCGATGTCACGGGGCACGGCGGCGAAGTAGCCGGCCAGCACCCATATGCATAACGGCAGGACGAAAGAGAGGTACACAACGATCAGACCGGGCAGCGTCCCCACGATCTGAAATCCCAGCAGGCCCTGCACCTTGACGAATATGAGAAAGAGCGGGATCAGGAAGAAGATGCCGGGAAACATCTGGGTCGACAGGATGGCCACCATGAACAGCTTCCGCCCAGGGAAATTGTAGCGGGCGACGGCGTAGGCCGCAGCTAGCGCGATGGGGATCGAGACGACAATCGTGGCCGCCGTGACGATGAGGCTGTTCATAAAATATCGGGCGAGCGGCATTTCGTTCCACACGTCGATGTATGCCTGCAGGGTGGGGCGTGTCGGGAACCAGCTGAAGCTCGTTGCCAGATCGCTGAACGGCGTCGCCGAGGTTGTGAGCGCGATATACAGGGGGAACGCCACGTACAGGGACAATAGCCCGAGGACCACGGCCCGGACGACCCGGAAGAGGACGGTATCCTTGTTCATGCCTGTTCCTCGCCAAGGCGGGTGACACGGAGGTAGGGAAATACGACGAAAACGCTGAGCAGAATCACCGCCATGAATGTAACCGCCGACCCGAAGCTGTAGGCGAAGGTCACGAAGGTCGTGGTGTATACGTTGAGTGGGAAGAGGTTCCCTGCCACCGGGGCGACCTGGCCGTAGAACACGAACGGCGTCACGAAGTCGTTGAAGGTCCAGACGAACAGCAGCAGGGCGAGAACGCCGAGCTGTGCGAAAACGTGCGGGAAGATGATGTAACGGGTCTCGGCCCAGCGCCCGCCGCCGTCGACCCGCAGGGCTTCGAAGAGCTCGGGCGAGATACTCGAGGTCGAGGCAAGCATCATGAGGAAGACGAACGGCCAAGTGCGCCAGACGGCCGTTACCACCATGCTGAAGAATGCCTGATTGCCCTGTAGCCAGAGGATGTCGGTCCCCAATAGGCTATTGACGGCGCCCTGCCCCTGAAACGCGAAGTTCCACGCTAGCACCCCGGCGTAGACCGGCACAGCGTAGGGGATGATGAAGAATATCTGGAAGAACTTCGCGTTCCGTAGACTGCGCACGAAGACGGTTGCCGCGAAGCCGATAACGAGGCTCAGCGTCACGACGCAAACCACATACAGCAGACTTACGAGCAGCGAGCGCAGGAGCGGTCCGGCAATGACTGGCGTCGTCAGCACGTCAGTGTAGTTCTTGAGACCCACGAACGGCGCGTTGAACCAATCTCGGATGGTGAACTGGTTGACCTTCAGGAGGCTCGTGTAGATGCCGGCGATGATCGGCGCGACATAGACTGCGAGCTCGCAGATGACTGCCGGAAGCATGAGCGCCCAGAGGACGCGGCGTCGGCGGGCGGGGGCGATGCCGCTCACGCCGGCCGCGAGGCGGTTGCGTAGCGGTCGCGAGCCGGAAGCGAGGATGGCCATCGAAATCCGTTCGTCTTGTTGCGGATGGCGGGACGACCGGCCGGGGTCGCAGCACCGGCCGGCCATCGCACTCGGTCAGTTCTGCGAAGCTTCTCGGATCAGCGCTGCGGACTGCACCTCGTCGAGGGCGTTCCTTATGTCGGACTCCGTGACGGGCTCGCCGTTGGCGACCCGCCCCGCCAGTTGGCCGACCGCCCGAGCGTAGGCCTGGCTCAGCGGCCCGTCATCGGAGTTGATGGGCTGCGGCTGCGCGTAGTTCTCCACGATCTCGATGTCGATCTTGTCGACCGCGCTCGAGAACTTGTCCGACTTCGCCGCTTCAAGCGTGACCGGGATCGACCCGTTCTTCAGGTTCTTCTCGATGTTGACGTCGGTGGACAGCAGATACTTGACCCACTTGATCGCGGCTTCCTGTTTTGCGCTGGATGTCAGAATGATCACGTTCTCGCCCGCGACGTGCGACATCACCGCCTCCGGCTTCGGCGGATTCGCCTCCCGCATCGGCAGCAGCGCGGCGCCGTACTGATCCTCCGGAAGCGTCAGGGCCGACTTGCCCTGCGTGAACAGGAAGGCGAGCTTGCCGTTGTTGAAATCCTGCTCGGCCTGGGACGCATTGTACTGGGCGTTCTGCGGCGACATGATCTTGTGCTTGCCGATCCAGTCGAGGAAGAACTGCACCGACTGCACAGCGGCATCGCTGTTTACGGTCGCCTTGCCGGTCTGGGGGTCGAAGAAGTCCCCACCCCACTGCCGCAGCAGAATCCAGAGCCACGTCGTCATGTTTGATACGTTCGAGATGTCCGATCCCACGCCCCAGATACCTGCGGACGGATTCGTCGTCTTCTGTGCGGCGGCAATGAACTCATCCCACGTCTTGGGCATCTCGGTGATGCTGGCGTCGGCGAGGATCTTCTTGTTGTAAACGAGCTGCCAGGTGCCGCCGCCGATCGGGATCGACACCGGATCCTTGCCGGGGTATCCCATCGTTCCGACAAAGGCGGGCACAAACTGCGACATCCCGCCGATCTTCTCGATCATCTCTGGGGTCCAGGCGACAACGCCGCCGGTATCTGAATAGATGCCGTTCCAGGTGTTGCCTCCGGCCAGGACATCCGGTCCGGTGTTGCTCGCGATCGCCGCGGTGATCTTGGAGAGCAGGCTGCTCCAGTCGACGACTTGCACGTTCACCGTGATGCCGGTTTCCGCCTTGAAGCCGTCAATGAGCGGCTGCAGCAGCGCCTGGGTCCCGGATTCGTTGAGGCCGGCCTGCGGCGGCGACCAGTAGTCGATTGAGGTGACCTCGTCCTGCGCGTTCGCCGATCCTGCGAGCGGGAACACCGAGATGGCTGCGATTGCGGCCACAGCGGTTGCGACAAGAAGCCGGCGGCACACGCCGCCTCGTTGCGTTTTGAACTGCACTGTTTCCTCCTCTGTGTGGTGCGTTTCCGTATGTGACCGTACGGCAGAACCTCCCCACTTCTACCGTGTGTAGTAGCGCTACTCCATTCGTGGGTAGTAGCGCTACTACCCACGAATTGCAAGTGAGCCGCGATCCTGGACCGCTTTGACGCTATCGTTATCAGCGCCGGTTCCACTTCAAGGCGGCGGAGCCAGGCATGCTGCGGTGCATCAAGTCGAATTCACGGCGGTTTCATTTTAACGACATTGACTGATGGCCGAGAGAGCGGCATCGTGGTTAGTCGGGAAATCTACTGGAGCCTCGTGAATGAATATCGAACTGGCCCGTACCTTCCTGGAAGTCGCTGCCGCGGGAAGCATGTCGATCGCAGCCGAAAGGCTGAACGTCACTCATTCCACGGTCACGGTCCGGATCAAGACCCTGGAAGATATCCTGCGGCGGCCCGTGCTGGTCCGCAACCGCAGCGGCGCAACGCTGACCGCCGACGGTGTTCGCTTCAAGGAATTCGCTGAGACCCTGGTGAGAACCTGGATGATGACCCGGCGGCACATGTCACTGGCATCGGGTTTCGAGAGTATTCTATCCATAGGCTTCGATCGCAGCCTCTGGACCGGCGTGTTGGACGAGTGGGTGCATCAGACCCGCAAGAGCAAACCGAAGATCGCAATACGCTGCGAGCAGGACTCAAGCGAGCGACTGCTGCAGCGGCTCTTCGAGGGCTGGCTCGATGTCTGCATCGTCTATGAGACCAAATCACGAAGCGGGTTTCGGGCGGAGCGACTCTTCGATGACCCGCTGGTCACGGTCTCGACCGAGCAGCGCAACGAAGTTCCGTGGGATCCGAAACACATCTCTATCGACTACGGCGCCGCCACGAAATACCAGGAGGGACTTCTCTGGGGCGAACTCGACGAGACGCCCCATCTCTCCGTCAGCGACCTGTCGATGGCGCTGGAATTCATCTGCCGCTTCGGCGGCTCGATCCTCCTGCCGAAACGCATGCTCTCCTCGCCGGCGCTGCGCGTGCCGCTCTACCCAGTCCCCAACCAGCCGCAGCTCGAGCGCACGGCCTACCTGGTCTATTCGATCGAGGCGCTGAAGACGCGCCTGCCGAAACTCGCCGTCAAGCAATTGAAGGCTTCCTTCGTGAAGCAGTTCGAAGGGGCACAGAACATTTGGGCCGATTGACGCTTTCCGCCGTCGATTTGCTCCGTTCGATTTTGATGAAACGATTGCTCTATAATTTTAATTGTCCGCCATGTGTCGGTGGTTAGATTTCTCGTACGGTAGTTACCGACCGCCATTTGGATACTTCCTCGATGCTCCGATGGATAAGCAACGCCTCTCCGTCGCGCATCTGCTGCGGCCTGTCGGCCGCCGGACTTTGGGGCCTGCGATGATAGCCGAGGGCGTTCCTTACGATCACCCGGATGAGTTGAGCACTCATCTCGATCTCGCGCGGTCCTATGACGATCTTCAGCCGTACCTGAACTTCACGATTGTCCAGTCGCGGGCGACCTTGGCCGCGCACCGAAACATTCAGGACATTCGGATCGGGTCGCGGAACGAGGAACGCGTCGACGTCTTTCCGGCGAAAAGCGCCAAGGCGCCGATCGTCATCTTCGTGCACGGGGGTTGGTGGCACAAGATGACTCGGAAATCTTGGAACTACGTGGCCAACGGCTTCCTTGGCCACGGCTATGCGGTTGTTGTCAGCGACTACGCGCTCTGTCCAAAAGTTCGCATTCCCGATATCAGCAACGCTACCCGAGGGGCTGTTGCTTGGGCCTATGAACATGCGGCGGAAATCAATGGAGATAAGGAGCGCATATTCCTGGTCGGGCACTCGGCCGGAGGACAGCAGGCTGGAATGATGGCCGTCACCGATTGGGCTGCCTATGGGCTGCCCGCAGACGTCCTCAAGGGCGTGGCGCCGATGAGCGGCATCTTCGATATGCGTCCCATAAAGGCGAGCTACCTCCAGACTTATGTCCAGCTGAACGGCGAAACGGTGCTGTCGGAAAGCGCGCTATTCCAAATCCCCGATGTCGCCCCACCGATTCAGGTCATGGTGGGCCAGGAGGAGTCGGGCGAATTCCACCGCCAGGCGAGGCTGTTCGTAGAAGCCTATCGGGCGAAGGGCCACCGCGCCGAGCACGTGACCACCCCCTTCGAAGATCATTCGACTTACACCTATGCGTTAGGCAATCCCGAGAGCCCGAGCTGTACGGCGATCGTCGAATTCTTCAGGAGCTGCTGAGGCGCGAGCGAGAAATGAGCAGGATCAACGCATACATCGATGGCAGCCTGTTCCTGAACGGGACTCGCGGCCAGGGCATGTCGATGGACATGGACCTACTGGGCCTGGTGAAGTCGCTCGTGCCGGGCGACGAAATCGGGACGATCTACTATTTCGGAGCGCTCAGCCCACAAGGCGTCTATCCGGATCGGCACGACCACGACAAGCTGATTGCGGAGCGGTTCGCGCTGCAGGGAGCCGTGACGCGGCTGTTTCCGGTCGAGGTAAGGGCACACATAACCTTCCCGAAAGGCATCGAGGCCGCCCTGTCCACGCAGATGGTCCTCGATGCGGCCACGGATGCCTTCGATACGGCGCTCGTCATCAGCAAACGTGCCGAGCTTGCGGACCCGATCCAGGCAGTGAAGAAGTTGGGCAAATCCGTCACCGTGATATTCTACGAATATGAGGTCGATCCAGGAAACCCGCTGGCCGGCTGCGCTGACACATACGCGGCGCTGCCCGCGACGATGGTAATCGAGCACCGGAAGGGCGGTCCGTGGCCAATATTCCCCTACTGATCACCTACCTGTCGAAAAACTAAACGGCGTTGCCCGAGAGGAGCGGCGCTCTTTCTCTGAGGTGGGGGATATCAGTGCGATCTATCAGTCCCTGACCCTCAGCACGATCTTGCCGACGTGCTTGCGGTCAAGAAAGGTCTTCTGGGCATCGACGATACGACTGAGCGGAAAGACCTCGGCTACCAGCGGTCGCACCTTGCCGCTTTCGAGATGCCTGACGAGGCTTTCGAACACCGCGGGCGGGTAGACCGTGCAGCCGAACAGCGCGAGATCCTTGAAATAAAGTGTTCGCAGGTCAAGCGCGACCACGGGACCCGCAACCGCGCCGGAACAGGCATATCGACCGCCGGGCTTCAGCACGTCGAGGAGCGAAGGCCATTCGGAGCCGCCAACGAGATCGATGACCACATCAACGCTGTCCTTTCCAAGCGTCCCGACGAGCGGCGCGTGGCGGTCGATTGTCTGTTCGGCCCCGACGCTGCGAAGCAACCTCGCCTTCTCCGCGACGGTCAGCGCCACGACTTCGGCGCCCCTCAGCTTCGCCAGCTGCACGACGGCCGAACCCACACCGCCGGACGCGCCAGTGACGAGCACCGTCTCACCGGTCCTTACCCCGGAGCGGGTCAAGAGATTTTCCGCGGTTGAATAGGAGCACGGGAAGGAAGCCAGCTCGATATCGCTCAACGAACTCTCGATCTTGTAGGCGTTTTCCGCGGAGGCGATCGTGAATTCGGCGAAGGCGCCGTCGCGATCGGCTCCCAGATATCCGCCAGAAGCCCGGACGGTCGGATCGACGATCACCCGCTCGCCGACGCGCGACACATCCACTCCCTCTCCGACCGCCACGATACGGCCGCAGCAATCGGCCCCTTGGATGCGCGGGAAGTTGGTGCCGCCGCCCGTTTCGGCGTCTCCCGTTAACTTGTCGGCCGCATACCAGCCGACGCGCATGTTGATTTCCGTGTTGTTCACGCCGGCGGCGGCGACGCGGATCAGCACCTCGGCGCGCGCTGGCGCGGGTACCGTCGCGTCCTCCTTGTAGACCAGTTGGTCATAGCCGCCGTGGCCGACTAGCTGCACAGCTCTCATATGCGTGGGAAGCATGGGAGGTCCTTGTGAAATGCCAGCGAAAGCGAACCGCCCGGCGGTCCAGCAGCCGAACCGAGCGACGCTGTCAAGCGATCGGGTGAGGGATCAGCTTCCTTCGAGCACCGCGTTGAGGAACTTCTTGGTCCTCGGATTTTGCGGCCGGTTGAATATCTGATCAGGCGAGCCCTGCTCGGCGATCTTGCCTTCGTAGAAGAAGCAGACGCGGTCGGAAATCTCGCGCGCAAAGCTCATCTGGTGGGTCACCATGATCATGGTGAGCTCATGCTCCTTGGCGAGCTGGCGGATGACGGTCAGCACCTCGCCGACCACTTCCGGATCGAGCGCGGACGTCACCTCGTCGAACAGCAGCACCTTGGGCCGCATGGCAAGGGCGCGCGCGATCGCCACGCGCTGCTGCTGTCCGCCCGAAAGGCGCGCTGGGTGCTCGTGCACTTTGCTGGCGAGGCCGACCATCTCGAGCAGCTCCCTGGCACGCTCGCGCGCCTCGGCGCGGCTCAGGCCCAGCACATGAATCGGCCCTTCAATGCAATTTTCCAACGCGGTCATGTGGGGGAAGAGATTGAAGTGTTGGAAGACCATGCCGATCTTCGAGCGCATCCTCCGCAGATGACGCTCGGTGGCCGGGACGAGATTGGAGCCTTTTTGCATATGCGTCAGCGGCTCGCCGTCGATGTAGATGACACCGTCATCGATCTTCTCGAGCGTCATCAGGGCCCTAAGCACCGTCGTCTTACCCGAGCCCGAAGGGCCGATGATCGTCATGATCTCGCCGTTGGCGATGTCCAGGTCGAGCTTGTCGAGGACAGTAAGATTGCCGAAGCGCTTGGTGACACCACGCGTCTGGACGAGTGGCTGTTGCGGGTTTTCGGTCACGAGATAACGCTCGGCTGGGTTCGGGATCACTTGCAGCATCGTTCTTCCGCCTAGTGTCTATGGTCTGGCAAGCCCAGCATCTTCCTCAGGCGCCGCTCGGCCATCGAAAGACAGGCGACCGTGATGAGGCTGAGGACTAGGAAGATCAGGCCGGCAATAGTGTAAGGCTCAAGGTAGCGGTAGGTCATCGTGCCAAGCACCGAGGCCGTGTTGAGCAATTCGGTGACTGCGATGACCGAAAGGACGGGCGTGTCCTTGAAGCAGCCCACCAGATAGAGGCTGATGCCCGGCATGCAGGGTGGAAAGGCCTGCGGCAGGATGATACCGAGATAGGTCCGTGCCGGGCTGAGGTTCAGCGCCTTGCACGCCTCCCACTGGCCTTTCGGAACAGCGTAAAGGCCTCCGCGGTAAACCTCCGACAGATAGGCGCCGTAATGAACGCCGATCGCCGTCATGCCGGCAACCCAGGGCGACAGCAGGACGCCGAATTGCGGGCCGACATAGAAGACGAAGAAGACCTGCACGAGGAGCGGCGTCGTGCGGATGAACTCGACAAACTCGCGAAATAGCCAGCTGACTAGCGGGTAGCGCGTTCGCTGTCCCGCCAGGAAGACCACGCCGAGCACCATTGCGACGGCGAAACCGGCGAAGGTCGCGATGACGGTGTTGATCGTGGCGTGAAGGAGCGCAGGGAGAATCTCGATCGAGTAGTCCCACTGCCAATCGAAGCCCATCACCCTACTCCTATCCTGCGACCCCAATACCGTTCGAGCATTCTGAATAGCGGCGTGATGATCAATCGGCTTATGAGATAGTAAATGAGAAGCGCCGTTCCGAACGACTGGACGGCGTCGAATGTATTATTATTGATCATCTTCATCTGATACATCACGTCAGTTATAGCAACTAAAGAAACTAGAGATGAATGCTTTAAGTATTCGACAAGAAGGTTGCCCCAGATCGGGAAGAGCAGAAGTACGGCCTGCGGGAGGATGATGTCGCGCATGCGCCGGATTGGGGAGAGATTAAGAGCGACCGAGGCTTCCCACTGCCCTCGCGGGATCGACTCGATGGCGCCCTTCACCACGCCGCTGCCGAAGGCTGACAGGTTGGCAGCCAGACAGACGACCCCGGTAACGTTCTTGTCCAAATAAATGCCGAACAGCGGCAGAACGTAGAACAGCCAGAACAGCTGGATGAGCAAGGGCGTTCCGCGGATCAACTCGACATAGGCCGTCGTGATCCACCGCACCGGCCCGAACGGCGCCATCAGCAGGAAGGCGATGACGAAGGCCGCTAGCGTCCCCGTGATGATCGACAGCGAGTAGATCTGCAGCGTGACGACGATCCCTGTGAGAATCGCAGAGGAATTGACGGCCAGAAAGTTGAAGTAGGTCATGTCTCGGCACCTACTGCCCCTTGGAGGATGGACTGCGACTGGCGGCGTGAACATCTGCGAGTCTCGGGAAACGCGTTGCCGCGCCACTCGCTCTGAACCGGTCGCGCTCACGGTGCGCGGCCGGCTCGTCCTGGTTCCCGCCGGAGTGGGGCTGGCCAAAAAGGGCCAGTTCGGCTGAACTAGGTCGCCGGCTTACCGGTTGGAGCAGACCCAGTCCGCCTTGATCGAATCAGCAGGAATGCTGGTCTCGTCGAAGCCATACTTCGCAAGCAGCGCGGCCATCTCCGGCGAATGAAGAAATTTGGCCTGGGCCTCGTTGTAGAGCGCGACAAAATCGGCGTCCGCCTTGCTGAAGGCAGTCGATGACCAGTTGCGCTTGTCTTCCGGCGTAGCCTTGCGCGGATCGGTGTATTCCAGCTTGCCGGGGTTGTTCTTCGCAATCTCCGCGGCGTCCCAACCGAACAGGTGGCCCGCATCGACGCGGCCGGAAAGGATCGCGCCGATCATCTCGGTGGAGCTCGGGACCGCCATCAGGTTGGCCGGGTCTACGCCCGCCTCCTGGGAAAGCTTCAGGGAGTTGGTGCCCTGAACGTAGACCAGCTTGACATTGTCCTTGACGACCGTCTCCCAGGTCTCGATGCCCTTGGGATTGCCGGCCGGAACCACGAACACGTCGGACACTTCCGCGAACGGATCGGAGAAGGCGACGTTCCTGCAGCGCTCGGCGAGGATGTAGAGGCCGCAGGTCGCGATGTCGAAGCGGCCGGCGACCAGGCCAGGAACGAGACTCCCGAAATCCGCGATGCCGACGGCTTCCACGTTCTCGTAGCCCATTGTCTTCAGGGTACCGATAAGCGTATCGGCGCTGAAGCCGGTCAGCTTGCCGTCCGGTCCTTCGAAGCAGGCAGGTCGCGCCGTGGCGAAGCCGATCCGGATCGGCTCACTGGCCTTGATGCGGTCAAGCAATGGGCCGGCGTGGAGCGGTATCGATGCACTGACGGTGAGACCGACGATCAAAGCGATCAGTCTCGGCGTGCGCGCGAGTCGCGAAGTGGAGCCTGCCCGCCCGAACTTCGCGCGGAGGATTTTAAGAGCCTTCATGTTTGGTTCCCCTGGTATAGATCCTGATGTACCCGTGACCTCGCCAAGAGGCTGATACGGGTCGATTCCGGCTCCTCCCAAGATGAATTTGGATTTGCGGGCGTCATTCCGCGGACGCGCCAGAAAATCCTGCAGTTATCCTGCCCGTTGGCTGCACTCGAGGCCATCTCCTCCTATGAAGCGGCCTCTCCCGACTTGTCCTTGACTAAGCGTGGCGGCCGCGTTCTCGTGCCTCTTTATGATGCGTTCTAAACGCCTGCCCCTTTTTTGGACGTTAGGGTGTCCGCATGGGTTCAACAATTGAATATTCATGAACCAGCGTTTGCGGTTCTCGAACATGCAACCTGGGGACGGACCGATCGGAACGTGCGGCTCGCCCGAACAAAGATTCCCCAGCTGGCCAGATTGGGAAGTCCTCAATCAAACCGGAAGAATATTCGATTGTACGGTTCTTCCCCCGATGGCAGCCTTTTACCCGCTTTGTCGGGCTGATCGCTTCAGGTGCGGCGCTTTCGATCCATCGTCGGCGGGAAGGCCACATGTCGGACGTCAAGAAGTACAGGATCATCGTACTACTGAATGCGCTCGAAGGACGCGACGACGATCTGAACGACTGGTTCACGAACAAGCATGTGCATGATGCGCTGAAGATTTCGGGCTTCGTGAACGGCCAGCGCTTCAAGCTGGCCAAGGAGCAGCGCGAGGGCGCCAACACGCCATGGAATTATCTCGCCATCTACGAGCTCGAGACCGGGAACATCCAGTTCGTCTTGGACGAACTGGCGCGCCGCCGGGGTACGCCGCCTATGGTCACCACCTACTCCATTGCTCCCGGTGCGGTGATGGGCGTTTTCGAGCCCATCACCGATCTTATGTTCCCGGCGCAGGGTCAGTAGTCATGCGCGCGCTCAATATTCGGCCGGGTGGCCTCGACGCGCTGGCCATAGTGGAAATCGACGAGCCGCGAGAACCTTCCGTCGGCGAGATCAGGGTTCGCATCCATGCCAGCTCGCTGAACTACAAGGATCTGTTCCTTGCTTCCGGGCGGCGGCCTCTCCCCGAGGGGCGGGTCCCGCTGGCCGACGCCGCCGGCGCCGTCGACGCGGTTGGACCCGATGTGACGGAATTCGCGGTCGGCGACTCTGTGGTCTCGTGCTTCTTTCCCGATTGGAAAGACGGGCCCGAACCGGCCGAAGGGCCGGGACGCAATCCCGGCGACAATGTCGACGGCTATGCGCGCGACCTCGTGGCGCGGCCGGCCTCCTGGTTCACCAAGGCCCCAAAGAATTTCAGCCACTTGGAAACCGCGGCGCTCACGACCGCAGGCGTTACCGCGTGGCGCGTGTTAATCGAGAACGGTCGGCTGAAAGCCGGCGACGTAGTTGTGGCGCTGGGAACTGGCGGAGTTTCTATCTTCGCGCTTCAGATCGCCAAGGCGATGGGCGCACGCGTCGTCATCACCTCCTCGTCCGACGAGAAGCTCGCCCGCGCGCAGGCGCTAGGCGCCGATCTCGGCATCAACTACAAAAGGACGCCGGAATGGTCGCGGGAAGTACTCGCCTTTACCGGCGGTCGCGGCGCCGATCACATCATCGAGGTGGGCGGCCCGCCGACGATGGCCCAGTCGGCGGAGGCGTGCAGGCAGGGCGGCCACATCGCCCTAGTCGGTTTCCTGGCCGGCATGGGCGGAGAGATGCCGGCGGGCACGCTGCTCCGGCGCCAGCAGCGCCTGCAAGGCCTGATGGTCGGCAGCCGGCGGGTCCAACAGGATTTTATCCGCGCGCTGGACACCTTGAGCATCAAGCCGGTGATCGACACGATCTTCCCGATTGAGGAGACTGTGGCCGCCCTGAAGCAGCTTCAGGCGGGGCGCCATTTCAGCAAGATCGGCCTGACCTTTTGAGCCTTGGACGGAACCACCTTCAGTGAACGTACTTGTCGTCTTCGACCACCCGCGCCGCAGCTCGCTATCCGGCGCGGCTCTCGACCGATTCGTGAAAGGGCTCGAGGCTGCAGGTCACACAGCCGAGATCGCCGATCTCTACCGTGAAGGCTTCGACCCCCGCATGAAAGTTGAGGACGAGCCGATCTGGAAGGATCGGACCCAAGTGTTCAGCGACGAGATCGTCCGCGAACAGAAGCGCGTCACCCGCAATCAGGGCCTGGTCTTGCTGTTCCCCGTCTGGTGGTGGTCCTTCCCGGCCATGACGAAAGGGTGGGTTGATCGCGTGTGGAACCAGGGTTGGGCACATGGCTGGGCGAAGCTGACACAGGAAAAGGCGCTGATCCTGGGCATCGCCGCGGATGACGCGCCGAGCTTCGCCAAGCGAGGCTACGACGCCTCCATGAAGACCCAGCTGCTGACGGGGATCGTCAACTACTGCGGGATCGCAAACGCGTCCTTCGAGCTGCTTCACGACAGTCTGCAAGGTATCGAGCTCAGGGAAAAGCTTTTGGCGCGCGCCGAGGAGCTCGGGCGGCAGTTCTAGAGCATGATCCCGAAAAGTTGCAGACTTTTCGGATAAGATCATGCGCCAGAACAAAGAGTTAGAGCAGGATGAAAGACTCCGCTCCAATTCATCCTGCTCTAGGACTCCCCGTCAAGCGGGAACAGCTCGCTTGCGGCCCGCTTCCGCGAGCACGTGGTAGAACACGACGCCGAGCACGAGGCCGCCTCCGATGAAGGTGTTCCATCCCGGCTGCTCGTCGAAGGCGAGCCACACCCAGAAAACCGCCATCGGCATGTCGGTGGCGCTGATCAGCGCCACCTCGACGGCAGCAAGCTTGCGTGCGGCAAGCGCGAAGAGTGCGACCCCGACCGCCGAGTTCACGATTCCGAAAGCCGCGAGCTGGACGATCCGAAGGGTCGAAATCCCCGCATGATCGGCGAAGGGCCAGCAGATCACGGCGGTCAGCACCATCGCAATGACAGCACATCCAAGGGCCGGCAAATCTGGATGACGGCGGATATGGATGATGGTGAAGGCAGAGGATGCTGTCATCGCAAGCGCCAGCATGTCGCCGAAGAATGCCCCGTCGGTTCCCGCCGAGACCATGATCCAGACACCCGCCAGGGCGATGAAGCTGATGGCCATGGCCTGGAAGCCGGGGGCTTCGCGCAGCAACAGCCAACCCATCAGCGCTGCTATGAACGGGATCGTGGCGAAGATGACTGAGACATGCGCCACGGAGGTATAGGCGTAGGCGGTGAAGACCAGCGTGGTATTCAGGATGCTGTTGGCTATGTAGAAGATTTCAGCCCATGCATTGATGTGGAACTCCCGGCGCCAACTCCGCCCTCTGAGTGCCATGATGGTAAGGGTCAGGCATATGGCCCCAAACAGGCATCGCCAGGTGATGATGGTGATGCTGTCCAGTTGGACAAGCCGAGTGAAGTAACCGGTCAGGCTCCATGCGACCGTGGATGCGGTGATCATCAGCAGGCCGAGAAGATAGTTCTGACGCGCGTTCATTGTTTCACCCCCACCGATCTGCTGCGGGCGGTCGGTCCTCCATTCCGACGTCCAGGCCAACGAAGTCCGGTCGCCGGAGACAGCTTCTGGCAGAAAAAAGTCGGCGCTCCTCAGCCGGTCGCGGTTCGCCGGGCTGTAGGGCGGCCCGGCGCGATTTTCGGTGGTTGGCAGCGCCTGGAACATGTTCCACGGATGTGGAAAACGGCTTCCGGACGAGAATACGCTCTAACCCATTGTTTGAGCGGCATAGTGGTACGCAAGGTGCTGCAAAGTGCTCCAGTGGAACGAATTTGACATTCGCAACTCATCGGACATCACGCGGAACAGGAGAATGTCAAATTCCAAGTTTCACTAGAATCATATACTTGGCCGGCGATCCCTTGATTCTGACATTTGCCTGAGTGTCCTGTATCAATGGGACGCAAATATCAGAATCAGATCACTAGGCGGCGAGCTTCTGCTTCGGGGTATGGATCTTGGGCATGATGTGCTCCGCCAAGCGATCCAGGCTCGCGACTTCGTCCTCGTTGGCCTGGCCAAAGCCGGTCTTCATGACCATCAGGTCCGTGCCGAGCTCGGCGATTTCCCGGAGCCGATCCTCGACGTAGCTTGGTGTGCCTATGATGAGACCCTTGGAAACCTCGTCCATCGTGGCGGGCATATCCACTTCCGGGATGCGGCCGTCCTTCACGGTGAGGGTATTGAGCCAAAGCCCCCAGAACTGGCGCTGCTTCTTGTAGGCGATCTCCATCTTCTCACGCGCGTCGGCGTCGTCCTTGGCGACATAGACCCACTGAAGATGGGCAAACTCCTGTTCGCCCTGCGGTTTCGAGGATTCCGCCAGGCCGGCGTCAAAGGCCTTGCGCAGGCCGGCCACGTAGGACATCGGCCGGCGGAGCGACGAGGTGAAGATGTGATAGCCCTTCTTCGCGCAGTGGAACGCTGCTTCCTCGCGCTGGCAGGTCTGCCAGATCGGCGGGTGCGGCTTACGGAAAACCGGCGGCATGATGGTCGCATTGTCAACGGCGACGAACTGGCCCTTGTAGGTCACGTTCGTCTCGGTCAGCAGCCGCCGCAGCACCATGAACTGTTCCTCGAAGTTCGCTCGCGTCGTGGCCTCGTCGGCAGGCCGGCCGCTGCGCTCATATTCGTAAGGTCCGCCGCCGCGCGACGGGCCAAATTCCAGCCGCCCGCGGGTGAGATGGTCGGTCTGTGCGATTTCGCCGGCGAGCACCGATGCATCGTGCATCGGCATCATCAGGATCGCCCCGACCAGACGCGGGATTTTGACGAGCGGAGCGATATAGCTGATCAGCGCAAGCGGCGATGGCGTAATGCCGTAGTCCATGAAGTGATGTTCGCCGACGACCACCGCATCAAGTCCAATCTGGTCGGCCTTCATGATGACATTCAGCAATTCCGGGAAGGCATTTTTCCAGTCATGTCTATCGTTGCGGAAATAACCGCCCACTTCCAATCCGAGCTGCATTTTAGTTCCTCTGCGAAAATAGAAGATCAAATTTCTAATCTAATTCAGAGTCTCATCAGCCTTGGCGGCGGACAATCGAATATTTTTCGGTTTTATGTCGGGTCCATCGAATAGGTCCGGAACCTCATCCACCATTGGGCAACCGGCAATCACGCGACGGGAAAATTCAATTGTCGCAGTGAGCCCGTGGCTTAGTCTTTGCTGCGTTCGCGCGGCGAACCCGCCGGCACGACAGCCCGAGTTGAACGGCCGGATGACAACTTCTTTCAGATCATGAGGCGCTTACGATGAAGATCGCATTCATAGGGCTGGGCAGCATTGGTCATCCGATGGCGCGCAATCTGGTGAAGGCCGGACACGCAGTAACGGTCCACGACCTCGACCGCTCGCGCGCCGCCGACCTCCTCGACATGGGCGCAGCCTGGGCGGACAGCCCGGCCGAGGCCGTAGCCGGCGCGGAGGCGCTCATGACATCCCTGCCCGGGCCAAAGCAGGTGGAAGCCGTCATGTCCGATGCCGGACCGACGCTGCGGCCGGGCAGCATCTGGTGCGATCTTACTACCAGCGACCTCAAACTCACCAAGGCGCTGTCGGCAGAGCTGGCGAAGTTGGGCGTTGCGACCCTAGAGGCCCCGATCACCGGCGGCATCGCCAATGCGCGCATCGGCAAGATCACCATCTTCGTCAGTGGCCCGCGCGAAGCCTATGAGCGAATGCAGCCGGTGCTGCACGACATCGCGATGAAGGTCTTCCACTTCGGCGACCTGGGCGGGGCCACGGTTGTGAAGCTGATCACCAATCAGGTCGCATTCATCTATTCCCTCGCCTTCGGCGAGGGCCTCGTCCTCGGCAGGAAATACGGGCTGGATCAGGTCGAACTGATCGAGGCAATGAAGGCGAGCTACGCCGACAGTTTCCTCGTGCGCACCGATGCGTCTAAGATCCTGTCGGGCGACTATGCCACGGATTTCTCCATGGCGCTGGCCTACAAGGACCTGACCCTGACCCGTGGCCTCGCCAGTGAACTCGGTCTCCACCTGGCTGGAACGGACCTGATGGACGTGCTCTTCAAGGAGACCCTGGAACGCTACGGCGACGATGTCGGCTCGCTCGGGCATATCCGGCTGCTCGAGGAAAAGAGCGGCGTTTCACTGCCGATAGCTTCGGCCTGAGCGACATCAAATGAAGGAAGCCGGCCTTCCAACCGAAAGCCGGCCTTTTCAACCTGATCTCGCTATAGGGATCAGTTTCTCCAGACCTGGCCGATATAGCGCATCCAGTTGGCGCCCATGAACTTCTCGACGCGGCCGGCGGACCAGCCGCGCCTCTCTAGGACCGGATAGAGGTTCGGATAATCCGCGCAGGATCGCATGCCTTCCGGATAGACGACCTCGCCGAAGGCGGTGATCTGGCGCGCATAACCTTTGTCGCGGATGCCGTACTCGATCATGTCGGGCGTCAGCGCGCGCGCCATGTCGGTGCCTACTCCGACATTGTCCTCGCCCACTACGTTCAGCACGTGCTCGATCTGGTCGACATAGTCCTCGATCGTCGCCTTCGGCCCTTTTGGCGAAAAGGGCGGCCAGCAGGTCACGCCGACGAAACCGCCGTGATCGACGATGGTGCGCAGCTGTTCGTCGCTCTTGTTGCGTGGATGCTCCTTCAGGGCCGCCGGCGCGATATGCGTATAGCAGGGCGGCACCGTCGAATAGCGGATCGTGTCGTCGGCCGACTTCACGCCGACATGGCTGAGATCGATGACGATGCCGAGGCGATTCATCTCGTCGACCGCCTCGCGGCCGAAGTCGGACAGGCCGCCGTCATGGGTCTCGTAGCAGCCGCTCGCCACCCAGTTCTGGGTGTTGTAGGTCAGCTGCATGACCTTCACGCCGAGTTCATGGAACAGTTTGATGTAGTCGAGCCGGTCCTCGAAACCGCCTGTGTTCTGCCAGCCGAGCACGATGCCGACACGATTGCTCGCTCGTGCCTTCTCCACGTCCGCTAGGCAGTAGACTTGCACCACCAGGTCGCTGTTGTCCTCGAGGAGTTTCTTGTATGCGCCAAGTTTTCGCATCGAAGCTTCGAAATTTTCCCAGATCGAGCAGGTGCAGTTGGCGAGCGAAAGCTGGCCGCGATGCATCTCTTCGAACAGTTCGCGGCTCCATTCGGCGACGACCAAACCGTCGACGATCAAATGCGATGTACGGGTCACTTCGGTCATGGATCATGCATCCCTTGTGTCTTGCGATCGGGCAGCGGAGGGCCTGGACGGTCAGGAAGCGCGACCGGCGGATGCCTTTCGCCTTCGATTGGCTGAGCGGACAGGCAGCCGTCAGACGATCGCTTGTGCCTCGATCTCGACCACCATGTTCGCGACCAGGCCAGAAACCGCGACCAGGGTGGAGGTCGGAAGGAACTTCCCGAATACCTCGGCGTGGACCTTGGAGACTTCCGCCGCGTGCTTCATGTCGGTGATGTAGATGCAGAGCCGAATCACGTTTGAGAGATCCGCACCGAAGTGCGTCAGGGCAGATTCGATCTTCTGATAGGTGACGCGCGCCTGTGTCTCAGCGTCTGGGGCAAGGTAACCGGCCTTGTCACGGCCGCCAGTTCCCGATACGTAGATCATATTACCTTGCTTGATCGCCCGACAATACCCTGGGCCTACTTCCGTTCCATCAAGATATTCTTCGCGCATGCTTCATTTCCTCAGGGTGCAAGGTCGACAGTTCCTCTCCGATATGGCAATCGGGCTCGAACGGGGTCAATCGAATAGTTTGTTCAGCACGTTCGGGATTCTGAAAACAAAACCGTCAGGAAGTGTGCGGTCGCCACATCTGCCTTCAATGGAAGAGGCGGGTTCCGAACATGGCGAGGGTTTGCGAAGTTCGGGGATCGTTGCTCTGCCGCCGACCAAGCTTTGGCTTGAATCAAGCTGTCAACGGAATACCGACATTCGCCAGGGCCGGGCCGCAAAACCGATCTCGTCCTCGCGGACATCATTGATGATGGCGTTGCGAACTGAATCGCTGATCTGGTCAGAGTCCGGATCGTAGATGCCACAGTTCGCTATCATTTGGCGGAGCGGCGTGCCCTCGGGGATCTTCTGCCAGATGATGCGATAGGCCGAGATGACCCGCTGGTTAGCCGAAGTCACGCCGAGCGTCAGACCGCTGTAGATGGAGAACTGGTCGTTGTCGGTCAATCCAAGCACCGTGTTCCAGCTCATCCGACCGGCGAAAAGTTCGCGCTCGTGCACGTAGAGTTCCTGCCCGAGCGTGTAGGCGAAGCCGCGGTATTTCAGGATGCGGCGGTTGCGGTATTCGACCTTGGCGTAATTCTCTAGGCTCTTGGTGCGGATGAAGCCATCCTTCTCCGTGAGCCAGAGGAGCGAGCGGTTGACTTTGCCGCCCACTTCCGCCGCCCGGACGTAGACGTAGTAGTGCCCGAGCAGCGGCCGAAGCTTTTTCGTCGTTGTTGGGTTCACATTGAATTGATCCGACACATGAGCGGCGAAGGGATCCGACAAGATTCGATCGACGCCTCTAACGGCGACGATCGTTCGGAACTCTTCATGGGGGAGCAGCATCTCGCTCTCCTCCAGTCCGAAATAGTCGGCCATCGCCCTCAGCTTCCGCAGCGGCGGTTCGCTCTGGCCGTTGAGGTACCGGTAGAACTGCTGGCGGTTCATCTTCAGGTCGCTCGCGACCCGAGTGATCGAGGGCACGTATTGACAGAGCAGGTGCAGGTTTTTGGGCAGGCTGGAATTCATCGCGCACGCACCCCACAGACCGGAGCCGAGACCGGGCGGTCATTGTCGCAACCTGTAGCATTTCGTGTGACGGCCTAAAATTGAAGCATCTTGTGAAATGCTCAAAGAATGTTCAATCATGGGCTTGTGCACTGCAGCACGACCAGACTGATGTCGCGAAGGAGGCGTGGCCTAAGTCGGTGTGAAACGACACAATCCCATAAGAAAGGGGAATTTCATGCCGGATTTCAGGATCAATCGCCGGAGGTTTCTACAGGGCGCGGCTGCGTCCGCGACCCTTCCCATCTGGCTGCCGAACGCAGCGATGGCACAGGAGGGAGACAGGCTCCGACTGCGCCTGATCGAAGAGGTGCTTGTTCTCGACCCCGCCTTCCGCACGGCCGAGTCCGAACTGTGGGTGTCGGACCAGGTCCTTCCAAAGTTGATCGCCTTCAAGGCTGGCAGCACCTGGGAATGGGAGCTTCATTCCGCCGAATCTATCGAGCAGGTCGATCCCCTGACGATAGCCTTCAAGCTGAAACCCGGCCTCATGTGGAGCGGCGATTTCGGCGAGGTTACTGCGGAGGACGTCAAATATTCGTTCGAGCGCTTCATCGATCCGAAGCTCGCCGCGCCGAACGCACCGCTGTGGGCTCCGCTCGACCATGTCGAGGTGACGGACAAGTATAGTGGGCTGATCAAGCTGAAGGAGCCCTACGCCGGCCTGTTTGGTTACGTGCTGCCCTATGACGGCGGCCAGATCGTCTGCAAGAAAGCGGTCGAGGCAGCCGGCGGACGCTTTGGATCCGACGTCAATGCCACCAGCGGTCCCTACAAGGTGGTGCAGATCCAACAGGGCGCCGGCGTCATCCTCGAAAAGGATGGGAGCTGGACCGGCCCCGTGCCGGCGTTCCAGACGATCGAACTCGTGCCGATCACCGACAGTAAGGCGGCCGAGAACGCCATTCAATCGGGCGACCTCGACTGGGGCTTTATCAGCATCAGCTCGGTTCCGCTGATGAAGGACAACGTGCCGGCGGGGCTCAAAATGGAGATCCTGCCGACCAACAATTACGCCTGGCTCTGCTCGAACATGACTAATCCGAGCCTCCAAAACGAGTCGATCCGCAAGGCGATCCAGATGTCGGTCGACCGCACCGCCATCATCGAAGGCGCATACTTCGGCGTGGTGGAGCCGTCCTACGGCTTGGCTACCAAGGGCCGGCCGGGCTATATCGACAAGCCGATGGTCGAGTACAACCTCGATGCGGCACGCGCTTTGATCGAGGAGGCGGGCGTGACCGGCCTCGCCCTCGAACTCGAGGTGCCAGCCGAGACCGACAAGATCAGCGCGGCCCAGATCGTGCAGGCTAATCTTGCCGCGATCGGCCTGCAGGTGAACATCAATCAGCATGAGCAGGGCGCGTTCTGGTCGCTTCCGAGCGTCAAGGGCAAGGACATCCAGCTTTTCCTGTGCGAGATCATCGCGGTGCCGCCGGACGTGACCTGGGGCATGCAGTGGTTGCTTCCAGAGCAGGCCGGCATCTGGAACTGGCAGTATTTCACGGATGAGGAGTTCCGCCGGCTGTTCTATGAGGCTTCCAAGGAGCTCGATCCCGTCAGGCAAGACGCAATCCTTCGCCAGGCTCAGGAGCGGCTCGACCTGTCCTATACGACGACGGTCATCGCTCATACGCCGCGCGTGGTTCTCTACAACGAAACTAAGCTGGTTCCGGCGATGACTCCGAACGGCGCCTATCGCCTCGAGCAGTACAAGAGGGCGTGAGCTGCTCCAGTCTAGATCTGCCGGCCATGTTCGCCGCTTGGCGAACATGGTTGGCGGGGGTCCGCGGCGTGCCGTGGAATTTTGGAAACCGCGACCGAGACGCCAGCGGTGATTGGCCAAGAAGCATCCAACGGTCCGTTCGGAAGGCGTGATGTTTTCAGTTCTGGTTCGCCAAGTTGCCTCGGCAGGAGTCGTCGTCGTGCTGGCGGTTACGAGCTTGGTTTTGATGATCCGGCTCGTTCCGGGAGACCCGGCGACGGTGCTTCTCGGCCCGCGCGCGACCGAAGCCGCCAAGGCGGCGCTGCGCGCCCAGATGGGCCTTGACCAGCCCTTTCCGATCCAGGTTGTCGGTTTCCTCTGGAACGTGCTGCATGGCGACCTCGGCATGGACGTAATCTCGCGCCGGCCGATCGCGGACATCGTAATGGCCCAGCTGCCCTACACCTTGACACTGATCGGCGTTGCGATGGCAGGCGCCGCCCTGATCGGCATTCCGCTGGGCTGCTATTCGGCGCTTCGCCGCAACAGCTGGGTCGACAATGTCATAGGCGTCCTTGCGGTGAGTGCCATCGCGATGCCCTCCTTCGTCATCGCCATCTATTTCGTGCTGATCTTCTCGATCCAGCTCAACCTCCTTCCGGCCATAGGCTCGGGCGCTCCCGGCAATATCTTGGAACAGGTCCGGCACCTGATTCTTCCGGCCCTGGCCATCGGCCTGAACTGGGTGGGCTATCTCGCCCGCTTCGTGCGGTCCTCGATGATCGAGGTCCTCGGCGAGCGGCATATCCGCTCCGCGCGGGCTCACGGCCTGCGCGAATCCAGGGTTCTGTTCAGCTACGCGCTGCCGCTGGCGATCCTACCCACGATCACCGTCATCGGCGTTGGCATCGGCAGCCTTCTTTCGGCGGCGGTGCTGACCGAGATCGTGTTTGCGCGGCCGGGCATCGGCAAGCTGATGTTCGATTCGATCACCCAGCGGAACTATCCCGTGGTGATGGCGGTCGTGCTGGTCACCACCATTCTCTTCATCGCTTGCACGACCTTGGCTGACGTCATCAACGGCCTGGTCGACCCGCGCGTGCGACAGACGAGTTGATCCGATGGCAGCAGTCGTATCGTGGCGCTTCGAAACATCCCGGGTAGGAATTTCCGGGACGCTGGGGCGTATTCCCGCCGCTCTGCGCCTGGTTACCCGCTCGCGGCTCGGGGCCTTCGGCCTCATGATCGTGGTGGCCTTCATCCTGATCGGAATCTTCGGCGCCTGGCTGGCCCCGCACGATCCGAACGCCATCAACGTGCGCGCACGGCTGGCGCCGCCATCCTGGACGAATCTGCTCGGCACGGATCAACTCGGCCGCGATATCCTCTCGCGCGTGCTTGTCGGCACAAGGGTCTCTCTGCTCGTCGCACTGTCATCCATCTTGCTTGCGGCCGCGCTCGGCATCCTGATGGGATTGGCCTCGGGCTATGGGCCGCGCTGGCTCGACCGCATCCTCATAGCGATCTTCGACACGGTGCGCTCATTCCCGACACTGATGTTCGGCATCGCCGTGATCGCCCTGTTCGGCCCCAGCATCTGGACGGTTATTGCGATCATTGTGACGACGACTTTTCCGATCTACGCCCGGATCGTCCGTACGCAGACTATGGCCATTAAGAACACGGAATTCATCCTGGCCGAGCGGTCGATCGGCGCATCTCCGGTGCGCATAGCGTTTGTCCACGTGCTGCCGAACATTGTGGGTCAGCTGTTTATCCTCGCCAGCATGGATGTACCGGTCGTTATCATGATCGAGTCGGGCCTGAGCTTCCTCGGCCTCGGTATCCGTCCGCCAAACGCGAGCTGGGGCACCATCCTGAACGACGGTTACGCCTTTGTGCGCAATTCGCCCTGGCCCGTCATCGCCGGCGGTGTGCCGCTTATTCTTACCACGATCGGCTTCACCTTCCTCGGCGAGACGCTCCGGGATCTTCTCGACCCGAAGCTGAGGAACGAGCGATGACAGGCAATGCGTTCAAAGGCCTAAACGTGCGCGGGCTGTCTGTGGATTACCAGACGGCGAGCGGCAAGGTGCACGCGCTTCGGAACGTCGACCTCGATGTTCCCGCCGGCGCCGTCGTTGGCATCGTGGGCGAGAGCGGCTGCGGGAAATCCTCCCTGATCAGTTCGATCATCGGGCAGGCGCCGGACAATGCACAGATCTCGGGCCGGATTGATTTCAACCATCAGAGCCTCTTGGAGCTTCCACCCGACCGTATGCGCGACCTCATGGGCCAGCGCATATCGGTCGTCTTCCAGGATCCGATGACCAGCCTCAACCCGATCCGGTCGATCGGTCGGCAGATGATCGACATCCAGTACCGCACCGGACGCGGCCGGGCGGAAAAGCGCGAATACGCGATCGAGATGCTGAAGAAGGTTGGGGTATCCGATCCGGCCGACAGGATGAACCAATATGCGTTCCAGCTATCGGGCGGTATGCGGCAACGCGTTTCGATCGCCATGGCCCTGATGGCGCGGCCCGACCTGCTGATCGCCGACGAACCAACCACCGCCCTCGACACCACGCTCGAGGTTCAGATCATCAGGTTGCTGAAGGAGCTCCAGAAAGAGATCGGCTGCTCGATCCTCTTGGTCTCGCACCATCTCGGCATGATCGCGGAGCTTTGCGACTACGTCGTCGTGCTTTATGCCGGAGAGGTGGCGGAAGCAGGCACCGTACGCGACATCTTTCACCACAGCCTTCACCCCTACACGCGGCGCCTGCTGGAATGCGATCCGGGGCTGATTGAGAAGGTGACACGCCGGCTGCCGACCATCGCTGGCGAGATCCCGAACCTTCTGCAGATTTCGCCGGGGTGCATCTTTGCGCCGCGCTGCGATTGCGCGCAGCAAGCATGCCTCGCCCGGCGACCGCCACTGCTGCAGCTCGGCCCCGGGCGGCGCGTCGCCTGCCATCGAGCGGCGGAGCTTGACGCGGCATGAAGTGGCTCGTCGAAATCGTCGGCCTGACAGTCAGGTTTCCGCTCATGTCGCGCTTCATGGCGAGATTGAAGGGGCGCGACTTTCACGAGATCGACGCCGTCGCGGATGTCTCGCTGACGATCCGGCCTGGCGAGACCTATGCCTTGGTGGGCGAAAGCGGGTCCGGCAAATCGACACTTGCACGCGCCGTCAACGGCCTCGTCGAGCCGACGCCCGAAAGCAGCATCGTATTCAACGGCCGCGACGTGGCGGCCATGTCCCCGGCCAATTTTAAGGCCTATCGGCGCCAAATGGCGATGGTGTTCCAGGACCCCGTCGGCAGCTTGTCGCCGCGCATGACCGTCGGGGACCAACTCGCCGAACCCTTTGTAGCGCACGGTTTACGCGACCGCGATCTGAAAGCCGAATGCGGCCGCTTGCTGGATATGGTCGGGCTGCCGCCGGATTTCGCCGGGCGGTACCCGCACGAGCTAAGCGGCGGACAGGCGAGACGGGTGGGTGTGGCGCGCGCCCTCGCACTCGATCCCAAGCTGGTCATCGCCGACGAACCGACCGCCGGCCTCGACGTTTCCATCCAAGGAGAAGTGCTGAACCTCCTGAACGAACTCCAGGAGCGCTTCGGCCTCACGCTCCTGATCATCACCCACAATCTGCATATCGTCCGGCACGTCGCCGACCGCACGGCAATCATGTATCTCGGCCGCATCGTCGAAGAGGGGCCGACCGACCGGATATTCTCCGCTCCCCGGCACCACTATACCCGTGCGCTGCTCTCCGCCGCGCCTGAACCGGACCCTGACGCCGTGCGGACGCGCATCGAGCTCAAGGGCGAAGTGCCGAGCCTCGCCAGGCGTCCGGACGGCTGCGAGTTCCACACTCGCTGCCCAAAGGCCCAGGACGTCTGCGCGACCGAGAGACCGGAAGAAACGACCGATGGCGAGAGGCGCTACCGTTGCTTCTTTCCCGTCCTCCACGAGGAATCCGGATGACGTCCGTCAGCCGGTAACCGCCTCTTCAGATACGACGTACCTGCCAACGGCGCTCGCGTCAGACTCATCCTTTGCCAGAAATCGAGGACTTCCATGAATATCCAATCCAGTTTCTTGACCGGCGCATGGACGAACTGGTTCGGAAACCTGACCTGCAATGCAATCGTCGTGGATGCGGCCTCCGAGGAGGATGTTTCGAACGCCATTCGCTATGCGCGGGCCCAGGGCCTGTCGCTCCGAATGGCGGGCACGGGACATTCCAACATCGCCCTTGTTCCCAATTCGGGAATGGTCGTGGTCACGGACAAGCTGAAGGGTCTGATGGCGCATGACAGCGCTAAACGCACGGTCACCGTGGCGGGCGGCACCAAGATCCGCGCCATGGGCGACATGCTATGGGAGCATGGCTTCAGCCTCACCAACCAGGGCGACATCGACACCCAGAGCATCGTCGGCGCGCTCTCCACAGGCACGCATGGGACAGGGCTCGGGCTGACCAACCTGTCGTCGCGCATCCGCTCCATGTGGCTGGTCGATGCCCAGGGCGAGCTGCGCGTGTTGGATGGCAGCGATGGTCATGTGATGCGTGCGGCCTGTGTTTCGATGGGCATGCTCGGCGCGATTACCGCGGTCGAGTTGGAGGTCTCGCCCGCCTATCATCTGCATGAATGGATCGGCTTCATGCCCTATCGTCTCGCTGCCGAGATCGAGGACGAGATGAACGTCAAATTCCGCCACTTCACCTATTTCTGGTGCCCGAACAAGAAGTCGGAGCGCTTCATCAGCGTGAATGGCGTGATCGAGGAGGGCGAGACGGACGTCGCCTGCGTGCGCATCTTCCATCCGGAACCGATCGAGGTCGGCGAGCTCGAGAAGTACACGTTCCGCAGGCGCTACGACCGCAGCTATCGCATCTTCGCCGAAGATTACGTGCCGGAGTTCGACGAGATGGAATACATGGTTCCGCTCGAGGTCGGGCGCGACTGCTTCGAGGACTTGATCACGAGCCTGCACGACATGTTCCACGAGATCGCGATCCCCACGGAAGTCCGTGTCACCGCGGGCGACGACAACTATCTGTCGGAATATTATGGCGGCCCGCGCCGCGCCATCTCACTTGCAGGCCACATCAAGCAGGACAACAGCAAGCTGTTCGCCGCATGCGATGCGATATTCGCGCGGTACGAAGGTCGCCCCCATTGGGCGAAAGGCAACTGCATGACCAAGGTTCGGCTGCAGAGCCTCTATCCCCGTTTCGACGACTTCGTCGCCGTCCGTCGCGAGATGGACCCCGAAGGCGTGTTCCTCAACGATTATCTGCGCCGCTGGTTCGAGTAGCAGAGCCGTGTATCTTCCGGAGCCGGCGACGCGAGCGAGCAATTCCCCGCTCCCGCATTTCTGCACCCGGACAACAGATCGCTTGTCCAGAGCTGTCGAACGATAGTGCAGAATAACTCAATTGTTTCCAGAATCGCGCATGATAGCTTTCCATCGTCAGGAGAGCGGCGGCGCCTGATGCGCGAAGACAGTGAAACGCCGCGTTACATTGGCCCCGGCTGCCCTGATCTCGCGGCATTTCCCGGGCGAACATGCCTCCGAATTGCGGATTGGGAATAGATCCGACGGACTGCCTCACGCGGCCGGAGGCCGGGCGTCAGACTCGCGGGCAGAATGACGGAACGCGGCGATGACGGCGATGATTGAAGAAGGCTGGACGAATTGTGATGGCAGCGGCACGGCGGCGCTGCGCCGCGCCTTCGGTGCTTTTGCCACGGGCGTGACCGTGGTCGCCACGTGGACTCCGGATGGGGACACGCGCGCCTTCACCGCGAACTCTTTCTCGTCCGTTTCGCTCGACCCGGCGCTGGTGAGCGTGTGTCTCGCCAAGAATTCAGCGAGCCTCTCGTTCTTCGAAAGCTGCGAGACCTTCTCGATCAGTATTCTCGAAGCGTCCCAGCGCGGCGTTTCCGCTGCGTTCGCCACACGCGAACCGGCGGCAAAGATCGCGGCGGTGAAGGATCTCGCGGCCGATGACGCGCCCTTTGTTCCGCGCAGCCTCGCCACCTTCATCTGCAGCCGGCACGCGACCGTCGAGGCGGGCGACCACGTCATCCTGATCGGCCAGGTGCAAAAATACCGGGCGCGCGAAGGCCAGCCGCTCGGCTTCTTCCGCGGCGGCTATGTGAGCCTCGGGCCGGACCTGATCGAGATGGAACGGCTGCGCGCCTCGATCGTCGTCGGGGCTATCCTCGGCCATGACGGCAAGGTGCTTCTGCTGCGCCGCCCGAACTCCGAGCGCTGGGAGCTTCCGGCAACCCAGCCGGGCCGCGGCCAACGCGCCGATAGGGCTCTCCACGACCTCTTCGCCGGTCTCGGCATCCAGATGACGATGTCGGTCCCCTACTCGCTGTTCCAGGAACGGGACGAGTCCGACGTCACGATGGTCTTCTCGGTGGAGAGCCGCCACGACATCGAGACCGGCATGCTGGCGGACGGGACAGAGATAGCGCTCTTCGGGGCCGAGGATGCGCCCTGGGATCTGCTGGCGGGCGAGATGAAGATCGGCCTCGTCAAGCGCTACCTGCGGGAGATGGCGGCCGGTCTCTACAGTGTCTATTTCGACACGCCCGAGGGCGGCAGCATGGTTCAGCTCAGCGGCGGCCCCCGCGCCTGGTCGAAGAGCGACGAGGCGATGCCGCCCAGGGAGGTCTCTCCGCGGCCGCTGCTGAAGAGCCTCGGTTCCTGACGCTATGTCGGAATCGACGCGCCCTCGTCCTAGTGTCCCTATTCTGAAATTCGCATGAGTTCGATATCAAGGGCCGAGCGAATTCCAGAATCGAAAGACACTAGCAACTTATTGATTTCTAGTGTCGTTTTGATTTTGAAGTTCGCCCGACGTGCGATATCGAAATCCAGCGAACTTCAAAATCACGACACTGGAGGGCGGGGCCACTTGCCGCATGGTTTTCCCCGCCAGACAGCCGATAGAGGGCCGGAGCCAAGGAAGGGTCGGCAATCGTGACCAGTGTTTCGCGCGTGGATCAGGTGCCTGCCGAGGAGTCGGGCTGGGGGGCGGTTTACGCGCTCTCGGCCACGGTGATCGGACTGGTTTCCTCTGAATATCTGCCCATCAGCCTGCTGACGCCGATTGCAGCCGACCTCGACATCAGCGAAGGCGTGGCCGGACGCGCGGTGGCGTTCGCCGCTGCCGCCGCAGTCCTCTCGAGCCTTTTCACAGCCGCCGTCACGCAGCGGCTGGACAGACGCTTGGTGCTGCGCGGCTTTGCCATCCTGCTTGTCGTCTCGAGCGCTTTGGCGGCATTCGCGGTCAATTATCCTATGCTGCTGGCGGGCCGCGTGCTTCTGGGGATCGCCGTCGGGGGTTTTTGGTCCATGGCGGCGGCTGTGACGATGCGGCTGGTTCCTCCCGAGGACGTTCCGCGTGCCTTCGCGACCGTCTACGCAGGCGTCGCGATCGCGGTCGTGGCGGCAGGTCCTGTCGCCAGCTATGTCGCCAGCTTCGTCGGCTGGCGCGGCGTCTTCATGGGGTCCTTGATCTGGGGTGTTTTCGTATTCGCCCTCCAGATGCGCACTGTGCCCGCTCTTCCGCCGCGCAGCGCGTTCCGTCTGGCGGCGCATTTCGGACTGATCAAGCGCCGCGAGGTTCGCTATGGGCTGATCGCGGTCCTGATGGTCTATGTCGGCCATTTCTCCTTCTTCACCTATTCCCGGCCGTTTCTTGAAACGATTGCCGGTTTCGACGTCAGCGGCGTTTCCTGGGCCTTGCTGGGTTACAGCCTCTTCAACATCATTGGCGTTCAATCGTCCCGGATCCTGATCGGTCGGAGCCTCTACATGACCCTGGGGCTCATACCCTTGCTCATGGCATGTTTTGCGCTTGTTCTTATCCTGTCGGGCCAGGACGCCACAGTGGCAGTGGTGCTGCTCGCCTGCTGGGGTGCGGCCTTCGGGGCCATGCAGGTTGCCTTCACGACCCGACTGACACGGGTCGTTCCCGACGCGATCGAAAGCGCAGGCGGCCTGCATTTTGCTTCGGTCGAACTGGCGGTCGGCGCTGGCGCCTGGATCGGCGGCATCCTTTTCGATCTGACTGGAGCGAAGGGAGCCTTCAGCGGGAGCGGCATCCTCCTGCTGCTTGCGGCCGGATTCATACTTGCAAAGCTGCGCCGCGCGGCAGTTTCCACTGCTTGAGCTAGTGTCGTGATTTCGAAGTTCGCCTCATTTCGATATCGAGCTCCAAGCGAACTTCGAAATCAAAACGACACTAGAAATCAAGGAGTTGCTAGTGTCCCCACGATTGCGAAATTCGCTCGGCGGCTCATATCGAACTCATGCGAATTTCAGAATCGGGACACTAGCCGGCTGGAGGGAAACGGCGATAGTCACGGCCCGGACGAGAGTTGCGCGGCGAGGCATTCGACACTGGAGCCCGCGCCCGTCCAACACTTGGCCGGCAACTACGTTCAGTTCGAGATCATTGATCTTGATCGTACAAACATTCATTTGCGTCGGGCGCTTGCCCTTTTCATGAATAGGTGATCGGGCAAGGCCGGAATCGGAGCGGAAGCGGTCCGGATTTTCAGACAGGCGATTCCCATGGAGCCAGAGATATGAACCTGCGCCAGCAGTTTCCGTCCTCTATCACATCCGAGCGGGAGGCCCGCGTAAGCTTGGCTGCTTGCTATCGATTGGCCGCGCATTTTCAGATGACCGATTTGATCTACACTCACATCACCGCGAAGGTGCCGGGGCAGGAAGGACAGTTCCTGATCAACCCGTACGGCATGCGATGGGAAGAGATCACTGCGTCTTCGCTGGTCAAGATCGACGTCGACGGCGTCAAGATCGACCAAAGCCCTTATCAGGTCAATCCGGCGGGTTTCACGATACATAGCGCCATTCATATGTCCCGGCCGGACGCACACTGGGTCATGCACACGCATACGAAGGCGGGCGTCGCTGTATCCTGCCTTGAGGATGGGTTGCTGCCGCTCAATCAGATCGCGCTGCAATTCTACGGGCGTCTGGCCTATCATGACTTTGAGGGCATCGCCCTCGATCTCGCGGAACGTGAGAGGATCATCCGCGACTTCGGAACCCAGCCGGCTTTGATGCTGCGCAACCACGGCCTTCTGACCGTCGGACGAACGGCCGCTGAGATGTTCAACAATATGTTCTATCTCAACCGCGCCTGCGAGATTCAAGTGAGTGCATTATCGATGGGATATGCGCTGAAGAAAATACCTGTGAAGGTGTGCGAGCATGTATCGAGGCAATGCGATCAACTGGCGGCGGACGATGGGGATCTGCAACTCGAATGGGATGCGCACATGAGACTGCTCGACTCGATCGATACGTCGTATCGCGACTGACCATCTAGTCTCCTTCGATTCTGAAATTCGCTCGGCCCGTGATATCGAACTCATGCGAATTTCAGAATCGGGACACTAGCCGCGTCAATCGGTATTGAGGCACACCTGATCGGTACACGCACATCGAAAGACCTCGACGAAGGCAACCAAGCGCTCCGTGGATGGCGAGAAAGCGGCTTGACGCACGTTCGGACCGGTATCGGGAACCTGGTGCACAGGAGCCGATAAATTCAACTTCTTCGACCTACACCGGAAAAATAATCAATTTTTCGCACTTAACCCGCCTGCCTATACTCCCCCGATAACCAGGACTGGCATGGAGCCAGCAAGTGCGTCAGCACTATCATAAAAGGGGAATGACATGGATACACATCAGCGATTCAAGCTCGATTGCATGGACATCTTGCGGGAGGAGACGGCTCGCGGACGCGTTTCAAGAAGGGACTTCATGCAACTCTCGGCGCTGCTGGGAGTATCCGCGGCGGCGACGGGAATGGGGCTAGGCAAGGTCCGTGCGGAAAGTGAGACCATAACGCTGTCAAACTACGGCGGCGACGCCATCAAGGCCTACACCGAAGCTTGGGGCGACCCTTTCAAGGCGGATACCGGGATCACCGTCGCCATCGACGGCTCCGGCCCGCTTCTCGGTCGCGTGAAAAAGATGGTCGACGACGGCTTGGTCTCGTGGGACGTGACGGATGTCGCGCCATATTACGGCCTGCAGCTCGGCGCCGACTACGCCGAGAAGATCGACTATTCCGTGGTCGACGAATCGAAGTTCTTCCCCTGGAACAAGAATGAGTTCGCAGCTGGCAACTACGTCTACTCGAGCGTGCTGGCCTACGACTCGTCCAAATTCGATCAGGCCCCGACCAGCTGGGTCGACTTTTTCGACCTCAAGAAGTTCCCCGGCAAGCGCGCGATGTACAAGTGGTTTGATGGCCAGCCAGAGTCATGCCTGCTCGGCGCGGGTAAATCGATGAACGAAATATATCCGATGGACATGAAGGTGGTTGCCGAGATGATAGGGTCGCTCGGCGACAACTTGGTGCTATGGGACAGTGGTGCTGTTAGCCAGCAGTTGTTCCTGGATGGCGAAGTTGTCATGGGCAATCTGTGGAACACGCGTGCGCGGCAACTCGAACGCGACACGAACGGTCGCGTGACGTGGATTTGGGACCAGCAGATCGTGCAGCCTGCCGCCTGGCTGATCCCGAAGGGCAGCAAGCATGTGGCTGCCGCTCAGAAGTTCATCGCCTCGACCCAGAACGTCGAGCGGCAGATCAAGCTGTTGGAACTGATGGGCAACGGCCCGGCCAATCCGGAGACGCTGAACCATCTCACTCAAGAGCAGAAGCGCCTGAATCCGACCTCGCACCTCGACGTCGCTCTTGCGCAGGATTCGGAATGGTACGCAGCCAACTACAACGATGCGCTCGACGCTTGGACAGAGGCCGTGGATGGTTGAGCCGAAATCGGCTTGGACCTACGGAAACGGTGCGCGGAAGGCGATTTCGCACACCGCTCCAGCCTGGCTCCTGATCCTTCCGCTCGTCGTCTTGATAGGTGCGTTTTACATCGCGCCTCTGCTGAGGGTCTTTGTCCTCAGCGTAACGGAGCCGGAACTCGGCCTGCGTAATTTCGACCGGGTGCTGACGTCGCGCGGCTCCGTCCGGGTATTGAGCACCACGCTGCGGATGTGTGCCATCACCACTGTCATCACCGTGGCCTTGGGCTTCTGCGTCGCGCTGGCCATGACACGCGTGCAAGGCATGCATCAAAGGCTTCTCGTCGTCGCGGTGATCATGCCGCTTTGGATCTCGGTTTTGGTCCGCGGCCTGTCTTGGCTCGTGCTGTTGCGCGACAACGGGCTCGTCAACGGCTGGCTCATGAGCGCGGGGCTTGTCAATGAGCCCGTGCACTTCGTCAACAGCGAGCTCGGGGTTGTCATCGGCATGGTACACTACCTGCTGCCCTTTGGAATTCTTCCGATGTTCTCGGTAATGCAAAGTATAGATTCACGACTCCTATTTGCATCACAGAGCCTGGGCGCGTCGCCGGCCACCACTTTCCTCAAGGTATATCTTCCGCTCGCTCTGCCCGGCATCTTCGCGGCAACGATCATGGTGTTTGTGTTCGGCCTCGGATTTTATGTGACCCCGTCTCTGCTGGGCGGCGGCCGCGTCATCATGCTCGCTGAATCCGTCAGCTCTTATGTCCTGACGACCGCGCGTTGGGGGCTTGGCTCGGCTCAGGCGGTGGTGCTGCTTGTGTTGACGTTGATGCTGATCGGCATCCTGTCGAAGACCGTCGGCTTGAAGCGGGGTCTTGGCTGATGGAGGGCACGCGTCGCTCCCCTGTGTCGGTGCTGGTGATCGCGCTGGCCTGGGTCGTGGTCATGTTTCTTTTCGCTCCGATGTTGGTGACCTTGCCGATGTCCTTGACTCCGGAAAGGATAATGGCGATGCCGGATGGAGCGCTGTCGTTTCGTCACTATGAGACGCTGGTCAGGGACCCGATCTGGCTCGGTGCGATTCGTGACAGCCTTATAGTGGGATTTGGGGCTACGGGCGTCGCATTGACCGTAGGCGCCGCGGCGGCGACCGGATTGTGGCAACTCGGCCCGAAGGCGGCCCGCGGCTTCGGCGCTTTGCCGCTTCTGCCCTTGATCGTCCCTTCCGTCGTGAGCGGGCTGGTCTTGTCGCAGGCCGCAATCTGGCTCGGCATACTGGACACCTATGTTGCGGCGATAGGTTCGCACGCGATCTTGGGCATTCCGTTCGTCTTCATGACGGTCTCTGCGGCGTTGGAGGGTGTCGACCAGCGAATGGTGCAGGCGGCCAGAAGCCTCGGCGCGGGACCGTTGCGTGCGATATGGCAGGTTGTGCTGCCCAACATCAGACCGGGCCTGATGACGGGGGCGGTGTTTGCCTTCTTCACCTCGTGGGACGAGATTGTCGTCACGCTGTTCGTCACGTCGCGGAGCGTGTTTACGCTACCCCGCAAGATTTGGTCCGATCTGCGCGAGAACATCGATCCTGCCGTCGCGGCGATATCGGCGCTGATGATCTGCGCCACCCTGCTCGTGGCCTTCATCTACTTGGTCGTTACCACGCTCAAGGCCAGGGTAAAGGTTGCACAATGAACGTCTTGACGACGAATGTTGCAACCAACGTTGCCGCCGACATCAGTCTGCACGGCATAACCAAGAGCTACGGGCAGGCCTGCGTCCTCAACAGCGTCGATCTCAGGATCGCGGCGGGGGAATTTCTCACCTTGCTGGGTCCTTCGGGCTCAGGCAAGAGCACGTTGCTGATGACCCTCGCCGGCTTCGTGGAGCCATCTCACGGCAACATCTTCATCGGCAATCGCTCGATTATCTCGGTCGTTCCAGAGAAACGCGATTTCGGCGTCGTGTTCCAGGGATACGCTCTGTTCCCGCACATGACGGTGGAGGAAAACATCGCCTATCCACTAAAGGTGCGCCGCACCGCGAAAGCCGACATCGCCATGAAAGTAAAGCAGGCGCTCGACCTTGTGCAACTCAGCGCTCTGGCCTCCCGCTATCCGCGCCAGCTCTCGGGCGGCCAGCAGCAACGCGTCGCTCTGGCGCGGGCCTTGGTCTTTTCGCCGAAGGTGCTTCTGCTAGACGAGCCGATGGGCGCACTCGACAAGAACCTGCGGCAGGATCTTCAGGTCGAACTGCGACAGCTGCACAAGCGCCTCGGTCGAACCTTCGTGAACGTCACGCACGATCAGGAAGAGGCGATGGCGATGTCGGATCGCATTGCGGTCATGCGCGACGGGCGGATCGTGCAGATAGGTCGTCCGCGCGACCTATACGACCTGCCGAAAACCCGCTTTGTCGCTGCCTTCCTGGGCAAAAGCAATTTTGTCGAGGGCGAGGTAACGGAAGTTGCGGCAGGTGTTGCAAAGATCGAAACAACCAATGGGCCGATAACGCACGCGGTTGGTTCCGCGGGCGCGGCCGTCGCCACCGGCGCGCGCGTGACATTGGCGCTGCGGCCGCAGAAGGTGAGGCTAGGACCGGGCCTCAACAGCCACCGGACAAAAGTCGAATCCGCAGTCTTCCTGGGCACTCACGCGGAAGTCGCGTTCCGGTCGGCTTCCGGGCATCAGCTTGTCGCTCAGATCGCTCTGCGAGAAGCGCTGGATTTGCCTGCGGAAGGCGAGGACGCTGAAATAAGCTGGGCGCCGGAGTCGACCGTCATCGTCGACGCCGACTGAGATATCCCAGGATCCGTCATGAGATTGCGCTTGGGGCAGATCCTGCCCCAGCACATATGCTGTGCATGGAACATCGAGCGATTCTTCATGAAAGCAGAACCTAATGCCATGATAATTCAATTTTGGTTCCATATTCGCCCGAATATTATCGGGCCCGGAAAAGAATTTCGGACGTCCGGGAGCGTCTCGGAAGACATGAGGCTCATGCTTACCCTGGAAAGCCGAACGCAGGTGGGCGGTAGATGAATCGGTTTCTCCTCGAGTGCCGTGTCGATGAAATGGACTCCGGCTTGAGCAACTATTTCGACGTGCCTGACGAGTGAAGCGTCGTGGTTCGGCCGGGCTGGCCGCAGCGTTGGGCCGAGATGCCGCACTCGATCGCGCGACGCGCCCCGACGCGCAGCAGGCACGTGCGTCAGGTCATAAGCGATATGGTTTGCAAGGAGCAGCGTGGTGAAGAAGGAATTCACGGTGGTGCGTCGCAAGGACGCCAAGCTCGCATTCGAGGGAGGAGCCGCGGTGGGCAACACGCTGGACCGCGTGATCACCGAAGCGCATTCCGACGAGATGGGCGGCGGTTATTTCAGCATCAACGGCATCGAGAGCCATGTCACCTTGCCCTACAACGAGCTTGCGCTGTGTCTGGAAGGCACCTTGAAGCTGACGGTCAGCGGCGCGCTGCATGAACTGAAGCCCGGCGACTTCGCCTGGATTCCGGAAGGGACTGAGATCACGTTCTCGGGCGACAACGCGATAGCGTTCTACGGCGTCCATCCCGTGGACTGGAGAACCAGGAATGCCTGAAGCACCTATGGCCGAAACGCCTGTACGCGCCCTGCGTCGGAGACGAACGGTCCGCTTGCCCGGCAGGACCGTGGCGTGGCATGGCAACAAGTTGCTTCGATGCCCACAAGAGCCTGTCTCGACCCGGCCCGATACATAGCGGTAGCAAAAAACCTGCGACCGACAGCTTATCGCGCCTAGAACGAAGAATTCAACAGAGCCAGGCAATGGCTTGTCCAGTGAAACAATCACGTTGTCTTTCCAACTTGACCCCGAGGACGAAACGGAGACTGCAATGAGCGCGGACATGCCGACTGTCACTTTCGCCGACGGACGCACGGTTCCTGCGCTCGGCCTTGGCACCTATCAAATCGGTATGAACGGCGCGACGATCGCGGATGGAGTGCGCGCCATCAGGCACGGCGTCGACCTCGGGATGAGCTTGATCGACACCGCAGAACTTTACGGTGAGGGTCATGCAGAGCAGGTCGTTGGCGAAGCCGTAAAAGGCATTCGGGACCAGGTCTTCCTCGTCAGCAAGGTCCATCCAGAGAACGCCAGCCGCAGCGGCGTCGTCGAGGCCTGCGAACGCAGTCTGAAGCACCTCGGCGTCGACCGACTGGATCTCTACCTCCTGCATTGGAAAAGCGACTTTCCCCTTGCGGAAACGCTCGAGGCTTTCGAACGGCTGAAAGCCGACGGCAAGGTCGCCCGATGGGGCGTGTCAAACTTCGACGTGGGCGACATGGAGGCGCTGTCAAAGCTGCCGAACGGCGGCAACGTTATGGCAAACCAGGTTCTCTACAACCTCAGCCATCGCGGCATCGAATACGACATGGCGTCGTGGAGCCAGGAGCGGCGCATCCCGATCATGGCCTATTCGCCGCTCGATGAGGGCCGGCTGTTGAATCATCCCGAACTAAGGCGCATCGCCGACGATTGCGGCGCGACGCCTGCCCAGGTGGCAATCGCCTTCATCCTGAGGACCGGGAATGTCGTTGCCATCCCAAAGTCGTCTTGCGTGCAACGCGTCACGGAAAACCATGGATCGGCCAAGCTGGCGTTGACGAAAGACCACATAGCGGCTTTGGACAAGGCGTTTCCGCCCCCGAACCGCAAGGTGCCTTTGGAATTGGGGTGGTAAGGAGAAGGCAGGGCGTCGGACTTCGGGCGTGGCGCATGGGATTGCCCTTCGCCGGCGGGAACTTCCCGTGAGCGTCAAGAATGAAACGTTCAGCTTGCGACGCTGCGCGGTACTGCGGATATCAGATCGACGTAAGGGCTGGAGGCTTAGGGCCGCTTATGCGTCGAGCGATCACTTGGTCGATGGTGATCACCGTGCTTTTGTCCGCAAATGCATCCAGCGGATTGACCGGGTCGAGATCATACTTGAAGTGGGCAACCTCGATCGTCCTGCCCAAGTCCTTGACCGCCTTGATGGCCGGTGAGAGCTCACCGCGCCGGCTAACGATCAATGCGGTCTCGTAGGCGCCAGTCACTGCATCGACGATCAGGGATGTCGTCATAAGCGCCTCGACACCGCGGTCGACGAAGATGCTTCCGATGATCTGCGGCTGGCAGCAGTGGATCGTGATACCTTGGCTGGCGAATTTTTCCAGCCGCTGCTTCTCGTTCCGATGCTTCGCCGGATAGGGAAATTTCGGGTATTCGGCCGTGATGTAGTGCGCGGCGACGATGTCGGCATCGGAAGCCAATTCCTTCAGAAGCGCCATCAGATCCATATCCATCGACATGCCCATCTGGCGTACCGCGTCCATGAACGGACCGCCGTCGACATAGACCGCTGTGCGGGTCATCGTGTTCTCCACAGGTTCTGAAGTGGCGGGCCGACATCTGGGCGAAACGCCCGCACTCAGCAGCTTTCAAAAAAGGCGGCCATTCTCTCGCAGACGGGACTTTCTGCACTGCCCAACATGAACACCGCCGTGGAATGATCCTCACCGGGCACGGCGAAGTAATCCGCTCGATGGCCGCGTTCGCGCCATGCTTCGGCAAACACTTCCGCTTGCCGGTGGAATTCGATCGATTCTTCTTCGCCCAGCATGATGAGTATGGGCGGTGCGCGATCCGGGATATTGAACAGTGCGCTCTCCGACTGCACCGTGTCGCCTGTGAGTTGGAGAAACGGCTGCAGCCAGCAGGACTGGAAGACGCGCATGTCGAAAATGGCGCTGAGGGGAACCACGCCCTTGACGGCGTCTGCGGGAATGCCATGCCGCGTCCAGTCGGTCACGGCGATCATCGCCGCCTGCTGGCCGCCAGCCGAGTGCCCCGCGAGAAAAAGGCGATCACGGTTGCCGTTTATGGCTTCCGCGTTTTCGTACGCCCATACCACGGCCGCTCTGGTCGCCTGTGTGATATCCGGAACGGTAACATGCGGACAAAGAGTATAATCGCTGATGACGACGGTGTAGCCGCGCGGGGAGAAGCCTAACGCGGGGAAACTCCAGTCTTTCCGCGTGCCTCCGCGCCACCACCCGCCGTGCACGAAAATCAGGATAGGTGCTCCGGGCTCGGGCGCTGGAAATACATCCAGCCTTTCCTCGTTACGCGGCCCGATCCGAATGTCCTGGATGCTATGCAGAACGTTCCGCGCATGCGCGTTGTAGCGCTTGAGGAACTGCGCTGCCGGCCGGTTGTCCCAATTGTGGTTGATGAGGTCGAATTGGAGGTCGATTTCCTGTGGTCTGGTGTAGGGAGTGCCTTTCAGCAAACGGACCTCCTGAATTTTTTCCTGCGGGCGCATGGCTCGCCGGCCACGAGCTGGATGGGCTTGGCGATGGGAAACAGCCGCGCGGGCTCTCCCACACGCAAGGTTAGCTCGATGAAAATTCTGCCAACAACTGAATTATTATCGCCTTTGGTTCACGTTCGTTGACCTGTGAGCACGGTCACGCCCTTGTGTTCCATCGCCGGCCGCCGCCGCTTACGTCCTGATATCACGAGCGGCTTTTAGTGCGGGTTCTTTGAACTGTACTGCAAAAGAAATCAATTGTTCGCACTCGGGCCGCGTGTAACCTTCGAAGATGTCGGCGACAGATGTCAAATGAGACAGGGGCACGTGGAATGCAGGTAGGGTTAGAGCTTGGCGGGCATTGGCCGGATCATAAGCACCACATAGACAATCTCTTTCCCGAAATGATCGAGGTCGTGAAGCTTGCCGACAAGATCGGCATCGATGCCTACGTCATGGGCGAGCATCACTTCATGGACTACAACGCCACTCCGTCGCCGATCGCGCTCGCCACATATGTCGCCGCGCTCACCAAACGCCAGCGCTTGATCCTCGCGATCATGATATTGCCTCTGCACAACATTGCGCGGCTGGCCGGCGAGCTCGCCATGGCCGACCAGCTGACGGGCGGTCGGATCGACATAGGTTTCGGACGCGGCGGGGCACCTTATGAATTCCGCCGCTTGAACGCGCCGTGGGACTATGAGTCGACCCGCGAAATCTTCGAGGAGCGGCTGGCGGCCCTGCATCTCCTTTTCGGTCAGGAGGATGTCTCGGTCGATTGGAAGCACACGAAGTTCACTGACGTGACCATCGTGCCTCCGTTCCGTCAGCGGCCTCACCCCCCGATCTGGTTGTCGGCGCAGCGCACCGAGGCTGCGTACCACATCGCCAAGCAGGGCTATCATGTGCAGATGGCGCAACTGCGCAACCCTATCAGTTACGTGCATGAGATGATGGCTGCCTTCCGGGAAGGCGCGGCGGCGAGCGAAAAACCGCAGGGCAAGCAGAACATCGCATTCATCCAGTGGGTCTACGTCGCCAAGGACGATGCCGATCGCAAGCAGAAGCTGGAAATTGCCTACCAGAAACACCGCAAGTTCATGGGGCTATTCACGGACTCTTCCTACGCGAAGGGCGGCCGCATCCCGCCGATCGATATCCCGGGCACACCTGAGGACTATGCGGACAACATGATCATCGGCACGAAGGAATTCGTGCAGGACAAGGTTCTGCAACTGAAGGAAATCGGCTTCGACATGTTGATGGTGCAGGCGCATTGTGGCCCTGACCATCATGACGTCATGGCGTCGATGGACCGGCTCGGCGAACATATCCTGCCGTTGCTCCACACGCCCGAAGCGGCGGCCATCGCGGCCGTAGGCTAAACGAATCCGCGACTTTGTGGCCATAGAGGCGATCACCGGCTGCTGCGGGACCGCCTCCCGGTGCGTCACTCCGGAAGACCGGCCTTGCGGAAGCCATCGACGAAATGCTCGAGCGTCGCATAATCGCGGAACGGCTCCATGGTGGCCCAGTGGCGGGTTGTGAAATGCGGGTTGCCGACGAGGAACAGCTCGGCCTCCGCGTGTGCCTCGCCGAGCCGGCCCAATTGGGCAAGGCTTGCCGCCAGGAAACGGCGTGAGCTTGTGCGATAAGTCTCGTCCCTGCGCAGCGTCTCTATCGCGGCTTCGTATTCGCCGGCCGCATAGTGCGCCTGGCCGAGCGCCAGATAATACCAGCTTGCCGGAAACGGGTTCAGCCGGAACGCCTTGCGAATATGCTCCAGCCCCTCCTCGATCCGCCCGGCCAGGACCGCGATGTCGGACCGTGCCGCCCAGGCGTCGGCCTCGTTCGGGTCGAGCTCGATCGCCTTGGCGAATTCCACGTCCGCCGCGGCGAAGCTGCGCTCATAGGCAAGCAGGTAAGCCAGGACCCAGCGGCAGCCGGCATCGTTGGGATCGATCGCCACGGCTTGGCGTGCCAGTCGCAGGGCAGTGTTACGGTCAGATTCAGTCGGTCCGCCCGAATGCACCCATCCCATCCAGTGGTTCATGGCGAGCCAGCGATAGGCCTCAGCGTATCCTGGATCGAGCGAAGCTGCTCGCGTGAGCATCAGATGCGCTTCGCGCGCCGTCTGCGGCGAATCATCCATCAGCTTGCGCGCCCGCACGCAGAGATCGTAGGCCTCGAGGTTCTTGGGCCGATTGCGTGGCGGCGGCGCGCTGAGCCTGCCGAGCAACGCCTCCACGATCTTGGCCGTCACCTCGTCTTGAACCGCGAAAATATCGTCCAGGCTGCGATCGAAGCGTTCCGCCCATAGATGGTCGCCGCTCTCCGCGTCGACGAGTTGCGCGTTGATGCGCACGCGTCCCGCGGCGCGCCTTGCGCTGCCCGTGAGCAGGTAGCGCACGCCGAGATCCTCGCCGATCGCTCGCACGTCCATCGCCTTTCCCTTGTAGGCGAAGGCCGAGTTGCGAGCGATGACGAACAGGCCGGAGTTCCGCGAAAGGTCGGTGATCAGGTCTTCGGTCAGGCCGTCGGCGAAGGATTCCTGCTCGGGGTCATCGCTGACATTGACGAAGGGCAGCACGACTATCGATGGTCTATCGGGCAGCGGCAAGGATTTCTGCTTCGCGCCACCGAGCCGTTCGACAGCGCCTATGAAGCGGTAGCCGACGCGCGGAACCGTGGCGATCCATTCACCGCCCCCTTTACCGCCATCGCCGGCCGGACCAAGCAGCTTCCTGACCTGCGCAATCTGGACAGTGAGGTTGCCTTCCTCGACGACCAGGCCCGGCCACGCCGCGTCCATCAACTCGGCCTTGGCCAGAATTTCGCCGGGCCGTCCGACGAGCGCCGCGAGCAGTTTCAGCGCCCGGTAGCCGACCGCAACGGGCACGTCGCTCCGAAGGAGCGTTCCCGCGCCCGCATCGAGCACGAACGGACCAAAGGCGAAGCGCGATCCCTGCATCGGCGCATCCTTAGGGCCTTTCAAGCTTGGATGGAACCGTTCCGCCGGACGATGGTGCCGACCGCATTGACGAGAAGCCGCGCGGCTGTCAGGGCCGACACGCCGTCGTCAATGTCGGCGGGCGGGTAGCGAAACCTGCGCTAGGCCTGCAAGGCCGCAAGACCGGCCCTTTGGAGGTTTTTGGAACTTTTTGGGCGCGCTTAATTACGACGCTGTTCGCATCCTCCAGAATTCAGCATCTTTCGCGTCGAGGACCTCGAACCTCATGGAGGTTGCCATGAACGACACTCACCCCGGTGGGCCGAGCAATCACATATGGCGGTGGAGGTTGGCGCCGAGCATTTCCATGTCGTCATCCTCGGGCTTTGTCCCGAGGATCTGCCGACATTTGGTTGAGGCTGCGCAGCGTCTTGTTTCATCGGCGACAGCGGATCCTCGGGACAAAGCCCGAGGATGACGACATGGATGAACGACCGCTGCGACTCGCCACCGCAGGCTCGTGCCTTATGCGATTGCCCCGCCTCGTTGGGAGCCGGCACTACAGCTTGGCCACCCTGCCAAGCACTATCGCGATCTGGGAGGAACGGAAACGCTTTCGCTTGCAACTCGAGCAGACGTGGAAGGACAATCCTCATTTGATCGACGACATCGGTCTGACGAGACGGCAGGCCGAGGCGGAGATCGCCAGGCCTTTCTGGCGACGATAACGCGAATGCTGCAATGACTGCCGAAAGCACGATATCGCCGCGACAGGATCGCATCCCCTGGGCCGCGATGACGGGCATCATCGCGACGGTCACAGTGTACGCCGTGGCGCAGGGGCTGACCTATCCGCTGCTGAGCTTCATCCTGGAGCGGCAGGGGACGATACCGGGCCTGATCGGCTTGTCGGCGGCGATGACACCGCTGGGCTTCATTGTCTCGGCTCCCTTGACTCCGGTGCTGGCCCGGCGTGTGGGTGCGGCGCGGCTTGCGATCCTGTGTTTGGTCCTGGCCGCGCTTACTCTGGCCGCGATAGCCTGGACGCAGCATGTCTGGGCCTGGATGCCGTTGCGCTTCCTGCTCGGCTTCTTCGTCAATCCACCTTATGTGATCAGCGAGACCTGGCTGATCTCGATCACTCCCGCCTCGCGCCGGGGCCGCATCATGGGCTTCTATTCGTCGATCGTTTCGGCGGGCTTCGCCCTTGGCCCGCTGTCGCTCGGCCTGGTCGGCGCCCAGGGCTGGCCGCCCTTCATGATCGGCATCGCGGCCTTCCTCCTCTGCGGCCTGATCGTGCTCGCGGTCGTGCCGCACCTGCCGAGGATGCCGCATGAAGGGGAGGCGACATCGGTCGGCCGCTTCTTCACACTGGCGCCGCTTCTGCTGTTGGCGGTTTTCACCGCCGCCGTCTTCGAGCAGGTCGTGATCTCCTTGTCCGCGGTCTATGGCGCCGCGCTGGGCAGCACCGAGGCGCGCATCGCTTCGCTCATCGCCTGTTTCACCGCGGGCAATGCCGTGCTGCAGATTTTACTCGGGCGCGCGGCCGAGCGGCGCGGCTCGACGCGGACCATGCTGTTCTGCGTGCTGGCCTCGCTGGCCGGATGCCTGCTGCTGCCGTCGATTTTCAGCGCGTGGCTCATCTGGCCAGTCGTTTTCGTCTGGGGCGGGGTCTCGTTCGGCATCTACACCATGGCGCTGATCCAGCTCGGCGAGCGCTTCACCGGCCAAGCCTTGATTGGGGGCGCCGCGGCCTTCGCTTTCGTATGGGGCATCGGCGGCATCGTCGGCTCGCCGGCGACAGGACTGGCGATGCAACTGATCGGACATCAGGGGCTGCCATTGTCCCTGGGCCTCCTGTGTTGCCTGCTGGCGGTGTTTCTGATGGTTGGAAGACGGCGGGTCTGATCGAGGCATCGCCGGCAAGACACTTGCCGTCGATGGCAGCCACCTCGTATCTTCACTGTGAGGCCCGCGTATGGATTTCCAGATTTCGCCTGAGATCGAGAACTACCGGCGGAGGATCGCCGCCTTTGTCGAGCGCGAGATCCTGCCTCTGGAGGCTGACCGCGCCTCCTATGATGCGCATGGCAATATCGCCCTTCCCTTGCTCGACGCGCTGCGCGCCAAGGCGCGCGCTGAAAGGCTCTGGTGCCTCCAGCTATCGCCTGAGAACGGCGGCGCCGGCCTGTCGAAAACCGGCATGGCCGTTTGTTACGAAGAGATGAACCGTTCGATCTTCGGCCCGGTCGTGTTCAATTCGGCCGCACCCGACGACGGCAACATGCAGGTGCTGGAAAAGCTTGGCACGCCGCAGCAGAAGGAGCGCTGGCTCAGACCCGTCGCCGAGGGCAAGGTCCGCTCTGCCTTCGCCATGACGGAGCCGCATCCAGGCGGTGGCTCCGATCCCTCAATGATCCTGACCAAGGCCGAGAAGCGGGCGAATCGCTATTACGTTTCAGGCCGCAAATGGTTTATCACGGGTGCCGAGGAAGCGGCCCACTTTATCCTGGTCGCGCGCACCTCGGACGACCCACGGAGCGGGCTCACGGCCTTCCTCTATCACAAGGACCAGCCTGGCTGGCGCGTTGTGCGGCGCATCGGCATAATGGGGCCGGAGGAGCATGGCGGCCATTGTGAGTTGGAATTCGATGGCCTTGAGATCGCCGAGGAGAATATTTTCGGCGGCCTTGGCCACGGGCTGAAGGTCACTCAGACCCGTCTCGGCCCTGCCCGGCTCACGCATTGCATGCGCTGGCTGGGGCTGGCGAAGCGCTGCATCGAAATCGCCAGGGCCTATGCGGCGGAACGCACCGGCTTCGGCCAACGCCTCGCCGATCGCGAGAGCGTCCAGATGATGCTCGGCGATCTTGCTATGCGCATCGAGATCGGCAGGCTGGTGGTGATGAAGGCGGCTTGGGCGCTCGACCAGGGCTCCTTCGCGCGCAAGGAAGTCTCGATGGCGAAGGTCGTGGTCGCCAATGTGCTGCATGACGCAGCCGATATCGGCATCCAGATCAATGGCGCGCGCGGCTATTCCACCGACACTGTGCTCGAATGGATATACCGCTATGCGCGGCAGGCACGGCTGGTCGACGGCGCCGACGAGGTGCACAAAATGGTGCTCAACCGCCTCTTGACCGACGCAGGCCGGCAGTTCTGGAAATGGCCTGTCGAGGGCGAAACCATGGAGAAGGACGGCCGATGAGACCCGACATAGCCGTCGTCACGGGCGCGGCGCGCCGCGGCGGTCGCAGACCCGGACCCGAACGGGGGCGAAGTGCCCAGCGCCTTCATCGAATTCAAAACCGGGCAGCAGGCTGAACCAAAGATCTGGCCGCATTCTGCCGCGAGCGGCTTGCTGGCTTCAAGACGCCGAAGCGCTTCGTCTTCCGCGAACTGCCGAAGACCGCGACGGGCAAGATCCAGAAATTTCATGCTGCGCGAAGAGGCTCGCTGATGTGACTACCGGCTCGGCTGATTTCGATACAACCCGGCTGCAGCTCTTCCTCGATGAGCATTTCGGCGCCGGCGAAATACATCTCGAGCGCGTTGGCGGCGGCCAATCCAACCCGACCTTCTTTCTCGATCACGGCGGCCGACACATGGTGCTACGCAAGCAGCCGGCTGGTCCTATCCTGAAGGGCGCGCATGCTGTCGATCGCGAATTCCGGGTCCTTAGTGCGCTCGCCAGCACCGACGTGCCCGTTCCAAAGGCAATCCTCTTTCACGCGGAGCCCGACGTCGTCGGCACACCCTTCTACCTTATGGAGCGCCTGGACGGTCGGGTGTTCCACGATGCCGCCCTCCCCGGCATCGAGCCTTCGGAGCGCCAAGCTATCTATTTTGCCATGGCGTCGACGCTGGCGAAGCTGCACAGGGTCGATCCGAACACGGTCGGCCTCGGCGATTTCGGCCGCTCCGGCAACTATTTCGAGCGCCAGATTGCCCGCTGGTCGAAGCAGTGGGCAGAATCACCGACCAAGAACATACCGGAATTGGACAAGCTGGCGGAATGGCTCGCGTCGAACCTCCCGCCCGACGACGGCCGGGTGGCGATCGCCCACGGCGATTTCCGACTCGGCAACCTCCTCTTTCATCCCACCGAGCCGCGCCTGCTCGCGATCCTCGATTGGGAATTGTCCACGCTCGGCCATCCCCTGGCCGACCTGGGCTTCTGCTCGATGGCTTGGCACACGACGCCGGACGAATATGGCGGCATTCGCGGGCTGGATCTGGCCGAACTCGGCATTCCCCACCGAGCTGAGTTCCTTGCACGTTATTATGCCGACTCCCTGCTCACCCGGCGCCTGCTGCCGTTTCACGTAACGTTTTCGCTGTTCCGCTTCGCCGTCATCTTCGTGGGAATCGCCGATCGCGCCCGCGCCGGCAACGCCGCCGGCGATAATGCGGCGATGCTTGCTCCGCTCGCCGCCCGCTTCGCCCAGAGAGGGCTAGAGTTGATCCGATGATAGAGGCGGTAATCGCGATAGCGGCCTAATCTCGAACCTCCAATGCGCTTTGCAACCGATTGACAAGCGGTCGGCGTCGGCGGCCTGGCCAAGTCTTGACGGCGGCCGGCAGGCGCTGCGCGGCGTGTCGCTGTCGATCGCCTCCTGGAGAGGTGCACGGTCTGGTCGTCAAGGCGGCCTCGGTGCGGACCGTGGCGATGTGAGTGATGCGCCCTTGAGGTCGCGCAGCATGTCGAGATGAGGCGCGAGATCTGAAGGCTCCCCATTTCGGTCATCGCCAGTGCATCTAGCGACGGCGACTGGAATGTCCGATGAGCGATAGCGCGAGCTTCAACTCGTCGGGCGTGCGCCATCCCTGCTGATAGAGGGAGATAACCAACTGAGCGGCTTCTTCCCGCTCGATGCCGTCTGAAGGAATACCGTTGGACGCGCAGTGCTCGTCCAGAACGGCAGTCAGCAGCGATAGTTGCTGTGAATCGATGCCAGCGAAGCTCACGATGCTTTCCTTCCCGTGTTTCGGCGAAACCATGGCGGGCTCTCAAGCGCCCGCGTGCCTGTGAACTACCTGCGGACGAGACGAGAGCTGTACTCGCTTCAGCGCTGTGCGCTATCAACTATGACATTCCGTGGAAACGATTTGCGCACGGGCTGAAGGTATCGTTGCTTCGCCCTGCCGGGTTGGCTTCCAGCCCTTCCGGCAATGACGGATCAGTCCGTGTTCTTTTCCGTCGGCAGCCACTCTGCAACGAACATAAGCGTCGCCCTGAAGACTGCGGCGCCTCCATCGTTCCGCACGGTAACCGAGAAGGTAGCCTGGTCGCCATCGGGTAGCTGTTCGCGAGCGAGGTCGGGCAGTGCATCCACGGCTAGCCGACAAACCTGACGGGTGTCGTCGATCTCGAATCCCACTTGATCGCGGGTTATTGCATGGCCGTCGAATACGTCGAAATAGTATCTTGTCATCGACCTGACCTGCCCATCGCCTGAGAGGCGGCTATCCGCCCTAACGCGGCTCCTTCACTAGGTGAAGATAAGTGGCGTCGTAATCTGCAAACGCCTGCAAGCGTTCCACATCGGGTATGGTAACGACATTGTTGCTCCATGCCACGAGGGTCCGCGCACGTAGTTCCTGGATTGTCCGGTTGACGTGGACAAGCGACAGCCCGACCATGTCGGCTATATCGGCCTGCGTCGGGGGGAATTCGAACGTCCCGTTCTTGACGAGCCCAATCGCGTCCAGGCGGTCATGCAGCTCGCAAAGCAAGTGGGCGATATGCTGCGCCGAGGTTCGGCGACCGATGCTGGTGATGCAGGCCCGTTGAATTGCCGCGTCGATCAGGGTCGACAGCCAGAACAATCGCCCCAGATGCGGCGATACCGTAATGGCCTGTAGCAGGGTCGGGTGTGGAATGAACGCCGCGATGGCGTTCCGAATGGCGACCACGCTGTGATCCATGGTCTTGAGGAGAAAGCAGTGAAGGTCGACGAAGTCTCCCGGCACATGGATGGCCGTTATCTGCCGCTGGCCGTCCGACAGAAATTGCGTCCGCGCCGAAAACCCGGTGAGGATAAGACAGCTCTCGCCCGGTCGTGAACCTTCCGCGACGAGTTCTTCTCCGCCTTGAAACGAACGTACGCGGTGCGGCAGCCCCTCTATGAGAGCTTTTTCCCTTTCCGAAAGGACGTCTCGCCTTTCCAGCGAGCTTATCAACCTCTCGAACATGATTTGCCTTTGCAAAATGCGCCAACGAAGCGTTCAGGCATAAGACCGCTGGATCGGCTTGGTTCCCAACGTTCTTCGACTTAGGATCTGCGGGAGTGGAGCCAGGCGAGGGTCAGTGCAGCACTGGTCCAGGCCGTAGCCAGCAACAACAGGACTGTCGCCGGGAACGCCTGACGCGGTCGACCTGTTGCCGTTGAAGCCAATGACGGCTTATCCAGGACGATAAGATCAGGCCTGCTGCCATAACGGATCGAGTAGGCTCGCGTGAACTCGGCGCCGAGAAGGAATATCTCGGAGGTGTAGTAGACCCAAAGCAGCGTGACGAGCAGGCCGCCGGCGGCTCCATACGAGGACGCGACTGTGCTCGTGCCGATGTACCAGCCGATCAGCGACTTGCCGAGCGTGAACAGAGCCGCCGTGATGATGGCTCCGAGCATGACATCCCGCCACTTGAGGGAACGATCGGGGAGCACCTTGTAGATCGCTCCGAACATGACCGAGATGATGGCGAAGGACACGAGCGCGTTGAGCGCGCTCAGAATGGTGGTGCCGAATGGCAGATAGGCATTGATGATATCTGCCAGCGCGGCGATCGCGGCACTCGTTATCAGCGACACCAGCAGCAGGAACCCGAGCGCCGCGACCAGTCCCAGGCTGGCCGCGCGAGCGCGCACGAGGCGCGACAGGGACGTACCTTTCGGCTCCGCCTTCCAGATCATGTTCAGCGCCAGTTGCATCTCGCCGAAGACACCGGACGCCGTGACGAACAGGGCGGCGACGCCGACGATCGTAGCCACAGTTCCCGACGTTTCCTGCGCGGCGCTCTGGAGCACGGCCCGCAGCAGTTCGGCGCTCTGCGCCCCCATGAGGCCCGAGATTTGCGCCGACAGGGCGAGTTCTGCAGCCTCGTGACCGAAGACCAGGCCCGCTATGGCAACGACAATCAGGAGGATCGGCGCAAGCGATGTCGCCGCATAGAATGCCATTGCAGCGCCGTGGCTCAGCGCATTGTCGTCAATGAAGGACTGCACGCTTTGGCGGATCAGAAACCACGCTTCGGAAAACAGGCGCCGCATCGCAGACCGTCGAAAGTCCCCGCATTGATCGGACGGACCCGAACGGAGTAAGCGCACAACAGGTTCCGCGAAATCATCTCGGATCGCGCCATTTGTCTCACCAGGCCGATCGTCCGACGAAGCAGCCTTGTTGCGCTCGTCCTAACGGCCGCGTTTCGATCTGCGAAAACGGAGAGCCCGCTACCGGGAGAATCGCCGCTGTGGGTTTTCGATCCGGCTAGAGCAATTCCCGCAAAAGTGTGCAGCGGTTTTTGCGTCCGGAATTGCGAGAAAACAAGGAGATAGAGCATTTCCGTGATTCGAAGAAAAACGGAAATGCTCTAAGTTTCAGCGGGCCTTATCAAACGCGATAGCGGAATCATCGAACTGGCAATGGCGGACACAAGGGCCCGGTATTCAAAAGGCTTCTCAAGACAAGGCATCTTCCGATAGGGTTCGGGCAGCGATCTGCAGTCATAGGCGGTCGCGAAGACCACCGGCACCGCCTTGAGGCCAAGCAGATCGACGAGTGGAAAGGCGTTACCGTCCGGAAGTCCTATATCGAGGACCGCCGCGTCCAGATACTCGCTTCCGACCAGGTCGATCGCTCCGGCCACCGAAACGGCAGGGCCAATCACGTTCGCCCCGGCATCGATCAGAGCGGACGATACGTCCATCGCGATGAAGTATTCGTCTTCCACCACCAGCACCCGTCGGCCGGCTAGGCTTCGCTCCGGGATTTCGCCGCCAGACATGCGCGGCTCCACTTGGGGTGCGTTCGTTCGAGTATTTCGCCAGACGCACGGCTGCTGGTGGATAACCCGGCGCGGCCCATTTGGTTCAAACAAACGCTGTTGGCCCTTCGGAAACAAGCAGCCCACCCGGAAGAATGGGATCCGCTACGAAGGATGGCAGGTGTTCTTCGTTGACCACACAGGTCCGCTAGCTCGCGGGCGTCGCCACGAAGCCGCTAAAATAGCCCGCGAGCTTTGATTGCTCGAAAGACGCCTTGATGTCGGCCGGCGTCATGAAGGTCTCGCCGAACCAGGGGAACGTCCTGGCGTCGAAGCACTCGATCAGCCAATCGGCGAAAGCACGGTGCCTTGGGGATTTGATCATCTCAGGATGCGATGCCATCCAGATTTCGACGCGGAAGACCATCCCGAGATCCACATGCTCGACACGTCCGCCGATTAGCGGCGCATAATTGGGCATCAGCCCTATGCCGCCCCCTTTGGCGATTGCCCAGTAATGGGCGCTCGAAAAGTTCGTTCTGAACGCGACCATCTTGCGGGCGAGTTCCTCCCCGAACAGACGCTCCAGACCGTAGCCCGAGAGTTGGTCGGTCTGCTGCTCGACGACACGATGTGTGGCCAGGTCGCTGACCAGTTTCGGCACACCTCGGCGCGCAAGGTATTCAGGACTGGCAAATGGAATGAGATGCAGATAGCCGAGCCGCTTGGCGATAAGGTCGGGGCTCTTCGGTGCGACCAGTTGGATCGATATGTCGGCTTCCAGCCGCATGACATCGACCGATCTCATGGCGCACTGCAATTCGATGCGATTGTTGCCGTCGCCGCTTTCGATGAATTCTATCAGGCGGGGTGTCAACCAGAAGGTGCCAAGCCCCTCGGTAATCGCGAGGCGTATCGGGCCGGCCATCGACTTTGCCGAAGCGGCGGCCACCCGCCACATGTCATTGACCGAAGCTTCCACGTCCCGCGCGGCCACAATGACGCGCCGGCCTTCTGGCGTCAGTTTTACACCCTCCGCCTCCCGGTGCAGCAGCCGGAATCCGACCTGATCTTCAAGCCGCTCGATCACTCGGCGAACGGTGTTGATTCCTACGCCTAGGCCATCGGCGCCCTTGCGGAAGCTGCCAGCCTCGGCGACCGCCAGGAATACACGGACGCTGTCCCAATCTGCGTTATGCCATGGGTGTTCCATCAGCGGAAATCCCCTTCGTCAAAAATGCCAAAGCAAACAAGCCCCACCTCCATGTAGTCTCCAAGCATCGTGGACACGGGGGACCGAAACTTGTCGACGTACATCAGCTATGCCGCACGAGCGGCGGGTAAACGCGAGACTAACCCGGAACGAGACAAGGATATGCTAGGCCGGGCGGCAGCCACCGTGCAAGTGAGCAATCGTGTCGAGATGGCGGATATCGAGCGCCTGCTGCCCAAGGCGGCCGCCGTGATCGGTCGGCTCGCCCGGCCGCAGACCGTTTGGAGGATCGCACAGGAGAATGCCGACGCCGTCTGGCTCTACTCGCGGAGAAATCGGTTGGCCGAGGGTTTCCAGGCCGTGCTTCTCCTCAACCATGCCGGACGCGACGCACTCTTCAGCGGCGCGCTCGATCTCCTGGATCCCCCCGACGAATATCTGGTGACGCAAGCAGAATCGCCGGCGGTGATCTATATCTGGGCGTCCTACCTGCCCGGCATCCTCGCCGTCGGCTTGCCCCGCCTTATGGATCATTTCTCGTCCCCGCGTTACGCCAAGGCCGATTTCGTCTCGACCTCGGCGACGCTGCGCGGAGCGCGCTCGATGGAAGTCTACGGCTTCACCAAAGGCATTACCTTCCGCGGCATTGAGCAACCCGATCTCTACATCCTTACGCGCTCCGACGCCTTTATTCCGAAGGCGCCGCGCTACGACAGCTATGATCCTGAACGGGCCCCAACCGGGATCACGGTCGCGCGCGGCGCGGACGACCTGATGAAGGTCGCCGCGGTCCGGAGCGCGGTTTTTCTTGGCGAGCAGGCATGCCCGTACGCGGAGGAATTCGATGGCAATGATTTTGCCGCGACGCACCTCCTGGCCTATGCAAAAGGCGAGCCGGCGGGGTGCATGCGCATCCGGTTCTTCGGCGATTTCGCCAAGCTCGAGCGCCTGGCTGTGCGCCGTGAGTTCCGCACGAGCTCGATTTCGTTCGATCTCGTGCGGGCAAGCGTCGAGCTTTGCCGCGCCAAAGGATTCCGGCGGCTTTACGGGCACGCCAGGAAGGATCTTCTCCCCTTCTGGCAGCGTTTCGGCTTTCGCGTGCGCGGCAACGGGCAGCCATTCCAGTTTTCCGACCATGAGTTCGTCGAAATGATTGATGAGCGCGAAACTGTGTCGGAGGCGGCCGTCTCGCTCGACGAAGGGCCGTATCGCACCATCCGGCCGGAAGGCCGCTGGCACCTTCCCGGTATCTTGGAGCGATCCGCATCGCGGGGCACTGACCAGCCATGGCACATGAGCACGATGAACGATACAGCGAGCTGATCCGATGTCTCGTCTCCTGTCAGCAGCAGGCCACACGTCTCGGCTTGGGTTTTCTGGCGCAACTGATCAGCCTGGCGGTCATGGAAACGGCGCTGCAATGGGACGGCGGGCCTATCCCTTCCGACCCGAAGATGCAGCTTGACCGCCTCTTGCGCCTCAAGATCAAGGTCGCTCTGGCGCAGGCGGGAAGCAATATCCTGCCAATGAGCAGCGCTTTGGGAGGAGGCAGCAAGGATGAGTGAATCCACCAGTGCTCGATTGAGCGAACAGCAGCGAAGCACCTGCGAATATATCCGCGATCTTTCCGCGGGTCTTTTTGAGATGGCGCAAAACAATCAACTGGTATTCCTGGCAGAAATGTTGGCATGTGCCCGATATGAGGCCGGAAGAGTGGCAAACGGCGAAGAACCGACACCTGGTCTCGGCTTGGGCTGCCAGACCAGGTGGAAATCGGTCGAGTGACGACGGAAAACGGCGCGCGGGCGCTGCGCAACTATCCTCTGACCATGGGTCTCGTAGATGTTCGGTCGAGGAATCGATACGATCGGCCAAGGGTCCGGTTTCTCTGCAATTTTCCCTTGCCCGTCCGCAGTGAGTCGGCGTCATCCTGAATTCTTCGGCCGACTTGTCTTACGCCACTCCTCGTACTCGCCGCGAGCGTCGTCATGCAGCGGGTAATAGCGCTGCAGCGGGGCGCCCTGCATGAGTTTCATGCGGGAGAAGTTCTCCCACTCGTGATGCACCTTCGCGGTCTCGATCACCTGCCGCGCAAGAGCGATGGGAAGGACAACGGCGCCGTCGTCATCGGCCACGATGATGTCGCCGGGAATGACGGTCACGCCGCCGCAGGCGATCGGCACGTTGACTGCGAAGGGCATGAGGCCGGTCTGGGTGTGGAAGGCGGGAGTCCAGCCGCGCACCCAGAGCGGCAGATCCAGCTTCTTCAGGTTCGGATAGTCGCGCAGGCAGCCGTCGATCACCATGCCGGCGCCGCCGCGTCCCTTGAAGTAGGTCGACATCATGTCGCCGAAGACGCCGGCGGTCATGTCGCCACGGGCATCGACGACCACCACGTCGCCTTCCTGCACATGATAAAGCACATGCCGGTGGAGCTGCTTCTCGGGGTCGCTGTATTCACCCTCGCCGTACAGGTCCTCGCGCTTGGGCATGAACTGCAGCGTCAGCGCTGGGCCGACGATCGACTTTCCTCTGTTCCAGCTCACCGGCCCGACGATGTGTGGATGGCTGATGCCCATATGGCCGAGAGTGCCGGCGACGGTCGCGGCGCCGATATCCTTCAGCGCTTCGATCATCTCTTTTGGCGGCCGAGCGATGTCTGGCGTATGGGTCATTGCAAAGTCTCCTCCTGGGCCGCGGCCTACCAGTTGGTGAAAGAGCCGTCGGTGCGGCGCAAATGGGGCGCTTCCCAGAACTTGAAGCTCTGCTTACTGACCGCCGCTTCATCCACCTCGACTCCCAGACCAGGCGCGTCGCCCACCTCGTAGACGGCGCCGTTGAGGCGTGGCTGCACCGGGAAAATCCCGGCATCGTCGAAGCCGTGGTAGAGTTCGCCGGGCGAGGCGCGCGTCTCGAGCCACGCAAGATTTGGCGCGGCCGCCGCAAAGTGGATCGTCGCCGCCGTGCAGATCGGCCCCAGAGGATTGTGCGGCATCATATCGATATAATGCGCCTCGCTCCAGCCGGCGACTTTCATCGCTTCGGTGAGTCCGCCGACATTGCAGACGTCAATGCGATTGAACTGGTGGATGTCGCGTTCGATGTATGGCAGGAACTGCCACTTGCTGGAAAACTCCTCGCCGATAGCGAAAGGTACGTCGGTAAGCCTGCGCAGCGCCTCATAGGCCTCCGGCGTTTCGTCACGGATCGGCTCTTCGAGGAAATCGAGCGTGCCGGACGGCATCTTCTGGCAATAGCTGGCGGCTTCCGCCACCGACAGGCGGTGGTGATAGTCGACGCCCAGCACGATCGTCTCGCCAAGCTCCTCCCGCGCCTTGACACACCACTTCGCCGTTTCCGCGATGCTCTGGCGCGGCTCGTAGATGCCGCGGCTTTCGTGGTTTGCCGGGAAGAGCCGGATCGCACTCCAGCCCATCGCCACGAGTTCCCTCGCCTGTTCGATCATCTCGGGGCCGCACGGCCCCCTGGTGGTCGCGAAGGTAGGAATATGATTGCGCTGCTTGCCGCCGAGCAGTTCGTGGACCGGCACCCCAAGCGCTTTGCCTTTGATGTCGTGCAGCGCGATATCGACCGCCGAGATCGCGGCAGTCAGCACGCGCCCGCCCTCGAAATACTGGCTGCGATACATTTCCTGCCACAGCGCGCCGATCGCAAAGGGGTCGCGACCGATCAGGAACTCTCGGTAGTGCTCGATGGCGCCGATCACCGCTTTCTCGCGGCCGGAGAGCCCGCTCTCCCCCCATCCGTAGATGCCTTGGTCCGTCTCCACCTTGACGATGAGCTGGTTCCTGATGCCGACCCACACCGGGTATGGAGTGATCGCCGTGATCTTCATGTGCCCTGTGGACCCCCCTCTTCGACCCCGCGCTAAGCCGCTTTGAGCGCCGTTGTCGTTGCGCCGTCGAACAGGTGCATCCTGTCCTGATCGAACTCGATCCAGACTGTCTCGTCGGGTTGGATCATGACGCTCGGGGCGACGCTCACATTGACAATTTCGCCATCGACCGAGACCTGGACGAAGGTAACGTCGCCGGTCGGCTCGACGCTGTAGACCCTGCCCGGCACGGCGCCAGCCCGCGGCGATCCATGCAGCTTGAGTGTGGAATGGCGCGCACCGAGCACGACTTTGCCGTTCTTGGCGTTCTGGGCCTTGCGCGCATTGATCGCGGAAAGCAATAGCTCCCAGCCTCCTGCCCCCTGGAGCACCGTCTCTGTCCCTTTGACCGCCACCTCGGCGGGCATCAGGCTCATGGCCGGGCTGCCGACGAAGCTTGCCACGAAGGTATTGACGGGACTGGCGAAGACATTGGCAGGCGAGTCGTATTGCTGCAGCACGCCGCCATGCATCACAGCCATCTTGTCGGCCATGGTGACGGCTTCGAGCTGATCGTGTGTCACGTAGACCACCGTGGCGTTCAGGTTGTGGTGGAAGCGCTTGATCTCGCTGCGCATCTGCACGCGCAGCTTGGCGTCGAGATTGGAGAGCGGCTCGTCCATCAGGAACACGGCAGGGTCGCGCACCAGCGCCCGGCCGAGCGCGACGCGCTGCTGCTGGCCGCCCGAAAGCTCACGCGGACGTCGGTCGAGCAGGTGCGTGATGTCGAGGACTCTCGCCGCCTCGCGGACCTTCCTATCGATCACTTCACGCTGTTGCTTGCGCATCTGCAGCGGGAAGGCGAGGTTGTTGAACACCGTCTTGTTCGGGTAGAGCGCGTAATTCTGGAACACCATTGCGATGTCCCGGTCCTTCGGATCGAGATTCGACACCTCCCGGTCGCCGATCATGATCTCCCCTCCCGACAACGGGATCAGGCCTGCGATGAGGTTGAGCGTGGTGGTCTTGCCGCAGCCCGACGGCCCGACCAGCGCGACGAACTCGCCGTCTTCGACGGTCAGCGACACATGACTGACGGCGTAGACATTGCCGTAGGTCTTGACGATGTCTCGCAGAACGACCTGGGCCATCAACGCTCCTCAGTGCTTGACCGCGCCTTCGGTGAGGGCACGCACGAAATATTTCTGCAGGACGAGGAACAGGACAACGACCGGCACGCTCATTAGGAACGTCGCCGCCATCAGGCCCGGCCAGTCGGTGGCGAACTCGGTGAAATAACGCTGGATGCCCACCGGCAAGGTCAGCATGTCCTTGTTGTTGAGGAAAGTGACCGCATAGACGTATTCGTTCCAAGCGCCGATGAACGAGAAGATCGACGTGGCGATGATGCCGGGCGTGGATAGCGGCAGGACGATCATGCAGAAGGCCTGGAAGCGCGTCGCGCCATCGATCCTCGCCGCCTGCTCGAGTTGGATCGGGATGTTGTCGTAGAAGCCCTTCAGCAGCCAGATCGACAGCGGCAGACCGAACGTCAGATAGGTCAGGATCAGTGACCCGTGGCTGCCCACCAGCCCGAGCCAGCGCATCATCAGGAACAGCGGCATTAGAAAAACGACCGCCGGGAACATGTTCCTCACAAGCACCGAGAAGAACAGGAACGCCCGGCCAGGAAAGCGGAACCTCGAAAACGCGTATGCCGCCGGCACGGCTATGACGACTCCGAGGATCGTCGTCGCTATCGAAACGTAGAGGCTGTTCCAGAAGTACCGCAGGAATTCCTGGCCGACCGAGTTCGTGGGATCGAGCAGCTTGTAGTAGTTCTCGAGCGTCGGCTCCGCCGGCCACCACTGCGGCGGATATTGCATCGCCGCGAACTGCGATTTGATGGACGTGAGGACCATCCATGCCATCGGCAGGACGGTGAAGATCAGCAGCAACAGCAGAAAGACCCGGCCGCCCCATCGCCACCAGTCGACCGGCGTCTTTGGGTGGGACCGTCCAGCGTCGGCGAACGTGTCGGTCATGCGCGAGCCTCGTCGCCGCGCGTCAGCGCCTTCACATAAAAGTAGCCGAGCGTCATCAGCACGATGAACAGGATCACCGCGTAGGCCGAAGCCAGCCCCCAGCGCTGGCGTCCGAAGGCTAGCTGGTAGATCTGCGTGATCCAGATGTCTGAAGCACCGGCCGGCCCGCCACCGGTCATGACCCACGGGATGATGAAGGAGTTGAAATTGGCCACCATCAGAAGCAACAGCGTGACCATCGAGACACCTTTCAGATGCGGAAAGGTCACGTGCCAGAAGCGCTGCCAGGCATTGGCTCCATCTACCTGAGCTGCCCGAAGCAACTGCTCGGGCACGGTCTGCAAGCCTGCCATCAGCATGATCATGGCGAAGGAAAATTCCCTCCAGACGTTGACGACAATGAGCGAGGGCAGCGCGGTGTGCAGGTTGTCGAGGAAGTTGATTGGTTTGTCGGTGAACCCGAATTGCACCGATAGCGCGCCGATGACGCCGAAGTCGGAATGGTAGAGCCACTTCCACACATAGGACGCGGCAACTGCGCTCACCACGTAGGGAATGAGCAGGAGGGCGCGGAGCATGCCGCGGCCGGCAAACTCGCGATGCAGCGCCAATGCAGCGCCGAGCCCGAGCAGAAATGCGAAACCCGTCGAGAACACGGTCCAGATCAGGGTGTTGATCGTGACGTCGTGGAATGACTCGCTCGTCAGGATCGCGACGTAGTTGTCGAGCCCCACAAAAATCTTGTCCTTCATCTGAAGGTTGGGCGGCGTTTTGAAAAGGCTGAGTTCGATCGTGTAGTAGATCGGGTAGGCGATGACGATCAGCATCACGATGAGTGCCGGAAGCACGTAGAGATAATCCGCGCGGTGATCCACCACCCGCTGCAGGAGGCCAACACGTTTCAGCGGCCTCTCCGGTGCGAGAACGGCCTGTTCCGTGGCGATGCTCACGGGCGACATTCCTTAAAGCATGTCTCCCGAAAGTGGTCCCGGTTTCGGGACAAAGACATGCGTAAAAACAAAGATCTAAAGCGCGGGAGCGAATCCGAAAGATCGCGACGCGCTTTAGTGGGACGGAAGACCGGCAGCGCCAATGCCGCCGGCCGTTTCAGTGCGCGGGTAGCCCTACAAGCCGCCGAGCAACGTCTTGACCTTCGCGGCCGCGTCGTCCGCCGCCTCGTCGACCGTCATCTTGCCGGTCAGCGCGTTCTGCAGCATGTCCGGGACGATGATGTTCATGATCTCCGGCGCTTCCGGGATCACCGGAAAGGGGATGCCGTTCGGCAGCATGGAGGTCGTCACGTCAAGGAACTTGATGCTGTCCAGGCGCTCCTTCATCCACTTGGTCTTGAAGCCACGCAGATTGCCGGGGTTCGAGCCGACCCAGTTGAGCCGCGTCGACCATTCGGGGCTCGTCCACATGCAGATGAGAGCCTTGACCGCCATTTCGTCGGTCCCACCCTCCACATATTCGGGCTTGAGGACGTGAATGTTGGATCCGCCGAACACCACGGCGCGGCGCGCCGGACCTTCGGGTATCAAGCCGTAGCGCATGTTTGCGACCACGCTGTCGGCGACTTCCTTGTCGGCGCCGGTCGCCTTGGAAGCCAGGTCCGTCATCTTGGCGTATTCGGCCGGATGGGCGATCATCATGGCGAGCTGGCCGGCGATGAATGGCGCCTGGTTCTCATTCTGCGTGTTGGTCAGCGCGGAGACCGGCACCGACTTGTCGCGCACATACATGTCGTAGGAAGCCTGCAGCGCTGCCTTGGCGCCGGCGCTGTTGAGCCCGACGCTCTGGTAGGTCGGCGCGGCATCGGCTTCATCGAGCGCGGCCCCGCCATAGGCCCAGAGCTGCGGCATGAAGCGGAACGGCGTGTTGCCGGCGTTCTGCTTGGCCACCAAGCCATAGCCGGCGATGCCGAGCTTGTCGTGAATCTGCTTGGAGTATTTGACGACGTCATCCCAGGTCGCCGGCGGATTATCCGGGTCCAGACCGGCATCCTTGAAGATCTTGGCGTTCCAGATGAAGGCCATGGTCTCGTTGTTGGTGGGGATGCCGTAGGTCTTCCCCTCATAGGTGACAGATTTCAAGGCGCCGGGCCAGAAGTCCGCCGTCGTATATCCGACATCCTCGGGCTTCAACTCCTGCAGATAACCCTTGGCGGCAAATTCCACCCCGCCCAGGATTTGAAGCCTCACGACCATCGGGCCGGCATTGCCCAGCAGGGCCGTGCGGAACTTGTCGAGCAGGTCGTTGTAGTTGATGTTCTGCGCGTCGGTCTCGATGTTCGGATAGGTCGCCTTCCAGGCCGCCCAGAACTCCTTGTCCATCTGCTTGGTGATTTCGGGCTCGGCGTCGGACGGGCCGGTGTACCAGTAGGTCAGGCGACCCTTGTAGTCGAGCGGGACGATCTTCGAGCATTCGGCAGCGGTGTTGACTTCCTCGGTGCCGGCGATGCTGCGCACATATTCCGGCGACCATTTGCTGACGTCGACGCTCTGCGCCTGGACGGCCGTGGACATCAGCGATGCAGTGACAGCCAGCGCCACCGAGCAACGCAAAGCCGGCCGGCGGCTCTTCCAGATGACCGCAACCGCGCGGCCTCGCGAATTCTTCATCGAGACTTCCTCCTCACGAACGCCCAGCCGGCCATCCCGCCTCGAATGGTTCCGCTGTTGGCGCAGTTTCCTCCGTTGGGTGGCGATTTCTTTCCGATCCTGCCCAAGCCCCATGACAGTCCCAGACAAAGGCGTATCTGTCAACATTGCTGAAATCGTACATTATCTTATCGAACCAACGTATGATAAGGCTTGGCTTGTTCGACAAAGACGCATAGAACCATGCCGCCATGGGCGATACGGCAATCATAGAGAGGCAGTCGGGGGAAGCCTTCGAGCAGCCGGGTTGGGTTTACGAGAGGATTCGCGACGAGATCGTTTCGGGCCGCCTCGGGCCGAACGAACGGCTCAAGGTGGGCGACCTGGCGGCGCACTACGGAACCTCGACGAACCCTATTCGCGAGGCGCTGCAGCAGCTGCGCGGCGAAGGTTTCGTATTGTTCGAACCGAATCGCGGCGCGCGCGTTCGGCCGATCGACGAAGCCTTCGTGCGTGACATTTTCGAGATCGAGGTGCTGATCGAGCCGGCTCTGACGAGGTGGTTCGTCTCGATCGCCGACGACTCGGATATCGCCAGGCTCGAGGCCGTGCAGGCCGAGATCGAGGCGCTCAATTTCGCTGATCTCGCCAGGCATGGGCAGCTCGATACACGCTTCCATCAGGTGATCTACGATCGCCATTACAATCGCCATGCCGCCGAACTTTGGTGGAAGCACCGCGAGATCCTGCGTGCCATCAGCCGGCGCTTTCCGACGTCGCTCAGCCGGCGCGCCGCGGTGATCCGCGAGCATCGCGAGCTGGTCGAGCGGATCAAGGCGCAGGATGCCGACGGCGCGGCCGCTGTCGTGGCCCGACACGTCGAGGGGTCGGGCCGCCACATCATCGAGCAGATGGGCATCGCCAAGCGTAAGGGGCAAACAAGCACCCAATCCTGAAAAGTCGAGGAGGAAAGATGACGAGCCGCAGCACACAAGCCGAGGCCATCGAGAACAATGTGCGCACCGCCTCCCGCCCGAGCGCTTTGCGCATCACCGACATCCGGGTCGCGGAGATCGTGGGCGCGCCGTTCACCTCGGCGCTCGTCAAGATCTACACCAACCAGGGCATCGTCGGCCTGGGAGAAGTGCGCGACGGCGCCAGCGCCACTTACGCGCTCATGCTCAAGAGCCGGCTGCTCGGCGAGAACCCCTGCGATATCGACCGCCTGTTCCGCCGCATCAAGCAGTTCGGCGGCCACGGACGGCAGGGCGGCGGCGTCTCGGCGATTGAAATCGCGCTGTGGGACCTCGCCGGCAAGGCTTACGGCGTGCCGATCTACCAGATGCTGGGCGGCAAGTTCCGCGATCAGGTGCGCATCTATTGCGACACCGACGCGGAAAAGCCCAGCGGCGCCGAGACCGGCAAGCGCCTCAAGGAGCGCATGAAGCTGGGCTTCACCTTCCTCAAGATGGACTTGGGCCTGATCCAGATCGCCCACATCCCGGGCGCCGTGGTGGCGCCCGCCGGCGTGCTCGAAGGCCTTCGCCGCGATCCGCGCGGCCGCGGCGGCTCGCTCGAAGAACGCAAGGCCCGCAATCTCGCCTATGACGCCCAGAACGTGCAGCACCCGTTCACGGGCCTGCATTTCACCGAGAAGGGCATCGACCTGCTCGAGCAGTACATCCACGAGGTCCGCGAGGTCGTCGGCTACGAGATCCCCCTCGCCATCGACCATGTCGGCCACATCTCGCTGCAGGACGGCATAAGGCTGGCGCGGCGGATCGAAAAATACGTGCCGGCCTGGCTGGAGGATGTGATTCCCTGGCAGTATGCCGAGCAATATCGCCGGTTGCAGGAAGCCACGTCGGTGCCGATCTGTACGGGAGAAGACATCTACCTCAAGGAAGGGTTCGAACCGCTGCTCAAGTCGGGCATCTCGGTCATCCATCCCGACCTGCTGACCTCGGGCGGCATCCTCGAGACCAAGAAGATCGGCGATGCGGCGCAGGACCGCGGCATCGCCATGGCCATTCATATGGCGGAAAGCCCGATCGCGGCGATGGCGGCCGCGCATGTGGCGGTCGCCACCGAGAATTTCATGGCGCTCGAATACCACTCGGTCGACGTGCCGTGGTGGGATGACATCGCCATCGGCCTGCCCAAGCCGATCGTCAGGGACGGCTTCATCACGGTAACGGACAAGCCCGGCCTCGGTATCGACGACCTTAACGACGAACTGCTGCTGCAGCACCTTCAGCCGGGCGTCGCCGGCATCTGGCAGCCGACCGACCGCTGGGACGACGAATTTTCCTGGGACCGCACCTGGAGCTGATGAGCGCGCGCTCATCGCTATCGGCAAGATCACCCGCTAGTTCTTCGAGCTGGCCGATCCTCGGAGGCAACAGAATGAAGATCACCGACCTCAGGTGCGCCGTCATCGGCAGGCACCCCATCGTCCGCATCGTTACCGACGAGGGCCTCTCCGGCCATGGCGAGGCGGAATACACGAAGCCTTACCTGAAACCTTGGATCTTGCATTTCCGCGAAGCGCTGCTCGGCGAGGACCCGACCGATATCGAGCGGGTGATGCTGAAAATCCGGCAGCGCGGCTCCTTCAAGCCTTACGGCGCCGCCGTCAGCGTGATCGAGCACGCCCTTTGGGACATCGCCGGCAAGGCGGCCGGCGTACCCGTCTACAAGCTGCTCGGCGGCAAGGTGCGCGACAAGGTACGGGTTTACAACGGGTCCATCCGCAGGAAGCGGACCGGAGACAGGCCCGAGGACTACGCGGCCGACGTCAAATGGATGACGGAACGGCCGGAAAACTTCTTCATGGTGAAACAGGGCATCAGCTTCCATTCCAATATGAAGACCAACGTGCTCGATTTCCACTATGGCGTCAGCCAGCCGCCCACTTATCACGGCGCCATGGACCAGGGGCAGATCAGCGAACGCGGCATGGCGCACATGATCGATTGCGTCATCGCCATGAAGGAGGTGCTGGGCGACAAGGTCTCGCTTGCCCTCGACTGCGGTCCGGGCTGGTTCCTGCCTGACGCGATCCGGTTCGCGCAGGCGGTCGAGAAGTACAACCTCATGTGGCTGGAGGACATGCTGACCGGCGACTACGTGCCGTGGGTCAATCCGCAGGCCTACCGCGAGCTCACCACATCGACCTCCACGCCCATCCATACCGGCGAGCAGATCTACCTGCGCCACAACTTCAAGGAGCTGATCGAGACACAGGCGGTTCGCGTCATCGGCCCTGACCCGGCCGACATCGGCGGCATCGCCGAGCTCAAATGGGTTGCCGAGCACGCCTACATGCACTCGATCCTGATGGCGCCGCACGGCACGGCGAACGGCCTGCTCGGCCTCGGCGCGCTGATCAATGTCTGCGCCACCCTGCCCGCCAATTACATTGCCTTCGAATACCCGAGCGCATCCGACCCCTGGTGGGAGGACATCGTCATTGGCCTGCCCAGGCCAATCGTGAAGGACAGCACGGTGGATTTGCTCGAAGCGCCGGGACTAGGGCTCGACATCGATCCCGAAGGCGCGAAAAAGTATCTCAAGGAGGAAGACGCCGGCTTCTTCGACTGAACCGGCATCGCCGACCGGGCAATCAGGAGCTGGATAGCGACTTACTCCTCGCAGCCTCGATCAGCAGCCGCTCGATGTCGCAATCTTGCGTATCTGAGGGCAGCGACGTTCTGCTTCTGGTTCGCGATGTGCGGCCGCCGCCCCGTTCCGCGAAAGCCGCAATCACCATTTCGGCAACCTGGACAAACCGGGCGTTGGGGCCTTCCGGGCCGGCAGTTCGCCAGTTGACGCGCGTGCCTTCGATCAGGAGGATCAGCGCATCGACAAGCAAATCAGGCGTGGCTACGCCGGCGTCACGACAAAGCTGCGTAAGCCGGGACCGCTGGGCCCTCCTTGTTTCGTCGATCACGCGGCGGGCCGGATGATTGCTCTCCGCAAGTTGTGCCGCCGCGTCGAGCAGTTCGCAGTTGCAATGGTCGACCGTGACGAAGTCGCCGGCGCGCCTCACCCAGTTGTTGAGCTGGGCCTTCGCGTCGCCCGGATGCGCCGCCTCCAGTTCGCCCCAAAACGCCTCCGCCTCGGCCGCCGCCTTCTCGATGCAAGCAACGAGCAGGTCGTCTTTCGAGCCGAAGTGACGATAGAGCGTCATCTTGTTGCTGTCCGCGGCGTCAGCTATGGCGTCTACGCCGATCCCGCGAATTCCGTGCTTCCTGAACAGGTCGCGCGCAGCGTCGATGATCCGGTCCCGAGGCCGGGGCACGGATTTGGCAGGAATAGTCATTATCGTTTCCTCCCTTCCGTTTTTCTCCCCGGAAGGCTCTTGACAATGTTACCAGCCGGTCACATGTGACGTTACCAGATAGTAACATACCCTGCCGCAAGTCAATATCCGGGAGCACGGACAGCGCATCGTAGCTTCGGCTGAAGCCCGTTCAAGGCCCGGGCGCGCGTTTTCGGATCGGTCCTCGGCAAGGTGTTGTGAATATTTCGCCAGTCCAGGAGGCGGCGGGATGTTGCGGCGAGTTCGCACGCGAGGGGAAGTGTGTCGCCGGCCCGACGGGGCGTGCGACCGAGGGGATATTGGTTGATGGTAGGCTTCTTCATCCAGCGGCCGATCTTTGCGTCGGCGATCGCCATTATCATGGTGCTGGCGGGCGGCATCTGTTATTTCCTGCTGCCGGTCTCGCAGTTCCCCGACATCACGCCACCGCAGATCGTCGTTGCCGCCAATTATCCCGGCGCCAGCGCGCAGGTCGTCGCCGACACGGTGACGACGCCGCTCGAGCAGCAGCTCAACGGCGTGCCGGGGATGCTTTACATGTCGTCGACGAGTTCCAATGACGGTTCGTCGCGCATCACGATCTCCTTCGAGGTCGGCTACAACATCGATATCGCTGCGATGGACGTGCAGAACCGCGTCTCGCAGGCTGCCCCTTCGCTGCCCGCGCTGGTCAACCAGACCGGCGTCACGGTCACCAAGCAGAACCCGAACTTCACTGTGCTCGTGGCGATCGGCTCGCCTGGCAACTCGGTCGATTTCACCACGCTGAGCAACTACGCCTATCTGCAGGTGCTCGATCCCATCAAGCGCCTCCCCGGGGTTGGCGAGGTGCTGTTCTTCGGCGAGCGGCGCTATTCGATGCGGGTCTGGCTCGACCCCGACAAGATGGCGAGCCTCGGCATCACGGCCGTCGACGTGCAGAACGTCATTGCCGAGCAGAACATCCAGGTCGCGGCCGGCAAGATCGGCCAGGCTCCGGCGCCGGCCGGAACGGCCTTCGAGATGCAGGTCAACGCGGTCGGCCGGCTGTCCAATCCCGAGCAGTTCGGTGAGATCGTGCTGCGCGTCGACCAGGCCACCGGCGCCGTCACCAGGCTGCGCGACGTGGCGAAAATCGAGCTCGGCGCGCTTCTCTATTCGTCCTCGGTCAGCCTCAACAACGAGCAGAGCCAGCAGCAGGTCGTCGTGCTCGCCGTCCTCCAGGCTCCCGGCTCCAACGCGCTCGACCTGCAGAGCAGCGTCAAGGCCAAGATGGACGAGCTGTCGAAGCGTTTCCCGGCCGGCGTCTCTTACAACATGTTCTACGACACGACGCGCTTCGTGTCGGCTGCGATGGAGGACGTGGTCCAGACGCTTGTCGAGGCCTTGCTGCTCGTCATCTTCGTTGTCTTCATCTTCCTGCAGAGCTGGCGCACCACGATCATTCCCCTGATCGCGATCCCCGTGTCGCTGATCGCGACGCTCACGGTGATGTATCTGCTCGGCTTCTCCCTCAATATGCTTTCGCTGCTCGGCATGGTGCTCGCGATCGGCCTGGTGGTCGATGACGCCATCGTCGTGGTCGAAAACGTCGAGCGACAGCTCGAGGCCGGCCTGCCGCCGCTCGAGGCGGCGCGCATGGCCATGCGGGAAGTCACCGGGCCGATCATAGCGACCACCGCGGTGCTGATGGCGGTGTTCATCCCGGTCGCCTTCATTCCCGGCGTCGCCGGCCGCCTTTACAACCAGTTCGCGCTCACCGTCGCCATCTCCTTCGGCATCTCGGCCTTCAACTCGCTGACGCTGAGTCCCGCGCTCAGCGCGGCCTTCCTGCGCTATCGCGGCGAGCCGCGCTTCTTCCTGTTCCGCTGGTTCAACGCCGCCTTCCACTGGCTGGCGGAGGCCTATGCCAGCAGCATCAGGGGGCTGATCCGCCTGCGCTGGGCCTTGCTCGTCGTCTTCGTCGCCGCGCTCGCCGGCACATGGATGATGTTCCAGCGTATTCCCTCGACCTTCCTGCCGGTCGAGGACCAGGGCTATTTCTTCGTCGTCCTCCAGCTTCCCGACGGAGCCTCGCTGGAGCGAACCGAGGCAGTGGCGAAAAAGTCGGAGGCGGTGCTGCGCAGCCTGCCGGGCGTGACCACCGTCGGCTCGGTCGTCGGCTTCAGCTTCCTGTCCTTCGCCAACCAGTCGAATGCCGGCGTGCAGTTCGTCATCCTGAAACCATGGGATGAGCGCGGCCCCGGCGTGAGTGCGACCGCGCTTCGCGAGAAGGCGCAGCAGATGCTGTTCGGTATCCCCGACGCCATGGTGCTCGCTTTCGACCCGCCGTCGATCCAGGGGCTCGGCGCGACAGGCGGCTTCGAATTCCAGGTCGAGGATCTGACCGGCCAAGGCGCGGTCGCGCTGGACCAGGCCACGCAGGCTTTGATCGCGGAGGCGCGCAAGCAGCCCGAGGTCAACCCGTACGCGCTCTTCACGACCTTCTCGACCTCGACGCCGCAGTTCCAGTACGACCTCGACCGCAACAAGGCGAAGCTGCTCGGTCTGAACCTGCCCGACATCTTCAACACGCTGCAGATCTATTTCGGCTCGCTCTATGTGAATGACTTCAACCTGTTCGGCCGCACCTTCCGCGTCACGCTGCAGGCCGACCCGAAGGCGCGCGCCTCGGCCACCGACATCTCGCGCCTTTATGTGCGCAATCCGGCGGGCGAGATGGTGCCGCTCTCAACCCTGGGGGCGCTCAGGGCCATCGCCGGGCCGGAAACCGTCACCCACTACAACAACTACCCGTCGGCGCTGGTCAATGGCGCGGCGGCGCCGGGCTTCAGCTCGAGCCAGGCCATCGCCGCGATGGAGCGCGCCGCGGCCACCGCCCTGCCGCGAGACTTCAGCTTCGAATGGACCGGCATCACGTATCAGGAGATCAGGGCAGGCTCGATCGCGCTGCTCGTCTTCGGCCTCGCCATCGTCTTCTGCTTCCTGATCCTGGCAGCCCAGTACGAGAGCTGGTCGATGCCGTTCATGGTGCTGCTCGCCGTGCCGCTCGCCCTGCTTGGCGCGCTTGTCGGCCTGTGGTTCCGCGGCATGCAGATCGACGTCTACTCGCAGATCGGCTTTGTGATGCTGATCGGCCTTGCCGCCAAGAACGCGATCCTCATCGTCGAGTTCGCCAAGCGGCGGCGCGAGGAAGGCGAGGAGATCATCGTCGCCGCGTCCCAGGCCGCCAAGCTCAGGCTGCGGCCCATCCTGATGACCGCCTTCGCCTTCATCCTCGGCGTTGTTCCCTTGATGAAGGCGACCGGCGCGGGCGCGGCTAGCCGGCAGTCGCTCGGCACGACCGTGTTCGGCGGCATGGTGGCCGCGACCGTGCTCACGCTGATCTTCGTGCCGGTCTTCTATGCAGTCCTCGAACAGTGGCGCGAACGCGTCTCGTCAAAGGCTCACGCCGAACCCACCCACGGTGCTGCGAAGGCCGAGCCGGCGGAATAGAATCGGAGTTTGGAACATGCGTCGTCTGAAATTCGGTATCAACACAGCCCTTATCGTCATCGCCCTCGGCGGCGCCTATCTGCTGGCGCGTGGTGAGCTCGACCTCGGCCTGCCGACCGGCGGCGCGGGCGCTGCGCCGTCGGCCGCTGCCCCGCAGGCAATGCCGGTGCCGGTGGTGGGCATCGTCAAGAAGACGATCCCCATCTATCTCGAATATTCGGCGCGCACCGAAGCGATCCGCGACGTCGTGCTCCAGGCCAAGGTGTCGGGTTATTTGCAGGAGCAGGTGGTTCCGGATGGCGCCGACGTGAAGGCTGGCGATCTCCTCTACAAGATCGATCCGAGCGACTTCGAGGCAGCGCTCGACCTTGCCAGGGCGCAGGTCGAACGCGACGAGGCCTCGCTCGAATATGCCCGCAGCAGTCTCAATCGCGGCAACAATCTCGCCACAAGCGGCTACCTGGCCAAGGACAGCTTTGATCAGCGCACCAGTGCCGTTCGTCAGGGCGAAGCGACGCTGGCGATGTCGCACGCCGCCGTGCGCACGGCCGAACTCAATCTCAAGGACACCGAGATCCGCGCGCCTTTCGCCGGCCGTCTCGGCCGCAACCGGGCGCCCGAGGGCACGATGGTGATGAGTGCGGCAGGCACGCGGCTCAACAACCTCGTGCAGCTCTCGCCCGTCTACGTCACCTTCAACCCCAGCGAGAGCGAGCTGGCCGACATCCAGAAGGCGCTCGCCAAGGGCAAGGTGGAGGCGGAAGTGTTCCTGCCCGCCGAGGACACGCCACGGCATCGCGGCGAGGTCACCTTTATCGACAATGCGGTCGAGCGCTCGACCGGCACGATCGTGGTGCGCGCGACCATCGACAATGCCGACCTGGCGCTGCTGCCCGGCCAGTATGTGCGCGTGCGCCTGCATGTGAGGGAGCAGCCTGACGCGCTGATGGTGCCCCAGACGGCGCTCGGCTCGAGCCAGTTCGGCAAATATGTCTATGTCGTCGGCAAGGACAATCTCGTCGAACAGCGCCTGGTTTCGACCGGGCCGGCCGAGGGCGACCTCATCGCCGTCTCGTCGGGCGTCTCGGAAGGCGATCAGGTGATCGCCGGCAATCTGCAGAAGATATTCCCCGGGACGCCCGTCCAGCCGATGCAGGCGCAGGCGGAGGCAAAGCCGCAATCATAGGACAAGGCGTCCGACCTCATGGCAGGCACGTGGCTTCCGGCCACGAACGCCTCGGCGACGTGCGACCCGAAGCTGCCAGCCATCTGACGTGAGATTCTCGCCGTATGGCGCTCGCACCCGCGTCGCGCATCTGTCGTCATGAGCAAGATGCTTGATGCCGACAATATTTCATTCCACATCGGTGACGATGAGGGATGACATACGGGATCAGCGCCGGGTGTTCGGGTGGGCCGTGCCTGCCTCCCTCGTCGTGCATTCGCTCATCGCCGCGCTTCTGATTTTCGGATTGCCGGTATCCCTCTCGGAGCCGGAGAAGGAGGAGGCTATAAAGGTGGAGCTGGTGCCGCCGCCCAAGCCGCCGGAAAAAGCCAAGGCCGAACCTCCGCCGCCTGCGCCTCCGCCACCAGCGCAGCCCAAGTCCGAAGAGCCCAAGAAAGCAGAGGCCGAGAAGGCAGCGGCCGAGAAACCACCGCCGGCGAGTGGTGATGCCGCCCGGCAGCAGCCGCCGCCAGCACCGGGTCTAATACCGGTATACCAATACGGCGAGAAGGACGCCGGTCCCCGCGAGTCTCCGGAGGGCAGCAGCGCGGAGGAAGGTTCGCAGACGCCGCCTGAGACACAGCCCGAGCCGGACAAACAGGACATTGCGGAGCCGTCCGCGGTGGCTCCGCTGCAGGCATTGGACCAGGCTCAGCAGCCCGCGGCGCCGGAGACTTCGGCGCCCAAGTCAGAGGATTCCACCAAAGTTCAGGAAGCCTCGAAGCTTCAGAAGGCGAAGAAATTGTTCTCGCAAGCAGCAACCGGCGATCCGATAGCGACGACCGCGATGGCTGGTATGTCGCGCGGTCTGCGGGCCGGTACGCTTTGCAGCACGGAACTCGGCGCGCAATTGGCCAACGCCTCGCCCCCCTATTTTCCGGAGGCCCTGCCTTTCGACCCACTGAAGGACGGCACGGTCCTCGAAATCCTCAATACGGCTTTTAGTGCCAACCGACAGTGGTACAAGGTGAGCTTTCGTTGCGAGGTCGACGAGGAAGCGACGAAGGTCGTGTCCTTCGCCTTCAGCGTCGGAGGTATCGTCCCCCGCAGCGAATGGGAAAGCCGCGGGATTCCCTTGCAGTAGGCACGAGGCGAACCGTCGGCAAACAGCTCTCGAGCCCCTCATGCCAGTGACCGGAAACTTGGTCCGGCGACGGATTTTCATTCGACATACGTTGAAGTCTCGCGACGAGTGCACGATGACGATGGTGCCGGCAGAGGGGATTGCCGTGGCGAAACGAGACGACAGGGCGTGAACGAAACCGACGAGCGGCTGCTCGCGCTGATTGCGAAAAACGACGCGGCCGCGGTCGAGGTCATGGTCGAGCGCAAGCTTCCACGCCTGCTCTCGCTTGCCACGCGCATGCTCGGCGATCGCACCGAAGCCGAGGATGTCGCGCAGGAGGCCTTCCTGCGCATCTGGCGGGTGGCGCCGGACTGGCGCCGCGGAGAAGCCAGGTTCGACACGTGGCTGCATCGCGTCGTGCTCAATCTCTGCCGCGACCGGCTGCGCAAGCGGCGCGAGACGCTGGTGGCTGAACCGCCCGACCTGCCTGACGACCGCCCCGGAGCGGAAGCTGGGCTGCTTGCCGCCGAAGATCGGCGCCGCGTGCAGCACGCGCTCGCGGAGCTGCCGGAACGCCAGCGCGAAGCGATAGTGCTGCAATTTTATCAGGAACTGTCCAACAGGGACGCGGCCGAGGTCATGGGAGTGAGTGTCGAGGCATTGGAAAGCCTGCTGTCGCGGGCGCGGCGCCAGTTGCGCGCGAGCCTCGAGCGAAACAAGGACGAGATGAGATGACGCCAGAGAGATTTTCCGAACTCGTCGCCGCTTACGGCGGCTCGCCGCGGCGCTGGCCCGAGGATGAGCGGGCGGCGGCGCTGGCCTTCATGTCGGCAAATCCGGAGCAAACCGAGGCTGCGCTGGCTGCGGCGGCCGAGCTCGACGACCTGCTGTCGCGCTATCGGGTCGCGGCGCCGACCTCTGCTCTCGGGAAGAGGATCGTCGCTTCCGCGCCTCGCGCGCTGTGGCGGCGCACGCGGCTGATCTGGCGGGGCGCCGGGCTCGCCGGCATCGGCCTTGCCGGCGTCTTGGCCGGAGCGCTGACGGTCGCCGTGCTCCTGCCGCTCGACAGCACGCCCGACGATGGCGATGCCTACGCGCTGACGGCATTCGGCGACATGCCGGAGGATGTGCAATGAGCGAACGCAGCATCAGGCTTCTGCTTGCCGCCTCATTGGCGGTCAACATCTTCTTGCTCGGCGCTGCCGCCGGCGCTGGCTATATGTGGCGGACGCAGCAGGGGCAGCGCGACGCGGCGGGCCAGCAGCGTGGCTTGCGTTTCGCTGCCGATGGCCTCTCGCCCGAACAGCGCAAGGCATTCCGCCAGGCGCTTGCCGAGGGGCGGCGCCAGTCGGCTGCCGACATCGAAGCGGCCCGGGTCGGCCGCAAGGAGGTCGCCCGCCTGATCGAGGCGGAGCCGATCGATCCAGCCGCGGTCAATGCGGCTCTCGACGCGATCCGTCAGTCCGACATGGCGCTCCGCAACCGGCTCGAGCAAGCGATCGTGACCTTCGCGGCAGGGCTGACGCCCGCGGATCGCGCGCGGCTTCTCGACGGCTTGCGCGACCGCACCGGCATGCTGCGCGGGGCAGGCGAAAAATAGGACGCAACGGCGACAGGTTCTTGCCGTTGCCGCGTTGAAGCCTTCGAACGGCAATGCTGACGGAGGCACGCTTGGCACATCCGACGGAGGTCGCGGTCGCATTGAACCGCTTCGGCCTTGGCGCCCGGCCTGATGAGCAGGCGCCCGCCGACCCGAAGTCCTGGCTGGTGGCGCAGTTCGAAAGCTATCAGGCAAATCCGGCCGCCTTTGCCGGCGCGCAGGGCTCGGCCGCGCTCGGCGCCGGTTACGCCGAGGCAGCGAATGAGGCGAAAAATGCCGACGCGGCCGAGAAGATGGCAGCCCTCAAGACGGCGCGCCAGCAGGCCCGGGCGCTCTACCGGGACGAGGTCGACCTGCGGGTTCGCGCTTCGCTCGATACGCCTGCGCCGTTCGTGGAGCGGCTCGTGCATTTCTGGTCGAACCATTTCGCCGTCTCGGCGGAGAAGCCGCAGGTGACGATGATGGCCGGAGCCTTCGAACGCGAGGCGATCCGCCCGCATGTGCTTGGCCGCTTCGAGGACATGCTGCTGGCGGTCGAGCATCATCCGGCGATGCTGCTCTATCTCGATCAGGCGAGCTCGATCGGTCCAAACTCCGGATTCGCGAGCCGCGCCGCTGATCGCAAGGGAAAACGCAAACCCGGCATCAACGAGAACCTGGCGCGCGAGATTATGGAGTTGCACACGCTCGGCGTGCGCTCGGGCTACACCCAGGCCGATGTGACTGAATTCGCGCTGGCGCTGACCGGTTTCGGCATCGGTCGCGCTCGATATCCGGAAACGGCCGGCGGCGCCTTCGCCTTTCGGCCCGCCCTGCATGAACCGGGGGAGCGCACGATCATGGGCGAGACCTACGGCCAGGACGGGCAGCAACAGCCGCTCGGCGTGCTTCGCGACCTCGCGGCCGCCGAGGCGACCGCCACGCACATCGCCACCAAGCTGGCGCGCCACTTCATTGCCGACGATCCACCGGCAGCGGCCGTAGCGCGACTGGCCGACGCGTTCCGCCGGTCGAAGGGCGACCTCGTTCCGGTCTACCGCGCCCTGATCGGCAGTCCGGAGGCTTGGCGACCGGCGCCCGCGAAATTCAAGACACCGTGGGAATGGACGATCTCGGCGCTGCGCGGGCTCGGCCTGCGCGACTTCGACAAGCCGCGCCTGGCGCAACTGCTCAACCAGCTTGGCCAGCCGGTCTGGCGGCCGGGTTCTCCAGCTGGTTATGACGACGTCGGCGGAAGCTGGGCCGCGCCCGACGCGCTCCTTCGCCGCGTCGAGGTGGCGCAACGCCTCGCGGCGCAGATTGGCGATATCGACCCGCGCGAGCTTGCGCAAAAGCTCTTCGCCGGTCCGCCGGGCGACATGACCGCGGTGGAGGTCGCCCGCGCCGAGAGCCAGCGCACCGGCCTTGCCCTGCTGCTCGTGTCGCCAGACTTCCAGAGGAGATGATCAGATGAAACGCCGTCAGTTCCTGACCTTCGCCGCCGCCGGCCTCGGCTCGATGCTGATTGCGCCGCGGATCGTGTTCGCCAATGTGGAAACCGACAGGCGCTTCGTTTTCATCATCCAGCGCGGCGCTGCCGACGGGCTGAACACGATCGTGCCCTATGCCGACCCCGCTTACCGCGGGCTGCGCGGCTCATTGGCGATCGAGGATCCGATCAGGCTCGACGGCATGTTCGGCCTGCATCCCTCGCTTGGCGGGCTTGGCAAGCTTTATCAGGACAAGCAGGCGCTGTTCGTGCACGCGGTCGCGTCCCCCTATCGCGAACGCTCGCATTTCGACGGCCAGAACGTGCTCGAGAGCGGCGGCGCCTCGCCTTATGAGCGCAGGGATGGCTGGCTGAACCGCCTGATCGGCCTGCTGCCGAAGTCGCGTGGCGAGGCGATCGCTTTCGCGCCGACCATCCCGCTGGCCTTGCGCGGCGAGGCAGAGGTCGCGTCCTTTGCGCCGTCCGTTCTGCCTGATGCGGCGGACGACCTGATGATACGCGTCGGCAAGCTCTACGACGCCGACGAGCAGTTGCATGCGCTGTGGAGCAGCGCGATGGAGGCCAGGGCTTTGGGCGCGGAGACTGCGCAGCGCAGCGATGCCGCCAGCGTCGGCCGCACTGCCGCGAGTTTTCTCGCCAAATCCGATGGGCCGCGCATTGCTATGGTCGAGACCGGCGGCTGGGACACGCATAGCGGCCAGCGGAACCGGCTGGCCAATCAGCTGAGGGCGCTCGACATGCTGATCGACGCATTGCGCGCCGGACTTGGCGATGCATGGAAGGACACCACCGTTCTTGTCGCGACGGAGTTCGGCCGCACCGCCGCGGCCAACGGCACCGGCGGCACCGATCACGGCACGGCGTCTGCCGCGCTGCTTGCGGGAGGAACGGTCAATGGCGGAAAGGTGCTGGCCGACTGGCCGGGATTGACCGCGGCCGCACTCTATGAAGGACGCGACCTCGCGCCGACGCTCGACCTCGATGCGCTGATCGCCGCCACGGCCGCCGAGACGTTCGGTCTCGACCCGCGGGAGACGATGCGCATGTTGTTCCCGGCAGGCCGCTTCAGCTCGACGATTTCCGGTGTCGTGAAGATTTAGAGATTGCCGGGAAGTGCGATGAGAGCGAGGCATGGTTCAGCCTGTGGCCTTCACCTGTCGCTCGATCCCGACGCGGTGGCGCCTTCCTTCACGGGACCCTGCCCGGGGAAGCCCTCGCGCGTTTCCAGACAGGCTCTCAGTCACCGAGCGGCTCGAACTCCTTCCCCTTCCGATGCGCCAGGACGTTGTATTTCACGCGGCGCAGAGTCTCGAGCGCCGAGGCCCCGAGCTTGTAGCCGGCGGCCACCGAAACGAGGTCGATGATGGCGAGAAACGCGAAGCGCGAGGCCGTCGGCTTCATCGTGTCGGGGTATTCTGGAATATCGACCGTCAGGCGCACGTCGCAGATCTTGGTAAGGTCCGTGTCGGGCGCGGTGATGCAGATCGTCTTGGCGCGGTAGTGCTTGGCGAGCGCGACGGCCTCGATCACCTCGCTGGTTCGGCCGGTGGCCGAAATGGCGATGACGAGGTCGTTGGGCTTCAGCGTCGAGGCCGTCATGCGCATGATATATGGGTCGGAATGCGCGGAGACGACGACGCCGTAGCGGAACAGGCGATACTGCGTCTCCTGCGCCAGTGCTGCCGAGCTGCCGCCAAGGCCGAAGACGGCCACCTGGTGCGCGCTCGCGATCAGCTCGGCGGCCTTCACTACCTCAGCCGGGTCGACCTGACGCTCGACGGCGTTCAGCGCATTGCGCGCCTCGGCAAAGACAGTGTTCCAGAGCGGCGAGCCGTTCTCTGTCGGGACCGGAGGCTGACCGGTGATCAGGTACATGCGGCCGACCACGACCGACTGTGCCAGCTTCAGCTTGAAATCGCGCACGCCCTCGCAGCCGATGGCACGGCAGAAGCGGGTGACCGTCGGCTCGCTGACATCGGCGCGCCGTGCGATCTCCGCATTCGACGCATCGACCGAAAACGCCACGTCGGCAAGCACCACGTCGGCGACACGGCGCTCGGCCGGCCGCAACTCGGCGTAGGAATCCTTGATCTGCGAAAGGATGTCCGGGATCGGCTTGCCGTAACCGGCGTCGTTGCCGCGGTCGTCATTCACATCGGCCGGAAGCGCTTTTTTTTGCGTGCGATCCGACTGGAGTTCCACCATGCTCGATCCGTCCCGCCTCTTGTGCAGGAATATGCCCGTCGGGCTCTTTTCGCCAAGTCCGCTTTAACCGACTTCTTGCGACCGACGATGTAGGAAAGTTACATACTTTGCAATAGGGCAAATTTCCTGGAAATCCGCCATCGTCAGCAGAATCTGTGATCATGAACGGCACCGCTTGACCTCAGAAAGTAGGATAGTTACACACTGAGAAATCGGCAATGAAGGCGCGCGAAGATGCTTTCACCGGACGGGAACATTCACCTCGGCGTGAGGAGCAATGAACGCTCAGCTTACACGCGAGCCGAAGCTCAGCGTGCGCGGCAAGGTGGCGAGCCCGAAGGGCGAGACGGTGTGGGAGCGACCTGAGCCTGACGCAGTCGCGTTCAGATTCAGATCGAGAGGTAGGCACGCCTGGTGCCTCGCGTGAACAGTTAAGGGAGGGCGCGATGCCTGAGAAAGTCAAAGTTCTGGTCGTGGGGCTGGGCAATATGGGCGCCTCGCATGCCAGCGCCTATCACCGCAATCCTGGTTTCGAGATCGTCGGCCTGATGAGCCGATCGATCAAATCGAAGAAGATGCCGGACGAGCTCAAGGCCTATCCGCGGTTCGAGGACTACGACGAGGCGCTCGAGACCACGAAGCCGGACGCCGTCTCCATCAACACCTGGCCGAACACCCATGCGGAATACGCCATCAAGGCGATCGATGCCGGCGCGCATGTCTTCATGGAGAAGCCGCTCGCCACCACCATCGAGGATGCCGGGAAGGTCGTGGCGCTCGCCAGGGCAAAGAACAAAAAGCTGATGCTCGGCTATATCCTGCGGGTGCATCCGAGCTGGGTGAAATTCATCGAGCTCGGCAAGACGCTCGGCAAGCCGCTGGTGATGCGCCTCAACCTCAACCAGCAGAGCAATGGCCCGGCCTGGACCTGGCACAAGAACCTTATCGATTCGCTGATCCCGATCGTCGACTGCGGTGTGCATTATGTCGACGTCATGTGCCAGCTCACCGGCGCCAAGCCGGTGCGTGTGCACGGCATCGGCGCCAAGCTGTGGGCGGAAGCCGCCAGGCAGAACTACGGCCACCTGCATGTCACCTTCGACGACGGCTCGGTCGGCTGGTACGAGGCCGGATGGGGCCCGATGATGAGCGAGGAAGCATTCTTCGTGAAGGATGTCGTGGGACCGAAGGGCGCCGTCTCGATCGTGCCCGGCCACTCGGAAGGCAAGGACCAGCTCACGGACGTTTCTGACTCGGCCGACATCGACCGCCACACCAAGGCCGACGCGATCCGCTATCACCACGCCGAGGTCGGGCCCGACAAGAACTTCGTCAGGAAGGACGAGCTATTCTCCATGTCGGACGAGCCCGGCCACCAGGATCTGTGCGACCGCGAACAGGCATTCTTCCTCAAGGCAATCCGGGAGGACCTTGACCTCACGGAATCCATGGAAGCTGCTGTGAACAGCCTGCGCATCGTGCTTGCGGCTGAACAGTCGATCAACGAAAAGCGGGTCGTCGAACTCGCTTGAGGTGTTTCCGGCGAAAGCTGGGCATTGCTTGTGATCCTTGCTGGCCCGCTCCCCCCTCACCGGTTCGCTTCGCGAACCACCTCTCCCCCATTCAAATGGGGGAGAGGAACCGCTGCCGCTGAGCCGGCGCCTCTCCAGCTTGGGTTCCTCGCCCCCACGAAGTGGGGGAGAGGTGGCGAGCCCGAAGGGCGAGACGGTGAGGGGGAATCTGAGCCTTGCGGGATCGGCCGCCATATAGAAGACCGGAGACCAATCCGATGACCAACTCGGAAGCTGCACAGAGCTTCGACCTTGTCCTGAAGGGCGGTCGCGTGATCGATGAGCGCAACGGCATCGACGCGGTGCTCGACCTTGGCGTTTCGAACGGCCATATCGCGGCTGTGGCCGAGGATTTGCCGACCGCCGGCGCCGAGCTACGCGACGTGACCGGCGCGATCGTTGCGCCAGGACTGGTCGACATCCACACCCACGTCTACCACAAGGCGACGTCGCTCAGCGTCGATCCCGATATGATCGCGCGGCGCTCCGCGATCACCACCCTCGTCGATGCGGGCAGTGCCGGCGCCGGCAACTATGACGGCTTCCGCGACTATGTGATGGCGCATTCGCCGCACCGCATCCTTGCTTTCCTCAACATCTCCTTTCCCGGTATTTTCGGCTTCGACAAGGGTTTGTTCGTCGGCGAAGCAACGCTGAAAGAGATCCTGCCGGTCGACCGCTGCGTGGCCAAGATCGAAGCCAATCGCGACCGCATCGTCGGCGTAAAGGTGCGTATCGGCGGTCCGGCGACGGGCGACCTCGGGCTCGGCGCGCTGGAGCTTGCGCTCGAAGCGGCGCAGGCGACAGGCCTGCCGCTGATGACGCATATCGGCGGCCCGCCGCCGAGCTATGCCGAGGTCGTCGCGATGCTCAGGCCCGGCGACATTCTAACCCACTGTTACCGGCCCGAGCCCAATTCCGCCGTCGGGCCGGACGGCAGGATTCTTCCGGAAGTGCTGGCGGCGCGCGAGCGCGGTGTTCTGTTCGATATCGCCCACGGCATGGGCGCCTTCAGCTACCGCACGGCGGAGGCCGCGCTGGGATCGGGCTTTCCGCCCGACCTGGTCTCCTCCGACGTCCATGTCGCCTGCGTCGACGGCCCGGCCTACGACCTGCTGCACACGATGAGCAAGCTGCTGAACTGCGGCATGCAGTCGGTCGACATCATCGGCATGGCGACAAGCCGGCCGGCGCTCGCAGTGCGAAGGTCCGACCTCGGTCATCTGGGCGTCGGCGCGGTGGCGGATATTTCAATCCTGAAGCAGGTCGATTCGAATTTCGTCTTCGAGGATGTGACCGGGGTCACGCGGCAAGGCGCCACGCTCCTGCAACCTGTCGCATGTTATGTCGGCGGCCGGGAGATGGAACTGGCCCCACGGCCTTTCGAGGAACCGTTCATCGCCTCAAAAGCGCATCGCCACCAGCACGTTTAGCCGCTTCGCGCAAAGCGGGCGCGAAGCCGGGAATTTTTCTCCGGAATTCACCCGTTCGGAGATCGCCGGCAGGGCTGTGCGAGCGTCAGCTCGCGCGACCTGACGATAATGCCCGCCGTCAGCCCGCAATCGACGGGGATGGCCGCGCCGGTGACCGCGCTTGCGGCGTCGGAGGCCAGGAATGCTATGACCCGCGCCACATCGTCGGGGTCGACGATCCGGCCGAGCCGATACCGCCGGCCGAGCCGGTAATGGCGACCGTCTTTCCGGCAACCGAACCCGGCATCAATTGTCCCTCAACGCGTCGGCAATCCAGCCGAGATTGGCGCGGCGCAGATGGCCCCAATTGTAGAAAGCCAGTTCGTCGACACCGCCTTCGCGCAGCGCCGCAACCACGGCCAGGAAATCTCCCTTGGTAGAAAAGTCCGGATAGGCCGGCCTCAGGATGCCTCGCAGCTTGCCGGCGCCGCCCAGCCGTCGCCTGACATCGAAGAGGTCGGCTTTGACCCGCGCCGCGCCTGGTTCATAGAAGCAGGCCTCGATGCAGCCCGCGACCTCCGCCAGCGCCTTGAGGTCGGAACCTTCGTACCAGGCGCCGCCGGTAGGTCGCGCCACCGAAGGGATGACGCCAACCGTCGCGTCCTTGCGGACCGCTTCCCTGATCTCGCGAACCAGCGAGGTGACCACCGCGCAGCGGAAGTCGAGATAGCGCCTGAGATCGCCATCCGCCGCGACATCCGCCAGCCAGAAGGCTTCGGCCATGTCGTCGGGAAAATCGATGTCACTGTCGAGATAGGCCGAGACGTCCGCAGCAACTTGCGCCTTCAGCCGCCGCGCATCGATTCCGGCCTGTTCCGCATCGGCTACACAATGCTTGCAGAAGCACAAGCCCAGTCTCGTATCGAGCCATTTGTTCGGCTTGCTCAGCGCGAATTCATGATGGTAGCCATGCGCATAGGGTGTGAAGCCCGGCGCTTCGAGCGACAGGCCCGACACCGGGTAGTTCTCTGTCACATCCTTCGCCAGCCCGATAGCATAGGCGCGCGCCGCCGCCGCCGACGGGCAGAGGTTGTAGAAGTACGGGTCGCCGAAGGCGTTGCGGACCACGGCATCGGGATGCGCCATGCCGAGCAGCGTGTTATGCAGCAGCACCATCCAGACATTGACCTGCATACCGCCACGCCCGGTCAGCTCGCGCAGCACGTCGCGCTCCTTGAGCAGGCTGTTGGCGACGGGCTTGATCGGCCCGTATTGGGAAGGATCGGCCCGGAAATAGACTGTGCCGTCTTCGGGGAAATAGACCTTGCCTCCGATGCCGTGCGGCCTCAGGAACTTGCCGGCGTGGTAGCTGCCGGCGATCGTGATGGTGTCCAGCCCTAACGCGCGGAACTCGTCAGTCGCCGCGCCGGCGCCGGCTTCCGCGAGGTCCCAGGCATAGGTGTAGATTGCCTTGTAGCTCATGTCCGCTCGACCGGTCCGTCCCCGAACTACGCGTCCTTCGGGTAGCGCATATATTCGAACACCATGCCCTGCTTCTTCACGAACGCGACTTCCAGGAAATCGCCGACGACAAACGGCGGGACGGATATGTCGACTGCCCGCGCGGCCAGGTGCGGCGGGAATTCATCGACACGATGGGCGACATGCGGGTTGTCGCGCAGCAAGGCCGGCACCGGACTGTCGGGCTCGCAACGCGGGAATTCGATGGGCTCGGGATGGTTGTGCGGATTGGTGACCCGGATGCGGCTCTGCTCGGCCCAATCTTCCTGCGGCTGCGGCGCGGTCGTGGTGATGCCGACATGATCGAGCACGAATTCAGGCATGGGCCACATTCACCTGACGGCGAGCTTCTGCCGGCTGCCGCGCTTCTGATTTTCTGAAATTATGTTACAGATGTAGCGACCTCGCAACAGCGGCGGTTCGGCCGCCATGGTCGAAGACGCCAAGCTGCGCCTCTTCCGCACATGGCGGTGATCGATACGCTCGCCGTGGGCATGGCAGAACGGCTCGGCGCCAGCGGCCGCGAAGCGCTCCGCCGCGTCCGCTATACGGTGGCAAGCATCGGCATCGCCATTCCTACGCCAAGCACCGACCCCACCGCACTCATGAAAGGCCGCAACGCGCATGAATGATGATCATTGGTGGCCCGGATGTCGCAACTCCAGGATTATCCGTCGCGGCTAAACTGCTGTAACCAGTCCGACATCGTCAACGGGATTAGGGATGGAGAGAAAAATGGATCAGAAGAACGACGCAACACAACTCGCTGCGGCCGATCTCGACACGCCAGCCGTGACAATCCTGCTCGATCGGCTGGAGAACAACATTACGCGCACCCAGCGACTGATATCGCAGGCCGGCAAGCTCAACCGGCCTCATATCAAAACCCACAAGATTCCGGCCGTCGCCGCGATGCAGATGGCGGCGGGCGCGACGGGCATAACCTGCCAGAAGCTCGGCGAAGTGGAAGTCTTCCTCGACGCCGGCGTGGTCGACGACATCCTGCTCACCTTCAACATCGTCGGGTCCGCCAAGACCGGCCGGCTGATGGACCTTGCCGAGCGCGTCAAGCGGCTCGCCGTGGTCGCCGACAACGAGGTCGTGCTTCAGGGACTTTCCGACGCCGCGCACAGCCGCGGGCGCACCTTGCCGGTCCTGATCGAATGCGACGGCGGCTTCGGCCGTAACGGCGTGCAGACGCCGCAGGCCGCGCTGGATCTTGCCCGGCTCGCCGGCAGGCTGCCGGGCATCGCCTTCGAGGGGCTGGCGGTGTACCCGAACAATGCGCCGCACACGAAGGCATTCTTCACCCAGGCGGTCGAGCTGTTCAATGCCGCCGGTATCCCGCTGCCAGTGCTGTCAGGCGGCGGAACGCCGGCGCTCTCTTCGATAGCCGATTATCCCATGATGACCGAACATCGCGCCGGCACCTATGTCTACAACGACGTGATGACGGTGCGTTCCGGCGCGGCGTCCTGGGACAATTGCGCCATGCATGTGCGCACGACGGTCGTCAGCCGCCCGACCGAGGACCGGGCAATCGTCGACGCGGGCTCCAAGGTGCTGACAAGAGAGCAGTACTTTCTGAAGAACTTCGGACAGGTGGTCGAATATCCCGAAGCGGTGGTCGCCAATCTCTCCGAGGAGCACGGCATCATCGACCTCTCCGCTTCGCCACGGAAGCCCAGGGTCGGCGAGATGATCAGCATCGTCCCGAACCATTGCTGCGTCGTCTCGAATATGGTGGACGAGGTCTACGGCTTGCGCGGCGGTTCTGTCGAGGTGGTTTGGCCGATCGCGGCGCGCGGCAAGGTCAGGTAGGCAGCTCGATTGCCGCAATTTCCAAAAGCAACGCGGGGAACAGAGACGATGACGATCGAGCGTTTCGGACCTTCATCAACTGGCCCGGGAGGGCGGGCTGTGCCCTTCACCAGAGCGGTCCGTGCCGGCGATTTCGTGTTCGTTTCCGGACAGGTGCCGGCGGGGCCGGACGGCGAGATCGTGCAGGGCTCGATCGTGACCCAGGCCCATCAGGCGATCGGAAACGTCACGGCGATTCTCGCTGAGATCGGACTTGGGCTGGAGCACGTCGTGAAGGCGACGGTCTGGCTTGCCGACACCCGCGACTTCTGGCCCTTCAACAAGGTCTACAACGAATATTTCGGCGCCGCGCTGCCGGCCCGCTCCTGCGTGCGCGCCGACATGATGGTCGACTGCAAGCTGGAGATCGAGGTTATCGCCTACGACCCGAAATAGTTCGGTCCAATCTTCTTTCCTGGGCGATCTCTCATCCTGAGATGCGATCGGCGCCGGGAGGATGCCGCACGGACGGCGGCATCCAAGTGCATGCTTTCGGACGAAGAATGGGCGGTCAGTATCGCGACGGAGCCAACAGACAGAGCATTCTGATAGCCGGCTTAAAGATGGAAATCATGCACATAATTTAGGCAAGGGCTGGTTTTTTTGCCTAAACCTTTGCCGCAACCCGCCAGAAATGCCTAAAAACCTTGCCGTTAACCTATTAGTAATTTTAGTTGTTGCGGTGCACCAACCTTTATGACAGCTTAATGCCGGGCAAGCATCCAAAGTCATTCTTTTTGACTTCCGGACGCTAACGGGGAGTACGGGTGATGTTTGTAACTGTCCTTCGGGTCAGCTGGTTCGCTATTGCCGTAGCGGCGCTATTTTTCATCACACAGCCGGTCAGTGTCGAGGCACAATTCGCGATTGCGGTAACGTCGATCGCGATGGTGCTGGTGATCTCGACTCTGCGGCTTGGAGGCGTGTGGCGGCAGGTGCTGTTGGCCGTCGCGACCGCGCTGATCCTGCGCTACGTCTACTGGCGCACCACCATGACGCTGCCGCCGGCCGACGATGTTTTGAACTTCCTCCCGGCGATCATCCTCTACATATGCGAGATGTACTGTCTCGTGATGTTGGCAATAAGCCTGTTCGTCATCGCCGATCCCATCGATCGTCCGGAGGCGCCAGCGCTTGCTGATGATGATCTGCCCACGGTCGACGTTTTTGTTCCGTCCTTCAACGAGAGCGCCAAGATACTCTCCCTGACCCTCGCCGCCGCCAAGGCAATGAGCTATCCGACGGAGAAGCTGCGCATATATCTGCTGGACGACGGTGGCACCGATCAGAAGCGGAACTCTGCCGATCCGCGCATAGCAATTCCCGCGCGTCGTCGCCACGACGAACTCAAAGTGCTTTGCACCGAACTGGGTGTCCAGTACCTGACGCGCACCGTCAACGTCCACGCCAAGGCCGGCAACCTGAACAACGGCTTGAAGCATACGGACGGCGAGCTGGTGGTCGTCCTCGATGCAGACCACGCTCCGGCCAGGAATTTCCTGCAGGAGACAGTTGGCTATTTCGCCCGCGACAAGAAGCTCTTTCTGGTCCAGACGCCCCATTTCTTCGCCAACCCGGACCCGCTGGAAAGAAATCTGTCGACGTTCGAGAGGATGCCGTCCGAGAACGAGATGTTCTACGGCATGATCCAGAAGGGGCTGGACAAATGGAACTCGGCATTCTTCTGCGGTTCGGCCGCGGTGCTGCGTCGTGAGGCTCTCGCCCAGGTCGGCGGGTTCGCCGGGTTGTCGATCACGGAAGACTGCGAGACGGCCCTCGAGCTGCACTCCAGGGGCTGGCACAGCCTCTATGTCGACAAGCCGCTGATCACCGGTCTGCAGCCGGAAACCTTCTCCAGCTTTATCGGGCAGCGATCCCGATGGTGCCAGGGCATGATCCAGATTCTCATGCTCAAGAACCCGCTTTTCAAGCGTGGACTCACGCTGGCTCAACGGATCTCTTATCTGTCGAGCGCCCTGTTCTGGTTCTTTCCGATCGCACGGCTGTGCTTCCTCGTCGCGCCGCTGCTCTTCATCTTCTTCAATCTGAAGATATATGACGCGTCCGTCGAAGAGTTCCTGGCGTACACGGTGTCATACCTCATCGTGGGCGAGCTTCTTCGCGGCTATCTTTACGGCAAGTTGCGCTGGCCGTTCGTCTCCGAGCTCTACGAATATGTTCAGTCGGTCTACCTGATCAAAGCGATCGCCGGCGCGCTGCTCAATCCCAGAAAGCCGACCTTCAAGGTCACGTCAAAAGGCGAGACGCTAGACGAGGATCGCCTGTCCGAGCTCTCGTGGCCATACTTCGCCATATTCGGCGTCCTTCTCGCGGGCCTGGTGGCGACCGTCTATCGCTATCAGTCGGAACCGCAACTTGGCGGGCTGATCGTCGTCGTCGGCATCTGGAACCTGCTCAATCTCGTCATTGCCGGGGCGGCGCTTGGCGTGATCGCCGAGAGACGGGAGAGGCGGGCCGCGCCACGCATTCCTTGCTTGCGCAGCGGCGAGCTGATCGTCGGTCGCAGCCCGGTGCAGGTGTCCATCGAGGACGTCTCGATCGGCGGCGCCAAGGCGATCGTCATCGGGGAAATGCCGCAGCTCAAGGGCGATCGAAAGCTGCGGCTCCGCTTCGAAAGTGCGGGCAACCCGGGCGTCAGTCATACGTTGCCGGTCACGGTCCTCTCGATCACGTCGAGCGACGACCGTCCGACGATCGGTTTGGCGTTCGACGATCACACCGGCAGCTTTCCGGCCATCGCCGATCTGATGCTTGCCGACATGGACGTTGTGAGGCGACGCCGCAGTTCGAGACGTCGTCGGCGCGGCACGCTGTCGGGCGCGCTGACCTTCCTGGGCTGGAGCTTCGTGCACCCGCTACGCGCGTTGCATCATCTCGTATTCGACAGGGGACGCTCGCCGCAGAAGCCCCCGGAGGAGGCGAACGGGATTCCCGCGGCGCCTTTTGCGGGCTCGGAAGCCATCAAGGCCTAGACCCGCCCGATCTCGAAATAAGGACAAGTCCGATGTTTTGCATTCGCCAAACTTCGTTGGCCGCCTGCAGCGCGTCCATTCTCCTCCTGAGCGCAGCGCAATTGTCCGCCGCGGATCAGCCGATCGTCGCCACCGACCCGATGGCTGCGACCATGCAGCCGTCCGCGCTCAAGCTCTGGCGGCTGCCTCTCGGCCCGAGCGAACTGACGCTCGAAGGGGAATATGACCGGCGTGAAATACCGGTCTATCTCTCTCCGGCCCAGGCATCCGGTTCGGCGCGGCTAATCGTGTCGCTGCAGAGCGCCGTCTCGGTCATGCCCGAGGCCTCCGAGCTGACGGTGCTCGTGAACAACGTGAAGGTGGGCGAGGCGCGCCTCGGTTCGGAGCCGAAGACGATCGTCGAGGCCGACCTCCAGCCCGGACTTCTGCAGCCCGGGCTCAATGCACTCTCCGTTGTCGCCAGGCAGACCCATCGCGTCGACTGCTCGAAGGAAGGCACATACGAGCTTTGGAGCTGGATCGACCCTGCTGAAAGCGGCTTCGTTTTCGCTGGCGCCGATAACGCCTCTTACGATCTCGCCGCCCTCGGAACAGGGCTTCGCGGGGCGGACGGCCAGTTGAACATCCGCGGCCATCTCCCGTCCCGCGCCCGCTTGTCGCTGGTCGACAACCTTCTTCAGGTGTTCCAGTCGGTCGTCGTGGGAGCCAGGATTTCCAGTTTTGCGGCACAGATGAACGCGGTCGAGGCGAGCGGACCCGGTCTGGATATCTTCGTGGGCACGGCGAGCGAGCTGAGCGAGACCGGGTTGAACGCCCGTGGAGCGGTCGAGACCGACATTCCCGGCGTCAGGATCGTGCCGCCCGAGGACGGCAGCGCCGTGCTCATCGTGAGCGGCCAGAGCGATGAGGAACTGGCGGAAAACATTCGATCCCTGGCGAGGATTGCCGGCGCGATGCGCATCAGCGGCACCGAACCCGGCATCGCTGCGTTCGAAAACGCCGCCGGTCGCATGCTTTCCGGCAATCAGACGCTCAAGCTCACCGAACTCGGTTACGCACCTCAGAAGTTTCGCGGCCGTCACTACCGCGACCACGTAAACTTCAGGTTGCCGGCCGACTTCTATTCAGCCGACTACGACAAGGCGTCGCTGACGCTGGACGCCGCTTATGCTCCGGGCCTGTTGCCGACATCCACTCTGATCGTCAAAGTCAACGGCCGAACGGTTTCGACGCTCGCTCTTTCGGCGACGGAAGGTGGCCTCATCAAACGCCAGCGCCTGCCGCTTCCTCTCTCCAGCCTGCGGCCCGGCGAGAATCTGGTTTCGATCGAGGCTGACCTGCCCTCGCAATCCGATGTGGCATGCGACGTGGCGGCTCTCGCCAATGGCGGCGCCCGCCTGATGATATCGCCGGACTCCACGCTGACGCTGCCGCGACTTGCACGCGTCGGGCATGCGCCCGACCTGGCTGCGACGATGGCCGGTCTCTCGAATTTGAAGCCCGGCACGGACAAGGCGATCAATCTCTTCGTCCCCGGATTGCGGCAGCCGTCCCTCGACGCGGCGGCGACTCTGCTTGGCCGGATAGCTTATTCGTCCGGGCATGTCTATGCCACGCGCCTGTCTTCCGTGGCGCCGAACGATGGCATCGGCGACATGATCGCCGTCGGAACCTATTCCGAGATACCATCCGAGCTTCTGGGCTATGTCGGCATCGAGCCGGCTGGAAGCCTCATGAACATGAGCGGGGGAGACGCGCAGCCGGACGCCAACGGTCCCGGCGGGTGGCTGGCGGCGCAGGCAGCCACGACCATGGACTGGATGAACCTCTCGCAAATCGGGGGCGAAGAGAGTGAACCCTCGCGACGTGCTGCGGAAGACCTGGGGGTATTCTCCGAACCTGTCGATCCCCTTGGCCGCCTGACCGATATGGCCGCCTCGCTCAAGGCATATTTCGCCAATCTCTACGGACGGATAACAGGCACCGCAGGCGGTAACGCCATTGCCGACATTCCGCGGGTTGTACCGGGTGAGAATACGGGCATGGTTCTGGCGCAACGCATCTCGCCGCGCCAGGCGGACGCGACCTGGACGATTGTGGCATCGCCGGACGACGCGGCCATGGCTGACGGATTGCGCCGGCTCGCTCAGCGGCCGAATTGGGTGAATTTGCAGGGCGCCATATCTTCGATTGCAAAGCAAGGGTCGGGCGTTACCGCAGTCGCGGCCTCGCAGGAACAACTCTTCGAAACCGGACCTCGCTCGTTCTCCAATCTTCGTCTCGTGCTGGCCGGCTGGCTCTCCCACAATCTGGATAGCTACGTGGCGGGGCTGTTCTCGACCTTCATACTGCTCGGCATTGCCACTCATATGCTGTCGCGCCGCGTCGGCAGGAGAAATCGGTGAGACAGCTCCTGCCCTCCCTGATGGTCGCGCTGGCGATGCTGGCGGCAGTGCAGAGTTCCGCGGCTGGCCCACCGGTCCTGGCGGAGCCCGGGGTCGTCGCGGATGACTATGTCGTCGGTTCCTGGGAGCTGTACCGCCACAGGTTCCTCACCAAGGATGGGCGCGTCGTCGACGACGACAGCGGCTCTGTCAGCCACAGCGAAGGTCAGGGCTACGGCATGCTGATTGCTGCGACGGTGGGCGACCGGGACAGCTTCGACAGGATGCTGGCATGGACCGAGCGTGAGTTGTTCATACGCGCCGACCGCCTGGCGGCCTGGAGATGGGATCCGGCGGCCAGCCCGCACGTGCTCGATAAAAACAACGCCACAGATGGCGACCTGTTGATTGCCTGGGCTCTTCAGAGGGCCTCCAAGCGCTGGGATTCAGAGGAATATCGCCAAAAGAGCGTGGCGATTCTGGACGCCTTGGCCGACACGGCGATCGTCGATTCGCCTTACGGCAAGGTGTTGCTGCCGGGAGCTGAAGGTTTTCGCGAGGGGGAACAGCCCGACGGACCCGTCGTCAATCTTTCTTATTGGGTCTTTCCAGCCCTTCAGGAGCTGGAGGGGCTCTCCCAAAAATTTCCGGCAGAAGAGCTCGTGCGCAATGGCATGTCGCTCCTCGAGATGCTGGATGGGTCGGACGGAATGCCAACGGACTGGACCAGCCTGGCCGGCGCTCCGCGCCCCGCCCGGAAGTTCCCGGCCCAGTTCGGTTACAACGCCATCCGCGTCCCGCTTTATCTCGCCTGGTTTCGCGGCAACACCGAGAGGCTGCTTGAGACCTACCGCTATTCCTGGGCAGGCAACGCCAATGTCCCCGCAGTGTTCGACATTGCGGCAGGCGCCCAGCTCCACTCCCTGTCTGACCAGGGTTACCTGACCATTTCAGACCTGGTGGCCTGCAAGCTGGGCAGCCATGCATTGGCCGACCAAAACCGCGTTTTCGCGCCCACCACCTACTACCCGAGCACGCTCTACATCCTGAGCTTGATCGCTTTCGCAGAAAGGTATCCGAAATGCGTAGTCAGCGAATCGTGATCCTGTCGTCCAGCGTGGCCCTAGGGGTAACGCTCGCCAACGCCAACCCGGTCCAGGCGCCCGGTTGGACACCCTTGATCACCGACAGCGTGATCGCCGGCGAGCAATTGTCCCCCGCCACGTCCCAGAGCGGCGGCCTGACGACCGTTGGTGTACCGGTCTGGGCGCCGGCAGTGGCTGATTCCGCACCGGCCGGAATCCAGGCGCCCTCCTTCCCGGCATCGGGCGAGGCTCAGTCGGCGCCAGCGCCATCACCGGCGGACGACTGGAACAGAATGGCCGATGCCGTCTCTACCGGCTACGTCCCGAGCTTCGGACCTTCTTCCGACAATGCGGCCGACGTTTCGACGGTTGCGGCGGCCGCGGGCGGAGCAGGCGCTCAGCCGCAGGCCGGCGACCCGAACGGTGCCAATCCATTCGTCGATCAGGTGGTCAGCCAGCCGGCACCGGCATTGAGCGGTTCGACTGCCAACCCGTTCCAATTGCAAGCCGCGCCGGAAGCCCAGCCATCTCCACCGGTTTCAACAAGCACGCAGCCTTTCGATCTCGGATCGGCGGAAACAGCCCCGGCTCAAACGCCGGCCAACGCTGACGCGCAACAGGGGCCGGACCTGCGTGCCCTGAGATATTACGCGTCCCAGCGCAATCTCGTGCGTGTGGGCGCAGAGATACGTCGTCTCAAGGCGCTTTACCCGACCTGGCAGGTCCCGGACGATCTGTTCTCGCCGGTTGGCGGCGTCGAAGAGCAGGTTTTGTGGAATCTCTACGCCGTTGGTAACTACGGGGAGATCCGTCGCAGGATCGCCACCATGCAGGCCGCCAATCCACAATGGCGCCCTTCATCGGATCTGCTCTCCAAGCTTGGTCTCGGCGAAACCAGGGGACGCATCATCGCTGCCTCGAATGCCGGCTCCTGGAGCCAGGTCGTTTCCTATGCGGCGACGTCGAAAGATCTGCTGGTCTGCGCCAACATGGACTCTCTGTGGCGCGTTGCGGAGGCGCTCGTAAAGACCTCGAAGCTTGCGGAAGCATTCGACCTCTATCGGTACATTCTTTCCACTTGTGCCGATCCCCACGAGAGGCTGGCGACATTCCAAAAGGCCAGTCTCCTGCTCCCCTCCAAGGGGATGGACGCGCTGCTGCCGTTCGCGGCTTCGGTCGACGAGCAGACAAGCTTCGCCAGTATCCGCTTCGACCAACTGCGAGGCAGGATGGGAGCGGTGGCTTCCGGCGAGGAGCAAGCGGAAATCGGCGAAGACGAACTTACGCAGTTTGCCCGCTTTATCGACGGCAGCAAATCCGCTGCCGACGCCACGCTTTTCGGCTGGTATCTCTATCGGCTCGAGTATTTCGAGGATTCGGCAGCCTGGTTCAAGGCCGCCTCGCAGGTCAGCAAGGATCCAAAGCCGCTGGAAGGCTACATTCTGTCGCTTCGAAACCTGGACCAGGCCGATAAGGCGCAAGAGATCGCCTTTAAGGACAGGAACAAGTCCCCGGAGATCGCCAAGATCTACATAGAGATCGTGGCCGAGCAACTGACCGAGGAGGATCGCGACGGCAAGACCAAGCCGCTGACGGCTGAGCAACTGAAGCAATACGAGGAGGCGGTCGACGACATCGAGTCACCGCTCGGGGCCCAGGCGATTGGATGGCACTACATCGACGCGAAGGAGCTTGCGACCGCCCAGGAGTGGTTCGACAAGTCGGTGAAGTGGGAGCCGACCGAGGGCGGTGTGGTTGGCCAGGCAGTCGTTGCGGCTCGCTACAAGCGAATGGCCGATCTGCAGAGGATAAAATCGACCTACCAGGATGAGTTTCCGGCCTTGAAGAACTTCAAGGTTTGGAAGGCTTATTCCAAAGCCAACTACAATAAGAAATCCAGCAAGCGCACCAAAAAGGTCGCGGCGAAACCGAAGAAGTCGTTCCTCGCCAAGCTGTTCGACAGCTAAACGGCTGCGGAGCACTGCCGGGGGGCAGCAAATGGGTATGCTTCGAGCCAGCTTGGATACTGTTTCGGCCGAGCCAGTCCAGCCGGCCGGACTGGACACTTCAAAACAATGGGAGCCGCTGCCCTCTGACGAGGTACAACGGCCCGGCGGTTTCGCCCTGGCCGATTTCATGGCTATCGGTTCGGCCTATGAGGTCTGTCGTCTCGGATTGATGGCAGCCATCTGGCTGTTCGCGGCCTTCTCCGCAGATACCGGATTGGCCGGCCCGGCCTTGTTTCTATTGGGGCTTGGCGGAGCCGCGTCATTGGTCAGGATATTTGCCGGCGAACGGCTTGCGTCACGCAATAGCCCTTCTGGCCCGCTGACGCTCGTCATTGAGAACATCCTCGCCATATCCTCAGGCTACACTTTCCCTGCGTTGACGTCGCCAGCCACCGGGAGCCTTGCCCTTCTGCTCAGCAACGCTCTGGCCGGCGGGCTCATAGTGCTCGTGTTTCTGGAACCTTCGCGGAACCCCAATAGCCGGAAATGGAGGTTCGTGGCGTTCTCGCTTGCGGTCGTCGTGTCGACCATGCTGGCGGGCATGCGGGATCCTGCCCTGCTGGCTGCCGAGGCGATATTTGCCCTGCTTCTCGCGGCCGGCTGCATAATCGTCGAGATCATGCTGAATGAAGCGAGAGCCGGTTGGCGGCAAGCGCTGCATGAGGCCGAGCACGACCATCTGACGGGCCTTCTCAACCGCAAAGGGCTGGAGCGGGCATTCATCGAGCTGATGTCGGTCGGGCACCCCGCCGGGCGAACGGGACGATATCTTTGCGCTCTCTATATCGATCTCGACGGTTTCAAGACCGTCAACGACCGATACGGTCACGCCACGGCCGATCTGCTGCTGGGCAGGATTGGCCGCAGGATCGCCAAGTGCTTTCGATCCGACGATCCGGTGGCCCGGGTGGGGGGCGACGAATTTGTCGTCCTGGTGCGCCACGACGACGTCTCGGAGGTGACGTTGCGATCGCAACGGCTTCTTGAGTCCCTGACTATCCCGCTCCATCTGGATCAGTCCATAAGTGTGGCCGTAAACGCCAGCATCGGCATAGCGATCTCCATGGGGCGTCCCGCCGGCTTCGACCATCTTTTGCGCATCGCCGACGAGGCGCTCTACGAGGCCAAGGCGGCAGGCAAGGCGACATGGCGGACAAGGCTGCACGAGGGAGCTGACCGGCGATGAGAAAAGTCCGCAAGGCGGTATTTCCGGTGGCTGGACTTGGCACGCGGTTTTTGCCGGCGACGAAGGCGATCCCGAAGGAGATGCTGACGGTCGTCGACAAGCCGGTGATCCAGTATGT
>Ga0081539_10000315_pt1 | contig 108441 bp, 102 predicted proteins | sample TabmetS4T2R2_FD_71023 | JGI IMG/M metagenome (GOLD analysis project Ga0081539, IMG submission 71023) | Tabebuia heterophylla rhizosphere microbial communities from the University of Puerto Rico - S4T2R2 | ecosystem: Host-associated > Plants > Roots > Rhizosphere ... | reverse complement strand
CATGAAACTGCTCCGAAGTTCCCGGAGGGCTTCCGCTACCGCCCGGAGCTGATCGACACGGCCGACGAAGACAGGCTCGTCGCGCTCGTGCGCGAGCTGCCCTTCCGCGAGTTCGAGTTTCACGGCTACAAAGGTCTTCGCCGCGTGATCTCCTTCGGCTGGCATTACGATTTCTCGGAGCGCCGGCTACAGAAGGTCGACCGTATCCCCGACTATCTACTCCCGCTTCGGGAGGCGGCCGCCACGTTCGCTGACATTGACGCGAAGGAGTTTCAGCACGCGCTCGTCACGGAGTACGGGTCGGGTGCCGGCATCGGCTGGCACCGCGACAAGGCCGTCTTTGGAAGAGTCGTCGGCATCTCACTCCTCTCGCCGTGCGTGTTTCGCATGAGGCGGAAGGCAGGCGAGAGAAAGTGGGAGAGGCTGAACCTGGTGGCGGAGCCGCGCTCCGGGTATCTGCTGAGCGGGCCGGCGCGGTACGAGTGGGAGCACAGCATCCCGCAGATGGATGAGCTGCGCTACTCGATCACCTTCCGCAACCTGCGCGAAGGCTGAAACGCATTAAGCGTTGATGAGCGTTTTAGAGTACATCGAAGAGACCAACCCTACGGAAGTCCGCGAGCTTCTGACGGCGGCGCATCTTTTTTTGCAGGAGACGTTGCCGCCTTTCGCCACCTGCGCCATCAAGTGGAGAATCCCGTTTTACAGCCTGCGCCGAAACTTCTGTTATTTGAACCGCCATCGAGACCACATCACGCTCGGCTTCCCGCACGGCCACAAACTGTCCCCGCAGCCCAATGTTCTGCTCGGCGAGAGCGAAAGACTGAAGCGGGTTCGTTATCTCGAGATCCGTTCCGTCGAAGATTTATACTCCGAAGAGACGCTCCAGATATTGCAGGAAGCAATTCTCCTCGATGAAATGATGGCTAAAGTTAAGCCCACATTCAGAAGGAAAACCAGACGCTCTTTTAATTATCCCAAACTCTCGCGCCGGTAGTGTTTGCGGCTTGATGAACTATGCCGATTGGTGGTTACCAATACCAGCCGGCCTCGCGCGGATGCACGTGCAGGCATCCCTCCTCTTTACCGCGAAACAAATCCTGTTTGGAGCGGCGCCGCTCCCTGCGGTTCAGGTGGTTTCTGTACCAGTGCGGCGGGACACGGCGAGAAAACCAACACCCGCTTTCGCCCTCACTCTTCTTCCAGCGCTTGATGCGCTTGCCCGGAATGACGACCCATTTCTTTCGTGCCATCGTCCTCTCCTGCGATTGTCATTCACAGGAAAGGTGGCTCTTGATGACGGTTCCTCATCTGCAACTTAGGCGAATATGACTCGCGTGCGGGTTTTACCCGGCGCACGCTCTTTGGCTGAAATCCGCACCTCGACCGAATGGCCGAGGTGATTGAGGACGGCGAAGAGTCGCTCGGCAGAGAAGCCCGCCAGCCGCCCGCGCAGCAGGTGCGAAACCTTCGGCTGGTCAAGCCCGATAACTTTGGCGGCGCGCGCCTGCGTCCAGCCTTTACGCTCAATCAGCTCGGCGATCTTGGCGGCCAACTGCGCCTTCAACATTCGCTCTTGGGCGTCCGGAAGGCCGAGGTCGGCGAAGACGTTACCACTACTTCGTTCCATCGTCTCGACTTTAGCCCGCTTGCGTTTGATGGCGATTTTACCACTCATCCCCTGCTCCTGGCCGGCCCTGTTCCGGCGAGCCTCGTGTGCCAAATATGCTTGATCTGGCATGAGGAGTCAACGGTCGGTAGGTACACTCTATTTCAGCATCATTTGAAAACGGCGCTTGTGGAACTATATAGTCGGCCACCGGATGTTAGTTGATTGACTTATAAATTAGTCGTAAATAACATCCTCGGTTGCCCGGTGCAGAGAGTTAAGTTCGAGTATGAGTATGCTGGATAAGTCTTCACACAGGCGACGGCAAAAAGACTGCTCGTCTAGACCGAGTGGTTCTACGAGCGGGCGGGCAAGCAACTTGGCTGAAGAGAGAGCCTCTTCTATTCGCACTTTGATAGATGAGATGGAAGCGAACTTCACGACCACGCAGGAGCGAGCACGCGAGGAAGGCGAGGGTGCGTCAGCGACGAGCGATGAAGAGATTGAGGCGCTGGTGAGTGATGCGATTCGCAGGGGTCGGCGCGGCGCCAAGAATTCCTCCCGGCGAAAGGAATCACGCCGTTAAGTGCTGAGACTGAGCGGCTCACTTAATCGGGTAAGGACTTCGCGGAGATCGCTAACACTGTGCAGATGCTGTCCGTACAATTGTGTCCGATAACGCCAGCGCGGAATCCTCCCTATTTCCTATGATTTATGGTTAATTCCGGGATGTTTTATTATTGTTATCGGACGCTCACTGATGCCTAATCACGTGGCAAATTTTACCCATTAACCGGCATTAATAAGTGAGGGACTTCCTCGAAAGGAAGCACCGTAGATAGATGGCGACTCTGCTCTGAGGAGTGCCCAAATAATCTGCCAATCGGTGAATCGGAGCTGTTCTGTGAGGACCTGAGTAGATCAGATGGCCACAAATTGGGCAAATGAAGCGCCTCCACAGACAGGTGGATTAGAGTCTATTACAGAGGAGCAATGGGCTCACATCCTGCAGAAGCTTCGGTTGCACACCTGGAGGCGGTACAGGTCTTTGAGCGATAGGCTGGGTCTCGATTTAGATGACGTGGTGCATCAGGCCCTGGTCGACACGTTGGATGGCACAAGGCGTTGGCCGAAAGAGAAGGTGGATCTCTTTTACTTTCTCTGCGAAGTGGTGAGGAGCATTATCTCTCATCGGCTGGACCAGGAGAAAAGAAATGTACCACTTGAAAGTGTAGAGCCGAGGGGTTCCGCCGATGACTCTGACCTGGCCTCGGTGGAGGCGATGATTGGCGGCTCCATCGGCGAATACCTCAGGTATGAATCGATTTATAACCGGCTCGTTTATGACCGTTTGATCGAGCAGATGTATGAGCTAGTCAAGGACGATCAGGAGCTGATTAACATCGTGGGGTTATGGAGTAAAGATCCTAGCCTGAAACCGAGCGAGCTCGCCGAAGAGCTAGGGGTAAGTATCAGCGAGATACGCAACGCCCAAAAGCGGCTCCGCAGGAGGCTCAGGGAGCTACGAGGTAAGTAAAATGTCTAGCACCATAGTTGAACTCGACAAGCAATTTATCGAGGAACGGGCGGTCGAAGCGCTTGAAGGACTCAGTCTATTCCTGGGCTCAGACCCGGAGGTAATAGACTCGATGTCGCCGGAAGAGGTGAGGGAAGGGCTGGAAGAGCTTGGAGTTCCCGCCTCTACCGACAGGTTTGAAGAGATGATGGGGTTAATAAAGAGACACAACGCCTTCAGCGACTACCAATGCGGCGGCGAATTGGACGTCGAGAAGGACATCGTTGTACGCATGCCGCCTATCAAGCGCCAGAAGGTAAAACTCCGTGCGAAGAATTCGGGGCGGGCGAATCTTCGCGTCGTGCACGACCCTTTGCCCGACGAATAAAACAGACTTCGCGCTCAATCCTATGGCTGAAAACTATCCTTGGTATGAAGTGGTAGCGGGAGACAAGCTTTTACAGGGGGACATGATTTATCAGTGCCCGGTGATCGTCCCGACGGGCGAGATACCTGAGGAGAGCGGGGAAGAGGAATACATACTCGAGGCCGAGATCTCAATATACGACGTGGTGGTCATGAGCCAGTCCTGCGACTTGGAGCAGGAGAAACTGGACCTGGTTCTCGTCTGCCCCCATTGGCCGTTCGAAGAATTCGCAAATAGGAATGACTATTTCAAATCTTCCAAGGGGAAAGCCGATTTGAGGCGGGGGAATATACCGGGCTACCACCTCTTAAACAGGTGTGCCATTGAGGGCTGGGAGAAGGACGTCCGTGTCGTGGACTTCCGCAACGTGTACAGCCTACCTTACCCGTTCCTCAAGCAGCTCGCCGAAAGACGACGGGAACGATTAAGGCTTCTGCCCCCTTACCGTGAGCACCTGTCGCAAGCGTTCGCAAGGTTTTTCATGAGAGTAGGCCTGCCGGTTCAAGTAGACTTAGGTTAATCGACGACTTAACGTTGATAAGCTGTCACTATTGACTGGATAACATTTTCGGAACCACTGCTAGTGGTAGAGTAGAGTATTTACATGTTAAATTAGAAGTCATGCGAGCGCCTAAGAGAAAAAGGCCTCAAGTGCGCGCTATTGGCTCCCCTCCGCCTAACATGAACCTTGCGCTAGTAGCCAATCGGGCGCGGTACATTGGAAGCCCTGAGCATAAAGACGCTCCTTCTTTTGCTGGTCAACCCCGCCCCCGAGCCAACGCATCAATTTGTGATCGAAGTCTCGCGCAAAATCAGGCTCAAATTACAAGGTGGCTAAGGCGGGCAATCCGAAGAGGTCAAGTAAGTGGTTTTTGGGAAGGAGAGTTTCCACGCTACGTTTGGTATAGGAACGATGATATCGTGTATGAGGGAAGACTTGTTAACCGTGAGGCCGGTTGGTACAAAGGATTTCCATTAGAACAAGATCAGTGGCCAGAAGGCCTTTAGATTTAAGGATGAGTAAATTAAAAATCAATTTTGAATGGATAGATCCCGGCGGAGCACAAGGGCCGGAACTCAGTGCTACTTGGGCAAGATTCCAGCTTTCAGTAGATGGAGAACCAGTAACACGGATGCTCGACAGTGTATCAAAGACTGTTCGTGATAGTGTATTTCTTCCTATTTATCCTCTTGCAGAGTGGTGCGCAACTCACTGGTGGTTCTTGTTGAATGAGGTGGAAACTCCTGGGAGAACTGCCGAGGTAAAGTATCCTTTACGTCATAACATGTATTATGCCAGCGAAGGATTTGCATTGCCACCAATTACATTTCGGCCATTAGGGAATATTATCAAAGTGGACTGGAAGCCGGCAGTACTGCCCCATCACCGAGTTGAATTTGTTGGTGAGGGTACTAAATACGTAGACTCTGAGGAGTTTAAGAATGTAATCTCGGATTTCATTTCTTCCGTTATTCATCGGTTAATCGAATTTAACTGCATAGAAACTCTGCTACAACAAGAGTGGCAGGCAATTTTGGAAGCCGACCCTGAAGAGCGTGAATTCTGTGAAGCTTCGGCAGCCTTAGGTCTAGATCCCTACTCTCTTCAACGTAATGCAGAGCAAATAATTCTAAATATTGGTGATACACTTCCGAAATCGCTAATTAATGAATTCTTTTCTGCTGCAGACTTTCCTCATTTGCGCGAACAAGCAGAAAACGTTCGTCAAGCTCTCGAATTGAGTCGTTCAAATACTGTCGATCTAGAGCCACTAAAACTTTTAAGAGAAAAGGCTCCTGCTTACATAGAAATGACGGGTGCTCCTTGGGTGCAAGGCTATCAGGCAGCTCGGCAACTACGACGGTATTTACAACTGAATGGTCAGTTGTTGACATCCTTTAATCGAATCGGTGAAGCCCTCAGTGTAGATAGTGATTTATTACGCGAAGCAATAAATCCGCATTTTGAGCATTCCGATACGATAGATGCTGTGGTTGGTGAAAACGAGGCTGGTAGTCCAGGATTTGTTATCAGTAATCGGCGTGAAGAAGCCTTGAAATTTGCTTTCTGTCGCGGGCTTTTCGAGTTTCTACGGTCAAGACCGAGGGAACCCCAATTAGTAACAAAAACAAGGTCAGAACGACAGAAGCGTAATCGCGCGTTTGCTTCCGAATTCTTAGTACCGGCTGAGATCCTTCGTACTCGAATTCAAACAGAATATGTAGGTGAGGAACATGTTGACGATCTCGCTGCTGAATTTGGTGTGTCACCATACGTAGTAAGATACCAACTTCACAATCATCATATAGCTCAAACAATACCAGTATAATTACAAAGATAAGACTTAGGCTTTCCCTAACTTCTTCGGAACTATCGCTGAAGGAGATCTACCATCGCCACCGTTTACCATCAGGCGTAAAGTGATCCAGATCCTCCTCTTCCTCTTCATCATCCTCGTCCGAATTATATCTATCAATGTCCTTATCGATCCACAAGAGTGTCAAGACACTGTTGTAAAAAGGCTGCGCAACCGACTGTTCTTTAATGAAAGCACGACCGTCTAATCTAGAGCGATTTTAGATTGCGTGTACGGGTCAGTCTAGTTCAAAATATATCCATGAACCCATACTCGCATGACCTCCGAAAGAAAATCGTCAGCGCGCTCGAAGAAGGCGACAGCACCCAAGCAGAAGTCGCCGAGCGTTTTTCCGTCAGCTTGTCCTTCGTCGAGAAGTTGTGGCGACGCTGGCGCACCACCGGCAGTTTCTCCGCTCTGCCTCATGGCGGAGGGCGAAAGCCGAGTTTGCAGGAGCACGAAGAAGCGATCCGCACAGAGATCGCTCGACAGCCCGACGCAACACTTGAAGAACTGATCGAGTGTCTGACGAGCAAGGGGGCGCCGCGCGTCTCTCTGGCGACGATGTGCTTGGAGTTGCAACGCCTCTGCTTGCCGCGCAAAAAAAGTCGCTCCACCACTCAGAGCGCGACACCGAGCGCGTGACGGGGTTGCGAGCCGACTGGTGCGGGCGGATCGCCGAGTTCGTCGTCGAGCGTCTCAAGTTCATTGATGAATCGGGCAGTAATCTAGCGCTGACGCGCTTGTTCGGGCGCGCTTCGCCTGGTGCGCGAGTGTGTGAAGGTGTGCCGCAGAACTACGGCGAAAACGTGACGATGCTGGCGGCGCTCTCGGTTGAGGGCGTCTGTGCGCCGATGACCGTCAACGGGGCGGTGGACGGCGAAGTCTTCCTCACCTATATCCGAGAGATGCTCGCGCCGACCTTGCGCGAAGGCGACATCGTGGTGATGGATAACCTCGGCGCACATCGGGGCGTCGCCATCAAGCAGGTGATTGAGGCGAGGGGTGCGCGTCTTGAATACCTGCCGCCCTACTCGCCGGACTACAACCCGATAGAGAAGTGCTGGTCAAAGATCAAGACGGCTTTAAGGAAAGCGAAAGCTCGCACGCGCGAGGCACTGGAAGCGGCGCTCAAGAAAGCGTTGCTGACGATCAGCGAGGCCGATGCGCGAGGATGGTTCACTCATTGCGGTTATCCCGTACACTGATTATGAAATCGCTCTAGAATCCTTAATCCAAGCACTAGCAAGTACCGATTGCATCTGGTCATCGAGAACACCGTTCTCAAAAAAATCTACTGCATAGGTGTGAGTATCGAGCGGACATCCTCGCTGGATACGGTAACCAAACCTCTTCGAGGGTACGGGATACTTTATCTTTCCGTCTTCAGAAAGGATCAGCGCGCAGCGATCGTCTGTTAGTTCAATGAATCTCCACAGCGTCGCCGTTAGAGTTGTCTGAAATTCCGCCGCGAGAGCCTTGATTAAGTCCATGCTCGGCTGTTTATTCACCAACCTCGGCCTAAAGAGTTTCTCCGGCATTAGCAACTCCGCCGCGTATTCATTTGCGGCGCGCTCTTCAGGTTTCACTCGATTGTTGCCTAAGCTAAAATCGGCAGGGCTGCACTGATAAATAAGGTCCGGTCGCGTGAGGGGATCGTAGTGCCCCAATTCGTGAGCAATAATGAAGCGCTTTTGACCAGGTTCTCTAATTGATCTCTTCACGGTGATGATGCCGCACTTTGGATCAACCACCATCTGTAGCATGCCGTCACAACCTTCTAAATCGTCCTCCTCGATGGTGACTTCCAAGTCGTTCGCTATCAACTCAAGGTCAATATCTTTTGGCTCTCTTATCTGGCGTTTCTCGATTAGTCGACGAGCATAATCGGCACTCATGATCAATCCCCCGTTTACCGAGCCGGGTCTTTTTTACGACGCAGACTCTTAGCCTTCTCCTGCAACCGCTTCTCGTTATTTTTTCGGATAGCTTGATCCTTAGGCGACTCACCTTTGTAGCTTCGATGGAAACTCAATACCGCGGCACGTGCCTTTGCCTTCCCTGTAACAGGTTCTTCGCACTCCTCCCGTGAAGAACTATGTCGCTGAGAGCCGCCGGCGCCAGCGGCTCTTGACTCGGAACGGTAGTATTTGGCGGCAAGTTGACTCAGGATATCAGACACGTGCGGTGACACTTGGCCACTAGCGCCGGACTCACGAGAAAGACTCAGTGCCAATTCAAATAGTCTTCTCATACTGTCATCGGGCTCGACACCGTACTCCCTTAATTGCTCATCCAGCTCCTCGATGGTCATATTTTCGTCGGCGAAAATTAGTTCCTGGATGACCTCCCAAGCCTTTTTAGGATCGCGCGCGGTGAGCTGCTCTTTCTTTTCTTTCTCCATAAAAATATCTCCTCTGAAGTTAGCCGAGCTTCGGTCTCCCTAGATTGCTTTCCTCTGCTTCCGCCTGAGGGGTAGCAAATCCCCATATCGCCTGCGAAGCCTCTTCAGCCGGTTATAGATGTCGTGTGGGGAGGTTTTGAGGTGGGCAGCTATCTCCCGCGGCTCTTCAAGTTCTTCTTCACAAATCGCCCTAACCACCTCCTCTAACGGCGTATCGCCTTTAACCCGCTCATAAAGTGCGTTCAATTCTTCCCGATATTTAACCAATAGATCGTCTTCGTTTGGTGCTGGCAGGGGATCACTAATTATTTGATGCCGCTTAAAACCGCTGACTTTCTGGACCTTGTACGAATCGAAGAAATCCCTCCCGCCTTCGTCATCATCCGTGGGACGTCTTAGGTCTTCGGTGTAATCCGTCTTACGCGACTCAATCTTCCTGAGGAGGTCTATATAAGCTGAACTCAACGCTCGCTTCAAAAGATTAACTAAGTATCTTTCCGTCAGCGGTTCAGCCGGATTTGATCTGATACCTCCCGTGAGAAATCTAGTCAGCACTTGCGAGACTAAATCTAAGGGGTCAACAGCCTCGCCAATCGTATATTCGACCGGGCCATCTTTATCCACCTCCTTTGGATGCCCAGTGATTCTGTACGCATAAAGTTCGAGTTTCTTCCCTACGCGCTCCCAGCAAATAGCACTTTTCGATCCCTCATCTTCTGCCATCAGGACTTCCTCCTCGGGACTACAAATAACACCCCCTTTGCTTGTTCTAATACGGAGAGCCGGCTCGGGAAAAATCCGGTCCACCCTTATTTCGATTGAGTAAATCGAAATTTGCCACCCATTAGTAAAAAGTTTCTGCCCAAGATTTGGGGTTGGTGGCAAAAGTAAAGATGCCTAATCGAATTTATAGTGAGCCGATAATGAAGGCTCGCGCGGCGGCTAGACAGCGCCTTAGTAAATTACCAGATTGTGGAGGAATAAGATGCAAGACGTTCACAAATCTACTGAGGAAGATAAGGTCAAACCTCTTCACATCAACATTTTCATCAACGGTAAGAAGTTTGTTGCACCCAAGCCGATCATGACTGGGGCCGAAATTAAACAGCTAGGCGGCACCCCCGCCGAGTATCAACTCTTTTTGGAAGTCCCCGGCCCAAAACCGGATAAAGGGATTCGGGACGACGAAAATGTCGAGTTGAAAAGCGGGATGCACTTCTTCGGTGTCGTTCCCGGTAACTTGGGATAAAACAATGAACGAACAGTTAGCAGCAGAAGCCGAGGAGTTGAGGCGCCAAGGGTATGCGCTTCAACTCCTCGCTCAAAGTGACGGCTGGGTGTTTACGGTCTTTGAGCAATATCCGCTACCTAGCGGATTCAATCGAAACAGCACATCACTCCTTGTTAAGGTGCCACCCAATTATCCATTAGGCGGGTTGGATATGTTTTGGACCGACCCGCAGCTTTTACTGGCTGGAGGGGCCATGCCCGCCAATACCAGTATCGAACAATATCTCAGTAAGTCATGGCTTCGCTTCTCGTGGCATCCGCACAAGTGGAATCCGTCGAGCGATAACATCATCAGCTACCTTAAATTTATAAACAAGAGATTGGAGCAAGGGCAGTGAGAGAGCCTGAATACGAATTAGTCATTCAAGAAACAGACTACCAGCTGCTGCGCGAGCACCTTCTGGGTGACTCGCCGGTCGAGAACGCTGCTTATATGCTTTGTGGTCGCAGCGTTCATCCACGCAAGGCTAAACTGCTAGTCAAAGAAGTAGTGCTTCTTCACGATCAAGACTTCAACATTCAAAGTGACCAACGACTCCAGATTTCACCTGAGGCGGTCGCCCAGGTCATGAAGCGGGCGAGGCTAAATAACTTAAGCATCGTGCTTGCACACAGCCACCCCTTTTGTGAAGAGCAAGTCGATTTCTCATGGGTAGATGATAAAGGGGACATTGAGAGTTTCGGGAACTTCTACCAACGCGTGCCTGAAGGCCCACACGCCAGCCTTGTCTTTGGCCAGCGGGCAGTCCGTGGTCGCGTGTGGCTCCCTGACATGGAGATGCGCCAACTCAATTACATCACTGTTGTTGGTTCAACTGTCAACAAAGTCCCCGCAAACGGTCAGCCTCGTGAAGATGCCTCGGAATATCAGGAAACTCACGACAGACAGGTACTAGCGTTTGGGATAAATGGGCAGCGGCGGATCGGTGAAACCGTAGTAGCGGTTGTAGGAGCCGGGGGGACAGGTTCTGTAGTCGTGGATCAACTCATCCGCCTTGGTGTGCGAAGGCTTATTGTGATTGATGATGACCATGTGGAGGTGAGCAACACTTCACGAATCTACAATTCCACTCTCCATGACGCCATGTCTCGTACGCCGAAAGTTGCTGTTGTTGAGCGCTTGGCCCAGTCCATAGGTTTCGACACTGAGGTGTGCGCTATAAAAGGGAATATCACCGAAGAGCGCATTGCATTGGATTTGCGTCAGGCGGACATAGTATTTTGCTGCACCGATAACCAATGGTCACGCGCTATTTTGAACCAGTACGCTTACCAGTATTTAACGCCCGTCATTGATATGGGAAATAAGATAGCCAGCGAGGATGGTAGTATAACCGCCGCTAATGGCAGGGTCTATGTAATTACACCTGATAAAGCTTGCCTTTGGTGCTACGGTATTCTGGATGGTAGGCGGATTGCAGAAGAAAGTTTGCCGCCCGGCGAACGCGAGAGCTTAGCCCAAGAGGGGTACGTGGCGGGTGCGAACACTGCGGCCCCATCAGTTATCTTCCTAAATACGATGGTAGCCGGATTAGCTGTCGGGGAATTCGTTAACTTAATCACACAGTATATGGGACGCCCATACCACCCACAACTTACTTACTACGCGCTTACGGGCGAAGTTAAGCCCACAGTATATGAGCCTGACCCCTCTTGTGCATGCGCCACTGAAAAGCATAATGCATCTGGAGATCTCACTAGGCTACCCTGTCGTGAGTCGCATTCTAATTTACAAAGTTCATCCGGCGCATGTTCCGACGATGTACTGGCCTCAACACTGTAAAAGAGGTGTAGCGACGACCAATCTAGTGTTCAAGGTGGCGAAATGCACCAGATTTTACTGTTTTTCTGGTGACTGTTTGTTAATTGATTTTTAGTTCCGTTATCAGATGCGGTTTTGTTGAGTTCTCATTCTCGCGTACTGCGGGCAGAAGGAGGCGACCCGGCAGTAGGATTCATAGCGTATGTTTGAGCCCGAAAGCAAAAAGCATAATCTTATTAATACCTCTGTTGGTTTAAGACGCGATCTTCTAAGGGTATATGAGTAACTTTTGAACGGTTTCAATGAACGCCGATTCCTCGTTTGACAGTTGAAATCCTGTGGTAGCAGACTCTTGGCAAGATAAACTTATGAACCAGAGATGCCGCTCCGTAGCAGCAAAGCGCCAAGGGTTCCTGCTTTGTAGCGCTACGATATTCGCCGTGTCTTTCGTCGCGGGGTATACCAACCCGCCATGTACACGCCCCTCTGGCCCACCGAAAGCCGAGAGGTAGGCTGCCATTTGATAGAGGTCTTCGCGTAATATCCCGTGTGGTCTTTCCGGCGTTGGTGTAGTCGTCTTGTACTTTGCGTCCAAGATGGCGAGAATCCTGTTCGTATGAAACTCGAGGATAAGAATGTCTGGCTTGAGCCTCCCAACCGTATCGCCAGTCTGCTCACTTCGGAGAAGGTAGTTGCTCGTATGACGATCCCTGCCCGTGTGAATGACCTCGACGTCGTGGAGCGCGCTGCGAAGTAGGTGATAGATGTAAAGCTCCCAAATCTCTGCCATGTCGATGAGGACCCCAAGGACATCATTCGAGCCTTCGGAGGTGGATGAGAACGGCCTTCGCTGACTTATTGCGCGAGACATCTCAACTACATCACGGTAGGTTTCAGTGATCGGAGTATATCGAATGGGCGCACGAGACTGCGCTGAAACGTCAACTTCCTTTCGCGTTATGTGGGTGCAGAGTTGTTTTGCGAGATTCTGGGCGCGATCTGTGAGCCAGCTCCGTTCGTCACCAAGGTGGCGCAGTTCGCGGCGAAGCTGCTCGAAGGCGTGAACAATGATTCCGCCGATTCGATGGTCGATGTGGCGGTTACGAGAACGACTGACGAGTTGTTGCCGTCCTCGGCTGAACTCGTCAGAGGTCAGTCGTACTTGTAGCCGGCCGCGGATGGTGTGACCGTAATGAAGTTCGTCGAAGCGGGACGTCGGCGGACCATGCTTGGCTGCCGATAAAAGACGTGATTCCCACAGCTTCGCGATGAGAGCCCACAGCCAGATGCTGGTTCTCTCGTATTTCCCTTTCGTCGAGAGAATATTGATTCCCCAAATGCGGCTGAGCCAACGCTGAAGCTGCGGCATTCCGAACCGTGGCAAGATTCGCAGCGTCTTACCCAGGTACTGTACCTCGCCGATGAAACGGCCCGCCCACCAGCTGCCGGAGCGCTCGTCAAAGAACACGACGGGCTCTGTGTCATCCCTGTCGCCCCGTGATAGTTTAAGCGTGAGCGTATCCGTCCTGACGTCCTTCGCAAGCTGCCGAAGCCAAGCCTCATCATCCTTTCTGATATTACGGATCGGAGTGAGGTCAGTAGTTTCAATAATCTGACCTGAAGATCGTATATTCACTCTGTATTTCCGCCCATGAGGAGCTTCTCTATATTAGAGATAAATAACTGCCTTTCCGCCATGTCAACACCCGATAGATATTGTTCGAGCAACGGCCTGAGAGAATACCTCCAGAGCACGCCAAGCGTTTCATTGCGCCCTCGTCCTTTTTTGTAAAGAACAGAACGCTTGGTCTGCTGAGCGATGTCCTTTTCAATGAAGTAAACCACATCGCAGAAGTACGTATGGCCAATTTGATATTGGGGGCCGAGCGACGGATGTTTATCTATCTCGTTGTTGATTAATTTGGCGCAGTCAGCAAGTGTCTCGAACTCTGATGCGTACTCATCCCAATTTTTCTTTAACCGGTTTTCCTTGAAAAGCCTCTCCCAACGAGAGCGTGAGACTAGGAGGAACTGTTCACGATCGAAGCCGCGAGGGAACCAAAGAAAGCGGCGACGCAGTGCAAAGTCCACCTGTTCCAGGGATTGGTCAATAAGGTTCATCGTTCCGATGAAGTGGAGTTTCGGAGGAATAGAGATCTCCGGGGGCTTTTCTTCCGGCTTCTCCTTTTGCCCCGCGAGTTGGACCACGGCCTCTCGATCCTCTAGAAGAGAGAAGCACTCACCCATCACCTTGCTCAGGTCGGCGCGATTCATCTCGTCCAAGATAAGAACGAACGGGACGTCTTTTAGCTCGGGCGGGTCGTGATGGATTTCACCGATGACCGCAAGAAGTATGCCTTCGCTATACTCGGTGCCTCCCCGTTCGGTCAAGCGGAGCCCTCGGATAAGATCCTCGTACGAGTATCCAGGATGGAACTGAATGCGGCGGATGCGGGTTTTCACCACCTCGTTCACGCCCTCGATATCGTTAAAATAACGGCCGATTCCCCAAGCGTGTAGGATACCTTGCCTAACTAACCGATCGCCGACTTCCTGTGCCTCGAATGTCTTGCCAGTTCCCGGCGGCCCATAGAGAACAATTTGTCTCTTGATGGTTAATCCTTGGAGAGGGTGGATGTCATCTTTCTCACCTGATACGTGCCAACATTCTTGAAGCGGTGGCCAGTAAAAGTCCAGTTTCTGCTCTGGGAGTAATCGTTCAAGCTTTTTCCGTATAGCGAGTATCTTGTCGTCAATGTCTTCTGGCACAGTGTCCTCGAGTATCTCACCGAAAATTTCTGCAATTAGTTTTTTGTGGGGACGGCTGGCTATTCGCTCGTACTCATCAGGGAAGAGGAGGTGCAGCAAGATATCCCTGCTTTGCATGTTCTTGTTAGCATCTGCTTCCACTTCGTTTAAGATCGTCCTAAAACGAACATGATCATTAAGGATGGATTCACGCTCGGTCTGAGTTTCGGAAGAGAGTCTCAACGCAACGTTTGCAAGATAGGAGATTTCAGACGGTCGGCGGAAGTTATATGCGGTTCCGGGTCCGCCAATGCCTCTATCAAGATTGGTTAGTAGTGCTTCACCTTCATTGCCGATACTCAAGTTTTTCCATGAGGCGATAAGCTTAATAAGCTTACGCTTTGTGTCGCCAGATATGGTGGATGGAAAGAGGAAATATACTAAAAGGACCTCACAAGCGAGCTTAGTTACATTTGTCGTGGCAGGTGCGAGTTGATCCCTAAACTTCTCTTCAAAGCTTCGTTGCGTTTGGTCCGGCTTGTCGGTGAAGTGCTTCTTGAAGTCCCTCAGGTTTTCCTCTGTCCAGATATCCTCACCATTCCACAGTAGTGATTTCCTACCTACAAGGCAATCAGTTCTCCATTTATCTGCGATTTCATAAATAGCTGTTGTATCACTTTCAGAGTAGCGAGCCATTTTTGTGAGAACCTCCTGCTGTATTTAGTCAAAAAAGTAGTTCAGTTAAGAACCGTTGCCGCATCTTAGTTGCCCACAGCTTGGACATGCAACACGGCACCAGTCTCAATTTGCAAATTCGAGCTAGCATCGCTACTGTCCTAAGGGCGACCAAATATTCTCTGAATTCTCCTGTATATAGTGATATTTTGTGATTGAACCGTTTTAGGTTGTTATCGGACGTGATTTGGGATAGAAACTCTAGTGAGGTCAAAAGTGGAAAAGGTTGTAGCAATTTACTCGGGCGGTATGGATTCTACTGTCCTTCTTTATCATCTTCGGTCTCAAGGCTATGACGTAAGGGCACTCTCAGTGGACTACGGGCAACGTCACCGCAAAGAGTTGGACAGTGCGCGCTCGATCTGCCGCATGATAGGCATCTCACACGAAGTGGCAGACCTGCGAGGTATCACTCATCTCTTAAAAGGAAGTTCGCTGACAGATTCAGAAGTGGACGTGCCAGAGGGGCATTACGCTGAAGAAAGTATGAAAGCGACCGTCGTACCTAACCGTAATATGATCATGCTATCAGTCGCCATCGGTTACGCCATCTCCCTGGGCGCTCAGTTCGTAGCCTACGGTGCGCACGCAGGTGATCACACCATTTACCCGGATTGTCGTCCGGAGTTCGCAGCCGCGCTCAACACCGCAGCCCTGCTCGCAGACTGGCACCAAGTTGAACTTCTCCGCCCTTTCATCAGACTGTCTAAAGCTGAAATTGCAAAGAGAGGCGCAGAATTGAATGTTCCGTTCGAGCTGACCTGGTCCTGCTACAAAGGTGGTGAGCGTCACTGCGGGCTTTGTGGAACCTGCGTTGAACGTGCTGAGGCTTTCAACCTGGCGGGTTTACAAGACCCAACCGACTATGATGTCGCATGTTCACAGGTAGTATAATTCTTTGATTAAAACAGAGCACCGGTTCACAACCAAGTCAACTAATTGATGGCTTATTCTGTAAAGGAAATCTACGTCACCCTCCAAGGCGAAGGCGCAAACACAGGACGGGCTGCCGTATTCTGTCGCTTCGCAGGCTGCAATCTCTGGACGGGGCGTGAAGAGGATCGTGCCGAAGCCGTCTGCAATTTCTGTGATACCGATTTTGTAGGGACGGACGGTCCCGGAGGTGGGCGCTTTGCCTCGGCCATAGAGTTGGTACAAGCCGTGTCGGCCAATTGGCGGGCACCGTTATCAGCACAAGCACGTCCCCTAATCGTGTGTACGGGTGGGGAGCCGTTGCTTCAGCTCGATGAAGAGCTTGTCGCTGCTTTTCATAACGCTAATTTTGAGGTCGCCATTGAAACGAACGGCACTAAACTCCCGCCGGCTGGCATTGATTGGATTTGCGTCAGCCCGAAAGCTGGCGCAGACCTGGTCATCACCTCTGGGCATGAACTTAAGCTGATCTTTCCACAAAAGGGGGCGGAGCCGGAACTCTTCGACAAGCTTGATTTCCAGCACTTCTTTCTACAGCCAATGGACGGCCCGGCGCGTGACGTAAACACCCGGCTCGCCATAGAGTATTGCCTAGAGCATCCGCAGTGGCGACTTAGCCTTCAGACTCATAAAATGCTCGGCATTCCATAAGAGCGGATATTAGATGAATATCTTTAAGGTATTTTCAATTGAAGCCGCGCACAGACTCCCAAACGTCCCACGGGATCACAAGTGCGCAAGGTTACATGGTCACTCTTTTCGTATAGAGATTCATGTGAGTGGGCCAGTCGGAGGGGAAACCGGCTGGGTGATGGACTTTGCCGACATTAAAGAAGCTTTCCAGCCGCTCTTTGTCCAGCTAGACCATCACTACCTCAACGAGGTTGAAGGCCTCTCGAATCCTACCAGTGAGCATCTCGCTCGTTGGATATGGCAACGCCTCCGGCCTTTGTTGCCGGCTCTCAGCAAGGTGGTCGTTAATGAGACATGCACCTCCGGTTGCATTTACGAAGGAGAAGATGAGAAAGATGGATGATGTCCAGAATCGTCAGGACGAACGCAGGATACCAATTGACAAAGTAGGCGTTAGTGACCTGCGCTACCCAATCGTGGTGCTGGACCGGCAGCAGGGCAAGCAGGAAACGGTCGCACGTCTTTCGATGTCTGTCAGCTTACCGCACCATTTTAAGGGCACACACATGTCGCGCTTCATCGAAGTCCTGAATGAGCACCGGGGCGAGGTGACGATGCGGACGCTTCCCGACATCCTGCGCGAGTTGCGCCGAAGGCTTGAGGCTGAGAGCGCGCACATAGAAGTGCGATTTCCATACTTCCTTGAGCGAACTGCGCCAGTCAGCGAGGCGCGCGCCTTGATGGATTACGAGTGCTCTTTCGTCGGCGAATCAAATGGGGACAAGGATGATTTCGTTTTGGGCGTGCGTGTGCCAGTGACTAGCCTCTGCCCGTGCAGCAAAGAGATCAGCGATTACGGAGCCCACAATCAACGCGGGTACGTCACCATCGAGGTGCGGAGCGCGCCGACCGAGAATAAAGAGGCGAACATCATCTGGATTGAGGAACTCATCGAGATCGCCGAGAGGTCCGCTTCTGCGCCCGTCTACGCCCTGATTAAGCGCGCCGATGAGCGGCACGTCACTATGCAGGCGTATGATAACCCGGTCTTCGTCGAAGATATGGTGCGTAACGCTGCCGCTCAGATGCAGAGAGACGGGCGCGTCCGATGGTTCCGCGTCCACGCCGAGAACGACGAGAGCATCCACAACCACAACGCCTTCGCTGTCGTTGAGTGGACTCGACTGGGCGGGGTGGGAAAGAACTGATGACACTTGCTGAACTCCAGGCTACGGTTGACGAGTGGATACGCCGCAACGGAGGCTACTGGGACAAATTTCAGATTCTCGCCCACCTGACTGAAGAGCTGGGCGAGATTGCTTCGGCGCTCCAAAGGAAAGAGGGCTTGCGACCGCGAAAAGTGGAGGAGGACTTAGGGGGCGAGGTCGGAGATCTATTGTTCACACTCGCGGCGTTCGCCAACGCGACAGGAATTGATCTCGAAGAGAGTGTCGGTAAAGTGATCGATAAGTATAACGCGCGCGACGCGCAGGACTGGCAGAAGGTAAAGACTAAAGCGTGAAGATTCAGATAATCACATCGTGTACCGGCGAGAAGTTACACTCGCCCGACAACCAACTCGTGCAGGACGATTTTCGGCGCTTGCATGAGACGGATACGTTCGCAGAGCGCGAGCGGGAACTCGCCGAGTGGAATGCCGCCGCCGAGGACTTATACACCGGGCAGCAACACCTGCGACTTATGGACGGCGTGCGGGGCGTGCGCGAGCGTTTCGGCGTGGACAACGTCGAGCTCTTCATCCTCTCCGCCGGCTACGGATTGATCGGTGCAGGGCGCGGGATCGTGCCGTATGAATGCACATTTCAGGGGATGAAGAAGGGGGAGTTGCGGAGTTGGGCTGAGCACCTCAAGGTCGGCAAGGAAGTGCGCCGCGTGTTTGAAACCCCCGCCGACTTCACGCTCGTGCTGCTGGGTGATCCGTACCTGCGCGCCCTCGCGCTCGACGAGGAGGTTCAGTTCGCCTCGCCTGTGCTCTTCTTTGCGAGCGCGAAGGCGCGGGGGCACATTAAGGGGCGCGGCACGTTACGTGTCGTACCTCTTAGTAATAAGGAGGCGAAGCGCTTCAGCTGCGGGCTCGTGGGTCTCAAGGGGGAACTCGGCAAGCGCCTTCTGCGACGTGTCGCCACCGGAGGGGAAGGGTTCGTGCGCACGCTGTTCGACCACTCGACTGACGTGCTGGAGCTGCTAGACGCTGACAACACAGGCGCAACTAAAAAGTCACGTCAGGCGGCGCGGGAGAATCTGAAAGTTGACCGGGTGATTACGATCCCGGAGTCGTGGTGGAATAAGCCGCACAGGGACAACCTGCGCTACTTCATTCCGGAGTGGGACGACCTCGTCGATCCCGACTATGACTTCGAAACTGACACGCACTCTGGGGGCAGCGGCGACTGGTCGAACGAGGTCTACGCGCACCAGATGTACCCCGAGCCGAATTATGATGGCATCCTAATCTCTAAAGTCGTCGCGGAGAAGAGCGTTAAAAAGAAAGAGCGCATCAACCGGATGGGCGTTCATCGCTTTCTGCGAGTGCCGCGCGAGTTCCCGATCATGGGTGACTGCGGGGCATTCGGCTACATCATGGACGAGACGCCACCATATACGACCCCGGAGATACTTGACTACTACACCCGGCTCGACTTTGACTACGGAGTCTCAATTGACCACCTGATCGTGAAGGCGACTGAGGAGCAGAAGCAGTTGCGTTACGAGCTGACGATCAACAACGCCGAGGAATTCCTTCTCGAGCACCAGAAGCGCGAGCTGCAATGGACACCCATTGGTGCAGTGCAGGGTTGGGACACGCAGAGTTACGTGGAAGCCGCTCGGCAGTACGTAGCAATGGGCTACAAGTACCTTGCTCTCGGTGGATTAGTGAGGACTAGCACGTCGGAAATTCTGCGAGTATTAGAAGAGGTTCATAAGGTAGTGCCTGAATCAGTAAGTATCCATCTCTTCGGGCTCGCAAGAATTGGGGCTATCTCTGACTTCGTTCGTCTAGGCGTTCGTTCCGTCGACAGTGCCTCATTTCTTCGTCGTGCATGGATGGGTACTGGTCAAAATTACTTATCATCAACGGGAGAACTATATTCAGCTGTTCGCATTCCAGAGGCTGGTACTAGTTTCCGAGCCAAAAGGATGGTAAGCGAGGGGCGAGCTGAAGCAAGTTTTATTGAGAAGCTTGAAAAAGATTGCCTAAAGGCAATGCAAGATTTTGAGATGGGAAGGCTTTCCGTTGAAGATACCTTAGATGCTTTAGAGGACTATGATCGCCTGATAACCCCAGACAGACGTGATACTAGAAAGTTGCTTAGAAAAACATTAGAAGCTGCTCCATGGAGATCGTGCAATTGCTCGGTATGTCGTGAATGTGGTGTGCAAGTCATCATTTTCCGTGGGAATAATCGTAATCGTAGGCGTGGTTTTCATAATACTTATGTGTTCTATGAATTAGTACAACGCATTTTAGCTGGTGATTCAGTAAATCTTGGGTGGAGTTTGAAGGCGACAAACTTGCAGGACCTCCCGCTCTTTGCTTCAGGAGGAGCTTTGACTTGATGCGCTTTGACCTTCATCTTCGCTCGACGGTTCGTGAGCAGGTTCAGCAGCTTGCCGAGAGGATGAAGTTGTGCGACGAACAGCCACGTCTCTCAGATTACGAAAGGAAGCGGATAAGCGAACGGATCACTCCATTTGCCCACACTACAAAGCACAACCATCTAGTTGTTGCCGGCGCAGAAGGCAGTGGTGATTTCCCCTGTGTCGCGTATGGTGACTCCTTTGTTTACGTTGCGGTCGCGCGAACTTCCATCTTTAAAACGGACACCGTCTCGGGATTACGCGAAGTTAGTCCGGAACCTGAAGCTGTTTTTAATTTTTCTCTCATTCCCGAAGATTACGGTGAGCGTCTCATTTCGATAGATGAAGCCTTCGCTTCTCTTGCTGGTGCATCCCTCACTGAAATCATTGAAAGTTCCGACTATCAACAATTGAAAGCAGTGGAAGCGCGCCGTGCCTCTTCAGGTGATAACTTACGCCGAAACCTGATTAGACCCCATGCCGCCGACGCGGGTAATATCGGTATCCAGTTGCGCACGACGGCAGAGCTAGGCGCTGTGCTGCGTCTTCTCCGATCTGATATAGAACTATCTTATGTCTTGATAGACGGGACGCTTTCACTTCCGCTGGTGGGGAAGCCGGATGTGAGCTTATTCTACGAACACCTAAAACGCCTTTGCTGTGTTGAGTCACGCAAGTGTGATATAGGTTTTTTCACGATCTCTAAGGTGCACGGACTTCCATCAATCGAAACAGTGGAAGAATTAGCTTGCGACAAAAGCGGATCACAAGATAAAACTATTGCCGAACACTGGTATTTGCGGCTCCCTGTGCGCGGAGTCGATCGGTGGGAGACAACGATAACGCAGACGCGCCGGTTGCCTCCACCGGGTGCTGTGACCTATCTCGTCCGTTTCCACCGTACTTCACCAACCATGCGACTCGACATGGATCGTGAGTTCTGGCTTCAGACTGTGCAGGGCGCAACCGAAGAGAGTACGCGCGCCAATGAAGAACGCATCTTCGGCAGTCTAGATTATCTAACGCATGATCAGAGGTGTTACGGTTACCCATATCCTCTCCGCGCGGCGCACGACCGCGCGACGATGTCCAGGTCTGAGCGTGCCTCCCTGCGCAAGCAGATTATAGATGCCGCAGTGCGCGCTGGAATGAAAAGATCACTATTCCGTGAGGTAATTCAAGGGGCACATATCGAATAAAGGATCAGATAGTCATGCCTCACATGGACGTACTAATGGGTTACATCGGCGAGCGCTTCGGAGTGCTTGCTGAAAGTAATACGACTCAGTTGACTGTCATCGCTCGCAACACTGATGTCGCAGTCGGCGACCTGTTTCTTCTCCCCTGCCGTCGCGGACCCGACCGCTTCTACATCTTCCGCACTACGCAATACGCCAATGTTCTAAGTCGCATGATTGATGTCAATGAAGTGGCGCGCAATAAGCTAACCATGCCCGACTCATTTCTAGCAGAAGACCTTGCCGACGAAAAACTGATCGAGCTGAAAGGCATGGTACTTGGTTACGCAGAATGGTCTCCGCGAAGCGAGGAGTGGGACTTCCACCGACCTCGCCGTCTGCCTCAGCACCTGAGCGACGTCTACCACGTGGATCATGCCAACCAGCAGATAGCGACGGTGGTTCGCACCCTGATGCGAAGCCAGCTCGGCGATTCAGGCATCTACATAGGCGATTTACTCGCTGGGGAGCAGTCCCTCGAAAGCGTGCCCGTGTTTTTACCGCCTTACGCGCTTTCGCATCACATTGGCGTCTTCGGGAGAACCGGCTCCGGCAAAAGCAATCTTATGATGGTGTTGCTGCGTTCGATCTTGGAATATAACAAGCAAGTCGGTGACGGAAGACAAAAAGGAGCACCGGCATCAATCTTTGCAATTGACCCACACGACGAATTCCGCCGCTGGCATGCTGGTATGGGGGGAGCCGACGGCATTCAAGGTATCGTCAACGCATACACCGGGATCGAGCGCGCCGCGCTTGTGGAGCCTTTCTATTATCTTTCGGCGAAAGATTTGAGTGCGACGGGGCTTGAGCGACGCGTGATGCTGTCGCGCGCCGATGTCACGCCTGATGATCTCATCAGCGTCAGCGAATTCACGGAGCAGCAGATTGCGTTCTCGAACCAGTTCTACGCACTTCACGGTGAGCGGTGGATTGGTCGCTTACTACTGGGCGACACCGAGATAGGTAGGAAGAACGGTGAACGGGAAGACTCCGCTGAATACTTACCCGGCACAATCGCCGCCGTCCAACGTCGTGTTGGGTTAATGAGGCACGGGCACACACGCGTCTTTACACGCTTTGACCCAGAAGCGGGGAACGATTTCGCTTACCGATCTTCACTTCCTGACATCATCTGCGCCATTGAGCGTGGTCGCGTTATCATTGTTGATACGACGCTGATGAGTGAGATGGAGCAGTTCTTACTGACAACAGTGGTGGCACGCGTGCTATTTGCGGCACGTAAGGCATTACGATCTGCGGAATCGTCTGCGACTCTATTTACTGAAATCAGGCAAGCGCTCGGTAATGACGACGAACAGGGGCAAAGGGGTATGCGCAGTTTGGCGGACGAACTTGTGCGGCGCATTGAGGCTGGAGAACTGCCTTACCTTGAGCGTGGCGAAGTGAAATCGCCGGATCGTTTGCCTTACGTCAATATAGTGGTAGAAGAAGCACCAAGCGTGCTCAACCCTCAGCGTATGAAGTTCGGAAGTGTATTTCGTGATATCAGCCGACAGGGTCGCAAATTCGGCATCGGCTTAACGGTTATCAGTCAACAAGTCAGCGAAATTGATTCGGGAGTGCTGACACAAATTAATACTGAGCTAGTAATGGGCTTAGGCAATGAAAACGAACGGCGCGAAGCGATTCGCAATGCCTCGAGTGATCTCGGTGGTTTTGAACGCGAACTACAAGTGATGAGCAAAGGACAGGTTTTGCTGACGGCTTCTTATAAAGATATTCCGATTCCTGTTCAATGTCCCGAGTTTGACTCCATATAAGAAATCAAATGCCAAAAAGAAAAAATTTAAATGAAAGGTCGCTCGGAAAGCATATTGGGCATGCTTGTGAAGGGCATTTTCGCGGGATTATTACAAACCTTCCTGGCGTTTCACATGAACAAGTCACAAGGAAATTACCTTTTGAATTTCCAGTAAACCCTGATTTAGTTTTACTAAATGATGAAGGAAAGGTTCATGCAGTTTTTATTATTGCTTATTGGGATGATTCAAAGAGTTCAGAAAAGAAATTTTACAGGACAAGATTAGAATATAATGAAATGCTTCGTGCCTACCGGGAACATCCTGAATTCTTTTCAACTGATTTTGTAATTGCAACAATTATTTATGGAACTGAAAACGGATGGAAGGAACAAATTTTATCGGATATTGCAAATCAGTGTAGTCCCCTCATTTTTCTTCCGAGCCTTTTAGGATCAAAACCTGCTTCATTATTAGTACAACGAGCATTTAATGTTTACCGAGAAATCTGGGAGTCTGGACAAACGAACGCTCGTGAAAAAGTAGAAGAATATTTTATAGAAGCGGAGGTTTCCGAACCGGAAATTCTCTTACTCGAAAATGTACAGGAGATTTTGGAGGGAGTTAACAGCGACAATTTACGACGAAGCACTAGAGTCTCAAGTCGAACTATTCGTGTTCCTGAAAGCTCATTTCGCACTCGCTTAAGGCAGGCTTTAGGTATTTTATCAGTATTCCCCGATGAAGAGATTGAGGCGTGGCAAAACAATGGAGGACGATTAGGAAATGTAATATGTGAAGAATTTGCTCGTCGCGCTTACTTTCTAGATATGGGCGATTTTCAGGAAGTTAAGACGTTGCGAGCGAGCATTGTAAAATTTTTATTACGTCGGGCAGTTAAGGAACATAATGGAAGTTATGTATATGCGCCGGAACTTCCTGACTTTGAAGATTGGATGCGAGTTGAACCAGAGATAGTTAAAAGTATTCTCGAATCTCATCGACAACGTACAAATAATCCGACCTCTGTTTTTCGTGGAGGAACTTATGACCAAATAGCCGGAAATTGGCAGGACATTTGTGCACAAGTTAATGAATTTATCCCGCAAATAATAGATTCAATCGAAACGAAAAACAAAGATAAGTTCATTAATGTTATGTGCAGTGAAGAACCAGTAACTGCACCAAGCTGGCATCCTGCCCACGAAATGTCATATCACTTTCCTATTTGGGCATTCAGTGTTTGCTCCTTAGCAATTAGTCAAGATGAAAGAACCGTAAGAAGTGATTTCGTCGCTCGTCGTCAAACTCAACCTGCGTCAAATGAAGCTTTAAAACTTTTCAATGCTTGCTTGAGGCACAATACAAGTATTTTGGTACTACTAGAAGAGCTAGTTTCATTTACTAATTCACTCTCCTCTGAAACTTTATTTAAGTTATCAAATAGAAAAAGACCAAAACTACTTTCCACAAATGAGCCTTGCTCGTGGGCAGCAGATTTTTATAACACACTAACTACTAATTCAAGTCATAACCCGTTGAATGAAGTTGTTTCTTTATGGTTAACAGATAAATTCCCTGACTTAGAATGGTTTGGTTGGGCGAAACGAAGAAGTTGCTCTTTACAAAATATTTTGGGAACAACCGTCGGTCGAAGACAATGGCAGTTTATAGGATTAAATCGTCCCGAACAAAAACTTGTTGCCGCTGAGGTGAAATCTATAACGCAGAATCACTGGGGCGATAAATCAAAAGAGCTCTATGACCGTGTTGCTGAAACCCGTGCTGCCGCGCAACAAATCGAATGGGAAAATCATACCGTTTGCGTTATTGATGGTGATGTTGGTAACGAGCAATTGGAAGAATTACGAGCAGGAATTGGACATGACGAAATTGTTTCAATAGATGAAGTCATTGCAGAAGTCTATAGATAAAACTGTATGCCCATGATAGAAGCATTTTTCAAAGCTTACGAACGTTTTCGCCCACCGCCAAATGCTGAGCAGCGGGAAGCTATCGAACAGGCACACGACGCAGCGGTTTTTATCGTCGCCGGACCGGGAACGGGCAAGACAACCTGTCTTGCCCTGCGGATTCTGAAACTGATTCTCGTTGACGGCATCGCACCGCACGGAATTTTAGCGACGACGTTCACGGTCAAAGCAGCGGCAGAACTTCGTTCACGCATCTTGAGTTGGGGATTTCGTTTGATTGAAGAATTGCTGAAAGATGAAACCTTACCGATTGAAGCTCGCCGTCGTCTACAAAAACTAGACATTAATCAAGTCGTTACAGGAACGATTGACAGCATCTGCGAACGCATCTTGCGCGATTTCCGTGAAGCCGGAACGTCGCCCCCCGTTCTGGTTGACGATTACGTCGCTAAAACCTTGATGCTCCGCGAAGGCCTGCTCAAAAACAAGCGCTACGAAGACCCAGACCTCGATGCATACCTTCTGCCAATCAATGGTGGAACACGCTTCGGTTATCACACCAATAAAAAGAACGATATTTTGCAGACCATTTGGGACAGGCGATTTCAAGACCAATTAGATTGGGGTGCATTCTTACATAAACCACCGGCAGGGGAGCGCGGTGCTCGCGCCATGCTGAACGAAATCCTAAACGATTATGAAACCGCATTAGTGAGCCGTGGAATGATGGACTTTGCGATGCTGGAACAAGAAGTATTGAATCGTCTTGAACACGACCAACTCGGCGAGTTTCTCGCGCAAACGAAAGTGATTCTTGTCGATGAATATCAAGACACAAACCTTTTGCAGGAAGCAATTTATTTTCGGATGGCGCGGGCTTGCGGCGGCGCATTGACCGTGGTTGGCGATGACGATCAAAGCCTGTATCGGTTTCGAGGCGCTACAGTTGAACTTTTCAGCGATTTTGAAAAACGCTGCAAAGTGAATTTAGGCAAAATGCCGCACAAGGTGTTTTTGAAAAAGAATTATCGTTCGACCGGGAATGTTATAAATTTCGTCAACGATTACGCCCAACTTGACACTACTTATCAAGCGGCGCGTGTTAGTTCAAAACCAGCTCTCGAAGCAAAACCTAATGCTGAAGACGGGGTGGCGATTTTAGGAATGTTTCGCCCCGACGTGGGAACCCTTGGTAGAGATTTGGCGAGCTTTATCAATAAAATTTTTCGCGGCAAAGGCTACAAATTGCCCGACGGCGAATTGATTCAAGCTGCGGCGGACGGAGGCGACATCGGCGATTGCGCTCTTTTGTGCAGTAGTCCGCAGGATTACGACTTCGGCAAAAAGAATTTGCGCCTGCCGCTCGTTTTAAGAAACGAACTCGAGCGATACCGCATTGAAGTTTTTAATCCGCGTGGGCAGGATTTAACAGAAATTACGATTATCGAAATTTTCGGAGGACTGTTGCTCGAATGCCTTGACCCGGAAGCAAAAATACAAAGCGAACTCGAAAGAACAAACAAATTATTACCATCTACCAGCATGGTCTTCAGAGAGTGGAGAGATCGAGCAAGCGATTTTGCTAATTCGGACGAAGCGCCTGAAGGACTATTGGACTATGCAATAGCTTGGACTGAGCGGAGCGAAAGTAAACCCAATTTCAAATGGGAGAGATCAGTACCAGTTTTAGAATTAGTTTATGCTCTAGTTCATTTCTTCCCCGAACTACATGATGACCCAGAAGGACAAGTTTACCTCGAAGTTTTTACTCGGCAGATTTCGGCGTGCGAACAAGTGGGTAAATTCTCTGCTCGCATAGTTACCGATTCGAACGAACCTGGATTAAGTGATAAATCAGTTGTCGAACTTATGCGAGACTTTTTAGGTCCTATTGCTGCTGGAACGATAAAGGTCAACGAAGACTTGATGGAAGCATTTCCCCGAAACCGACTTTGCATTTTGTCTGTACACCAATCCAAAGGTTTGGAGTTTCCGTTGACAATCGTGGATGTTGGTTCTGATTTTAGACAAGCTCATCCTAAGAATGCATTTAAAAGGTTTCCCACTACCGGCGGCGCACCGCACATTCTGGAAGATATGTTTCGCCCCTTTTCGCCCCTCGGTGTTCCGACTCGCTCGCAAGTTGACCGGGCGTTTGATGATTTATACCGACAATTTTTTGTTGCCTTTAGCCGACCGCAGGAAGTAATTTTATTAGTCGGACTGGATGGTGCTTATCCAAACACAGACATCCCTAACGTCGCAACGGGTTGGGATCGAACCGGTAATCCGCGATGGGCTGGAAACTCTCCGCTGCTTTTAATTTAGAATCTAAGAATTATTATGCGCTTATCAAAAAGACCTGCCGTTTACTCGCTTCCCTCATATAGCCTGACCGGCGACTTGATTGCTTTCATGCGCTGCGGTCTTCAGTATCGCTACACTCGCGTTGGACAGCTCCCTTCTACCAGTCCCGTGCAGGCGTGGTTCGGGCAGTTCATCCACGGAGTTTTGGAAGAATCTTATCGTGAATACAGCGAAGCGCGAAAACAAGGAAGTTCAGACGCGCCGCCTTGGGAGGACGCACGTATCACTGAAATCTGCGATTTGATAAAGCGCAGGCTAGCAGCACAGAGGCTTTTCCCCTGGAAGGAAAGCACGGAAAAACTTGGCTACCAGCGGGCAAAAGTCGCCGTCAACGAACTCGGTAAAGAGCTTTTTCCGCTAATCCATCGTGCCGAGGTGCGGCTGACCGGGGCAAGAGTTTTGCCGACGGATCAAATCCCCACCAATCTCCGTTTCCGTGAGGCGGATCGTTATGAGGTGGTCGGTGTAATTGACGTCATCACGCACATCCAGCTCTCCGACCCGGAACTTCAGGATAATCTGATCGTCAAAGCTATTTTGAAAGACCTCCCTCCAGCGCTTGCAGACAATTTCGAAATCATTCTCGATTACAAAGGGATGCATCGCCCACCGAATAAAACTTCGGGTTCTGCGCCAAACTATTGGGACATGTACGGCTGGCAGATCCAAACCTACGCACACCTCCGGCAATCACACGAGGACAGTCTGCCCGTTGCGGCGGGCGCTATTCTTTACATCAACGAATTAGACCCGACAGCTAACGATATCATCCGCTTAAAAGGTGAGATCGCCTCAGGCACAACAGACGTAGTACCACCGCGCGGGAGCGAAGCAGAGAGGTTGATTAAAAGTTTCAAGAAGACAAACGAAGTCCCCGTCTTGCCGCTCGAATTTCGTTTGGAGAGAATGATCCGCCTCGTTCACGTTACACCCCGCACTATTCAGCAGTCGCTTGTAGAATTTGATAAGGTCGTTGCCCGCATCGAAATCTGTCGCGGCAAAGAGCTCAGCAAGGGACGATTAATAGAGAACTGGGAGCGCAACGCCACAGATGAAAGCACTTGTACAGCTTGCGACGCAAAAACCTTTTGTCCTGAATATCAAGCTGAAAGCATGCCAAAACTTCCGGCAAAGAAAATCATGGATTAAATACTCTTAAGTATATAGGAGAATGCGTTTATGGTGAAAGAAATGAATCTTTCACAGTCCGTCAACCACTTGGGTTTTCTCAATGGGCTGCTTAGAGGATTGATGGGTTTTGCTGCACTGGCAAATGAATTGACGCAAAACGCCGATGACTCGGGAGCCAAACATCTTAGTTTTGATGTAACTGATAAAGCTTTAATTTTAGAAAACAGCGCGACTTTTAGCGAATGTCAATCAGTCGAAGAGCCCGATTGTTCATTTACACATTCAGGAAATAAATTATGTGATTTCCACCGCTTTCGAGATATTGCAAGCGGGAATAAGAGGCAAGAAGAAAATACAATTGGTGCTTTTGGTATTGGCTTCACTTCAGTTTATCAAATTACGGATAGACCGGAATTAATTAGCGGGCAGAGGCACTGGATTGTGCGACCCGAAGCGTTTGAGCAAGACCGTATTTCCCAAAAACCCCATCAAGAAATCAACTTTACTCGTTTCATATTGCCTTGGGCGCGAGACCCAGAAAGTAAATTAAGAAAAGCCCTTGATGTTCCTGCCATCTCAGATGAAGATATTGAACAATTTTTTAATGAGGTAAGTGGTGCAATCTCGCATTCGATCACATTCTTAAAGAACGTAGAACAGATAGAGCTTAGAAGAAACGGACGATTCGTTAAAAAAGTTATTATTGAACGAAGCGAACAAAATCTAACTATTAAAGATGGAAACAATGTGCAGCAGTGGCTTTTGTTTGACGGGGATTTCGCCGAGGAAGTCAACAGTTTAGGGAACTCTTATATTGCCCACCGTAGCAAGACTGAAGTTTCGATTGCCGTTCCTCTCGAAAGTTTTAACGTAAACGGATTACTGTTTGCTTACCTTCCAACACAGCAGTCGGTCGGACTTCCTTTTCACATTAATGCCGATTTTTTCCCGACACCCGACCGCAAACATATTCTTTTCGACGACGATTACCAAGGTGACTGGAACCGATTGGCAATTCGAAAGGCAGCCGAAATATTAACCGAACACCTTCCTGGTTTGCGCGAGACGCTTGGCGCACGCAGCTTTTGGAGTCTAATCGAGAAATTGCAAAAGGTTGCCAGAGCGTCTGATCAACATGATGAAGTTTTCAGCGAATTTTGGGCAGAAGCCAAGCAGAGTTTAAACCGCTTTCCGTCTGTCTATACATCGCAAAGGAGATGGGTTTATCCAAACCAAGCCTACATTTTACAGAATTACAAAGCGGAAAAACCTGTAGTCCCAATTTTGGAAATGCTCGCTTTGAATATTGTTCATGAAGACTTGGCTTCGTTTCAAAATATTCTGCGAAGTAGTGATGTGGGGGTCAAGCAATTCAGATTAAGTAACTTAGCAGACGCACTTTTACAGGTGGGTTTGAGCGGACTGATCCCTTTAGCAAATTCTCCGAGTTGGTTGAAACAAGAAGGTGGTCAGCAAGTTCTAGCCGACGAAATCAAATATCTGCTTGAGAACACTCATGGCAAGGAAGAAGGGAGAGCGAGGATCCGACAGTGCGCTATTGCCAAATCATGCGCCAGTAATTTCGACACTCCCGAAACTTTATTTAGAACCGATCAGGCTACTCGGGATATCTTCCAGCCACTTGGGTTAGATGCATACTTTCTAGCAGATGAAAACCCTCCCGTGATCGCTGATTTAGCTGACGACTGGACCATTGAAAGTACGATTGAAATTCTGCGCGATAATGTCGATCAGGAAGTTTTTTCGGAATGCTTAGAAGAAGACCTTGAATCATTTTCCAGGCTTATTAAGTGGCTCGTGAATGCTAGTCTTAACACCGACAAAGAAACAAAGGAAAATCTAAGAGAATTAAAAATCTGGCTCTCAGGTGGAAAACTCTCTTCCCTCGATGATCTGGTCGTCCCGGGTGATTTCTCCGACCCATTGCAACTTGCTTCAGTCGTGGACATAGAAACGCTGAAAATACCGAGCGAAAGACTCATTGAGATCGGCGCAAAAAAATTAACCTTCTATAACTACGTGACGGAACAATTGCCTGCGGCATTACATGGCAGCATTGAAGCAGACGTCCGACGCCGTTTGGTCGAACTTCTCGCCGAAAAACTCTCCGAAATTCAAAGGGACGAACAGGCGCGAAAAATAATAGCCTCCTTACGCATTATTGAATGCCAAGACGGAGTATTTCGCGCGGCGGCCTCTATATATTTTTCCAACGAAGAAACGAAACGACTGCTCGGAAGTAAAGTCTCTTATGTAGACCCCTTTGTAAGTTACACGCTGCCGATTCAGGAACTGTATAAATGGATTGGCGTTGCCAGCCAACCGAAAGTAGAAGATTTATTGAAAGTCATCGACGAAGTGGTAAGGCCGTACCCAACGAATGAGACGCGTGAGCGAATCAAATTCATACTTCTTCATCTCGCAAGAAGATGGGGCGATTTATCGAGTTCGTCACAATTAGGCTCTTTGAAGACAAAGAATTGGTTGCCTGCCGAGAACAATAATCTTCGGTGGTACCGCCCCTCTGAACTCTACGCACCTTTTCAAAAATACCTTTTCGAAACAACTGGAAAGTTCGTTGACCTTCCGTGGCGAGATACAGCTCTCATTACACCTCTCTTTAAATATTTGGGAATTAATACTGTCCCTCCCACCAAACTGGTAGTCGAGCATTTGCAGAATATGATGCGCGCTAACCAACCGGTCAACCGTGAGGTTTATACTTTCCTTGAGCGTAATACGGAAGACCCTTTGGTCGTCGGGTTGCGCGGCAAAACCTGTATTCTCCTTCCCGATAATACCTACGTTTCACCTGATAAAGTTTTTTGGTCAGAGCACCCGTTCGGCTCCTATCGCTACCGCCTTAGTACTGAAATGGGGCAATACAAAAGATTATTCGACGCGCTAGGCGTCAAAGACGAACCGGATGACGAGGACGCGATTGCGGTCTTAAGAGAAATCAGTCAAAAATTTTCAATGGGAAACTCTCAACTTGATGAGGATAGTCAAAAAGTAGTCCGGCAGTGTTGGTTTAAGTTACGCAATGCCAATAAGAGTCTGGAAGAATTACGTGATGTCCAGGTTGTTCTCACAAACTCAAACTATTTGGACTGCCCTAGTAATTTATACTTCGATGATTTCCCAGGCATCGCCGAAGAACTAGGGCTCGCACAGCACGCGATTCCTCGCCCGTCAGACACCTGGCAACCGATGCGCAAGGCGGGTGTGAAGTTTTTGTCCGAAGCTGTTAAAGCTACATTAGTTGAGACGGTAAACCCGAAGGAAGATCATTTTTTAACTCAAAAATTACATCAGGGGTACAGCTGCATCGCTCGTGTTGTAGAAGCTGCGCGTATGGACAGCGAGTTTCCATACCAAACTGCGCATCTTTCACATGTAAAGTTTGTTAAAGTCGATAAACTTTCGATTCGCTATTCAATTGCCAACTTGAATCGCACGTCCGAGATAATTCAAACACCAGCCTTTTATGATGCTGAGAACCAGACGATTTATTATCAGGAATCATCTTCTTCATTAAACAGCGTCAGCCGCGAAATTGCCCGTTCCATATCGACCCAGATCGATATGGGCTCACTGGCTTCAGGGATCAAAGAGGTGCTAAACGCAGAGAACTTCGAAGAGGCTGACAATGTTCTCAACATTCTCGGTTATGCAAAGGTAGATTTGCGCGAAGTCGAGCTAGTCACCGCCTCAACAATTTCAGAATTAGGCGGAACCAGTGTTGAAGAGGCAGAAGATTTTGCAGATGTTCTTGAGACAGTTGAAGAAATCTCTGACCAAGAAGAGGTTAAGAATGCTCAAGTAGAGAAAGAAGATTCTACCAAAAGAGAAGTTTCTCCTCTGCTGCGTAAGTTCGGCGCGAACCTTAATCGTGAGCCGCAGCCCAAGACTCAAGAATTCGTTGGAAGCGGTATTTACAACGATAGTATTTCGCCTACAAACGTCTCGAAAAGCTCCGGCGTAAACACCAATATAGGAATTGGCAGTAGCGGAAATCACAAACAATTGAGACAAAAATCGTCGGCGCCCACAGGAGCCGTAAACTTTTCTTCGAATGTAGCAAAGAAAAAACCTCAGACCAGTTTGACTAGAGCCCAGGGGCGGCTGCTTTCTTACGTCGAAAACGATTCGTCCGCGAAAGAGTCACGAACCGAAGACGAGGAGAGGACCGAATACAGGAAAAAAATCGACGCAGCAGGAATCCAGAAAGTTTTGGGATATGAAAGAAGAGCCGGGCGAGACCCGCAAGAGATGCAGCATAATTATAAAGGCTACGACATAAAGTCATATAATCAACACAATAAGCCGGAACGCTATATCGAGGTTAAATCAACTAGTGGCGAATGGGATTCATACGGGGTCAAACTCTCCGTCGCTCAGTATGAAAAATCAGTAGATGAAGGCGACCGGTTTTGGCTTTACGTCGTCGAACGCGCTGACCAACCGGATGCGAAAATTTATTGTATCCAAAACCCAGCGGCGCAAATAACCAATTACTGTTTCGATAACGGTTGGAAAAAATTAGACAAAAAATAATCAGCTAGGGAAGCAGTCAAGATACGTGTTAAGATTAATCTAACTCCTATTGTGCATATTCAATAAAAAGTTCTGCTTTTAAAACAACTTAAATATTTCATCATTTCTTGTGAACTCCCAGCGATAAGATGAAGGAGAGGCAGATGGGCGATTCACCTGAAGCTGAAGTGGTTCACTCGTTAAAGACTTACCTTCTTCAGGAGGGATTAAGACACGGCAGAGTATCAGACATTATAGTAGATTCTGATGGTGCTTACCGCGCGTCGAGGTTCGCTAAGGCGCTCGAGCCTATGGCCTCTATTAGAATTGATGGTTGCCGCCCAGACATCCTTTGTTCAGTACGCTATTCCTCTCACACGCTCGTAGCTGCATTCGAAGTAAAAGCCAAGCTCACAGATTGGCTGAAGGGAATCGCACAAGCACGAATCTACCGTTCAGGGGCGCATAACTCATATCTCGCCTTACCTAGTATAAAGGAGACTTCTGACACACGGTTGACGAGAGTCATTAGGGATGCAAGTACTGCGGGCGTGGGATTGTTGGTAAGAGGGGGGATTGGTTGGAAGGAAATAGTTACCCCTTCTAATCCACAGCCTTTACCGTGGTTGCTGAATGCATCTGCGTCTGCGTTACGAAGTATTAGCACTGCACGTCGGTTGCAACTCAATCACCCACTCAATTATTTGATTGTTCCATTCCTTCGTTCACATGATCCAATGACTTCGCTTGAGCATTTATTGGAGTCTAAGTGGCCTGATCTCCAAAGCCCCGGGACGCGTCGACATGCTATTGACGGTGCGAAGGCGCTCGGACTTATCACTCACGAAGGTGCGCTATCCCCTGATGGTGCTACTGTGGCAGATCTGCTGTTGTCTGTCGGGTTCAATCCAATTCTTCGTCCTTCGAAACGTGCCCGCCTAGCGGACGTTGCCCCATCATTGGCCGCGGTCGCCAGGTCAGTGATGCTTCGCCAGCCAGCGATTCAACTCATCATCGAATCGCTAATGGTAAGAAAAAATCATTCTTTAAATGTGATCAAGCTTTTCCATGAAGCGAGGACTAGAGACGAAGTGCTTGCAACTGCTCTGTTTCTAAGCAACCCGGAATTTAGCTCGAAGCCATTCTTAGATGCAGCTGATTTCAATCCTTCAATAGTTTTTAAGTTTAAGCAGGTAATCTGGCACGCGGGGATATTGGCTAGCAAGGCTGACCCTAGTGCCGGCGGGACCGCCGCTTCTTACCGACCAGACCACGATTTGTGGACTTTAGATGAGAGGCTAATACAAGCTCGAATCTGGTGATGTATCTTGACTTTATAGTAAGCGAGAGGATAACGCCGAAAATCGGCAGTGGCCTCATCCTCTGTATCGCCAAACGATCAAGTTCCAATCCAAAATAACCTCTAACTAGCTGCTCGCTCATTATGGGATATTAGGCTATATGTGCTGAACGCCATGCCGGACATTGAGAGCGGCAATGTGTGCATCGTCGCCGTCGCCAAGTTGCAGAGCGCGAGATGCAAGCGGTCAGTCGGGGATGGTTCGTGGATGCGTAAAGCGGGGTTGCTCCATAAGCGTCCGTCCGCTGCAAGCTGCACGTAAGAACTAGAATCCACAGAATCTGCGCCCGCATTGTAAAGAGCCCCGATCATCTCGGGCTTGCCGAGCCCGAAGACGTGGAGGGGGAGATCACTGACCTCACTTCTTACTGCCTCGATGATTGCCAACACCATATCGAGATCGCGCGCGCGGGGCACGAGCCCGCCAACGGCGATGCCGTCAAAATCTGCCCCCCGATACTGACGGGCGCACTCGCGGGCGCTCTCAGCGTCCCACGCTTGTACGGGTGCGAAGAGCGGCAGGTCCCTGCGACGGCGATTGGCGAGCGCCCATAGGGCGTTGGCGACGGTGAGTCGTTGTCGCTGCCGCGCCTCCTTCAAATCCGCTCCGGGCGGGACAGGGAAGTCGAGCGGGAAGGCGACGTCGGCAATAGCCTCCTGCAGTTCGAGCACGTCGCGCGGGTGAATCGTCTCCAACTTGTTATCGCGGCGGACGCGGAGCACACCCAAGCCCGACTGTCTTATAACGCGCGTACCCTCGAAGAGCGACGTGAACCCCCCGGAGTCGACCATCAGTGGGAGCTGTGGTGGCTCCATCATCTGGCGCGCGTAGTAGTAGCTGACCATAACAGCCGGTGCGAGGCGCGGCAGGTAAGGGCGTATCAGAGAGTCCAGCGGGTACTTTGTACCAAAGGTCGTGACGGGAATGTACGCTGGGAAGGGGATCGTGCCCCGCCTGGTCACAAGCTCACGTGATGTTTTAATCATGAAACCCTACTCGTAATCTGACTGCGAACGTCACTCCACAATTCAAAGACGTCAATTCTATCTTCGCCGCCGACAGTTCGCCCAAGCTTGTCAGCTAAAAGCTTAAGTTGCCCATCGCCCATGTGCATCCGGACGGCTAGCGCGTGCTTGCAAAGGTTGCCGCGCGCAGCGTCAACACAGTCGCAAGTCGGATCACCTGCATGCAACTTGACCACGTGAGGTTCGAGCCCGCCGGTAACGAGCAGTGTGCCGCCGTCAGCCGAAGCTACTCTTAGGTCGAGAGCGCGGCGCAATCGGTATGGGTCAACGCCGGGAAACCACCCAGTCGGGGCGGCATTAATGAGGGGGGCAGTCTCCTGGAAGGTGAACGCCGAGTTTGTGAGTGCGAGCCTTTTTGCTTCGTCAACCCACTCAGTGAGACGTTTTGTGGTAACACCTTTGAGTCTGGGGAAATCACTGGCGCAGAGTCGGGCCAATTGCTCAATGTCTGCGATTCCTTCACCGAGAAATCGCCGCGCGGTTTTCGTTCCGATGCCTTCCACCAGAGTAAGTGTCACACCGAATTCGTCTAGCCCGCCCGATATCATCGCGCGCGCGGCGCCGACCCATTCCCGAAGGAGCGTATTCTCGACCGCGTGGGCAGGAGCTTCTTCCTGGTCAGTGACCGAGAAGATCGCGTACATCGCCGTCAGGAGGCGTCCTAGCGATTCGCGCAATCGCTCGACTTCGAACGAGTAACAGTCGTGCTCGTCGGCGACCTGGGATGCGTCCCCAACCCTCGTCCACTCGCGTGCCACAAGTGCCGTTTTGATTGAGGCTAGTAGACGTTTCCCGTCCGCTCCGAGGAGTTGGGCGACCTCGGCGCGTGAAAGTTGCAACAAAATTGAGCGCTCTTTTGCTAGACTGTAGGCGAGCGCGTCCAGTTCTTCGAAGTCAACCGGGAGCAGGGGCTCACAGTCGTCGGTGCAGGCGGCGAGCAGGAAGAGGTCAAAGAAGGTTAATTCGGCGTGTCGCTCGCACACGCGCCGGAAGAGAGAGATGGTTGCGGGGGCTAGCAGGTGACGCGCGGCGATTCGACCGAGCCGGGTGGCGCGTAGCACCGACTGGGCACTTTGTTCCAGCGCGTCGTCGGCGTCGTCTGAGTCCGCAATCATACCGGCATCGCGCATCTCAAGGATTACGCTCTCGACTGAAGGCAGCGACTTCTGCCGGGCGGCAAGTGACCCCCTAAAGGTTGCTGCCAGTTGGAAGGGCGTGCGGCTGAGACCGCTCGCAACTTCGACGACGATTTGCTCTGCAAGAGCGCCCGTGTCAGCTAGCGCGGAGCGGATGGGTTCGAACGCTCCACGCGTGTATTCTTCAGCCGCTCGATCCCAGCGGGGGATGATGAGCACGGCCTCGCCCGACGGGTCTAGGCCTCGGCGTCCGGCTCGCCCGACCCTCTGCCACACGCTGTTCGTCGTGAGCGGGCGGAAGTCGCATCCGTCGAACGCCTGCACGTCGTAGAGAACGACTTGGCGAACCGGCAGGTTGATGCCCATTTCGAGAGTCGAGGTGGCGACTAGGACGTCGATTTGGTGATTGCGAAAGTCTCGCTCGACTTTAGAACGTGATTGTTGGTCGAGTCCGGCGTGGTGATGGCTAGCACGCAGATGTTGGGATTGCAGAGAGCGACTTAGTTCTTCAGCGCGGCGGCGACTCTGAACGAAGACTAGGCTCTTACCGCCACAATCTAAGTTACGTTTAACTTCATTGATGAGTAGGTGCAGCTTCTCGCAAGCATTGTTGTAACGGATGAACCGCCAATCAATCGGCACGGACCGCCAATTTGAGTCATACTCTACTCCATCGAGCCATTTGGCTAGTTCGGTACGATTGCCGAGCGTGGCAGACAGACCAATGATGCGGGCGAATGGATTGAGACGTCGCGCACGTGAGAGAGCGCCTTCAAGCCGTGCGCCGCGACGTGGATCGCCGAGCAGGTGCAGTTCATCAACGACGATGAGGTCAACTTCAGGGAGCCATGACCAGTGGCTGCGCCATGCGCGTGTGCAGACATCAAGGCGCTCAGGGGTCATGACCAAGAGTTGCGCATTGCGGAAGGGAATTGGAAAGGGCCTATTGTTAATCCCGTAATCGCCGGTAAACGCACCGACCTTGAAGGGTGCAAACTGTTCCTGCCATTTTTCCATGAGTTCTGCTGCGAGTGCGCGCAGTGGCGTGAGATATACGGCACGGCTCCCCCGTTCTAATGTCGTGCGGATGGCATTCTCTGCGAGCCAAGTTTTACCGCTTCCCGTCGGCATCTGGAGCACACAGTTGAAGCCAGAGCTAAGTAGACCATTAGCGAGAACCTCTGCTTGTGGAGGTGATAAATGCAGATGTTCAGTCCCATTAGCGTCAGCCATGGAGTGTAGGTTAATGCCATTGGAGTCGGCTGTCAACACAAAACGGTATCAAATTAAGCTGGTTTGATACGGAAAGGTTGATTTAAGTATCAAGTAATGATAAAAGAACGATATACGGCAGTTAACCTTCGCTACATAGTGTGGCGTGCGGGAGTAAAGCGGAGCGACTGGATTGCTCATCTCGCCAGCTGGGCAGGATGTAGTGAACACAGAGCAGCGGCCTTGCTGCGAGGCGCGATTCTCCAGGATAAAGAGCAGAAACTGATAGCTCAGAACGCAGGCTATACAGTAGAAGAGATTCAGACTGAACGCTTTTGGGAAGATAGAGTTAATATCCTCAGTGAAAACCTAAAGTTCCTTACTGATAAGGAACAGATCGGTGAAAAATTAGTTGAGATAGCCAGGGAAAGTGGGATCGGTAGAGTAACTCTTTCTCGATGGAAGAGCGGAAAGCATGAACCTGAAGATAAAAAGCTTGCTAAATTGATTCGGCACTTCGGCCTAAACCCTGATACCAACCTAAGGACTGATCCGATCTTCCTTTCAATGTCACCGGTTGGCGAATTGATGAGAAAAGAATGGCTACGCAGACAGATTGAGCACCTTGATACCGAAATTCTTCACGAACTATTCCCCGCCTTTGAGCGGTTACTTAAAGATTCATGAGACGTATTGATGCAGGAATATCAGGCATTAAGCAACAGAAGGTACTTCCTCTCTGGGAAGAGAGGTTCCTTGATCGCTCATGGCAAGGTATCATCAATGCGCTCAACGTAGGACATGCCCCGCGTCTAATTCAATTAGAAGCGCTAAAGAAATATAAAATACTAGAACACCGACGGAACCTACTTGTCTCTGCACCCACGAACAGCGGCAAGAGTTTGATCGGTTTACTCGTGTTGCTAGAGGCCGTGCGACAGGGGCGTCGAGCCGTGCTGCTAGAACCACTCCGGGCCATCGCGCAAGAGAAGGTCGATGAATTGGAGTCGCTCGCTTCAGGTCTCTCACAAGCGCTCGGACGCTCTTTCAGCGTGCGGATTACGACCGGCGACTATCGATTAGAGGATGAGACCTTCGCTTCACCTCCACCGCAAACGGGCGAGCTCATTATCGCCACTCCCGAGCGTTTCGACGCCATCTTGCGCAGGCCTGAGTATAACGAGTGGGTCTCCTCCGTCGCGGCAGTCTGCGTCGATGAAGCGCACATGATCAGTTCGGCGAAACGCGGCCCCGTACTTGAATACCTGCTCACATTTTTGCTTAGCGTACCTGCTCCGCCGCGACTCGTCCTACTCTCCGCCACGCTCGGCAATGTGGACCGGGCATTGGAATGGCTAGCCCCCTGCGATCTCATCCGCACAACTGACCGTTATCCACATTTACGTCAGGAAGTGTGGGAGATTGCCCCCAACGAAGACGCGAATGAGATGGTTACCGCTTTTGCACAGGAAGTGCTGTGCGATTCCTCGGCGAATATTCTCGTCTTTGTTTACCAAACCAAATCAGCCGAGCGGCTCGCGGGCATATTACGTAGCAGCTTGGGCGGAGATGACACTAGCAAAGTAGTGCTAGCTTATCACGCGCAGATGATCAGATCGCAACGAGATTTCGTGCGTCAATCTTTCATGACGGGCGAGTGTCGTTGTGTTGTAACTACAACAGCGCTCGGTTTGGGCGTGAATCTTCCGGCGACTCATGTGCTGGTTCGTGATTGCACCTTCGCGGGCGTGGGTCCATTAAACGTCAGTGATTTGATTCAGATGATGGGACGAGCTGGCAGGGGAGAGCAGGCCGGATATGCCGCTGTCATTGTGCGCCCGAATGATGCTTGGAAGGCGGATGAACTAGCCCGCGAACTACACGATCAAAAGCTCCCAGACCTGGTTTCTTCTTTTGACCGACCGAAATTCGGAACGAAGCAGTACGCTAAGCCTCCCTCAACTGACACCGTCACAGTCGCAACACATATTGCGGCTCAAATCTCACGCCGGCCAGAAACAGGCCTCTGCGTGAATGAGCTTGAAACATTTTTTGAGCGATCTCTTGGAGGCAACAAGCTTGCTTCTCACGTTCGAGGCGCACTGTCATGGCTCAGCGACACGTCGAGAGTGCTTGCCTTTCTGGATGAGTCCGGGCGCTACCGACTAACCGCACTCGGTCTCGCCTCCATCCGCGCCATCCTCCCGCTTGAGGTAGCGGCAGGATTCGCGCAGCTCGTCAAGGATCTTTTATCGGTTGATCCTTCTGACCGGCTCTTGGCAAAGTGGCGTCCGCTCGATCATCTTCTCGTCCTAGATCTTCTTTTTGGTCGATCACCTCATTTACGATCATTTTCTGAAAAGCTGGCCGAGCAGGTTGATGCCTGGATGGAAGCGTCACCAGAGCACACGCCCATGCTTTACCGAGAATGGATCGCCGGTGAGTCAGGCACCTCGCGTTCAGTTGAAGTACTTGGCTCCCTCGGACTTACCTTATCCGACAAGAACAGCACGGCAGCAGATTGGGCACACCGCAGCGCTTACCTCGCGTTATTTCGCACAATCTTACTTCATGAGCAGAGTGAAGGGACAAGCGTTGAGGATTTAAAGCGTCGGTGGGGAGTTAGCAACTTTGAGGGCGTGGAAGAGCGTTGGCGCGATAATCTTCTGTGGTTGCTGTCAGGACTTGTGAATATCCTTGAGCTTCGCTGTTTCTATTACCATTTGAGAGAGGAATGTAAAGCTGATAAGGAACGTGTTCAGCGTGTCAAGCGATTGTTACATAAGATGCGCATGCAGATCTTTCATCTCCGAGAGTCACTGAAGTATTGCTCACCTCTAGGGCCAGTTCTGCTCAGTATTCGTCGAAGCTCACAACCCTTTACTGGCACATCCGTAGGATTGCAATCGATCCGACGATTGGAAGGAGCTGGTATTAACAATTTCGTTGAACTTGCACGCTTCCAAGTTAAGGATATGGTTCAGCTAGGGGTTCGGACAGACTTAGCAAAGCAGATTCGAAATTATATCCGGAGGCGCCTCCAATAACAGAATTATTTACATGAGGACTTTATGCTGCAATGCGCTTTATAACATAAACCACATTATCGGACGTGGACCATATCGTTCTATAAAAGGCAAAATCAATGATTATCCGAATGGGCATTTCTCGACATATAGAATCTAAGCGTTAATTAAGCGGTCTCATTAATTCGATCAGCTCTCTGAAAGTCGCATAAACACTGGCGCACATTCGAGCGCGCGTGCACTTATAATCACCAATTCTAAAACCCGTTATGCTGATTACGATCTTTTGATACGTTTGCTTCTCAATCAAAAAGAAAGGTGATAAAGTGCCTTCACCGCGCTTACTTCATCCGGGGTGAATCTAATCTTCGTGTAAGCGGACCCAGGTACTGATGCACCTATCTCAACCCATCCTCGGAACTTAAAATATCAAATTTGGTTCGAGCTGACGGCGCTCAACTGCATACTTTATGAAAATCCAGATTAGTGAACAGCAGCGAGCGGCATGGGAAAAGGCCGCTCAATATTTGTTACCATCCTTCAGGCACAATGAACAGGCTGGTCAAATTCAACTACTGGCAGAGCGTGGCGAGGGAAACTACCTGATCGATCTAGATGGAAATCATATTCTAGATTTCAACATGTTAAAAAATCCCTTCGGACATGCTCCCGAGCGTCTGGCAGCGAGGTTGGCCGAACAGGCTGGGAAGCTATGGGATACCGAAGATGTACTTTCACCCCTCATGGGTCGGATAGCTGAGCGTCTCGTGAAATTATTACCCGAGGGGTTGTCTTCCATTTCCCTCTATGCCAGTGGATCAGAGGCTATGGAAGCTGCTCTGGCAATGGCGCGGGGCGCAGTTTCGGCCCGGCGCAAGCGGATCATGGCGATGGAAGGAAATTATCATGGATGGACATTTGGTAGCCTACTGGCATCCACTAACTCGGCAGGAAGACGCACACATCCAAGCTGGTTGAGCACAATCCTGGTTCCTATGCCGCGCAGTCTTGACGCCCTGCCCGGAGACCCATCGGGCGTCGACAGTTCCGCTACTCTTGATGTAGTGAGACAAACATTGAAGGCCGATAATAGTATTGGTATCTTTGTGGCCGAGCCTATTCAAATGACTTCCGGTGTCGGTATTCCCCCGCAAGGGTTCTGGGCCGAACTTCGTGAAATCCTGCAACAGCATGACATCCTGGTTATATCGGATGAGGTGTCCACCGGCGGTTGGCGCAATGGAAGTCTATTAGCCGCGCCTGAGCTGCAACCAGATTTGGTAGTCTTCTGCAAAACCATCGGCGCGGGCCTTGGAACATGTGCGATGGCGGCCCGGAATGAAGTGACAAAGCGCAGCCGTGCTTCTGTGCCGATGCGTCACAACCAGTTAGCTGCCGTCATCGTGGACGCCGCCCTAGATGAAGTTAATCGCTTGGAACTTCCTACCAAAGTTCCATCCATGTCGGTCCACCTGGCGGATGCAGTGAGGAATTTCAGAGCAAGGCATCGATGGATATGCCATGCCAGAGCCTTTGGTTTGTTAGCAACATTAGACCTATTGGGGGGCGGTATTACTCGTAAGGATGCAGAGAGCCGCGCGTTTGCTCTGGTGTGTGCTGCTCTTGAACGTGGTTTGAGACTAGCCTGTGTCGGCTCACAGGTACTTCTTCTTCCCACACTCATCATCGATGAGCCTAGTCTTATAAAGGCGTTTGGGATTCTAGAAGATGCGCTTCAGGCCCTTGAAGCTGATTCAGGATGATTCGCGCTTGTCCTGCTCTCTTCTCTCGTAATTGATCTGGCGAAGCTCTTTTGCCCTTTGCGACAGCGAGACTAAACCGTCAAAGAATCGGAAATGTCCTCCATCAAAACTCTTACTGACTCGCAGCAGCAGTATGTAAAAATGCGAGATATTTCTTGTGGAGCCATGCTCCAGTATTTTGTTGAGCATCAGAGCAGGGTTATCGAAATTTACCACGGCTGAGCGCGCGTAATGCTGAATGGTCATACGTTCTAAAAGGAACACGTCAATTTTCAATCTCAGATCAGTCGATATTTGGCGAAGCTCGGCCACAGTGTTCGGCGTGGTATGGTCTCCGTAGTTTCCTCCCATAATCAGAGCATAGCCATCGGGCGCGAGATATTCATTAACACCCTTTAAGAGTGAAAAGACCACCCTCATCCCGTCTTCTCCACCATCACCCGCCACAAACTTGTCAATCCCCTGAGGCACCGCAAGGTAAGGTGGGTTTGCACAGATCATTTGAGATGGAGCTCGTGCGATGGTCTCAAACAAATCGCTTTCGTTGAAAGCGATCTTCTTATCCACGCCGTTCAAAATTGCATTGAAGCGCGCGACGTTCAAGGCTAAAGGATTAATGTCTGTCGCGATGACTGCTGCGGCACTGGCCGAGGCGACGATTGCCAGTAAACCAGCTCCGGTACAGATGTCCAGTACACGTTCTTTAGGTCTTCCGGGTAACATTCGTGCCAAAAATAGAGTGTCCGTATCAATATAGGCGTCAGGCTTGATTTTTTTGTGTGTTGGATACACAGGAGGTACATCTGCGATGAAATAGAAACCATCGTAAGGGACTACGATGTAACCGTTGGTCCTGATGCTACCTTCAGTCTCAGAGACGAGAAACCCTATGTCTTCCAGGCTATGAATTAATGATCTCTCCAGCGACGGGCTGACTTCAGTAACAAATACGTCCTCGCCGAGCAGTAATAGACGGTAAAGAGGCTGGAGTTCCTGAGGAAGACGAGTGATTCGTTCTTTTAAGCTCTGAAATCGTGGCCAGGGATTCTCAAAGGGTATAGTGGGCCGAATTGATTGCATCAGTTCGGCCAAGCCAATCTCTCCCAGAATCTCACGCAACCTCAGAATAGAATGATTCGCTATTAGCTTAAGCATTTAACATCGCCTCGTTTTCCAGGAGATGAATAACCGTTCAGGTGCTCGCTTTACGAATCTCACCACAGATACTCAGGCTTGAGAGTACAGTTGATTTAATTTTTGAAGAAGCGAGTCCCAGTCATGTACGATATGATCGGGTCGGCAACACGTTAACAATCGCTCGGGTTTAATGCCCCATGTGACTGCAATGGCGGCAACTCCCGCTCGTTGAGAGGCGATGATGTCGTTAACCGCATCACCAATCATGACGGCCTCCGCCGGTTGGCAATCGACTAACTCCAAGATGCGGAGTATTCCCTCCGGATGGGGCTTTGAATGGAGAAGATGGTCGGAGGCAACGACTACGCTGAAGAAGGGCCGCAGGCCGAAATGGTCAAGGATCTGAAATGTGCGTAATTGGTCTTTACCGGTCAGGAGGGTAAGAGTTAATTTTTGGGCGCGCACCCATTCGAGTAACCCCAAGGCTTCAGGGAAAAGACGTATTCGATCAATGTGCTGCTGACAATATTTTTTATATGGCTCCCAGAGCGAATGGGGTAAGCCCAAGCTGTCCATGATGTGAGGAAACGATGCGCCCATGTGTTCAAGATAGGCTTCAATCGGCGGCGTCCCGCCACCCAACACGCTGCGATAGCTTGCCTCAAAAGCAGCACGCATCAGCGGTTCCGAGTCGATCAGCACACCGTCGAGATCGAAAATGACAGTTCTTAACACGAGTCTGCTCCGTGCGGATGCCGGTCAATCGGTTTGACCAATCTCTTCAACAAATAGGGATTCATGTTTGCACTCCTAACTCAGACGGTATTGGCACATGCCTGCTCATGGCGATGGCCGCCGCCACAGAAGGTACGCAGGGTGCTGCCCTTTATGGCTTTTGCTGTGAAAAAGGATTCGGTTCAGGTGCTGGTACGGGACAATTCCCTTTAACTCTTCAAGCAGCGCCGCGACCTCTCTCATGCTGGCACGAGCAACCTCCTCGGAGCAGATCAATCTGCCCCGCTCTCTAGCTAAGACGTAAGGATGCAGGGAGGAGTATGGCTGATCCTCATAGTAGGTAGGCGCTACTTCGCCTAGACTGTCAGCCGCCACCCTGACCAGCGCATGATCTATGTGTATCGAGAGCAACGGGGAATAGATTACGGACGGCTTAAGTCTTGAGAGCAAAGGTCGCAGGCTGGCCTGGATTGAATCGACCAGGGTATCGGCCTGAACTTCTTCATGTGTTCTCGCCGATCGGAAACAGGTACGCAAAGGGACTCCCCTTTTTGAAGCTTCCTGAAACCCCAGCGGGTGAAGTTGAAATCCTAATGCGTTGTGCAGACGAGAGCAAGTTTCTTCCAGTTCCTCGCTTTCACGAGAAAAGACCACGACCACATGATTCGCACCGTGATCTGAGACATCTAACAGGTATCCGCTCAAAGACAGCAGAAGGTCATCATGATGTGGAGCTAAAAAGAGTCTCATTTTTGCCAGACGGTTTGCACGGCCTGCCTGAGTTCCTGAAGGAAGAGAGTCTCCGATGTGCCCACGGGAAGAGGCGCTTCAACGAAGAGGTCTACCTGATCTCGAATGCTTTCGACCTCTTTACGTACCTCTCTCCAGGGCACTTCGCCTTTGCCTGGCAGCGCAGGATTGAAGGCTTCGTTTCTCACAGTGCCATCTGAAAGATGAATCTTGATGATCCTCGAATGGAATTCCTTAATCCAACTGGTGACGGGAGGATCCAGAAGCGCATTGCCTATATCGAGACAAACGCAAACCTCCGGCCCCAGATAAGTCAGAGCCAGGGCCATGGCTTCGCGAGTCACGAGACAATGATTGGGCAGATTCTCAAGCGCAATTCGACAACCCGCTTGTGCTGCTTCATCAATTAAACATCTGAGTTGAGGCGCGAGCCCTTCCAGGATGTCGACAAGTCCTTGGCCAGGATAAAAGGCGCCGGGGGAAAAAGAGATGGAACTAATTCCCCACTCCTTCGCGCAATCTAACATACCTCGCACAATCTTCAAGGCATGGGCGCGTCGCTGAGGGCGAGGCTCGGTCAAGTTAAAACGGTGTAGAAGTAAGGTGGCCAATGACCTGACCGGAACAGGGAGAGCGCAATTCGTTGGAGGCTCCTCCGAACCCAGACAACCGCGCGGGTGGAAAGCACCTTCCAGGAATGAAAATCCAGCCTCCTTGGCCAGACGGGCCATCTCCGTGATAGGACGATTTCCACGAAGAATTCCTGCAAAAGCCCAGCTACATACTCCGATATTCACCTTCGCGCTCCCAAAGCGCCTGCCTGCGCCTCAATCTTTTCAATAGCCTCGACGATCTGCTCGACGCCGTTTTCCTGAAGCAATAAAGCCCTGTCAATCCATACCGTCTCGGCAACCGCCCGTTCTGCGGTCGGGGTGGGGTGGGGCTCTGATAGGGGCTTGAGAAACTCTAAATTACAGAGCGTCGAAGGCCAGCCTGCATTCGCCGGTATTCCTTCCGCACACAATGCCAGGATGAATCGTTTGCGCGATAATCCACCACAGCCTTCAGGGTCATAGCGTCCGGCGAGCAGATGGTATGGATGAAGGGTGACATCGGGTTCGACCGTCAGCAACTTAAAAGGCCCATCCTGGTCCAAGCGCCGCCGCAGCTCTTCGGCTGCCGCCATGCACCGCTCGGATTCAGCCTTCAGGTGAAGCAAACCTGCTGTTGCCAGAAGAGCGTGGACTTCCGACATGCGGTAATTGCCTCCCAGCATTGAAAAATCGTAAGGCCCCTGGCCTTTATCGCGTCCGAGATCGTGGGCCCTCCAGAGGCGCTTGTAAATCTCCTCATCATCGAGGGTAATAATGCCCCCCTCTCCGGCAGGCAGATTCTTGGTCGCATGAAGAGAAAAACAGCCGATGTCCCCGAAGCTGCCCGCGACGCGCTTTCCAACTGTCGCGCCGTGTGCATGAGAAGCATCTTCAATAAGAGGGATTTTTGCTTCTTGACAGAGAGCCGATAGCCTCTCAATCCCACCGGGTTGCCCAGCAAAATGAGTGGTGATAACGCAACGTATGTCCAGGTGGAGAACATTCGCCAACTGGTCGGGGTCTAAACAAAGTGTGTCGGGTTGTACGTCAAGGAGCAGGAGCCGATGGGATTGCGCGGCCTTCCGAATCGTCGCAGGATGTCCGTAGTTGGAGGCCACGATGAAACCTCCGGGGCGTAACTGCAGCGCTTCAACGGCCAAATCCAAAGCCGTCGTTCCCGACGACACTGCGAGAGCGAAGCGGGTACCACAGAGGGTGGCGAACTTTTCCTCAAATAATGCTTTGTACTTCCCGCCAACCGGTGAGTTCTTCTGTCCGAGAGCCCAGGGGCCGTCCGCGATGAGCTTCACCAACTCGGCCGCCGTCTCCTCATCTAGTCGCGGCCATGCCGGTAAAGGTTCGTGGCGAGTTGGCGCTCCGCCGAGCAGCCTGAGCGCCTTCATTTAAAAATCTCCCGCCGCGCGAAACCGATCACACGTCTTGTCATGTCGATCCAATTCCCCCCATTGGTGAAATGCGGCGGCCGGGCAGCCCCCGCGACACACATTCCAGCGCGAGCAACGGCTACACGGCGCTTCGACCATCAGCCGTTCATTCCGTAAGGCCAACCTCTCTCGCCATGCTGCCGCGCCGGTAGCCCACGCCCGGCTAATTCCCTGGCGCGCCGAACCAAGGTCGAACTCATCAAAGTTTGCCATAGCCGTATCGCCGGTTATTTCACCCCATGGCTTGATGACTATGGATTCTCGAAATACTGAGACGCCACGCAAATGGACGTGATGAAATATTACTCTGTCTTTGAGGATATTGGGCAGCATGTGCCTGAAGGCCCGTGTTTCCGGATAGAGAAATGAGGGTACTACCAGGTCTATCCATCTTGGGAAATCAGCTTTCAGCATCCATTCCGACACGCTTTGCCAACAGTCTTGGAGGACTCGAAGAGCGGGAATCATGTCGGCCATCAGGCCGTTTTCCGAAACGTCTCGAAAACTGAGCAGTGCCAGGCGATCCACCATCTCCTCACGGCAGAGATGGAGCATGTCGGTAACGCTGTGTGCATTGTCTGAGGTCAGAAGCTGGTTGACGGCAATCTCTTCGAACGGGAGACGGCGCGCCCGCTTTAGAGTCTGAAGCGAGAGGTCGAACGCCCCGACACGTCCCCGCATTGAATCATGAAGCTCAGCATACGGCGCGTCGAGCGAGACGACCAGACGCTCAACCAATGGAGCTAGGCTATTTAGCATTTCATGGTGCGCGAGAGTGCCATTGGTGACAAGCCAGATGCGTGTGTCCGGATAACTGCGGATGGCTTGGCAGAGAGGCACAAGATGCGGATATAACATGGTCTCCCCGCCGGAAATGTCGAAAATTCGCACGCCTATGGACACCAACTCATCCACGACACGACAATATTCTTCCAACGAGAGCTCGCCTTGCGCCGAATGGCGGCCGGCGTGCTCCAGCGTGGCATAGCATCCGGCGCATTTCAGGTTGCACCTGCCGGTCGGAAGCAGATAGGCGATGGAAGGACTTGAACCACTCACCGTCGCACCACTAATCGATCTTCGAGCACCAGTCCGTCCATTGGCGCTCTCAAAAAACATTCGATGGCATCTTGCGGGGTCTCTACTATCGGCTCTCCCCGCCCGTTGAAAGAGGTGTTGAGCAGGATTGGCAATCCAACCTTTTTCTCATACATCTCCAGAAGTCTATAAAGCCGGCGATGTTGTGAAGGGCGCAAAGTTTGAACCCGCGCCGTTCCATCGACGTGAGTGACCGCCCCCAGCCTGCCCCGCCACTCAGGTAAAACTCTGACCACCATTTGCATATAAGGAGAGGGCTGCCGGATGTCGAAATACACATCGGCCCTTTCCTCTATCACAACCGGGGCGAAGGGCCGGAATGATTCCCGACATTTGACCACATGGTTAAGATGATCGCGCATTTCCCACTTTTGCGGGTCAGCAAAAATACTGCGGTGCCCCAGTGCCCGTCGCCCGTTCTCGGATTCTCCTTCAAACCAGGCGATCACGTTGCCGCGAGCTAGACGAGCGGCAACTTCCTCAAGTAAAGCCTCCTCGCCCAGCTCATATATTAATAACCCCTCGGGATTCAATTTGGTTAAGGCTCGATTCACCTCCTCGCGGCCGTAAGGGCGTCCGGCGTAAACGGAGTATGTTGGAATCGGCACATCCGCGTCGCGCGCGACGGCCCACAAAGCTGCGCCAATTCCGGTCCCGTTGTCGCCCGGCATCGGAGGCACGTAGAGTTCTTCGATTGAGGTGCGCCGAAGCAGTTCGCCGTTCGTCATAGAGTTCATCGCGACGCCTCCCGAAAGACAGATCTTACGCTCTCCGGTTGTCTCAACCATGAACTCGACGAGATGACAGATGAGACGAGTCAAGACCTCTTGCGCGGAGGCGGCGATGGAGGCGCGGATGTCGAAGTCCGCCTCCGAAGAGAGCCAGCCGCGTAACAGTCTATCCAGCCGTCCGTCATTCAGGGCCAACCGGTACTCCCCGCCCGGCAACAGCTCTACCAGTTGCCACAGACTATCAACGTAGCGCAGGTCGCCATAGGCGGCCAGACCCATCGTTTTCCCGTCCTCCGGGAAAAAGAATTCACATGATTCTCTACGATTTTCAGGATAGTGGCGAAAGCCCAGGGCACCCGAAATCTTCTTGTAGAAATGGCCCAGAGAATGATCCCCGTCTCCTCTTTGGTAGACGGTTCCAGCAACGCGCGGCCCTTCATGCCAGTTTTGTGACAAGACCCGTTTGATAGGCTCAAGCTTTCGTCCCTCTGCGCGGTAGTAGGATGTCGCCTGCAACCCTTCTCCGTTTTCCCCCCTTACCAGTCCGCCCGCATTATCCACAACCAACACGGCACCCGTTTCAAATCCGGAAGTAAACCACGCGGCCGCGGCGTGAGCCAGGTGGTGGTCAATGCGGCGCGCACGTTTCCGACAGCCTATCAGGACGGTCGGAGCCAGAATAGCATCGGCCACCACATCATCTACCTCAGCCAGGTTTATTCCGGCATATTCCAGGCAATATTTTCGCGCGTTACCTTCAAGGAGATTTCCACCCAAGCCATATTTTTTCCTGGTTATGCGCTCTTCCTCAATTACAACCACGATTTTACCGTCGCGAATCAAACACGCGTGTACATCGTGGTCGGAGCCGCCGATGCCTAGAACAGTCGCCATATGATTCAATGTCCGCTCTCTGTGGAGCAGGTCTTGAGAATCCGGGCAAGCACTCTCGAAAGGATAAGAGGTTTATTTTCAGCCCCGGATGAGATGAGCAGCTCTTGCTATATCAAGCGGTGATCTCAAGCTTGTTACAGACGACGGAGACAAAGTGATTAAGGGTAGAGACTAATTCGGCGTTGAGTTCATCATCACCAAACTCGAAGCCCAGCCGCTCTTCAACGGAAATCATTAATTCCAGAGCATCGATTGAATTTGCGCCAAGGGCAATCAGGAAATCTTGTTCGTTAGGATCGATGCTTGCGGGGTCGACTCCCTCCAGCATAAGAGTTTCAACCGTCAAGTGGCGTATGAACTGTTCGACTTCTTCACAAGTTTTTGGAAGATTATCTTTCTGGCTTTCTGATGTCATCTTATACTCCTAGCTGCACGGGCTTGTAAGCGGTTCGGGTCGGTATGGAATTGGCAATCCGCGTGAATTTATTTTCAAAGTCAGCAATCTTTGAAAGTTGTGTCTGCATCCAGATCTCTACAAGATGATCGGGGACGTTCTCTTCAACGCTCTGCAAAAGATAGAAAAAGACCTCCAGGTCATACTTTAAAAATTTCTTTGATAAGCGGATAGAACGCAGGGCTGTGCCGACATCGCCTTGAGCGGCCAGGGGGAACTGAAAATATGCCAGATGATAATTCGCCACCCTGGCGGCGTGCTCCCTCCAGCGATGAACTCGCCGGAGCAATTTCGGCACCTGGGCGTCTATGTATTCATAGGTATAGCCGAATCCGTCCTGTTTTTCCCTGACAACCCCTAGCCGTTGATAAAACGTGAGGAGCGGTATCCCTCGATAGAGTTGCAACGCGTGTTTGAAGGTGGAGGGTGTGATCCGAACATAATTCCAGTACTGAATCTCTCGCAGAAAATCAAGGTTCTCGCGAATATCGGCCAAGGTAGAATTGGGCTGGAAGAGCAGCATTTCTACATAAACGTCGAAACCTATATTGTTCAGAATATCGAGCGCCGAGCGGTTGATTCCTTTGTTGGTGAACTTTCCTAATAGCTTCAGCCTGTCGTCAATATCACTTTCAACGCCGATGGAGACGATTTTCAAACCCGCCAGCCTGAGCTTCCTTAACATGTTCTCGTCCACATCGTCTGGGCGCATCTGAAGGCCGAAGGTCACTTTCTTATCCAGCCTTGCCATACCCGCACAAAAATCATCAACCCACCCTTCGGTTTTCGCACCGCTCACAAAGTTATCATCGACGAAGTCTACGTGATTGACGCCGCGCGTCTGCAATTCTGCTATCTCATCCACGACGTCCTGAGGGTCGCGCACTCGAACGCTCGAGCCCGGCGAGGAGCCATAAAAACGAATGATGCTACAGAAGGTACAATGCCCGTAGCAGCCGCGGCTGCTCAGGATGTTGGCATATCCGCGCGGATAGAATGGGTCGCGTATCGGCCAGGGCAGGGCATTCAAATCCAGAAGTTCGCGGGGCGGATTACAGACGGCCCTACCGTCCTCCGAACGGTACGCTAATCCCTTCAAGTCGTCCCACGGACTCTTCGCCTCAATCCGCTCCAACAGTTCGCCAAAAGTAAGCTCACCCTCTCCAAAGACGGCAAGATCCAACTCCGGTACGCGCTCAAGCAATTCTTTCCACCAGAAAGATGCTGCATAACCGCCGACACAAATAAGTGCGTCCGGATGAACCTCTCGGCATACCGGAACTATCTCCAACAATAACGGTATAGTATGCTCAATGGCACTGATACCGATCAGGTCGATCTGTTCCCCGGCGCTTTCCCGAATCAGGTTTTTGATGTCATCTAATGATTGGCCGTGAAACTGTGCGTCGACGAAACTCACACGATGGCCCTTCTCACGCGCCACCGCAGCAACGTATCGGATGCCGAGATAATCGCCGAAGTCTCTGTTTCCAGCCCCCAGGTCTTTATCGAACGACACCCAGGTGCCCTGAGGATTGAGTAGAAGAAGTCGCATGTTGACCTCGCTCTCTATTTGTGCAGTTTAGATGATGGTGAGCAATCAAGCTTGGTTGCTCTTCACGGTCTCCGATAGCCCGCACGGCTGATGATATTAGGACAGCTCGAAGTTCATAGATCAATCTATCAATTACTGTAGTCCCATCTTATCTTACAAGTGAATTCTTCACCCAGCGAAAAATTTCATCCCGGTTCAATTTGCCGACCGGCGTTCTAGGTATTTCCTCACACAGGACGATTCGAGACGGGCAATGCGACAACGGTAGGCGGTCTGCACAATAACGTAACAACTCATCCTGCGAGACCTCCGAACCTTTGACCACGGCCACCAAATCTTCAACCTGTGATGCGTTGGGCCGTGGATATGCCAGCAAATAAACCTCTTCCAATCTAGGGTGAGAGAGTAAAACGTTCTCGATTCGAGGCCGGTCTAAATTCTGACCGTTGACTCGGAGCCTGTCATCCAGCCGTCCCAGGACACGAACCCGTTCTTCCGTATCACGCTCGACCAGGTCGCCGGTTGCCCATAGGGCGCTAGGCTGCTCGTTTATGTATCCATCAACCGGGGGCGTCAATTCGAGCACTAACTCACCTCTTCCCCCGATTGACGGCTCAAGCACCTTGACACCCGTCATAGGTTTTCCAATGCTCCCACTAACCGATCCAGCATCGCCGGAGAAAGTTGCGCCGGTCTCAGTGGAACCGTAGTTCCGAGCCAAACCGATTCCGAAACGACTCTTGAAAGCCTCCTCCAGCTTCTCGTCCACCGGCCCTGCTCCTACCACCACCAGTCGGGGCGGATTGTCTGACCGGGAGCCAGCCCGACCGGATAGCAACCGTGTCATAGGCGGTGTCAGCCCGAGAACTGTGACGCCTCCCCGATCCAGCTCCTTTGCGGTTTGCGTCGGAGAAAAATTGCTTTTTAGATCAATCAGACAGCCTGCCAGTAAGCCTCCAAGCAGAAATCCCCAGCCGAAGGAGTGGTCAATGGGTAAGACGACCAGCATTCTGTCGCTACCGGAAAGAGAGAGTGCCTCTTGATAGCGACGTGCTTCGGCTATGAGGGACGCACCGCCGCGACGCACTAAGCGGCTCTGGCCCGTGGAGCCTGATGTCCGATGCAGGATCATCGCGCCTTGAAGGCGACAATCCGCGTCTCCGGCTCGGATAGCTTCGATAGCTCCCCCCTTCAATCCGAAGACGCTGCCTGAAAATTTGTCGTCATAAAGTTCATCGCCTGCGAATGGAATGGCCTCAAGACACCAGGCCGTGAAAATGGCCTTCAGCAACTCAAGACCGCGTAAACTTTCCAGGATCACGATACTGCCGCGCCGCACCCCCTCCAGCCGCCATCGCTCTGCACTGAGCCGTGCTTCGGCAAGATAAGAAGAACAGGGTCGAGGCTGTAACCCTACATCCAGTAAGGACGCGCCCGCGTTTTCCAGCAAACCAACCAGATTATTAGTGATCACGTGGTACCCGCGACTTGAGATGTATTGAGGGCCAGCAGGACGGATTCGAGTTCGTCGGGCATTATCTTTCCCTCAAGATAAGCTAATATTGACAGGGCCACATCTTCGGGCAGAAAGTCCAGGCAACAGAGGTTCGCCCGCTGGCTTTCTCGCCACGCCGGGCGAGGATGACTCAAGTGCAGACCCCAGGCGTCTGCGGCTACCGTCAGCGGAAGCCCCCACAGATGCCAGCGCAAAGCAAGCGATAAATCTTCAAGGCCCCACCGCGTGCCCGGCCGCTCATCGAAACCGTCGTCGAGTAACCACTTTCGCGGCGCGCTCAAATTTGCCCCGGCAAAGGCCACCCACGCGAGAGCGCTGCGCCCCTGCCGAAAGGCTTCCATCCCATCTCTTTCAAGTCGTGAAGGTCGCCCGTGCTTCTCGCGACAGATGATCGGATCGCTTAAATCCCGCAACACCCTGGCCGCCCATTCACGTATCCGCCTCGGCAAACCGTTGCCATCAGTTGTCGTCTCGGCCCAAGACACATCGTCAATCCAGACGAGGGCCGGAAGCTCGCTCATAGGGCCGTGACACAGGCTCGGCGACTGCACTTGTTGAGCGAGGTGAGCAGTCAAAAAACCCGGATTCACTACCACGTCATCATCAAGCAGAACGATAATCTCGCCCCGCGCCGCGGCAATGCCCGCGTTGCGAGCGGCACCTCGCCCGCCCCGTCTCGGAAGCGGCAGATAGCGTAGAGCGGGAAGAGAATGCTGGAAATTCAATTCACCTTTGAGCGAGACCCCGTCGAGAACAATCAGCACCTCCCAGCCTACGTGAGCAGGGAGGGACTGCTTGACCAAAGCGTCGAGGGTCAGCTTAAGACGTGACCAGTTGCCCCGACTCGGGATAACTACCGACAGCTTCATGTCGCTGGGCCTCTTCGCGGAGTTTAATGACTTCCTCCATAAAAGTTTGTATTGTCATGCCGAACGTTGACTGTTCATACCTCTCCCGAGCCTCTCGCAGCCGTCTTCGTAACCAGCGGAATTGTGCTGCGTGGCCCGCGATATCGTAACTGGCGATGCAGAGGCGCAGGAATTCGACCACCAGGCTTCCAAGTTGGCGTCGCCAGGCGGCCCCGCTTCGCACCATTTTACTGCTCCGGCTTCTAACCGTGGATAAGTTTGAGGAGCGACGCACCTGAAGTAACGCTTCGGTCACAAGGGGGAGCAGTTCTTCGATACACTGCTCTACGGGATGAAGGGCGTGGCGCAGGCAGCGCCAGACAATTTCAGTGTGAGGATCGCGGCACACGTAATCCAACCGATTAAACTCTTCCAGAATAGCTTTGGGATCATCCACGGGCTGGTGTCCTCGTTCTATCCTGGAAGGTGGAATGGTCTCGTCCTTAACGAGCAGCCGTTCAATCGCCGTCCCCGGATACACGCTCAGGCGGTTAATAAGATAGTTTGGGAACGGTGTGCGATGAAGGCCGGTGGCTTCGATAAAATCAAGGCTTTCGGACAATTCCTGGGCTGTAGTATGGGCGTCGAGGAGGATAAAACCAGGCTCAAGATTTACGCCGATGCGCTTGACGAGTTCGATAGCCAGCCGATTTTCCTCCACGGTAGCCCCCTTTCTCCAACGTTTGAGCACAGCATCGCTGCCAGACTCGATGCCAAGGAGCACCTGAGTCATTCCAGCCTCCTTCAATAACAGAAGCAGGTCAGGATCAAGGGCATCTACTCGGCACTCGGTAGCAAACGGGATTCTTAAATCGCGCCTGATGATTTCCTCGGCGATGGAGCGAACTCGCTGTAAGCTCGGCTTCCCGTAACCGAGAAAATTATCGTCGTTGATATAGATGAACTTAACGTTGAAACGCTCCTTCAGATATTGCATCTCATCGACCACATCAAGCGGAGCGCGAAAGCGGTAAGTGGGCCTGCGCTCCACATTATACGCGTCCTTCCCCGTGCAAAACGTGCACGGGGCGAAACATCCACGGCTGGTGTATATCGAAGCGATGCGCGTCGGCAGGCCCATCGCCTCAAGATGCGTCAAGGTGTCTCGACAAGGAGGAAGGATTTTTGAAAGGTCCAGCGGAGGCGCAGCCGGGTTCATCAATACTTTGTTCTCATCGCGGAAGTAGACCCCAGGCAGTTTACTTGGATCACCGCCGCCGACCACAAGAGAGGCGTAATCTCTAAAGGTCTCCTCCGCCTCGCCATAGATAATTGCGTCGAGCCGGCTCAACTTGCTCAACAGCTCGAACGGCATAAAAGAGGCCAGAGCGCCGCCCATGCAGACTTTGATGTCGGGGACTTCTTTCAGGCCCTCCAGAAGTTCCAGAGCTTGCGCCACCTGGGGACGGTAGATGAGGCTGATGCCGACCACCCGCGCCTGACTGAACTTAATCTTTTCCACCATTTCACGGGTGGTGTGGGGCGAGACGTTACAGTTCAGAATACCCACCCGAAGCCCCGCCTCTCGCAGGTACCGAGCCAGACACTCAAGCCCTAAAGACTCGTTGATGCGCCTGATATAGTCCTGCTGAAAAGACTTGACGCCGAGCCTCTCTGTAAACGTGGTGAAGTTTTTCTCGCGATACGTCGGCTGAGCGCGCGTCGCCTCCATCTCGCGCGGGGCGATTAGGATAACATCGGCCTTAAACCTGGCCTTCGGCCACATGGACGGCGTCGAGTGGGCTGCGGTTGTGTTCATGTTCACGCCCCTTTATGACCTGTTAGAGTTTTGCCAGCGCCCTCATTCCCATACTGCTCTGGGCGGACTGGATTCCCATGTCTGCTTCAAACGCGCCAGTCGATCACGGACGACTTCTGAGGCATACATGTCCATCATAGAAAGCTCGTCGAGGGAGCATTCGTCGTCCAAGTAGACGTTGATAATGTCAAAGGGTGTAAAGCACCCCTTGCAGAAAGGTATACGGGGTCGGGGTCGAAGGAAGAGCTTATGAATCTTCGCCTCACCGATTTGGTGGAGCACCTCTTCTTCTGCCAGCAGGTTGCCGAGAGATACCGCCCAGCAATTGGAACAGGATGCCACCACACCGTCGTCAAAAGTCTGAAGGAAGGCGAGCGGGACGTGGCAACGAAATGTTCGACATTTCTGTTCGTAAAAGTCGGCGAGCCGAGTCAGATAAGCTCGTGGCGGCAGTATGTCCTTGAATCGGTCGTAATCGTCTAGGAGCTTATAGAGCGACGTTAGTTGATCGTGGGAAGGGGCGAGGTTTTCGGCCACCTTGCCGCGCACCGGGAATGGTATCAGGCGCAGGTCCGCCGTTCTGGGAAGGGCTGCCAGGAAGCAGGCGAAGTCGTAGAGACCGGCGATATTTTGGCTGGTCAAGACAGTGTTGACCTCGACCGGGATTCCGGCTTTTACCGCGCCCAGCAACCCATCGATGATTCGTTGAGCCCACCCACGGTGCTGCGTTCGTAAAGCGTTGAGTTCTGTAGTATGACCATCGACCGAACAGCACAGGTTGATGGAAGGCAGGCCGACAAGTCTCTCCAGGGTTTCACCGACGAGCAGAGTGGCATTGGTCAGGACCTGTAGTTTGTGCCAATCCGAAGCTACTTGTTCTATAAAGTTTACGCCACCGGCAATGGCTAAAATCTCGCCGCCGCTAATGCGAAGGATAGGCGCGTCTGCTCTCAGCCGGCACGACTCCAGCACTTCCAGTGCCCTTTTTAGCCCCTTGCTCTCGTCCTTCAGGTCGATGCGCTCAAGCGGAACCCAGGGCTGAGTCCCCTTCAGCTCGTTCTCGAAGTTCAGGCAGTAGCTACACCGCAGATTACAGACGTGCTCTTGAATGACAAAGTCATTCATAAGGTAGAGGAGTCTTGAAGGGGCCATGTTAACCTCACTTTCTTAAAGAGGCAGCGAGATTACCATCTTTTATCGGCTGTAAGCGCCGCGAGGGTCGGAGTTCAAATCAATCTTAGCTTAATACTGAGTCTTTCCCCTTTGCAATGTCGTCGTCCCCCAGCGGGGTTGCTCCGCTCTAGTCTCACATTCGGCGGCCGTTATGACACGGGAGACCTCGGCCGGGTCCCAAACATTGGTCAATGCAAGAATCAGGAAATCAGCCAGCGCCGGAATATCGTTTAAAGATTCATACCCATTCAGGTTGATCCGGCGGAAATATTTAGTAGCAATCTCATTCGCTTCCACCCATCTCTCCTTATTTACCAGGCGAATGACTTCGGAATAAGCCTCGCTGTTTTCATAGATTAATTGAAGAGCTTTATGGTAACGCTCAAACCGCTTTCTCTCCTCCTCAGTATATTGGGCCCATTCGAACAGGTCTGGATTGCGACTCTTGAGCGCTGCGGCTGCCGCAGCGAAACGAAACAGTGCCTCGCGGTTCAGGACCTCTCCTAAACTTTTACACATCGCTTTGAATAGAGGAGTATCATTTTCCCTTCTGGGTTTTATATCGCCAATACTAACATTATTAATGATGGAAATCGTAAACTGATCTACAAAGCAGGAAGGGACGAGCAGTATGCCCAGCAAGGCGCTAAAGGCCTCCTCCCCTGATACGCCGGCTTCTGTAGCAATCTCTGTGACGCTCTCTAGAGCCGCGCCCCACTTCCCACGGATGATAGCGTTGGAGAACTTAATAATATCGAACCGCTCCTCAGTCAGCTTCGAGCTCATTTCAGTCAGTATCTTGAGGACCCTGAGATCGTCGTTTGTCAGCTTTGGATTGAACACATAATCAACGCCGTGGAGAAGCTGCCTGACCGCCAGAAGCAAAGCGAGGTCTTTACCTCTGCCTCCGCCGTTTAAGGCTAATTCAATCACTTGCCCATCAGCTTTGCTCATCCGGCTCAACCTGCATCGGGAGAAGACCCAAGGTGCGGTAACAGTTACAATATTATTCTTTCTTTGGAAATTATCCGCCTGCCTTAGATCACAACCATTACGGAGTTTTCATCTAACACCCGCCGTCCGGCGCTTGCCGAAGGCATAGCTCTGAATTTCGGATGATCGTGGCATCCATTATCGCTGTAGCTTTTGCAACTCGTCGGCCACCTCCTCAAGCAGGCTTTGCTCAGACAGCAGCACTGAATGATGCAGCCAGACAACTTGACGGGCCGCCGCGGCGCTCACCGGAGTCGGCATCGCATCATAATCCGGCGGCGGATTCTGATTCGTGAAAGGAAAGCCGCGTTTCGACAACGATGCTGCCGAAAATAACTCCGTATGATGTACGGGCGGAAAGCACCTGAAAGCCGGAAGCCCCTGGGCGCGCAGCGAGCGCGCGATCTCTGAAGCCGTTCGCTGTCGAAACGCTCCGGGGTCAAACCAAGCCATGTACATATAATGGCTGTGCGTGGTGGTCTCCGAGCGGCGCGCGAGCGGGCGAATTCCGGGAATCTTTGACAGGAGCTCGTCCAGGTAAGCGGCTCGCTGTTCCCTGATCACAAGTTGTTCGGGCAAGCGGTCAAGCTGTCTTCGCAGGACGGCCGCCTGTAACTCACTCATGCGTAGGTTTGATGCCAATACGAGATGCGCGTATTCAGTGTCGCCACTCGGACGACCACAAGAGTGCCGCATGAAAGTTTGATCCGCCAGCTCCGGGTCTGACGTGGCAAAAGCGCCGCCCTCTCCGGCCGTCATTAATTTTCCGGCCTGAAAGCTGAAGATGCTGCAAAGACCGATCGAGCCGGCGGGCTGGCCTCGCCATGATGCGCCGTGGGCATGAGCCGCATCTTCGATGACGCTTAAATCATTACGCTCGGCCAAGTCCTTGATGCCATCCATGTCACAAGGCTGCCCGGCCATATGAACCGGAATTATTGCTCGCGTGCGGGGCGTTAAAGCGGCCGCCGCCAGAGAGGGATCAATACATAATGTCTCCGGGTGGACATCCACGGGAATCGGGGTCGCGCCGTAAGTCAGGACCGCCGTGGCCGTAGAGATAAAGGTACATGCCGGGATCAGCACCTCGTCACCCGCTTTTAGACCCAGGCAGGCGAGCGCCAGCTCGATGGCATGTGTCCCATTGGTGACCGCGCGCACATGCCTGACATGTAAGAATTGTGCAAACTCCCGCTCAAATTGATTTACCTCATCTCCCGCTCCGCGCCACCACTGCCGACTACGTATCACCCTGAGAACGGCCTCCTCCTCGCTTTGATCAAATACAGGCCACAGGTGTAGTCGGCCAGCGAACCGAGGGTAACTTGAGGATTGGATGGACATTCATTCAGCTCCTTTTGATAGATGTTTTATCAAACCGCGCAACGCCAATTCGTAACCGAGGTCTCCGATTCCTGAAATGCGGGCCAGCGCGACGGCCGCGAAACAACTTTCCTGATGCCAGGCTTCACGATTGTAAACATTGGATAAATGCACTTCAATAAATGGAAGCTTTTTCGCCGTCAACGCGTCACGCAGCGCATAGCCGTGCGCCGTCAACGCCGCTGGGTTGAGTATCACGCCTTCCAATCTATCGAGCCGCTGTTGAAGCCAATCGACCAGATTGCTCTCAGAGTTACTCTGGACACAGTAGAGATGACAGCCTAACTCTTTAGCCAGGCTTCTCATCCTCTGCTCAATTTCCTGTATCGTAGACGTACCGTAGTGCTCCGGCTCACGCTCCCCGAGCAGGTTGAGATTCGGGCCCTGGATCAGAGCGAGCCGGTGGGCCACGGGGTCGCTGTTTTCCGTCAGTCGAGCGATGGAAAGACCCGCCCGCCGGAAGACCTCAACTGCCGCGCCAAGGGCTCCAGACCACGTTCCCCACCTGGACTTTGAAATCGGAGTCGCCGACCCAAGGCGTTGCGCTGCGAGGGCGACCGAGTTGAATAGCACATCTTCACTCATCAAGCCTCCCCCAAGAACGATTCGATCCGGCTCGATGAGTTTCTCGACAAGTATGATGGCTTGGGCTAGTGGTTCGGACACAAAGGAGAAAATTTGGGTGACCTGTGGATCTGTTGCCGCCAGCTCTAAAACGTTTTTTGATGGATGCCTTAACTCCTGTGCGAGCCTTTCAAGAGCACGCCCTGAAGCGACGGACTGCAAGCAACCCCTTTCCCCGCAGGCACACTTTGTATCAGCAGCGGCGGCCACTCGCACGTGTCCTAAGTCCATCGCCTGCCCGGTGGCACCGCTCCACAGCCGATCACTGAGAACAAGCCCGGCCCCCACGCCTGTGCCAACGGAGATGTATACAGTCGAGGAAGGCATACAATTCCCTTCCGTGGCTGATAGGTGTTCTGCGACGGACGCGGCGGAAGCATCATCGAGTATCAGCGGCCGCACCTTCCGCGCCCCAAAATGTTTAAGAATGTCAGTTCCAATATACTCCGGCCTGTTAGGCCAGCGGCGGACTGTCCCAGTTTCGCTGAGCGAAGGTGCCGCCGCCACACCCACCATCTGGTCAGAGCCAAGACGTTGCCAAAGCGAGAATAAAAGTTGAGCCGCTTCATCGGGATTGTGCGGGGTAAGTTCTCTAATCCGCTCTCCCACCTTGCCATCCGGGTGCAGGACGACGCCGCGAATCCACGTGGCTCCAAGTTCTAATCCGATCACGGCCATAGACACAGACTCAGTTTAGCGCCTCTATGAGTGCCGTCGTGGCGAAGATTTGTGACAGACCGACCTGTGGTTCTGCCCCACGGCAGACATTAGCAAAGTCCTCTAACACGCCGCCGAATGCTTCGCGATGGAGTTGCGGCCCGGGCTGGAAATTTTTCTCCTCAACCACCCTCCCGTCTCGCAACAAGCGACACTGTTGCTCTGCTATTCGACGTTGCGTTGAAAAGCCAAAAAGACCTTTCAGCTCAACTTTCTCATTGTTCCCTGTGACGGCAAGTTGCGTCACATCCCCCGGCAGGCTATCCACCCACGAGACTTGAAGATTTATCACCACCTGGTCAAACTCAAGAACAGCCTCCACCCTATCGTCCACATCATATTTCACTGGCATGTCTGGGCCATACCAGGATGCCCCGCCTCCCCTGCCGCTGCTCGTTATTCTCGCCGATCGGCAATGAACCGAATTTATTGGGCGATTCAGGACCGCGACTGCCAGGTCAGCTAAGTGGTAGCCGAGATCCGCTAAAACACCCGTCCAACCATCGGAAGATTTGGTGTGCCAGGAGCCAGGGAATGGAACCCCCTGGGCGCGAATCCAGGCGAGATTTATCTCCCGAATCTCGTCCAACCGCGCGCTCCAGCTTATCCACTGCTGCACGTCCGGCCGATGCCGGCAAACCACCGCCCCGACGAGCCGTTTAGAACTATCTTGTTCGGCTCGAATCAATTCCTGGACCTGAGACTTTCGGACCGCGACCGGCTTTTCACAAAGCACATGCCGTCCGGCGCGGAGCGCCCGGAGCGAAAGGTCAATATGGGTGGGACTAGGAGACGCGATTAAGGCCGCTCTGGCGGGGCCTTCAAAGCAGGACTGCTCTGAGTTTTCTACTCTGGCGTGAGGAAGAAAGGGGAGAAGCTCTTCCACCATTTTGGGATTCGGATCATAAATAGAGACTACATCGAAAGGGCCTTGCGTGAGGTAGGACAGGTAGCCCGCTCGCACTACCCACCCTGCCCCGAAGAGGGCTAACGGAATTCGTGAGTTCATGAAAGTAAAAGCCCCGTTAGATTCCATGAGAATAATCGAAGGTTAGATTTATTCCACCCTAGAATGTGGAGGGAGGTTATTACACACTTTTATTGTTAGTCAATAAATTATGAGATTATTAGCGGAGCAATCAGGCCCGCGACGAGATGAGACTCAAAGCTGAGACGGTCAAGCCGGGCTAACGCTTAGAGTTTTTGAATGCGGCGGGCATTAGTCGGCGACGGCCTCGACGAGAAGTTTGCACTGCGAGCTTAGTTTTTTCAGACGCTCTGATGAGGAGTCCTTCTCACCTGAACTCGCTTTGCGCGCCAGTAGTTAATCACTCCCAGCATAACAAAGAAGATTGTGCCTCCTATAATTTTTGCCTCAAAAACCCAGGGGTTGGGGGTGTCCGGCGGAGGGACTAATGCTGCAACCATTGAGAACAGCGTCACGGACAGGCCGCTTAAGCCAATCAGCAAGGCGCCGCTCCAACCGCCGGGAACTTTCAGCACGTGGTTATGGGCCCTCGCTCTGCGACAATGACTAAGGAAGCAAATGAATAGATAGATATAAGGAATGAAATAGATTAGTAGCGAGGTGTCGAGCAGGATGAGAAAGGCGGCCTCTACTTTCATCCCTTTTCCGAGCACGCTAATTAACAGGAAGATTAACGCCAACACAGCCTGCACGAGTATTGCTACATAAGGCGTCCGCCAGCGCGGATGCACACGCCCGAATGCCGGCGGGAAATAGCGATCAAGACCGATGACGAATGCTACACGGGACGGACCTATTAGCCACGCACCCACACCTCCAAGTCTCCCGATTGTGCTGGCGACGGCCGCGAGCGGCACGAGCCACCACATAGACCCAAGATGATTGTGAACTCCCACCGAGACCGCTTGGAAAGGGCCAGTAATAATATTGACTTCGTGTGTCGGGACAAACCATAACAATGAGCCCGTGCCCAGAATATAAATGCAAGCTATTATAGGCGCTGAAACGTAGATAGAGTTCGGCAGGTTGCGACTCGGGTTTTGAATTTCTCTCCCCATCGTCGAAGAAAGTTCCAGCCCGGCGTAACCGAAAGCAACCGTGGCCCAAAGATTTAGTCCGGAGAGATTTGTCACACCCGGCCTGAATTGTTCCACTGTGAGGGGATTCGCCGGGGGCTGAGTGAAGATGCCGTAGACCCCTAAGGCAATCAAAATGATTCCAGGCACAAAAATACTGGCCCCTCCGATATTTTGCAGCCACTTGCCCGTGCCCACTCCCACTATATTGAGAATGGCGGCCAGAGATATCCCACAGAAAGTGAAGGTCAGCAAATATATCCAGTTATCCTTCAGACCACTTTCGCCCTGGCCGATCGCGTAGGTTGATACAACTGCCGCCGAGAGGAGTACGGTCGGGTAAAATAGCACGTTGTTAATCCAGTAACACCAGCCGCATAGAAATCCGTGCCCCTCTCCGAAGGCCAGCTTTGTCCATGAGTAAATACCGCCTTCCTCTGGGAAACGTGATGACAACTCGATGACAGCGAGTCCTTGAGGGATAAAGAAAAACACCGCCGCAAATAACCACAAGGTCAGCGCACTCATCCCCAACTTGGCCGACGTGGTCAATGTGGTGATACTAGTTACGGCGACGATATTGAATAGGATAAGGTCGCGCAGGGTTAGCGCACGCACGAGCTGAAATCTATTTTCCGTACTCATATCCAATCAAATAGAAATTGAACTGACCAAAACTAACACCGAATTGAGAAATTAAGAAGAGATTGACAATGAAGACATCTGGGTATACTTTAAACCAACCCCAGTGATTTCTTTACAAAAATCGGAGGTTTATCATGGCTGACGATCACCAACAGGACCAGCAGAATCAAGAGGATTCCGCCTCTCAAATCGCCAAGCACGGGAAGAACGAACAAGACGAGGCTTCGCTGGAAGAGTCCGATTTGAAAGGTATCAGTGGAGGCGGTACGGGAGAAGCTAGCCTAGATAGTGAAGGCGCTGCTCACTGGTAATCGCTGGCAGTCGGAATACTACATTTACCAATTTTCTTCACACATCGCCCGTAAATCCGTGGGTGTAGGCTTATTGTGGCCTGCGTCCGGAAACAAATTTTTCGCCGGGACTGCGTTCGCGAAAGATAGTGGAACTGGAGTACCCAATCCGGAGGGCGGGCGCGTTTACTTAACCTAAAAGAGTTGCCGATTTATTAAGTCTTTGAAGATTCCGCGCTGCTCGTAAAGTTCGTCAAAACTTCCAGCCTGAACAACTCTTCCCTGGTCAAAGACTAAGATTCGATCAGCATTCTTAATCGTGCTGAGCCGGTGCGCTATGACGATTCGGGTGGTATGAAGTTTTTCCAGATTATCGCTCACAATGGCCTGGGTCTGGTTATCCAGTGCGCTGGTTGCCTCATCGAAGAGGAACACTTTAGGTCTGGTTGCAATCGCGCGCGCGATTGCGATTCTTTGACGCTGGCCGCCCGAAAAGGTGTTTGCCCCTTCGTTAATGATTGTGTGCAAACCCATGGGCATTTGCTTAACGTCTTCCTCCAGAGCGGCTATCCGAACGGCTTCCCATGCTTCCGCTTCGGTGAGCGCAAACTCGCCGGCGATGTTAGTAAAAAGGCTGCCCGGTATCAGCTTGTGATTCTGTAAGACCACACCTAGCTGACGCCGGATGGCCTCGACATCTAATCCAGCTAAATCACGACCATCATAGTAGATTGTCCCCGACTCAGGCTGTTCAAAGCCGAGTAAGAGACGAAAAATGGTTGATTTTCCTGAGCCCGAGGCCCCGACGAAAGCGATAAATTCGCCGGCTTTGATGTGCATTGAGACATCATTTAGAACCAGGGGCGCTCCGCGATGATAACGAAAGAACAGGTGTACGATTTCTATTTCGCCGGTGAGTTCGCCGGGGGATGTTTTTGTAGCATTCACTTCCGGCAGTGTTTCGATGATGGGCCTTAGGCGGTCAAAGATGGGGATTGCGCTAGAAACCGGAAGCAGCGCCATATTCATCTCGGAAATTGCGCCGAGGAGAAAACCGAAAGCCGTGCTGAAGCCCAAGAAGGTTCCGGTCGAGAGCGGGGACGTTCTAAAAAATCCGATGGCCGCGAAGAAAACTATGAAGGTAAAAGTCGGAAAGATCGTGTTGAAAACGATGAGCCTATTGTCTATGGTGCGTATTTTTAGAGAGAGCCTTCTCTGTTCGACGAAAGCGTTCGCCCATTTAGCGAATGCCCTGGCCTCGGCGGCGGCCACCCTTAACTTTGAAATGCCGGTAATCAGTTGTAACACCAGCCCGGATATTTTTCCCTGAGTGTCCTGGAGCTCTCTTTGGTATTTGAGCTGCTTACAGATGGTCAAGATACTAACTAACAACGTAACCGTGGTTAAGCCGACGGCGAGTAAGGCCAAATGCGAATCGTAGTAAAAAAGAAGGCCCAGGCTAAAGACCGAGAAGAAACTGCTGAAGATGGCCGAAATCGCTGCCCCAGTAAAAATTCTGCGAATAGTGCTGACGCCCAGCGCGCGCGTGACCAGGTCGCCTGTCACATAGCGGCGAAAGAACGTCACTGGCAGCCGCAAAAGGCGGTCCCAGATGGCAGACTGGATGGAAGCATCCATCTTAGTCTGAATGCGGAGGAGGGCGATACTCTGTATGGTTCTGAATACCGCAACTGCGCAGGCGCAAACGAGCAGGGCCAAGACGATCTGCGTTAACTGCCTTCGCTCTGACGCTGGGATAACTTCGTCGAAGATAATCCTCGTCACGATGGGCGGCAGCAACGCGAGGACGCCACAGAGGATGCCCATCAAGGTCGCCGCTACGATCTCCTTGCGGCAGTTGTAAAGACCGAACTTGAGAAGGCCGCGGGCCTTCAGCATCAGATTCGGGAAAGGACGATAAAAGGTATAGGCGACGCGGTCAAGCTTTGCCGCCACTGACGGGGTCATGCGTGCGGTCTCTTTGGCCGACAGATCATGAAGGACGTAACCGCCGGACGAACGCGGCAAGAGCGCGACGGGGCGCATGTCGTGCCTCATGAAAGCCAATAACGCGCCGCAATCTTTTTTCCACCAGCCGTCGTGCAGGTTCACAATGCGCATTCTCACTTGCGATGCCTGCGCGATTCTCCCGATGAGTTCCCCGAGTCCGCGCGCCCTCTTATCCTGGGGAGGTATGAGTTTGATCCCCTGCGCATTCCCGACTAGCTGACAGGTGCTGAGCACCGCCTCGTTCTCATCCCCGGCGGAAAAGGGGCGCTCCGCCTCGTCGTTAAAAAAATTGGCGAGCCGACGATAAGCCTTCTCAAGAATTAAATCGTCCCCCCGGGCCCTCTTTTTTACCCGTGAGACATCATCCGTGGCCGACCGGGAGAGGGCAGAGTGCAGGCCCTGAAGAACCACCCGGTGAAAATGCTCCAAGCCGGCCCAGCAATGTCGTTCTTGTAGAACGGCTCTGGTCCCCAGGGCGACGACATGAGAATCCTCAAGCGCCTGTAGCCAACAACGCGGGGAGACGGGGAAGAAACCATTTTCCGCAACCAGCCGGCTCTCGTCAAAACTTGTAAATGACGATAATCCTTTTAAATGTCTGACCCAGAGCACGATCTGATTGGAGCCGGCATTTTCACCGGCCGACAGGCGGAGATCTTTCCCATCTTCAAGATACTTGGAAAGCCCGAGGGGAGGACGAGGGGCCACGGCCAATGACAACTCCGTAACCCAGGCATCGATTAGGGGGGCAATAGCCTCAAGGTGAGGACCCTTCGAGAGTTCCTCAAAGCGCGAGTGAGGCACACATATTAACTCGGCATCGGGAACACCGACCGCGACCAGTCCCAGGTCTCCTAGGCGGGCCGGGGTTACGTCCAACAACAATCGGCCGGCTTCCGCCCTAAGCACCTGTCGGCGGGGGCCAGCGGGCTCTTCATCCGTGATGTGAACAGCGAAAACGTTGACCACGCCGGAGCGAATGAACCAGACGTTGCCTGCCAGAAGAAGCGTCTGAGTGCCGCCGACCTTCCGAACGGTCCCCTCTCTTTCCATGAGGTGTTCGAGACTTTCTAATTGGCTGGACATACTCCCACCTCGATTCGTTCTCACTCGGTGCTAATCAATTTTGAATACAATCCTTCCGCACTCATCAGCTCGTCGTGGGTTCCTCTTTGGACGACTCGGCCCCTCTCCAATACGATGATTTCGTTGCAGTCACGTATCGTGCTGAGGCGATGGGCGATGATGAGGCACGTGCACCCTCGACTTCTAAGATTACCGTCAATGATCTTTTCCGTGACCGGGTCCAGCGAACTCGTAGCTTCGTCGAGCACCACTATGCGCGGATTCCCGGATAGGGCTCGGGCGATCTCCAGTCGCTGCCGCTCCCCCGCGCTGAAGTTGAGACCTTCTTCTTCAACCACACTATCGTAGCCGCCCGGCCTGGCCGCTATCACTTCATGTATCTCAGCGTCCTTCGCGGCCCGGACAACGTCCTCTTCGGGAATTGATGAATCCCACATGGTCAGATTTTCTCTGACGGTCCCCTCAAAGAGGAAGATATTCTGATCGACCATGGCGAGAGAAGCGGTGACGGATGCTCTCGGGTGACGGCCGCGCTCGATATTGTCCAGCAAGACTTCCCCCGACCACGGTTCGAGCAGCCCGGTGACGATCTTGGAGATCGTGGACTTCCCCGAGCCCGACGGCCCGACAAGCGCCACCCGTTCGCCCGGTCTTAGCTCAAGGTTGAAATCATTTATCAGAGGTTCTTTGTTATTCCCGTAACCGAAGACCACTTTGTTGAGGGCGAACTGTCCGGTCAACTTGGATGGCTCGGCTGATACTTTGACCGGCGGCTGAGCGGCCAACAGGTAATCAATCTTATGGCCGAGGACGTCGTCCAATCTTTGTAGGTCCCCTTCCACCTCGTGCAGCCTGCCGCTTAAATTAACAAGCTGATTGATGGGGGCGCTGAAACTAGCCATCAGCGCCTGAAAGGCGATGAGCATTCCGACACTCATAATCCCGCTCATGATCCGGAACCCGCCGACGCCGAGGATGACCGCCGCGTTGATGGCGGTGAACAAGGCGGGGATAACAGACAGGGAGCGGACATAGACTGCAAATTCCTGCTCGGCGTTGATCTGCTTGGCCTGGTAGCCGGCCCACCGAGCGAAGAAGATTGATTCCCCCCCGCCGGCCTTCAGGCTCTCGATCATTTGGAGACCGTTCATCGAGTTGCCGATCAACTTGCCTCGCTCGGCCAACACCCTGTGGTTCACTACAGACATTTTGCGTAAGACGAAATGCAAGGCGGCGAAATTCAGGATCGCCATGCCGACGCCGACGAGCGTGAGGAGCGGGTCGTAAATATAGAGCAGGATGGTGTAGAAAATGACGGTGAGAAGATTCAAGGTGCTTCTTGCTAATTGCCCCGAGAGCAGTTCCGCCACGCGGTCGTTGATGGCAACGCGCGAGCCGATCTCTCCTCCGAAACGTTGTGTGAAAAAATCAATCGACAGTCGGAGGACGTGCAGAAGGAATTTGCTGGAAGTGCTTAAAGTGATCTTCGTTTCAAGGCGGAGCAGGTGAAACTGCTGAAGCCAGGTCAGACCGCCGGAGACAAACAATATGATTGTCATCCCGACGAGGATCGGGGCAAGCCAGTCTTTGCCTCTCCCGATCATTACGGAGTCAACAAAGAGCTTTAAATAAATAGGCCCGAGCAGGCCGGGAATTACCAACGCCAGGCCGACGAGGAAAATATAAAGGAGCGCCGGCCCCGAGCCTCTTAACCGCTTTCTCAATGAGGTGAACAGGTTGGGCCTTTTACCGCCCTTGACGAAATCCGGGCCAGGCTCGAACGTGAGCACTACCCCGGTGAAGCCCTGGTCGAATTCTTCCAGCGAGAGGACTCTGGTCCCCGAGGCGGGGTCTTTCAGGTAGAAGCAATCTTTTGTGAAACCTTCCAATACAAGGAAATGGTTAAAGTGCCAGAAGACTATCATCGGCAAAGAGAGCGAGGCGAGTTCCCCTATCTCTTTCGAATAGCCTTTGGCCCGCAGGCCGTAAGCCTGCCCGGCTTTAATTAAGTCATACGCGGTGCTACCGTCGCGCGTCACGTTACACTTCTCCCGCAACTCCTCCAAGGACACGATGCGGCCGAAGTAGCCCAAGACCATAGCGAGGGAGGCCGCCCCGCACTCGGTCGCCTCCATTTGTAAGATGACTGGGGTATCGACACGAAGGCGGCGCTTGCCGGCCGCCTTCGAGAAAAGATTTTTGATCGGCCGAAACACTTATTACCTCTTCAGCACGGGCAGCACGAAGTCTATGGGGCGCTGTTCATCGACCGTAATCGCTGCCGAGCATAAAGTCGCGGGGGTGATCTCCATAGGCGGGCCTTTGGGGTATGACCACTTGAAACCGCTTTTTGTATTCTCGTCCCTGACGAGGCGCACGACCACCTCAATCTGCGCTTCCCCTGACGACAGTCTTTGCACCAGTTCTTCGTTCTGGAAATAGCGAAGCATGGCCTGTTTGCTGGCCGGGAAAATGGAAACGGCTTTGACCTCTCCGATCAGGAATCCATATTCCTGGGGCTGGACTGTCGAGGGAGTGATCTGAGCTTTCATCCCTGGACGAATCCTTCTCCCTTCCGTCGGCGAGACGTAAACGGTGGCCTCTAACTCGTCATCGTCGGGCTGAAGAATGAAGATCTTGGCCCCCCGCTCGACGACCTGCCAGCGGTCAACGTACATCTCGATAATGCGCCCGTTGTGCGGGCTGACAATATCGACAGTCTCCGGCGATATACCTCCGGTCTCCGGCGAGTTGGCGTCACGGAACTTGATTATCTTCCCTATCACCTGTCCTTCCTTGACTAGGTCATCCTGGTCAACATCCAATTCGGCAATGTATCCCGAGGCTAAGGCATAGATCCCGTAGATTCCCTTCGTGTTGAGCAAGATACCTTGGCCGCTGATCTTCGTCTCAATCCTGCCGGTAAAACTCCAGATGACTATCATCAGCAGAAGACCGCTCACCGCGGCCAAGGCGATCCAGCTTTTGAGAGGCGTTATTTGAATCGCCTGGTCCAGTTGCTCAACGGAGTAAAGCTTATCGAGCGCCGTTTTGCGGAATAATGAAGGTTTCATTCCAGTGGGTTATGGTGACCGCCTAAAATCAACCATTCGGGAAGAAGTCTTAGGCGATGCTCTTAAAAAAACTTTGGAAGTGATAGTATTGGCGAAATTGTACCTTAAAGGTGGGCTCTGCCGCCGCGAAACTGAGCACCGCACTTTGGAGACGGCTTATTGTAATCAACGAGTCAGTTGTTGTAAAGAATTGACCTTTTTGAGTAGTGTCCGGATTTGAAAATCCGAGCCCGATAAAGATTGGCTCTTATTTTCAAACTCTGACACTACCCCTTTTTGAGTGAGCGAAATGATCTTGCGCTTAGATAGTCGTGAGCAATTTCTTGCGGCGGCCGCCCTCTGGGAGGAGATTCGTGCGGAAGGCTTTGAAGGGCTGGGCTGCGGAGCGCCTCCTCCGTGGTTTCATTCAATCTCACCCGAGCATATTGAGCTTCGGAGCTTGAGCGACCACCCTTTAAAACCTCAACTGGCCGATCGCTTTCGAGCATACACGCAGGCGCCCCGGGGGTTGATAGAAAGCTGCCTGAATAACTCGGGAGCGTGGTCCAAAACCGACCGTTGCGTCATTTCGCTCGGAGACAGCTTGGCATGGCTCGCCGCGGCCGTGACGATGTTTTGGTCACAGGATGAGAAAGAAGTCTCCGTTATCTTCGCCGAAGACCTGGATGATGTCGGAAAATATCTCGACCGAGAGGGAGAGGTCATCATACTCGCTCACGCTACTGACTTGACTCATGACCGTCTGGACTCATACCTCTCTCACACGGTGCGATGTGAGGTCGGTTTTCTGACCGCGCGGCGGCCTGAAGACATTACATGGCACTGGCACAAACCTCGGCTCTGGAGCTCAAGGGCTGAACGTAAATGCGCGTTTGTCGATTGGCAGAAACGCTCCCTGCTGCGCTGGCTGCACGGCGCTCAAAAGGAGTGTGAGGAGTCGGTCACTGTAGCCCTTCTAGAAGAAGTTCTCGGGGAACCGCTCCTGCTGCTGAGCTTGATGGGTCACGGTAGCGGCATAGACATGGACATCAGTGGGGTTGGAATACTCTGCGGTCAAACCAAGCGCGCCGCGCAGATAGCATCTACCGGCGATGGCTTTCTTCCAGTCTGCGCAATCGACACCGACTTTTGTCCGCGGAATCGCGCCAACAACCGCCGAATTTTTAAGACCGATGAGACCTCGGCCGCCTTTCTGTTCGCAAATACTTGTCTCGGCGCTGCCCTGGGCGACTCCGTCTACTCGTCAAGTCTCTCCATGGCGCTCGGGATAACGGATGGGCCGACGGGCGCTTATCTCGGGGCGCACCGCGTGCGCTACATCGAACACGGGGAGAACACGCTGGTTGAAAGCTGCGTACAATCCGGGATGACAGCCGGGGCTGTCTCACGCCACCTGAATCAATCAATCAATCAACGTGGTGAGCCGGCTTCATTCATTCTCATGGGCCGTCCTGATTTTAAGGTGATTCATCCTCACCAAGCTTTACCCGTTCAACATATCCCCGGTCCAGAGATTCTGGCCCAAGATTCTCCATACCTCATTCGGGGGGGGCAGAGCAAGCTATTGCGCGTCGGCGATCTGCCCCCAGACTTGCCGGTCCAGCCGGTGTTAAAGAATGCGAGAGAAGCAGAATCGCGTCCCGGAAGATATTACTGCTCGGCCGTCGGGAATGAGTTGTGGATTTACGGCGACGTAGGCACTTTAGGCTCCCTTGAGCTTCGGCCGGCAGCAACGTCTACCGAGCACGAGATGCTGGGCAGGTGGTGGCGAGCTTTATCTTACTGGAGGATGCAGTACGCGTTACTGCGTGAGGCGGCCGGCGATGGGGGGATTAACGACCTCTATCGGCAACTCATTGATTTCGAGCAATTCCTTATCGCGAGAGCGGACTCTTTTCACCGGTGTATCCAGCAGGACGCACATCAGCAAAGCGCCCATTTCCGCGCTGCTGTCGCAAAGGCCGAGCAACTAGCGGTAACTTTGGACCCGCTCGTCGATGACATTTTTAAGCGTCACACAAAGCACGTCATTGACAGTCTCTTCCAGAAATCTCTCCGCACAATAGAAGAGGCAAAAGAGGGGTCCTACACAAAGCAGTGCGGTTGCGGAAAACCGCTGCGATGTTGGCGATTGGAATCGCTTTTTTCTGCCGACCTGAATCGCTGGAGCTGGGACTGCGCATCGTGTGGAATTGTCCTTGATGCCCCGCGGCAACAAAGTAGGTTAAGCTACTTAGGCCCCACAGATATTCACCCTGGAGAAAAGATATTCATTAACTGGGCCTGGTCATCCGGTACGCAGACTTCCGGTCAACCCCGTATTTATACCGCCCTGGTAAATAAAATCTGCGATTTGACTCTTATCCAGACCTCACCAGCAACGGCCCAGAGGGGTGCAGATGGAAGTTTCATTTTTTCTCAAACGATACAAGTCGCAGATAGCGCTGAGCCCGAAGCATATTGGTTTTACTCGATTGTTTTTGCCGACCTTGAATTAACTTGTGCGTTGCAACGCATACGCATACGCAGCCAGCGTCAATAAAGAATTGCATTCCGGGTTGAAGAATTAAATCATCCTCTTTCCCTGGAAAGACTTTGATGCGGCCTTCGCGCACGGAGGTCATGCGGGCCAGCATACTGACTGCCTCCTTATTTGGACTTGTTATGAGCATTCATCCGTGTCCTCAAAAGGCGGTCGGACCATCGACCGTGAAGGGGCTTAAGGCCGTCCCTTCGACAGTCTTTACAACGATGAAGGTCCTCACCTACCATACTCTTCCGTTCGGGGACGCCATTTGGAATCCCTGCAAGATCATCCCGAAGTTTTAGCTGATCCGGCCGCGGTCGGTTAACGAGTTATCAGTTTAGCCTGGAGGCCGTCAACGGGAGCAACGACTCGACCGTCGTTTTCATGCCCCTGCTCTCCTGGCCGTTGATTCGCCGCTACACGCGGCCGCGCAATCCGCGGGAACCGAAGAAAGGCTTACGGATGTCGACCAGCCGGCGCGTGCCACTTCAAGATATGTTCTTCGCAAACTCCCGACACATCCTCATGTGTGGCCCTTGCGCGGTTGAATCCAGGTCACAGGTGCAGGAGACGGCCGCTTTCCTGCATGAGCGCGGCGTGAGGGTCATGCGCGGGGGAGCTTACAAGCCCCGAACCTCGCCCAACACCTTTCAAGGTGTCGGAGCGGAGGGACTGGAATGGCTGGCCGAGGCGGCGAGGCAACACGGAATGCTCACCGTCTCGGAAATCCTGGACGCGTCTGACCTCCCGCTGTTCCGCGGGACGATTGACGTGCTGCAAATTGGTGCGCGCAACATGCAGAACTTCTCGCTGCTCAAGGCAGTGGGACGGGTGTGCGCGCCCGTCCTGCTGAAGCGCGGCATGATGGCGACGGTCGAGGAATTCCTACTGGCGGCCGAGTACATGCGGCGCGAGGGTACCTCGGAAATTTTCATGTGCGAGCGGGGTATACGCACGTTCGAGAAGTGGACGCGCAATACCCTCGACCTGAGCTGCGTCCCGCTCGTTCAGCAAGCGTCTAACTATCCCGTTATAGTCGACCTCTCTCATGCCCTCGGTCGAAAGGATATTACCGCACCCTTAGCCAAGGCGGCTCTCGCCTGTGGTGCGAATGGCCTCATGCTCGAAGTGCACCCGAGACCTTCAGACGCGCTATGCGACGGCCAGCAATCTCTCTCCTTTGACGAGTTCGATCGCCTGCTCGACGACCTGAACCGTTTTCTCTCATGCCGGAAGAACTGAAACAGACGGGTACGTCGGGCGCGGCACGGCCGGCGCGCCTCCTCTTCAAGGCGGGGGCGGTCTCCACTGACATCTTGCTAGGGAACGGCCTCTTGGCTGAAGCCTGTCACCTGCTGAGCAGTTTCGGCGGGAGGCGGATGCTGCTTGTCTCAGACAGCCGCGTCGCTCCGCTCTACGCCGCCCCCCTACATGAAAGGCTCAGGGGCGGGGGCTTTGACGCCGAGACCCTCGTCATGCCGGATGGCGAAGGGGCCAAGAGCATAGAAACGCTGACCGAACTTTACGCGAAATGTCAGTCCATGTACGTCGAGCGCGATGATGTGGTGGTGGCCGTGGGCGGCGGCGTCGTGGGTGATGTGGCAGGGATGCTGGCCGGCACTTACCTGCGCGGACTGGATTTCGTTCAGGTGCCAACGTCGCTGGTCTCTATGGTGAGCGCAAGCCTCGGCGGCAAAGTTGGTCTTAACTTCGGCGGTTATAAAAACCAAGTCGGACTTTTCAAGCATCCCGCCTTGGTTATCGCCGACATCACCACACTGCGTACTCTGCCAGAGCGAGAGTTCCTGTCCGGCATGGGAGAGTTGGTCACGGTCGGCGTGCTCGGTGCACCGGAGATATTTGAAGCCCTGGAAGCGGACGCGGCGGCGGACCTGTTGCCGCTAATTGTCGCCGCTGTCAGGTGTAAGGGGGAGGTCGTGGCGACCGACCCAGAAGACCGTCTGGGGATAAGGATGCGCCTCAACTTGGGCCACACCTTCGGCCACGCGCTTGAGCAGTTAAGTGGCTATACGCTCGCGCACGGTCTGGCCGTCGCCGCCGGTCTCTGTGTCGCAGCACGTTTAGCCTCTGAACTCGGAATCTGTCCCGAGGCGCTCTACGAACGGATACGCAGTCTTTTAACCAGCCTCGGGCTGCCCACGGCGCTCAAGGGCTACCCGCCGGATAAGGTTATCAAAACCATGCGCGGTGACAAAAAGCGTGCGGGAGGACGCCTGCGCTTCGTGCTCCCGCGCGCGCTCGGTGAAGTGGAGATTGTCAGCGAGGATGAGGTGCAACCCGACCTACTTGATAAGATATTAAGAGAGCTTTTGTGGGAGTCCCGCGCCGGGCAATGACGCGCCGAGCGCATGCCACGATGCGGAGGACCGCTTAAGCTGACACTGGCTGCTGCCGCCCCGCGGCGACTGTTTTGTTAGCACAGTCTGGGCGAGGCTATGCTGGACGATACCTAGAACGCATGTCAATCTTTTGGCAGGGGTTCTGGTGCAAACGCTAAGTCTAGCTGATCATCAGCCGCATGCATCAATCCCGGCCTTCTCTATTTCGCGGCCGCCATTTTGATCGAACAGTCATCGTCCTCTGCGTCCGCTGGTACATTACTATACAAACTCAGCTATCGCGACTTGGTACAGATGATGGCAGAGCGCGGAATAAGATTATCACATATGACAATCCTCAGATGGGTCCAGCACATCCCAGAGTTCGAAAAACGCTGGCACCACTATGATCGAGGTGTCGGTCCACCCTGGCGAGTAGATGAAACATATATCAAAGTCAGAGGACGGTGGGTTTACCTGTATTGCGCCTTTAACAAACAAGGGTTCACCGTTGATTTCCTGTTGAGCGAACACCGCGATATTGCGGCAGCTAAGCGGTTCTTCACCCAGGCGGTCATGTACCATGGTCCACCAGAAAGAATCACAGTCGACGGCTATTCTGCTACACACTCGGCTGTCGCTGAACTGAAGAAGGAAGGAATGCTGAGTCTTGAGCTGAAGGTGAGAACAAGCAAATTCTTGAATAACATCATTGAGCAGGATCACAGAAGAGTAAAGCAGCGTATCTATCTAATGCTTGGCTTCAAGAACTTCGCCCATGCGGCAGTGACGATCAGCGGGATAGAGCTAGTGCAGAAGATCAGGAAGGGACAGTTCAATACTGCAGGATTGACAAGTGAGGCCGGAGCACGAGTGCCACAGTTGTGGCATAGGGTACTAGCCGCCTAATGCCACACCGGGCAAGATAGCCCTCTGCACCTATATGCTATTTTGCACCAGAACCTGGTATTGTATGATATAGGCACCTCTTCAGTCCGAAGGCGTGCATCATTGAAAGAGAAAATATCATAAAGATTTGAACGAGGTGCGGGAACAAACCGAAATGTGGCTGCAGGAGTACAACGAGGAGCGGCCACATGGGGCTCTGGGAGACATGACATCCAGAGAATTTCTGCTAACCCAAAAACCGGCTCTACTTATGGCTGGTCCTAAAAGCGGAATACTTACATGTGGGCAGTGGATAGATGTGGATCGTGAATTTTTTCTGCTAGGAATGAGTAGAATACTTATGGAGACCAATACGAACCCGGCAAAGGAATCCAAAATTCTGTCCGTCGGGTCCGCCTACATTCGGACGACGAAGAACAATGTTATTGTAACAATTACCGATCAGCAAGGAAATGTTCTCTGTTCCTCCAGTGCTGGCGCGCTCGGATTTAAAGGGGCTACAAAGGCTTCGCAGTTTGCCGCAGAACGCGTTGCAATAGCCGCCGGCAGACGTGCCCGCGAAATCGGGTTGGTAGCTGTCGATGTTTATATCAAAGGCGACGGTGCCGGAGGAACTTCCGCAGTTCGCGGTTTGCAGGAAGCCGGTTTAATACCTAATCTAATTACTGAAATATCACCAAAGTTTTAGGCCAAGTTTTGTTTGTTTGACGATAATGGATATGCGTACAAAGCTTCATCGTTGAGAATTTTGGAATTATCGCGGTACTATTCGTCCGTAGGTAGTTCAGATAAATTTGAGGTCCGCGAATAACGCGGATGGGGCGCTTTGCATCGAATCTAACTCCCTCTATCACGCCCTTTCTAGATTGGCTAGACGGGACGTTCGTTTTCAAATCAAATCGATAGCTTCGGAGTCAGTCTCAAAGAGTCAGTTAATGGCACCCATGGGGGAGGGTTGCTTGGAACGTCATGGCGGTTCAAGCAAAAGTGCACCGGGAGGAGATCATTAAGGAAATTAAGAAGCCTCCGTTCTCAGGTAGCAGCTAGAAGAAAGACGAGGCAGGCTACAACTTTGTATGCACCGGAGCCCGAGAGAAACCCGCGATCCGATCTCAGTTGAGAGCGAGTAAGAGAATTCGACTTGACCCATGATATATGCTTGGAGGATGTGGACTCGATGATCAAAAACACGCCGGAAGAATTTGTTTGTAAGAAGTGTGGCAAGATGGTAACGACGCACGCGCCGGGAACTCGGAATCGGAATCACTGCCCATGGTGCCTTTGGAGTTTGCACGTAGCAGTTTCTCGTACTCAGGATGATCGGAGTTCTTCCTGCGGGGCTTTGATGGAGCCCATCGCGATTTCCACACAGAGAGATGGAGAATGGTCGGTAGTTTTGCGCTGTGAGTCTTGTGGCGTGATTAAGACGAATCGGATAGCGGGAGACGACGATATGCTTGTCCTCTTGTGCTTAGCCTTAAGGCCATTGTCGAGTCTTCCCTTTCCCGTCGATCTTCTTCCTGCTGAGGTTATGAGCAGATATCAGAACAAAACATAGTTCGAAGACACCAGCGTGTTAGTTGTGTAGCGTGTCAAGACAATTGACCTCGTTGCCATCACAATAATTTCCATAGAGATTTTCACTTTCGCACCAGTCACGAGTTAAAAACCGGCAGAAGAATAGGGGTTTGTGTAGGCAGAAAAGAGGAAATGAGTATCCCGGCTCTAGAAGTCAAAGAGAGGCGCCTGACGGACGGCGCGTTTGATTTCCGAGGGTCTGAGTTCAAGACCGAGCCGGCTGAATGGGAAAAAGAAACCCGTCGGGGTATGCCTGGAAGCTCCTTCAGATAAATGGGCTTGACGGATGGTCGATCTATGGTCGGTTTCGAACGTTCGGTCGTTGACGATCCGGAGCAAGCAAGCGTGACCCACAGATGAACTTCGGCCCTCATCCTGCCTCCATTGTGTCTTGACATCTGGAGTTCGGCCAAACCCACTTGGCTTCCTTTACTGTTGGCTCGAGGCTTTCTGCGTCTACTGCGTCTGTTACCGCCTCAAGCAATCAGGCATGCGCTGGAGGCCTGCGTGGCGCTAACGCCATCATCGCACTCCGTTGTGGTCAACTCAGTGGCCGTTGGGAGGAGTTCTGGGAAATGTACGCTGCCGGCTGAGTCTTACCCACAAATATGTCGCACACCCTGATCATTCCAAGCCTCGTGTAGGCGAGGTTGTACATCTTACAGATTCTGGTCCACATCCTCCTGCCTTGACAACCGGAAAAGATGAGATCGCGGATTCAAGATTTCAATCATACCGTCATTTCTTTTCCAGTCGTTCCAACGAATCCTAGCCCGTCCACAACATCATCACTGGCAAGCGCCGGTCTCCCAGTTCAAAATGAAATCGTTCTTGTACGCTAAGAATCGATCATTACGTATGGCTTCACGCGCAGCGCGGAGGACGTCATGAAAAAAGGTTATGTTGTGAATCGCAGCCAAATGTCCAGTATGTATTTTGTCTTCGCGATAGAGTTGACTGAGACGCCCCCGGGAATAGCTTTGGCAGGTTTGACACTTGCACTCCAAATCTAGCGGCAATTCAGCGAGGTCCGCGCGTTGTGGGTCTTTGTAGCGCACCGGTCCCGATCTTGTGTACGCCAATCCCCGTTGACCTTTTCGGATGGGCAAAACGCAGTCGAAAGTATCCACTCCGTCTTCCACTCCCTCAAGGATTTGAGTTGGAAGGCCGACGCCAAGCAGGTGTCGCGGTTTATTAGAGGGAAGTAGTTCACATGTTAGAACTGTCATTTCACGAATGGTCGACTTGGGCATGCCAATTGACAGGCCACCTATACCGTATCCCCCAAAACCAAGTTGTGCTATTTCCTCGACACTCGTCTTCCTTAGATCTTTGTAAGCGCCGCCCTGTATGATTCCCCAGAGTTCCTGGTCATACCCGTAGTAAGCGGGTATCTGCATGTGTGCTTTCATAGATGTTCGCGCCCAAAGCGTTGTTCGGCGTACAGAATCCCAAACACGTTTTTTGCTACTAGGATAAGGAGGACAGTCGTCAAGTACTATCATGACGTCAGAGCCGAGGCGTTTCTGTATCTCGACGACATATTCAGGCGTGAGCAGTTCAGTTGCCGACTTGAACGATACCCCCTGATCAAGAATTTCTGCAGTCTCCCGCAAGCTAAATATCTGATAGCCGCCACTATCGGTGAACAAAGTGCCGTCCCACTTCATCAAGCCATGTGCGCCTCCAACCTTCTTGAGCAAGTGGGGCCCAGCCTCTCGGTACACGTGCCACGCATTAGCCATAACAATCTGAGTGCCACATATGGCTGCCTCTTCGAAGGTCATGGCTCGCAGTGTTCCGTGACTGGCGACCGGCAAGAAACAGGGAGTTTCTGCAGTTCCGTGCGATGTATTCAAAGATCCGAGTCGCGCACGACTTGTTGCGTCAACTTTTTTGATGGAAAAAAAACTACCGCGACCCTGGATTGTTCCTTTTAACACGACATCTACTTCAGCTGGCGTAGTGTTCATAAAGACTCTGGCGACATTTCCGTCGGACTTCATTGAAAAAAATTGTTTTAGGAGCTTGTCTAGAACAGCTATCGAGAAATAGGCTGTTTGAGTGCCCCGGCGACTGATTAGAAACAGCAAGCTGACGAACCGCCAGCTTAACGAACCCATCAAGGACTTCGCTCTCGAAGTGCCGGCGAGCCGCGCCGCAAGAGTCATGGGCGTTAAACGCCACAGCGCCGAGCGCGTCTATCAAGTCGTCCGCCGCTGCCTCGCCCGCGACTGCGAGCTGCACAGCACCTTGGGCGGCGAGGTCGAAGCCGACGAGAGCTACTTAGGCGGCCGGTGCAAAGGCCCGCTCGGGCGCAGCGCGGCCGGCAAGGTGCCCGTTTTCGGCCTACTCAAGCGCAACGGCAAGGCCTACACCCGCATCGCCGAGGATCTGTCACGCAAGACGCTGCGGCAGATCATCCGCACGAAGGTCGTACCCGAGAGTGTCATCTACACCGATAGCTTCCGCTCTTATGACGGGCTGGTGCTCGATGGATTCAAGCACTTCCGGATAAACCACCAGGAGTGCTTCGCGACGAGCAAGCGCCAGCACATCAACGGCATCCAGGTCTTCTGGGTCTACGTGCGGGTTTACTCAAGAAAACCGTCAGAAAGCATCAAGCTGTTCTAGACTAGCTCCTTCTTTATTAGATTGTCTACGTAAGCCTCACGTGAGGGTGTGGAATCATCATCGCTTGTCACCTCTGTCTCTTCGCTCAGAGCCACAGTCAAGACGATCCGCGGCTTCCAGATGAAAGGCTTGGCATGCAAATAGAAGCGCTTTCCTTTAGCAGCGTACTCGAAGATCGCGAGGCCGCGCAACAGGTACAAGCCCAAATCATCAAGGGACCCCGCCTCATACGATTCCTCTTGAGAATGCAACTGCCAAAAGAGTTCCGCTTGCGTATCCCGGCCTAAATCGAGCAGGCCGCCGACTACCTATTCCTGCCAATATTCATCTAGGGCATTCGTCATTTCCGCCATTCACTTCCTCGTATTCGCCGGATTCTACCAGAGCTGTAGTTGCGGCACAGTCACCTTCGGGTAAGGGCTTGAGTCTGGGAGCAGTTTTCTCGCAGCCCTTTCCAGCGCCCAAGCGTACTTATGATTGCCGCCGTGCGGCAGTTTGCGCGTTAGACGCGCGAGCCAGTAACTGAGCCACGCCGTCTTATCGCCACTTGGAGCTGGAGACGCACCCAACTCTTCCAGTGGGCGTGCCGCGTACCGCCAACCTCGCTCGCCGCTGCGAATTTTTTGAATCGCCCGTTCGTGTATGACTCGCCCGTCGGGCAACAGGCGCAACGTTCTGGGGGCCGAACGACCGAGGTAGCAAGCCGAGAGCGCTTGATAAACGAAGCCGATGTGACCGGGCGCGACCACCTCGCCTGTTGCTGCCGTGCGTGGTACGGGATCGGAAAAAGACACGATTCCCACCATACCTTCGCGCCGCAAGTAGTCGAAACACCGCGACACGAACCAGCTCTCCCCGTTGGCCTCAACTTCGTCCAAGAGCACGAGCCTGCCTAGTTCGAGTAGTAAAATCGGTTCTACATCGAAGACGTTGGTGAGCGCCTTTGTGTGCGTCGGGTATGAGAAGACGGCGCAGCCAACTAGCCGACTGCGGCGGTAAAGTCCGAAGCGCCGGCGCGCCGCGGGGTACGAGCGCGAGTAGTGGTGTCTGACGATGAATTGTTTGGCTTCACCATCATCCGTCAGAGGAGCTACTTCAAATTCTGCCGGGCGGATTACTTCGCGGCGGGGTAGATAACTTGTACGCCCCTGACGCCATCGCTGAGTGACTGTCGTAATCATAGATCATCCGCTGCACACCGCAGCCTTACCTTGTTGGTGTAAGCACGTCGCGGGCGTGTGTGTGGTAGCGGGCACGCAGCCTCTCCCGCCCGCGCGCCGCCGGGTGCCTTAGTCGCAGATGCGGAATCCCCTCACGCGTCAACACCTGCTGCACGATGCGACCCATCCCGACGACAGTCAGACCTCGCTCTAGCTCACGTCTGATCTCGCCCACCGCTTCCTTTTCGTCGTCACTGTCCGTTGTTGCCCCTCGGACGGACGAGTTGTACAGATTCCTGTAGCGCTGTTGACTCGGGTCTATGCCCAAGCTTCTGAGCGCGTCGAAGAGCGTGGCGCCAGCGAGCGCACCGTCACTCCACGTCACACCCATCCGGATTGCGCGGTCGGACGGCCGCTCCCCGACAAATAAAAAAAGCCCGCGCTCGCGCCCAGGCATACCCGTCCCCTCCTTCTCTCACGATGAAGGTTCTTTACGTTTATGAATTGGTGTGGGAATTTATAGCTGATTGCAATTGAATGTATCCAAGAGTAAGCTTTCGGCCATGAAAGCTTACTCCTTAGATTTACGCCAAAGGGTCGTCCGTGCTTACGAGCAAGGAGAAGGCTCTATTTCAGAGATTGCCGCTCGCTTTGGCGTCAGCACCGCTTTCGTCAAGAAGATGCTCAAGCGCTGGCGCGCAACTGGCGACCTCTCGCCGCTCGCGCATGGTGGAGGTAAACCAAAGAGCCTTTCGGCGCGACATCATCAACTGCTGAAGCGGCGAGTGCGCGAGCAATCGGACGTCTCCTTGGCCGAGTTGCAGAGCTTTTTGGACGAGAAAGAGTCGGTTCAAGTCCATGTCTCCACCATCTCTCGTGCGCTGTCGGGTCTCGGTCTGCCGCTCAAAAAAAGAGCATAACGGCGGGAGAGCGCAACAACCACAAGCGCGCTTGGTACTGGCGACGCCTCAAAGAGGTTGACCATCGGCGTCTTCGCTTCATTGATGAAGCCGGAGTGAATCTGGCGATGACACGACTTAGGGGTCGAGCACCGCGCGGCCAGAGAGTTATCGAGAGTGTGCCGCGCAACTACGGGGCGCAGACTTCCCTCATCAGCACGCTTGGGCTTTCAGGAGTCGAAGCCGTGATGACTTTAGAAGGTGCGGTTGATACCGATGCCTTCAACGCTTATGTCGAGCAAGTGTTGCGCCCGACCATCCGTCGAGGCGATGTGATAGTGCTGGATAACTTAACGGCGCATCATGCCAGCCGCATCGAAGAAGTGGCCGCAGAGTGCGGAGCCGAAGTCATCTGGCTGTCACCTTATTCACCGGACTTTTCGCCCATTGAGATGATGTGGTCAAAGATCAAAACTGCGATGCGAGCAGCCAAAGCGAGAACCAGAGAAGAGTTGGAGCGAGCCTTTAAGTTGGCGCTTGAACTCATTACGGAAACCGATTGCTTAGGCTGGTTCTCGCATTGCGGCTATCAGGTTACACCCAATTGCAATTAGCTATAGATTAGAGCTGAGGCATCTCTCACGATCCCGATATTGATGCCTACCGCTTTTTCTTTTTCCGCGGCTCGGCAACCAAGCGCCAGCGTCCGAAATGTGTTCCGATGCTCTCGCTCAAAGTCTCAAGGGCCTGCATCAGCTCCGGATCCTCCAGCCCCAGGTGCATCCCGAGGGGGATCGCCTCGTTATCTATTCTGCTCTGGATGTCTTTGAGAGTTACCCAGAGCATAGCGAGTTGAAAGTTAGATTCACGTTCTGCCATTTTTCCAAACCCTGACTGGTTAGCTACCCAAGCATCATGTTCATTATCGGCTTAATTGCTCCGCGAGGTCTTCATCCATTTCGCCAAGAGCGTCAGCGATCATCTGCGAGAGGTTTGCGTCAACGTTACCGGCAGCGTCTCCTCCGTCCCCTTCGCGTAGCGTGTCCGCCTGGTCCTGCCACTCGGCTGCCGTCGCGCCGTCGTAAGTGTGCAGAGCCAGCACGGCGGCTCGCTTAACATCATCTTTTGTCAACGACGCCTTGGCCCCATGTTCTACTTTCATCTTCAGCCTTTCACCTCAGAGCAGCTTCAACCGCACCTCTTCACCCTTCGCATTCACCACCGTGATCTCATGCGGAGAGATTCCCTGCTCTTCATAGTGGTAGCGCACTTTCTGGATGCGAGCGTCTTTGGTCGGCATGAAGGCCTGAAGGTCGTGGACGGTGAATCTGACGGGCACGCAGTTGCCGATCACCTCACGCAGGACTCGGTCAATCGACTCCTCGTAGCTCTCCTGCAACTCTTCGTAGTTGTGCTCATCGGACTCATAGTCGAACCCCGCCCACGACTCGTTGCGCAGGAAGGCGACCATGTCGGTCGTGCCCACCGTCCAGTCAACGTCTGCGACATCCCAGTTCGAGGCGTCGTTGAACGTGAAGACTGATGCCTGCTCAACCGGATGCCATTCAGATGGCGGGCTGACGCAGTCGCCGACTCCCCACTCCCCTGGCTCGTGGAAGAATTCGCGGATAAGTCTTCCCGGCTTCCACCAGAGGCTCTCGACCTTCAAGCGCTTCGGGTCGCCGTGCTTGAGCGCGTAGCACTTTCCCACCAGCTTTACGAGGGAAGATAGGCCGTGCTCCTCCTCGCGCTGTTGTCCCTCGCGGTCTATTACCGTCACGCCTTCCAGCAGGAGGCGCGGCGCGGCGTCGTAGGTGAACAACTCGCTGTCACCGAGACAATCCACGTCTTCCCTGGAAGAGGGATTGTCGAGTGGGAGCATTTCGGCGGCGACGATGTAAGGGGATACGCGGCGTGCGCGCTCGCCGTCCATGTGGAAGCAGGCGGCGACGTACTCCGGCTTAATCTGAGGACGGTTACTCAGGTCAAAGATGAAGCGGAATATTTCGTCTTTCACGAAGCTGATCAGCGCCTCATACGCCGCGTCTTTGATGAGGCCGCGGCGCGTCGGCGACAACGGGTTGACGGGCCGCCCCGAACGAACGTCTAGGTGGAACTTGAAGCCGGAGTGGAAATCAAGTTCGATCACCTGGCCGTACCAGTTTACGCTGGAGTTATGGGCGTCGTACTCGCAGTCGAAGCCGATGGTCAGGCGCGAACCCTGATAGCTTGTCTTGATGAGCGGCTCTTTGATTCTCGCCCAGTGCGGCAGGCGGGTATCTATCTTCGCGCCGTCGAGTGTGATCTCAAGATAGCCTTCGTAGCCTTCAGCCGGCCCGGTCTTCCGGTACGGGTAGGTCGAATGGGTGAATACTTGCTTGAGCTGCTCAACCAGCTTCGCGTCCGCGAGGACGGTGACCTCGAAGCCTTTGATGGGCTGTGGTAGTTCTTCAAGCTGATCAAACCAGTGAGTGTAGTAGTCTCGGTCTGACCACCAGCGCTTAGTGTCCAGCGACAGCTTATAGCCGCCGGAGGCGAAAGTCACATGCCTGATCGCGTCATGAGCCAGCAGCGCATGAATGCCAAGCCCCATCGGGTCCTGATCCGTAATCGTCTCGTTGTCGAAGTTCGACTCGGCGATCTTCAGCAGCGTGTGAAAGCCTTCCACGTCTCCGAGCAGCCCGTGGCCGTCGTCACGGTACGTGAACCCTTCCTCGCACGTGACGATCTCCACCTTACTCGCGCGGGCGCGCTGGCTGTTCTGGAAGAGTTCCGACAGGCACTCGCCAATGTCGTTCTGGAAGAGGCGACGGATCGAAGAGCGCACGCGGTCGGCGTTGATCAGGTTGGTGAGTCCGTCAGGCACTTGTGTCGTCATCGATGTCATGACTCCTTCGGAGCGTTTAATCTGCGGCTGTTGCTCACCGCTCTGTTTCTTCCTTACTCGCAGTAGAGGTAGAGGCTAGAGTTCTAGCGCGTCGAGAAATCGCGCGGCGTACTCTTGTTGTTCTTCCTTCCTGCTTTCTGCCTCACGACCTGACGTATCAGTGGCACTGGTCTTTTCATTCGCGCTCGCGGGGGTCTCGCGGCTGGCGACGCGGTAGGGCGTCCGACGGTGGTTGAGCTTCGAGGCCTCCAGGTTGTCGAAGATGTAACGGGCGGTGCGGTACGGCACGGGCCGCGGTGTTTTGGGCTGCGCGACGAGCTTCGTCCCGCGCCGGCCGTTGTAGCCAGTGACACGGTAGCCGTCCTCTTCCTGCGTCAGGTGAATCTCATAGACCTTATCGCTCGTGCCTTCGCGATAGTAGAGGCAGACCTTCTCAACAAGTGCCATAGCTCACGCTCGTTTTCTTCAGTCAGGTCAACGGCCAGGCGCGTAGATGACGCGCTGGTTGGTTGACCCACGCCACTCTCCGGCGCCGCGCGCTAAAGAAGCGATGAACCTGCCGTCAATCAGGATGTCAGCCAGGACGAGGGCCTCCCGCACGCTCGGCTCAGGGCGGGCGCGCAGCTCTTCGAGCGTGTAGCCGCTGTAGAGCGTGACGTGGAGGCCTCGCTCCTTCAACTCCCTGAGCAGCAGGCTGAGATTTTCATGCTGTAAAAAGGGCTCGCCGCCCAAGACCGTCACGCCGTCGCGAGGATGTCCTTCAGGGTCGAGGAGAAGGTCAACGACCTCGGCGACGCTTATCAGCACACCGCCGTCGACCGGGTGAGTCTCCGGCGTGTGACAACCCGGGCAGCGCAACGTGCAGCCCATGAGCTGAAGCACGGAACGGCGGCCAGGTCCTTCCACGACTGAACCGTGATAGATGCGATGGACGCGCATGGACGGCTCGTCACAACCGACTTTCACGCTGACTCTTCGCGCCGGCGGCACGTTAACGGGACGCGCGCAGTTGACGTGAGAAGGTGCGGAGAGTAGATCACTGGCGACGCGCACGATTTCGCTCTCGCTCATCCCTTCGACGGTAAGCGCGCCCGTCGAAGCGTCTATGATCCACGTCGTATCTCTCATCTTCGACTTCCCTTCCCATTCGCCCTCAGCTCAGTAACGGATTTTGAGTTTGAGGGTCGAGCCTTGCTGCTCGCGCCTGATTGAGCCGCGCAGACGCCGCTGCATCTCTTCGACGACGCGCTCGTTGTACGAGGCGCGAAGCCGCGCGATGAACTTGCCTCCCATCATGGTGCGCTGGTCGTACTCGCTGATGATCGGCGTGTAGCCTTCATTGGTGCGCGCAAAGCCGAGGTCGTTCGAGGCCGGGCCGATGTGTCGCCGACGCACGACGAGCTGCGCGCGCTCGGCACGCTCGTCGCCCTGATAGCCGTAGAGCGGGAGCTGATCGCCACGTTCCACTTCCGCGTAGCCCAGACTTGCGAGCGCCGCGATGAGCAACGCCTCGTTCTTGAAAACGATTTCGGTGAAAGTAAGATATTTGCTCATGACAATGAATCCCGATGAAGGCAGTTCCAAGACCCTTCGGCTTTCCGGTTTTCTGGCTACCGTTCAGCCAGCCGCTTACCTGTTGCCTTTGATTTGGCCTTTGACTTGAGGCCGGACGTAGAACTCTGGCGTGTTCTCTTCTCTTTCAGGCTCGCCGAGCAGCTCTTTGGCGAGACGCGCAACGTCTGCGCATGACTGGCCTTGAATGCCTTCGACTTTCATCTCCATCTCGCCCGTCTCAGTGTTGATCGTGAATTCGACTTCAGGCATGACCATTTCCCTTCTGTTTACGTTGTGAGACAGAAATCCATACTCACATCTCCAAAGCGCGCTCCGCGGCGGTCGCTTCCGTGATGGGCGCGAGGCCGCTTCCGCCGGCGTCAATCGCCATGTGCTCTTTGGCCCACGCGCGCAGGGACTCGATCTGCTCGCGCTTGACTACGGAAGTCGGCTGAATCTGCCGGGCGCGCTCCACTATGTCCTTCGTCTTCACCTCGCGCTCGCCGTCCATGAAGGCTTGCAGCAGCCCGGCTTTGACCGCCGCTTCGATCTCGGCGCCCGAGAAACCTTTCGTGACTTCGGACAATTCATCAAGGTCGAACTTTTCAGGGTCGCGACCGCGTTTGCGCAGGTGAACCGCGCTGATCTCCCTCCGGTCTTCGTCCGTGGGCAGGTCGACGAAGACGAGGTGCGAGAAGCGACCCTGGCGGATCTGCTCCGGCGCGAGCTGGCGCACGTCGTTCGCCGTGCCGATGACGAACACGTCCGACTGTTCCTGCATCCAGTTAAGCAGGTACGCGATGGTGCGCGCCGTCTCGCCGCCGTCCGTCTTCGCCGACGATTCCAGCCCGCCGACCGCCTTCTCGAACTCCGAGATGCCGAGGATGCCCTTGAGCGTCGTGGCGATTGAAAGCGCACGTTTGATCGTCATAGCAGACGACCCGATCACGCCGCCGCCCTCGCCCATCACCGAGCCGAAATCAAGGTCGAGGAGCGATTTGCCCAGGAGCGACGAGGCGATCTTCTTCGTCAGGTCTTTCCCTGTGCCGGGAAGCCCGACGAGCAGAAGCCCCTTCATCGGCTCTACACCGTAGGCGCGGGCTGCGGGCGTGAAGGTCACGGCGGCTTCTTGCAGGATGCGGCGCAGGTTGTGGTAGCCGCCGAGGTTGCTGGCCGGCTCCGGGTGCGTGTAGGAGAGCGCACCCGTGCCCTTGATGACCGACTTCTTCTCGTCGAGGATGACCGGCAGGGCCTCCGCCGTCAGGCCCGCGCCCGCTATGATCGCCTTGGCGAGCACGTTCTCAATGTCCGTCTCGGTCAGGCCGAGCAGAGCCAGCACGAGTTGTTCGCGGAGATGTTCGTCAACCTCGACCTTGATCCCACCCCCTTCGAGCTTCTGCATCTGCACATCGAGCATGACCGTGACTTCGTGCTCGTCCGGCAGCGGGAGCTCAATCGCCTTGACCTCCTTCTCCAGCGCCGGGATGTCCGGGAACGACCGCTCGACGAAGATCACCGTCACGTGCCGCGTCTTGATGTCCCACGCCAGTTCTCTCAGGCGGCGCACGAGCTGCGGGTCTTCCTGTCCGTAAGGCGCGAGGTACGGGCCGTAGTCGCACAGGACGAAGAGACCTTTCTTCTGCTTGGCGATGTATTCAAGCACAGAGATGGGGTCAGAAGTCTCGGGGATGAGCACTTCCTCTTTGCCTTTGACTTCACGGCCTACCGTCTGTCGCAGGCCAAGCGTGCGGCTCCACAGGTACAGCCCCTTGTCCTTCTCCTTGTGCGTCTTAAGATTGGCGACCGCGTGCATCACACGGCGGAAGCGGTTCTCCTCGTGCGTGTTCGCCGCGACGAGCGGGTAGCGGGCGCGGATCAGCACGTCTAGCTCGGTGACGAGCTTTTGCAGCGTCTCGGTTGACATGGAGTTGTGGACCCTTCTGAGGTGTGATTGATTTGCCGACCCGTCTCACAGTTCGAGAGCGGTCAGGCGACTCGGCTGCGCGAGCGCCTGCGCGTCGCGGTAGCAAAGCTCGATGATCTGGTCGAGGACCTGTTTGACCTGACCGCCCTCCGCCTTCCGCCTCTTCTTGCCCGCGCCGGTGGCCGCGAGTTGTTCGAGCCGCGTCACCAACTGCTCCAGCTCGTCATCCGACTGGAAGTTCATGAGCCGGAACCAGTGGGCCATGCCGCGCGCCTTGCGTGCGGTCGCGCCGGGGAGGTACTCGTTCTTCGTAAGCGCCTCGTGAATTGCGACCGCCGACTCGTAGACGCTCGCGCGCAGTTGGGCCGCGCCCTCCTGTAAGGGCGAAAGGGTCTCCTGAAGCTTCTCCTTCGCCGCCTGAAGTTTTAACTGGCGGATGTGCTCTTTCGTCTCGGCCTCGCGGCGCCGCTCCTCTTCCTCCGCCGCGAGACTCATGCGCACGCGCTCGCGCTCTGCCCACAACTGCTGCTGCACGGCGTCTGCCGCGACGCGCTCTTTCTTCTGCTCAAGCTCGTGCTTCGCCTCTTCGCGCTCCAAACGGTGGCGCTCCTGGGCTGCGCGGCGCTGCTCTTGCAGCATCTCGCTCCCCAGGAGGATGACACCAACTTGGAAGCGCAAAGAGAGCCGACCGCGCAACTCGTCTTCCGAAGGGAGCGCGTCGAGAACATTCGTCTTGATGCGCTCTTGGAAGTCGGCGGGGACGACGATGCCTGTGGCAAGGAGCCTCTGCGCGGAGTCGTGGCCCAGCTTCGTGAAAGTGTCGAGCACCTCCTGCCGGATGGCGTCGTAGTCCTTCAACACCTCCTGCTTCGCGTCTTCGAGGTTTTTGATCGCCTCGTTGAAGGCGGACTCAAACTCCGTGAATGCGCGCCACGGGACCCAGCGGTAGGCGGGCGTCTCGAAGAGGGTCTCGGTCAGGCGGAATTGGTACGAGTATTTGTGCAGGGCCGCGTGCGCTTGTGCTGCCGGCAGTTGTAGCGGGCGGCGGTAGCGGTTCGGGAGCACGCCGCAACGGGGCGGGTGAAAGGCAACGTCAGTGTCTTCCGGGAGCTTGATACCCAGCGCCTGCCAGTCGAGGCGTCGGTTGAGCAGCCCGAAGCCGGATGCGTCCACATTAACGAAGACGCCTTCCTCTTCGAGCGCGGAAAGATCGAACGGCAGTCGCTCGACCTCTTCCTGCGCACGCCCCGTCTTCTCGGCGACCTGCGCCGCGTGCTTCGTCGAACGGCTCTTGAACTGCCTGACGTTATCTTTCTTCGTCGCCGCCGAAGCTCTGGCTTTTTTCGACTTTCTGAGTGTGGATTGCTTTGGTGACATAGAGACCTCGCTTCAAACACGAATTACCCGTGAGAAAGTGGTCAGGTGTGCTTACGCCGGAACGCCTTCCGCATCTTGTTCGTCGCGCTCGACGCTGAAGATCATGGAGTCCGGCTCGTGTAAATGCCCCTCAAAGACGGAAGCGATGATGACCTTCCCTTCCGTTTCCATGATGACCTGATCACGCGCGGCTTGCGGGTCCGCCGCCATGCAGTGCCTGATGACAGCTTCCAGGCCGTCGTCGTAAACGGCGCTGACCGTGTAAGGCTTCAATGTCTCTTCCTTGCTCATGACTTCTCTCTGCCGTTCGAGTTGTGTAAATGCAATCGCCTCCTACCAGGCTTTATGAGAACCTGATAGGAGGCGATTGCCTCTCGTTGTATTAGTTGGCTGCTGGTCAGGCCGCTTGGGCGACCGGCGCGTCCTCTTCCTGCGCCTGCGCCTTCTCTTCAGTCGCGGGCGCGCTCTGAACAGATGGGGTCGTGTCGCCCAGATTCATTGGCATGATGATGTTGAACGAGTTGTACCCGGCCTCGCCGAGCGGTCGGATCAGCACCTGAGTCTTGCCGTCCTTGAACTCAAAGCGGATCGCGCCGCTCCCCAGCACCGACAGGTATTCGGCGAGGTATGCGGAGTTGATGCCGATCACCGTGGGCGCGCCTTTGTACTCGATCTCGACCGTCTCCTCCGCCGCGCCCTGTTCGTCCTCTTCGGAGCGCACAGTCAACTTGTTCTTGGTGAATTCGAGACGCATCGCCCGTGAGCGCTCGTCCGTCATCACCGACACGCGGCGGACGATCTGCAAGAGCGACGCGCAGTCGAACTCGACCTTGTTGTCATTGCCCTTCGGGATGACCATCTCGTAGTTCGGGAAGACGCCGGTCAAGAGGCGAGCCGTGAGCGTGCGCGCGCCGATCTCGAAGTACACGTGGTTCTCGTCGCAGTTGATCCCGACCGCGCCCTCGTGCGCGGAGGCCAGACGGGAGACGGCGGCGAGCGCGCCCTTCGGGATCAGCACGTCGAACTCGTGCTCGCTTCTGATGGCGCGGTTGTCTATCAGCCCGAGGCGGTGGCCGTCGGTAGCGACCATCCGCACGCCCTTCTTGCGCAGAATGAACTTAGCCCCGGAGAGCGTGTAGCGCGACTCCTCCTGCGTGATGCAGAAGCGCGTGCGCTCAATCATTTGGCGCACCACGTCCGCCGGCAGTTGCGCCGACGACTCCTTGAACTTCGGCAGCTCGGGCAGGTCCTTCGGGTTCATCCCCGCGAGCTTGAACTGCGCACGCTCGCAGGTGACGAGCACACGGTCGCCCTCCTTGCTCTCGAAGCGCACCTCTGCGTCGGGCAGTTGCCTGATGATCTCGAAGAGCTTCTTGCCCGGCAGCGCGCATACGCCCGCCTTCTGCACCTGACCCTCGGTCTCGCACTGGAGCGTCTGGTCGAGGTCGGTGCCGGCGAGCCGCACGGCGCGTTTGCTCGACGCCTCGATGCGGACGTGAGAGAGCGCCGGGATGGCGTTGCGCTTGTCTATGACCGACTGCTGAATCAGGGCCAACTCCCGCAGGAGAACGCCCTTCTCAATCACGAATTTCATGCCTCTTCCTCACTTCCTGTTTTCGGCAACTTTGAGTTGGCCGGTTTGATAATCGCTTCCCCTGCCCGCCGCTTCTTCCATCCTCTTTCTGGCGACTTGTGGCGGAATTGCCCTATGGCCTGCCGAGTAAAGGAGCCGCCAGATCATTGCGTAAAGACTCGCCCGTCCAGCTATCCAATGTCCGGCTATCTCTCGCAGTCCCCGGCTGCTTTTTCTATTCGCTTCATCAGTTGATTGATGTGCGTCGAAGAATGCACACCCGAACGGAGAGACCGCGTGGATCGTGCAGCGGTTCTGCTCGTCGAGGAATTTGCAGCTACCGTCCAGCTTGCGCTTGGGCACAAGTGTCGGTATCTGAGAGACGCGCCCCTCCACATTCATCACGGTCGCGCCCGGCGAAGCAGCGAGATTCTCCAGCGCGAACGTGATTATGTTCGAGTAGCCCAAGGCTCGGCTAATACGCTCAATGTCGGCATGCACCAAGTATCCAGGTATGAATTTGCAGTTGGCTGTGCATTCATGGCACGCGCATACGCTCCTCTCGAAGCCGAACTCTGCGCGCACCTCCGCCTTAGAATGTGTGAAGGACATAATCCCACCTCGCTTCTTCCCGCTCTAGCAGGTAACTCACCACGAGAAGCCGATCTGAGCTGAGTCTTTCGGTCGATTTGTTTTTCTCTCTGCTCGCGGGCGGGCGCTGACGGCGAACGTCTGATGCTTAGTTGGACAAACCTCGTCGGCAGATTCAGCAATGCTCCACGTGCTCTCGTCTTTGTCACCGTCAGTAGGAACGGCCAAATCTTCTGAGGAAACCGAACAGCTCCCGTCAAAATGTTCTGGCGATGTCTGATGAGCTTCTCTCTCGGTATCCGATACGGCATCGGAGAAGATATCTGCGTCGTTTAGCTCGTCTGCCTGTCCGTCTTCTCTTCCCTCGAAATCGAACATTGCGGAGCTGAACATGTCAGCTTCGGCCTGCCTCAATTCGTCAAACTCGTCCCCTTCAGTTTCAGGTTCTTCAACGATGATCGGAAACTCTTCGAGACCGGTGAACGGGTTATGTCGCGCCGCCAATTCATCATCGGTGGTTGTTGCGCTCGTCTGCTCCTCCGCGCTGGCAGAGGCCGCCTCGCACGAGTCATCATCCCCTTCGCCGTCCTCGGCGGTGAACGTCGTGTTGCTTTCGACTTCGATGCCTTCCGATTGGAGGGCCGCGCCCATCTCTTCGTAGTGGCGACGCAAGCGGCGATACTCCGCGGCGTACGCCCACGGCTTATCGACTTCCGCCTTGACCGTTTGCAGGCGCGCGTTGAGCATTTCCAGTCCGGCCCGTGCCTGCTCCAAGCGATCCTCCAGGTGGCGAAGTTGGTAATCGATTGACTGCGTGATGCCGACGTTCGATTCGCCAATCTGGGCGACGTAAATCGTGCCGCCCTCGCTAACGCACAGGCGCACCTCCGCGTTGTAGCCGAAGAGCGTTGAGTGGTGCGCGAAGCGGCTGTTGCCGGAGGCGTGGACGAAGACTTTGAAGCCGCGATAGCTCCCCACTTCCTCCGTGAGACTCATCCCACCTGAACCGCGTCGCAATCTGTCTATCAATAGGTCTGCGAGGTGGCGCAGGTGCGCGCCAGCGCGCTCACGCTTGTCGAACTTAATGCTTTCGCCGTTGCCCAGATTCTTTTTCAGGGTGATGAGGAACGAGTCATCCTTGAGCGGCAGGCGCGCCTTAATCGCCTCCTCATGCCCGCGCAACTCAGCTTCCTGGGCCGCGATCCTGTCGGGCAGCTCTTCGAGGTCCGCGCGCATCGCCGCGCGGTTGTTGTAGTAGGAGGCGCGCAGGCGGTCGAGCTTCACGAGCTTTACTTCAAGCTCAATGCGCTTCTGCACCATCGGATTGCCCGACGCGATGGCCTTGACCTGCGCGACGGTGAGGACCATGTCGCCCACATCCTCGGCGGTGCGCGCCGTGACTTCGCCAGCCATGATCTGCGAGATGAAGCGCGCCTTCGACTCCAGCGTCTGGAGCATATAGCCGTCGAAGGAACGCTCCGTGACGTAGTGGAAGATGAAGGCCTCCGGGTAGATGTTCCCCTGCCTCAGAATTCTCCCCTCGCGCTGTTCGAGTTCCGCAGGCTTCCACGGCTCGTCCACGTGATGTAGCGCTACAAGCCGCCGCTGCACGTTGACGCCCGTGCCGAGCTTGGAGGTCGAGCCAATGAGGACGCGCACACGGCCAGAGTTGACAGCCTTGAAGAGCGCCGCTTTCTTGGCGGGAGTGTCGGCCTCGTGGATGAACGCGATCTGCTCAAGAGGAATCTGAAAGCGCTCATTCAGCTTGCGCCTGATCTCGTGATAGACGCCGTTCTTGAGCGAAATCTCTTCAGCAGTCTCGACATCCTGAACGCCCTCCCCATCCAGGTCATCGTCTGCCTCTTCTATGGCCGCGATCTCCTCCGGCGTGACGAGTTCCAACGCCCTCTCCGGCGCGTCGCCGAGCGTGACGAAGCAGTTTGCGACGGCGTCATCAATCATCTCGACGCTGACGATTTCGGCGTCCATTACGTCCGTTTGCTGAAGTTCAGTGCTCATGCTGGCGTCCCCGTCTGGGCCGAAGTTGTGCTCAGGAAGAAAATGAAAGGGCGTAGTGAGACCACGTCACTTCGCCCGCTATTGCCAACCGTTCCCTTTTTCGGATTGATTAGGAAGGTATAATTCGATAAAAAGTGAAGGCTCTAGTGTAGCAAAGCTAACTTAGAGCGGATGCTTTTCAAGTAGTTTGAGCAACTCCTGATACAGATTCTTCTGTCGCTTATTGAACCTGTATTCGCATTCCTTCAAGTGTAAATAGAAGGTATGAGTCGGAATGCCGTTGAACTTCTGAAGCCTTCGCTTGGCGCTCGACCAGAAGCTTTCGATCCCATTGATATGACTCTGGTCATTGGCAAACTCATTGTCCGAATGAAGAACACGAAAATGCTTCGAGTAACCGACATCAACCAGGCCGTCATAGCCGCGCCAGCCGTCGGAGTGAATTACTGTCTCCAGCGCGACTCGGCCGCGAATCACCTTTTGCAGCGTTGGTTTCTTGCAATCCGGGACTATCTCGGTATAGACCGACCCGTTACGTTTGAAGATGCCGAAGACGATGGTCTTACCCGAAGCTCCGCGCCCGCGCTTGCCGCGCACTCTTCTAGCGCCGAAGTAAGATTCATCAACTTCCACCTCGCCTGCGAAGGGCGAAGCACGCTCGCATTCTTCAGCAATCCGCTCACGGATTTTGACAAAGAGCACGGTCACGCTGCGACGTGTCAAGCCGACAAGTTCGGCCGTTTTGCTGGCCGTCAAATCATGCGCGAAATAGCGAATGACTTGGCGCAATTTACGTTCAGAAATTTTGGAACATCTGTAATAGCGGTTTAGCTGTTCCATTTCAGTAGCTTAACACTTTCTTTCAAGTGCTTTGCTACGCTAGAGCCAAAGTGAAATATGAAGAGTTAGACTGAATGATTCGGTATTTTCTAGAACTTCATACTTATTACCGAAGCATTCGGTCAAAATTATAGTTAGGCATCAGAGCGTCGCCGCGCGGCGACGGATGTGCATACCATCAGCGCCGTCACAACAAAGGAGGAAGCAATGGCACGATGCACAGCACCAGTTCGAGGTCACAGTTCCGCAGCCGCCCGAGCGAACTGCCCTGCATGCGGTTCCCGCTATGGCGGCTACCGCAGCAGCTACGGCTACGGCGGCGGCTACAGTTCGTCCTACCCGTCGGGCGGCGGCAGCAGCTACAGCGGCAGTGGAAGATCAATCGGGAGCGGCAGTTCAAGGCCGCGCTGGTCGCGCGCCGGTTCGTCCGTCTCGTACACGCCAGCTCAGGTGGCGTCGCTCACGCCGGTCCGTGAGGCTGTTGAGATTCAAACGGCGGCTAAGCCAGATCTTCGAGATTGCTTCCTCTGCCACGCCTGGGACGACCGGCAAGGAGCCGCCAAGGAGCTGCACGATTTGCTCGAGGCGGCTGGTGTCAAGGTTTGGTTCAGCGAGAAGGACCTTGGCCTTGGCGTGCCAATGATGCGCGCGATCGACAAGGGCCTGGCCGCCTCGAAAATCGGGCTCGTCCTGGTGACCCCTGCATTGCTCGCACGCCTCCCGAAAGAGGGCGTTGCAGATAAAGAGCTTTCGACGCTCCTGCAGGGTAACCGGCTGGTGCCTATCGTGCACGGTACGACGTACACAGCGCTCCGCGATGTCAGCCCCCTGCTCGCTTCGCGAAGCGGCCTAGACACATCGGAAGACACAATGACGGTGATCGCAACTAAGATTGCCGAGCTAGTCGCCATCTGGAGCTGACAGGATTAAAGGACGAGTTGGCGCGTCGCTTGCACGTTGCGCTCGTGCTCTTCCTTGACCTTCTTAAGTGTCTCGGTCGCCCTGTTCGAAAGTCGTGAGCTTATGCCTAACAATGTGTTGGACCGGAGCCCGCGAACAACTGTTCTCATGACTTCCAGTATTTCTCGCGCGCCCGGTCAACACGGTCGTTAGGCACCATATACGGATTCCAAGTATCTTGATTTATGGACGACAGACTACTTAAAAAATATCTTGAATACGCCCACACCGAAGAGGCTTTTGCAGTTCTCTTTGTGAAGAAGCATCTCGCCCAAGCAAAAGGGCACTGGGTAGATATTGTCAATTGCCGACGCTATGAGAAGTCATCGGATAATTTACATTTCCGATTCGTCGTAGGCAGCCTGTATAAGAGACAAATACAACCGAAGTACCCATCAAAATCCGCATACACCATTGATGGTAAATTTGATGAACGCAGGTATTACTTGATGATACGAGCCATAACGTGGGAAACCGCACACAAGGACATAGAGCACCAGAAATCAAAGAACGTGGCAGCGTCGAAATTCAAGATAACAGGCGTGCGCTACGATAAAAATCGAAGCAACAAAGGCTATTTCCGGGACGACGCGCCGCCGGAGATAAAGGCACTTGCAAATAATCTTTACGACCGTACAGACCCACTGTGGGATAAGGCCATGCAATACATTAACGAGCCAGAATTTGTTTATGAAGTAAAACAGGTTTCCATCATCTGGCATGGTGCTTAACAACTCATTCAACCGGAGCGGCGATTGCATCTCTTTTATCATTCTTCTATCCTCCAATGTTGAATGGTTTCGCGCCGCCCGGTTAATACGGGCGTTAGGCAGCTTCATCAAGCGCCGTTTCCGTTTTAGACACCCCGCCGCGCCCTTTGGGTGTCGCCAAGTCGCAGAAGATCATTTGCGCTCCGCGATTGGCATTCGTCCTCTGATAGATTCTCCCGACCCGCTCGACCAGCGCCTCGATCTTGCTCTCCGGCGACTCTTCGAGCGCGGGGTTGACGAGCCGCATGTCGAGCGCGGCCTTCCTCCCCTCGGAAGTGATCTTCAGCATGTTGTCCACCGAGGGATGAACCTCACGCGACCGCACCTTCTCGCTACGCTCGGAGAGCTGTCCGACGAAGTCGATCAATTCCTCGCTCGCTGGCACTGAGACGATGATGGGGCTGCCTCCGATGACGCTCGGCCTCGGCAGGTTCAACTGCTCGGGCGTCCTCACGTCCAAGCACTGCCGCCAGAGGCGCGACAGCTCCGGCAGGTTGACGAACTTGTTGAAGCGCGTGTGGACGCGGAAGCCCGACCCGTCCGGCTTCATCTCGACACCAGTGGTCGTCTCCGCGAACGCCTGCGCCCAGGCGTCGAAGTGATCCATTCCCAGTTCCTTCAACAGGTCGAGTTGCAGATAGCGCATCATGATCCAGACTTCGCACAGCGTGTTCGAGACAGGCGTGCCTGTGAGCGCGACGACGCGCCCGCCCTGCCCGATGAGCCACTGAATCTTGACGAACATGTCGAAAGCCTGCTGCGACTCACTATTCGAGAGGCCTGCGATGCGGCTCATTTTCGTCGGGAAGTAAAGGTTCTTGAAGTGGTGGAACTCGTCCACGAACAGGGCCTCGACGCCCAGTTCCTCGAAGGTGATGGTCTGAGCGTCATCCCGTTTGATCTCCGAGTTCTGAGATTTCAGCTTCGCCTCGAATCTTTTTATCGTCTTCTCGAGTTGCTTGATCGAACGCTTGTTCTCGCGGCTTCCTTCGTCCGTCAGCTCAGAGATGTAATCGCGTAGACGCTCGATCTCTTGGTTGATGAATTTGTTGGCCGTCGCAGCGCTCACCGGCAGGAGCTTGAACGACGGGTGCGGCACGATGATCAAATCCCAGTCGCACGTCGCAATCCGACTCAAAGTCTCTCCCCGGTTATTCTTGGTGAAGTCTTTGGCGTCGGTTGTGAGCATCTTGAGGCCTGGATAAAGGCGCTGCGCCTCCTGCGCCCACTGCGGGACCACGTGCTTCGGAACGACGATCATGCTCTTGCGCGCGATATTCAGTCGTCGCATCTCGTGCGAGGCGGCAATCGCAGTTAAAGTTTTTCCAGCGCCTACGCAGTGGCCGACGAGTGTCGTCTTCGATTGCAGGACGCGCCACACGGCGTCCTTCTGGTGAGGTCTCAGCTCGATCTGGTTGGACGCGCCGGGCAGGGTCAGGTGGCTCCCGTCGTAGGCCCTCTCGCGCGTGGTGTTGAACTGCTCGTTGTAGATGCGGCACAGCTCGCGCTCGCGCGCGGCGTCCTGCCACACCCACTCCTGAAATCGCTCCTTCATGTCTTGGAGCTTGGCTTGGGCCGCGACAGTCTCCGTCTGGTTGACGATGCGAGTCTTCTCATCTATTTGGTCATAGACGACCGTGCGTCGCAGGTTCAGGGCGTCGTCGAGGATGTCGAGCGCGTGGACGCGCTTTGTCCCCCACTGCTGCGAGGCCTCTGGCGTGGCGATCACGTCCGCGTGCGGCAGGTCCACGACCCACTGCGCCGTCGGCTGGAGGTACTTCACACGTCCCCGGTAGAGAGGCACGAGGAAGCGCGCGAAGGCGTCGATAACCTCCGTCGGAATCCAAGCCGCGCCCAGCCGTGCGGTGATCTCGCCAGCGCCGAGCGGGGCGGGCTGCGCGGCCCGCAGGACTTCCACGTTCTCGTTAAAAGACTCGTCGAACTGCGCAGCGGCTTCCGCTTCTTTGAGCCTCGCCCGCACGTTGCCGGACAGGTATTCGTCGCGCGTGACCCACTCGCCCGACGGCGTGCGGAAGACGAGGCCGCGAAGCTCTTCGCGCACCTGCTCCGCCGTTTTTCCGCAGACTTCGGCGACGTAATCGAGATCAACGCACCCGCGCTCATTCAGGCATAGCAGTAGCGCCTCCTGTGCCGTCTCCGCGTTCTGCTTCTCGCGCAACGGGCGGATCGTGCGCGTCGAGAAAAGTGGAGCCTTGCGGTACTGTCCGCCCCAGCCCACAGGCTCTTCCAGCGCGCGCAGGAATTGGAGCAGGCTGTTCCCCTTACGAAAGGCGTTCAGGTTCTGCTTCGAGTTGATGTAGCCGTAGCGGACGCGGAATCTGTCATACAAACGGTTCAGCTCACGTTGCGCCTCGCCGAGTTCGTCGTCACCGGCACCCTCCATCTGGAGCGCGATGACACGCTTGGCGGCGGTGTAAATTTCCAGAAGAGTGGTCGCTCGCGCCTGTTCGAACCCGGCGCGGGCGGTGCTCATCCCGGCGAGTTCCTGCTGCACACTCTGTTCGAGAGGATCAGGCTCATCCTTCTGCGGCTTTTCGCTTGCGGCCACACTTCCCTGCGCAAGAGACGTGGCTGGCTTCGGAGCGGCGAACAGCCCTTCCGGCAGCACGTGCCGCAGCGTCTCTTCAAGACTCGCGGCCAAATCCCGTCCGTCGCCTTTGACGGTGAATTCGTTGCGCCCATACATGCCGTGCGCGCCCACCACCGGCTGGCCGAGCATCAGACTCGCGTCCTGGATGTACGCGCGGTTTAGCATGACGTTCATCGGCGCGCCCGACTCGTGCATGACGGTCGTGTCCTGCGCTTCGACCCACGCGGGGCGGTCGCCTGCGTCTTTGAGTTGCTCGCTCAGTTTTCTGAGGATGATGATGTCGGTGACGACCTGCGTGCCGGCGTTCGCGGTGAAGGCGTCGTTAGGAAGGCGGACGCAGGCCAGCAACTCGGCATGCGCAGCAAGATATGAGCGCAGGCGATTGTCTTGTTTGTCGAGCGTGAAGCGCGAGGTGATGAAGGCGATCAATCCGCCGGGCTTCGTGACGCGCAGCCCCTTCGCAAAGTAGTAGTCATGAATTGAGGCTCTAAGATAATGCTCTTTCACCTCCGGATCACAGACCTTGTAGTTGCCGAACGGCACGTTCGAGATCACAAGGTCGAACCAGTTCGACGGCAGGTTCGCCGACTCGAAGCCTTCCGCGAACACGCGCGCGCCCGGGTAGAGCATCTTGGTGATGCGCGCTGAGAGCGGGTCTAGTTCGACCGCCGCCCACTCGCTCGCCTCTCTGAACTCCTTCGGCATCGCGCCGATGAAGTGGCCGATCCCCGCCGCAGGTTCGAGCACGCGCAGCTTCGCGCCCCTAATTTCTGACAGACGATGCAACCCCATGTAACCGAGGCCTGCATAGATCGCTCGGATTACGGCCAAGCTGGTGTAATGAGCGTTGAGGCTGGAGGCGCGTAGGGCCTTGAGTTCTTCGCCGGTGAGCAGCTCTTTAAGCTCTTCGCTCGGCGGAAGGTGTGAGGAGATACCGTGCGGGAAGGCGCGCTTGAGCAGGGTGGAATCGCCCCAGCCCGTGTAACGCGAGAGGATTGTCTGCTCGTGCAGCGTCGCTTCCGCGCGCCCTTCGGCTTCTAGCTCCTTGAGCAGACGGAGTGCGGCCACGTTATGATCGTACTTGGAAACTGTCGAGCCGAGGTCGTCGAGATTGTCATCAGCGGTGAATGAGAAGTCAGACATCGTGCGCCCCTGTGGATGATTGGCATTTCCAGAGCGCTCTCTGCCTACCGCCTCATTTTCGCGCGTGACGGACTGTCAACATTTGAGGTAACAATCTGAGCAAAACGTGTGCGTCCTAATACACCGTTCACTCGATCTGTGAGGTGGTTTCCCGAGTGCTATACTACGAACTTGAAACCTTTTCGGGATGGGCATCAGGTGAGAAGAATTTCAGAGTTTGCGGGACGGGAGTTGAAGTGGTCGCAACCGAACGCGCTCAGAATGGAGTACGAGCTGCGCGCCGGAGACGAACTCACAGCGGTGTTGCGCTTTCCGAGTTCATTCAGTTCACATGCGACAGCGGAGAGTGCCGAAGGCTGCTGGACATTCGAGCGCGTCGGCTTCTGGCGCAACAAGACAGTGGTGCGCGCCTGCGGGAAGCAGCCTCCACTCGCAGTATTTAAGAATAATAGGTGGGGCAGCGGCGGGACGCTGGAACTTCCCGGCGGTCGAAGATATCCGGCTAGCACCAACTTCTGGCACACGGATTTGGAAATCAGGAATGAGAGGGGCGAGTCGCTCTTCCAGCTTTGGAGTGGCGGCGTTTTGCGCCTGTCAGCGACGACCGTCGTTCATCCCAGAGCCGCCCGGCTACCGGAAGTTCCGTGGTTGGTGATGCTCGGCTGTTACTTATTAGTGATGATGAAGGTGGACGCCGCGGCCGCTGCGGTGTGAGCCGGTGGGTTGCTGCTCGTCAACCGCTGCGCTCACTATGTCACGCGTAAACCCGCGCAAGTAGCGAAGTCACGCAGCCGTTGTAGGTCTTCACGCCGCAAGGTGACTTCCGTCTCTCCGATCTGCATCTCCACTTCACGCCCGCCGAAGACCTCAAGGAAGCGGCTCGCGGGTATCGTCAGGCGCAGCTTTTCGTTCACCTGCCGCATCGCCTCTCCGCCCATCTTGTAAGCCGTGCCGCCTTCGATACGCTTTCCATCAACGATGAAGCGCACCTCCGCGCTGTTGCCATATCGCAGCCTGCTGGTCGTCGAATCGAAAAGCAGATCAAGCTCTCGCGGCGCGGTGCCCTGGTCTCCTTCGACGACGGCGCTAGCGCCCAACTTTAGTTCGTCCTTTCCGGCGCGGTATATAGTTCGCGGCTCGACCGTCACTGTGTTGCGGTTACGAAAACGGTCATACTTCTTTGTGCATCCGGCCTCGCTCGAAGCCGCTTCCCTTCCCGTTTGCCCCTCTGCGATGAAGACGTATGAAGAAAGGATGACAGCTAATGTGACTCCCAGTATGATTTTAATTGAGCGAAATGTATTCATGAGAATAACCTCCCTTCAGTAGCTAGCTGACGCCGACGAAAACTGACTGCTGCTCTTCATTGCCATGCCCTAATGTGAAGTCGTATTCGGAGTCCCGAACATTAACTTCCTCACCTTTAATGTCCCTGAGCAGTCTATACAAACTAGGCCGCGATATCTTGAGTGCGCGCGCCGCCCGCGTGGCATTTCCGCTGTGCTTGGCTAATGTCTCTTTGACGATTTGCAATTTGAAACGATGAACCTGCTCTTCTAAGCCCTCATCGGTTGAAAAGATATTCGGTGTTACTGGATTTGAACCCGTTGACCCGTTTGGGCGCTCCCACTCGGCGTCGGGTCGTTCATCCACCAGATCCATGTAAGAGCATAGATCAACTGCATACACTACTCCGTCCGGCGACATTCTCGCAGTCCCGCGCACGATGTTCTCCAACTCGCGCACGTTACCCGGAAACGGATAGGACATCAGCATGTCCAAAGCGTCCTGAGCGAAGCGAATGTCGCGTCTGAAATATCGCCTTGCGAAATGTTCGACGATCAACGGCACGTCTTCGATTCGATCTCTGAGCGGCGGGAGATGTAGCCGGTGAAGGCTCAGGCGGTGATACAAGTCGCTGCGAAACCGCCCCTTCCGAACCTCCTCCCGCATATCGCGGTTCGAGGCGGCGATGATCTGCACGTTCGTCAGCCTCCAGCGATTCGATCCCAAGCGCTTGACCATCCCGTCCTGCAAAACGCGCAGCAGTTTAGGTAACACAGACGGAGGCGCTTCCGTTATCTCGTCAAGGAACAGAGTGCCGCCGTCGGCAAGCTCCCACAGACCCTGTCTCTTTCGGCTCGCTCCGGTGAACGCTCCCGGTTCGTGCCCGAACAGTTCGGACTCGGCCAATTCGGGCGTGAGGTTGCTGCAATTGACGGGAACGAACTGACCTCTCGATTGGCTGCTGCGCTGGTGGATGATCTGCGCGGCCAGTTCCTTGCCGGTGCCCGTTTCTCCGGTGATGAAAATGGAAGGCAGCCGCGCCGTCGAACTTCCCTCGCCCAAGCTGTCGAGATGAATGTTTTCGACGATCTCCGCCAGCCTTCTGAAAACTTTGATGATCGCTTCGGATTCCCCGACGAGTCCCGGCAGCGCCGGGGGTAATTCCGAGGTTCTTAGCTGAGCAGTAAGCTGCGCTTCTTTAATTTCTCTCTCGGCGGCACGCAGACGTTCGATAACCTGGCGAGAGTAATCCGCGACCTTCTCCTCTCGATACGGCTTACGGAAGAAACCGGACGCGCCATTCAAGAACGCTTCGAAAGGACTGATTGATCTTTCCTGCTGCGCCGTGATGACGACGTGCAACTTCGATCCGAATCTTCTCTTCAACTCGGACAAAAGAGTTACGTCGGATGATGCATGGGTGTTTTGAGCAGAGAGGTTCGCATCGCAGAAGACGAGCTTCAACGAGTATTTGCCGATGATGCGCATCGCCTCTTCAACCGAAGAAGCTTCGCACACCTTCCACTGCTGTTTGTAAAGGGCGTTGCGCACGACGCGGCGTTCTTCCGCATCGGCGTCAATCACGAGGGCGTGTAAATCCATCTGGGCTTCCCGCTGGCTCTGCAATACCGATGGGACGAAGGATACAGAATTTCGCTTAATTCTCGTATGTCTTTATTTGACACTGTCGAATACGGACAATAGATGATTGGGCTTTGCCCGAGAAGGATAATAACTAGCCGAGTTTTCGTACAGCACGCTCTTTTATCCGAAAAAGTACCAGCCTCATCTTTTCAGCCACTCTTCAAAGCAATACGCATTTACCCTTGACTCTGGACTTAGCTCTAGGGTGTAAACTCATCCTCATGGAGCATTCTGCTCTGCAAATCGGAGAGATAGCTGCCCGCGCTGGCGTCACCATTGATACCGTGCGCTATTACGAGCGGCGGCGACTCCTGGCGCGTGCGGGGCGCTCTAACGGGGGCTTTCGACTCTTTAAGCCAGAGACTGTTGAGCGCATCCTGTTTATCAAACAGGCTCAGGAGATGGGCTTTTCGCTCGATGAGATTAGAGACCTTCTGGCAAACGGAGGTGGGCGGGCTGAATGCCAACGGGTACATGATCTCCTGCAAAGCAAGCTCAGCGAATTGGATGAGCGCATGATAAGGATGAAAAGCTTTCGGCGCACGCTCTCCCGCCATTTGGCCGCGTGTGAAGAAGAGTTAAAAGAACACGGCTCTGAGGCTTCCTGCCCGGTGGTTGTGACCATCAAGCGCCAGAGAAAATCGGAAAAGCAGCCGACTAAGGGAAGGTCACGATGAAGCGGAAGATTTTAGAACCTGCGTTGCTCGGCCTGCTCATCCTCGGACTGGCTATATTCGCGGTCTCTCAACTGATAAATAGGAACAGAGCGGCGGTGGCAGAGAATAAGAGTTATTCGACCGACCTAAACCACCTGCGGACAAAGTTCAATCAGGATAAAGGGAAAGTGCGGCTACTGCTGCTGCTTTCCCCTACCTGACCGCATTGCCTTCGGGGGGCCTCCGAAGTTGAAAGTAAAGTTCTCGATCAGATTAAAGACAAAGACGTGAGCGTGTACGCCGTCTGGGTTCCGATTCTTCCCTCCGACGGCGAAAAGGCAGTTCCGACCGCTCTCAAGAAGATGCCTGATGAGCGGGTCAAACACTATTGGGATGGCAAAGGAGAGTTGCCGCAGAGTTTCAAGAGCGTGCTTCAGATAAATCAGGCGGCGTGGGACGTTTATCTCATCTACCCGCGTGACGCTGAGTGGAAAGATGAGCCGCCTATGCCTGCCCACTGGATGCACCAACTCAACCTTGATCCAGAGCGCATGTTGAACGGCGCGACGCTCGCGGCTGAAACAAGAAAACAGCTTCAATCAGGAGCGAAAACAATAGAAGGTAAGTAAGAGATGTTGAAAGAAAGAACTGCTCTCGGCGGCGCGGTAGTGGCCGCATTAGCCGCCAGTCTTTGTTGCATCGGGCCTCTGCTCTTTGTGCTGTTCGGTGTCGGGGCTTTCGGGGCGGCAACGTATTTCGAGACAGCCCGGCCCTACTTGATGGCCGTCGCCGTGCTGCTCTTAGCTCTCGCCTACTACTGGACATACTTCAGGCGTGCGGCGGCCTGCGCGCCCGGTGAGTCCTGCGAGACAAAGCCCGTCAACCGCGCTGGTCGCATCGGGCTATGGTGTGCCACCTTCGCCGTCATTCTTTTTTCGATAGCCCCGTACCTGGCCGCGCCACTGTCAGCACGCCTCAGCGCACGCGGCCGCCCGCCTGAGCCGAAAGACTGTTGCGTAGCTAAGAAACCTGCGCCGACTGCTGCAAACAATACGCCCATCACACTAGCGGGAAACACGGCAACCTCAACTTTCACGGTTACGGGAATGACGTGCGCCAGTTGTGAGACGACTATCAAGCTGGCTCTGGAAAAGACTCTGGGCGTCAAACGCGCCAGTGTGCGCTACGATAGGAGCGAGGCTGCTGTTGACTACGATCCGAACGCAGTGACGCCTGACAAGCTGCGCCAGGTTATCAACTCAACCGGCTACACCTGCGAGTTTCCAAATTGAAACAGACGGACTGCTGCTCAGAAAAGGCGCTCGTCGAAACGCCTGCGGAGATGGTTCAGATATTAGCCTCTGACGCGCGCATAACTTGTACGAGGTGTGAAGGCGAGAGCCGCCCCGTGACGCGCAAGACTGTCTTCCTGATGCTGAAGCCCCAATGCTTCGACCGTGTTGGAGAGAGTGAATATCGTTTCTGCGTCAGTCCTGAATGTTCTGTGGTGTACTTTGCGGAGGACGGAGATACAAGATTTACCAAAGACGAGCTGCGCGTGCGCGTCGGCCTGAAAGAGAAGGAAGACCCTATCCCTCTCTGTTACTGCTTCGGTTTTGATGAGAGCGACGTGCGTGACGAGATTAGCTCTACCGGTCAATGCACCATCCCGCAGCGCATCGGCGCTCTAATCCGACGCGGGATGTGCGCCTGCGTGGAGAAGAACCCTTCGGGCAAGTGCTGTCTGGGAGAAGTCAGTAGAACGGTAGAGCGTTTAATGTCAGAGGCTCAATATGAAGCAAAGGTCTAAACGATTACTGATTCTGGGCGTCGCCCTCGTAGTCCTTATCCTGGGTGGCTACCTGCTGCTCGGCGGTGGACGCCATTACTCGAAAGACATGGGGGGCTTGCGTTCACAGTTCAACCAGGACAAGGGCAAGGTGCGCCTTTTGATGGTGCTCTCGCCTACTTGACCGGGCTGCCTTCGGGGGGCCTCCGAAGTCGAAAGCGTACTTAATCAGGTTAAAGACCCGGACGTGCGGGTTTATGCCGTATGGGCCTCGATTCTCAAGTCAGACTTTGAGCTGGCCGTAGGACGCGCCACAAAGCGGTTGCTGGACGAGAGAGTAAGCCACTACTGGGATGGCCAGGGCGAGTTGGTCAAAGCCTACGGGCGTGTTCTTAAACTGAGCGGTGATGAGACCGCGTGGGACGTGTATTACCTCTACGGGCGCGAAGTGGAATGGAAGGATGAGCCGCCAGCGCCGACCTTTATGATGGATCAGGTAGGGTTGCCGGGAGGACAGCCGCTCAACGCGGATAAACTGGCTGCCGAAATCAGAAAGCAGCTTCAACAGACAAAGTAATAAGCGTAAGGGAGAACTGAGAATGAGCAGAAGAAAGTTGTTGCCCGGATTTATCTTTGCGCTGGTGTTGACCTTTAGCGCGAGCGCGGTCTTGGCCGCCACTAGAACAGTTACCCTGCGAGTCCGGGGGATGACCTGCGGAGGTTGCGCAACGAGCGTGGAGAAGGCTTTGAAGTCAACTGATGGCGTCGAAGATGCGCGGGTCAGCTTTGAGCGCGGCAAAGCCGTTATTAAGTACGACGATCAGAAGGTCACTGTGGATAAGCTGCGCGCGGTAATCCAGAGCACCGGCTTCTTCTGCGATGCAGAGAAGAGATGAGATGCTGAATACTGTCCATAAAATTAGCGCCTGGCTGCTCGTCGCTCTGGGGGTAGTCCACACGGCACTGACGCCGATGTTTTACGATAGGTTCACGCTCGGCGCTTTGTGGTTCGCAGGCTCAGGGCTGGCGATGATCTTTCTCGGCTTCCTTAACATTACGTTTGGGCGCGTCGGGAGCCGTGACCGGCTGGTAAGGGTGCTCTGCCACATTGCCAATCTCCTCTGCACAGTATTCGGCATGATGATTGTGACGCTGGACATGGAGCCGCAGGTAATTTTTGGATTGCTGCTGATCGTGATTCTGACGGTCACTTCATTCATGCTCGGAGTAAGACCGGATAAGTAAGTCCCATTTGTTGCCTCTTGCTTAGTCAAACTACTTTTCGGACAGAGCTACCTTTTCGGGCAAAGCCGATGACAGGGTTGTTTATGCCGCGATAATGCGCTCGACATCTTCACGAATGATCCGGTAGCACTCGCACGTCACTCCTTCCAGTTTCTCCTCCTCAAGGATCGTTATCCTGCCCCGGCGATAGCGGATCAAGCCGGAGTCTTGCAGCGCTACGGCGGCCGTCGTGACCCCGGAGCGCGTAGTTCCCAGCATAAAAGCGATGAATTCATGGGTGAGATTGAAAGTATCAGAGTTTACACGGTCGCGCGTCATCAGGAGCCATCGCGAAAGCCTTTGCTCGACCGTGTGATAACGGTTGCAGGCGACGACCTGGCCGATCTGCGTAGCCAGCGAGTGGGTGAAACATAGAATCAACTCTTGCAGCTCGCCGCCACGTTTGAACTCTCGCCTGAGCGCATCGGCAGAAATTTTCCACGCCGAGCCTGGAATTTGTACGAGCGCACGTAGCGGAGCACGTCTGTTCCTCAATACGCTCGGAATCCCGACCATGCCTTCGTAGCCTACAGCGCCGACTTCGATTACTTGATCTTTATTCGTCACCGAAAGCAGGGAAATCATCCCGGTCTGAAGAAAGTAAGCGTGGCGCACGGCATCACCCGCGTCATAGAGAGTGCCGACTTTAAGATCTATTCGTTCTAAATCCGGTGCGAGGCGCTCGTACTCAGCGCGAGACAAGGCGGCCAAGAGCTTATTACCAATCGAAGCTTGTTTAGAGGCTGCTTGCATGTGACCCTCCTTTGACCAAATACAGCTTCAAACGTGGGTCATCGAACTGCCTAATCCGACTACCAAATTTGTTGCTTCATCAATTAACGATTTCGCTCCTTTCGTGAAGCTGACGCGCTCGCGCCCGTCGTATGTACGGCCACGCTCGGGAGCTTCTCCGGAAGATTCCAATCATCATTAATCAGTATGTCAACACAGACGCCTGCGACCTGCGCATACTTCAAGAGGATGGGCAGGGGCGGCTCGCGCGTGCCCAACTCATAGCCTGAAATGCTGCCTTGATAAAGGTCTTCCGATAGGCCCAGGCGTCGGATCATTCCATTCTGTGAGAGTCCAAGAGAATCGCGGATCTGAAGAAGTTTTTCCGGAAGGCGAGCCGGTTTTGGTCGCGGGGTTTTTCCCATCAGGATAGTCCTCCTGACGGGAACGAAGCCTTTGCAGCCGATTTCTGTATATTCCGCGCGAGCATTGAGCATTTTTCCGCGATAAAAGTGAGCCACCTCGACGCCTAAAGCCGGTAACCTGACAGGGTCTTGCTGACTCGGTCGGGCTGCTGGAGGAAGGATGTTGAG